>Ga0190274_10001093_pt1 | contig 15883 bp, 7 predicted proteins | sample Popmic531T_FD_133002 | JGI IMG/M metagenome (GOLD analysis project Ga0190274, IMG submission 133002) | Populus adjacent soil microbial communities from riparian zone of Yellowstone River, Montana, USA - 531 T | ecosystem: Environmental > Terrestrial > Soil > Riparian zone | place: USA: Montana...
CGTGGTCGGCGGCGCGCTCTACACGTTCGGCGGCGCCGTCTACGGCTTCAAGCGGCCCAACCCGTGGCCGCGCTGGTTCGGCTTCCACGAGGTGTTCCACACGTTCACGATCCTCGCGTTCGTGGCGCACTACGTGGGCGTCTCGCTCGCGACGTACTCCCTGCGCTGACCCGCACGGTCGATCCTCAGGGGACCTTGCCGGCCTTCCAGGTCGTGCCGTCCCAGTACGCGTTGCTGCCGTCACCGAGGACGACGTACTGGTCCTTGGTCCACGCAGCGGCCGAGCCGAGGTTGACGTCCGCCTTGACCGCCGCCAGGTTGGCCGGCAGCGCCGCGCCCGACGGAGTGAAGTCGCCGGGCTTGCCGGCGGTGGCCCCGGTGGCCGGGATGGGCGCCTTGCCGACCTTCCAGGCCGCGCCGTCCCAGTAGGCATTGCTGCCGTTCCCGAGGACGACGTACTGCCCACCCGTCCAGGCCGTGGTGGGACTCGCGGTGACTCCCGCATTCATCGCCGCCAGGTTGGCCGGCTTGTCGTACGTCGACGGGGTGAACGAGCCGGGCGCGCCGGTGCTCGCCCCGGTCGCCTTCGGCCAGACGACGGAGATCGGGAGCGGATAGGCCTGCGGGAGGAGCAGGTCGACAGTGCCCTCCTTGCTGTCGCCGGGGATGGCCGCGGTCACCGTCCACTTCCCGCCGGGCAGCGTGAGGGTGACCTTGCCGTCCGTCCCGGTCGGCTCGCTCGGCAGGTAGCCGGGCGGCACGGTCGCCCCGGGTGGCGGGGTCAGCGTCAGGGTCGCGCCTGCGGGCGGTGCCCCGCTGACAACGACGTCCACGGTCGCGGCCTTCTCCAGCAGCGTCAGCGGCGCCGCGACCCCACCGTCCGGCGTCGGCTGGGCAGCGGGCACGGACTTGTCGACCGACACCGCCGGCCAGAAGACGCTCGGCACCGCCAGGCTGACGGTCACCGTGTACGCGGCACCGCCGGTCGGCACCCAGATCGACGTGACGGCGCCGCCGACACCGAAGTCGGCGTTGTCGTACCACGGCGCGCTGTCGCCGGCCCGGGTGACCTTCACCCGGACATCACCGGGGTCCGCGGCCGCGAAGCCGGTGTAGTTGCTGACCACGGCGCTGAGATCCAGCCGCCCCTCGTCGACCGCCACGGTCGCCGTGGCGTCCGTCTCGTCGTCGGTGCTGGGCACGGTCAGCCTGTCGGTGCCGGTGCACGTGATCGTGGTTTCGGTGGGACCGCCCGACAGCGCACCCTGAGACCCCTTGTGCTTGGCATTGGGGAGCGACAGGGCGAAGGTCCAACAACCCCACTTGACCTGCTCGAAGGACGCCGTGAACTTCTTGCTGCCGGCAGCCGTCAGGGCGACGTTCGTGTACGCCGTGGCGCCACCGCCGACCCGGGTCAGCGACGCCGTCACACCATCCGCAGCCAGGTCGTTGTTGGCCCACGGCGTGGTGACGGTGACGACGACCTTGCGCGTGACCAGCACGAGGGTGGGACTCACCGGCTGCAGTGCGGCGATGGTCTGGTCGAAGCCGAACTTCCCGAGCGTCTTAGGCCGGTAGCCGAGCTTGGTGATCCGCACCCAGTAGTCGCCGTCGGGGACCGTCCGGATGGAGTAGGCCCCGGTGGCGTCGGTGCGCGTCTCCATGGCGGCACCGAACGCGTCGGGCGCGCCCTTGTCGCCCGTGCAGGCGGCCGTGGCGCACAGCCAGACGGTCGCGTTCTCGATGACGCCACCGTCCGAGGCGGAGACCGTGCCGTAGGCGGTGTTGACGGCCCGCGCCACGTTGATCGAGACCGACTTACCCTCCACGTCGATCACCTCCTCGCTCGTCCCGGCCCGAAGCCCGGCGCCGCTGTAGCTCACGACGTAGACGCCCGGGACGACATCCTTGAAGTCGTACGTACCCGCCACGGGCAAGTAGGCGAGCTCGGTCGCGCCGTTGATCCCGACACTCCGGCGCAGCTCGACGGTCGCGCCGCTGACCGTCGTCCCCGTGCCGAGCCGGAGCACGATCGACGCGCTGACCGGCTTGACGGTCATCACGAGATCAGCGGTCGCCTCCTTGCTGCCGGCAGGGAACGTGACCAGCATGCCGGGCTTCACGCCGGAGGCGACGGCGAGCTCATAGCCGGATGCCTCTGCCGAGACGAGCCACTTCTTGCCGGGGTCGAGACCCTCCTTGTCGGCGGTTCCGGTGACGGAGAACTGGCCGAGGCCGTTCGCGGTCGTCGTGAACACGTTGGTGGCGCTGGTGCCGGTGCACTTGTCGGAGGCGTTGAGCTGGGTGCACTCGGCGACCGTGACGACGGCGCCGCCGAGGGTGACGTTGTCACCGGTCTTCGGGTAGCGCGCCTTCAGCCCGTTGACGGTGCCGCTGATCGTGCCGAGCTTCTTCATGACGACACTGCAGACGGCGGTCGCGCCCGGTTCGAGGACGACCGAGCTGTGGTCGTCGGCGCCACACTTGATCGCGAGGGGATCGCCGGCGGACCCGAAGTCGTAGCCCGCGGCGCGCACGCTGACCTTGTAGTCGGTCACGGTCGGGTCGAGTCCGGTGAAGGTCACCCCGCCCGTGCCCCCCGGCAGCGTCTGCGGCTCGTCCGGGCCGCCGGACAGGGTGTAGCTGGCATTCGGAACGACGGCGGTCCCGTCCTTCGCCGTGACCTCGAGCGACGACCGCTTGTCCAGCCTCAGGGGGTCGGGGAGCTGGTCGGCATCGGGGCCGTCGGCCCAGGTGCAGGTGTCCGAGCCGTTGTCGTGCACGGGGACCGGGCAGACGAGCGTGCCGGTCGCGACGAGGTAGCCGGTCCGCTTCGCGGTGATCCGGTAGGTGCCCGGGATCGCCACGTTCCGCGCACCGACCCGGCGGTCGTTCCACACCAGCCTGCCCGCTCCGGCACCGGTGTTGGCGCCGGTGCCGGTGGCGGTGAGGGCGATCTCGCCGGTCGGGCCGGCGTCGGGGACCACGGTGAACGTGACCGAGCTCCAGTCGAACGTCGCGTCGGCCGGCTTGAGGACCGGGTTGACGGTGCCCAGATCCACGTTCTTCGGCACCAGGACGAAGGAGTTGAGGACCGAGGTGCTGAGCGCGTGCTGGGTGTCGCTGTCGCTCACGTAGCCCGGCGCCGACCACTCGACCAGCGACGCCATGTTCGTCAGGAAGGTCAGCTTGCCCCGGGAGTCGTCCGTGACCGGGGCCTCCGGTGGGTCCGGCACGGGCGTCGTCCACGAGCAGCCGCCGGGACCGGCGATGTCGGAGTAGTCGGTGCCCGCCGACTCGATGATGAAGCAGCCCTGGGACTGGGTCTTCATGGTGACGGTGCCCTGCGTCGGCACGTCGTCGTCGCCGTAGTGCACGGGTGCGGTCACCTTCACGGTGGCACCCTTGACGTTCGTCGTACCGCCGTCGAAGGTCGAGGTCACCCGGCCGACCACGGCGCGGATCGGCGCGGTCAGGTTGAGGCGGACCGGCTTCTCCTGGTTGAGCCCGATCGAGATCGGCCTGCTGTCCTTCTCCCCGTCCGCGTTGGTCGAGGCGACCGTGTAGGCACCCGGCTGTACGCCGACGAACTGCATGGTCCCGCCGGCGACTGTCGTCGCGGTGGCCGGGATCGGGGTCGCGTCGGCGTCCTCGGGTGGGGTGCCGGTCGTCTGGAGGGTGACCTCCGGCCCGACCGCCGGCTCCAGGAGACCCGAGTCGCCGACCTGGCGCACCGTCACGTTCAGCCGCCCGAGCCGGTTCAGGGAGAACGACTGGTTCCTGGTGACCCCCGACTGCAGCACGATGTCGGCGACGGCGGGCGAGAGGTACTCCGGATCGGCGGAGTTGACGTGGATCTTGTAGGAGCCCTCCTTGGGCACCTCGAGCGAGTAGCTGTCCGTCCCGGTGACATAGGCACAGACCCGGGTGTCACCGGGGTCGAAGGTCGCCGTACGGTGCTGGCACTCGGCCGCGGCGCCGGCGACGTTGCAGCCGGCCGGGACGGTGGCGTCGGCGCCCGTGGCCGTGGCGGGGACCGCCCAGATGCAGGTGTTCGCGGGAGTTCCGGCCGCCGCACCCGGCGCCTGGGGCGAGCCGATCACGGTCGTGAGCGAGCCGACGATCCTGGGCGCGGGCAGCAGTGCGAGGGTGCCGATGTCGGCCGTCTCGTCGTCGCCGATCTGGATGCTCGCGGTCGTCGACGCGTAGTGCGGCGCGGAGACGGTGACGGTGTGCAGGCCCGGCAGCAGGCCACCGCCGGGATCCTTGTGCGGCTCCGGGAGCGTGAACTGATCGGTCGGCAGGAACTCCGTCGTGTACGTGTGGTCGTCGCTCGTGTCGTCCTCGACCCCGGGCTCCTTGACGGTGGCGAGCACGCAGGGCGTGTCGGGTGGGCAGTTGACGGCGAGCGTGGTGCTGCCGTCGATGACCCGGCCCATCACCGAGGAGCGTGGCGCGAGGACGCCGCCCTCGACCGGGCCGATCTGCCGGTTGACGGTGGCGGTCTTGCCGGCTCGAACGGTGACCGTGACGTGGTCGCTCACGAAGCCGAAGAACGCGGTCTGGAGTGAGTAGGTGCCCGGGGCGACGCCGTCGAACAGGAAGCTGCCGAGGGGCTCCGAGGTCGACATCGTCTTGTAGGTGTTGTCCGCGTTGGCCAGGGTGAGACCGGTTCCGACCAGGCCGCCGATCGAGAGCCCCGCGCCGTCCACACCGGTGATCGTGCCCGTGACCGACCCGGACGACCGGGTCAGGTCGGCATCGGCACCGGCCCGCGCCTGCCCGGGCTTCAGCTTCACCTTGGTCGTCTGGGTCTGCAGGCCCGGACCGCCGAGCGTCACGACGTACGTCCCGGGAGCCGGCAGCCCGGGGACCGTGTAGGTGCCGACGAAGTCGGCGGAGACCCGCGCGTTGCTGCGACCCACCGCGGCGCCCTGGGTGAGCGTGGTCGCCGTACGCTCGGTGCCGTCCTCGGCGGTGACCGTCACCGTCGCACCGCCGACGCCGGCGAGGCCGCCCGACTCGTCGATCGCGCGCACCTTGCCGACCAGGCTCGCCACGCCGTTGCGCAGGTGCAGGTCGGCGGTGGCGGTGCCGCCCGCGGCGAGGCTGACCATCCGCGACTCGCTCGAGAGGCTCGGCTTGGTCGCCTGTACGACGTACGAGCCCGGTGTCGAGAGCCCCTTGACCTCCCAGTGCCCGACCCGGCCGCGGGAGTTGCTGCTCGTGGTGAGCGTGTTGGTGCCGTCGGTGATCGTCACGGTGGCCCCGCCGACGTTGCCGTTGGGGCCGGTGACCGTGCCGGAGAGGGTGCCCTCGCCCGCGGCGAGGTCGACCTCGAGAGGTTCGGCCGATGCCTCGCTGCTCGAGTCGACCACGAAGGACTGCTTCTGGAAGCCGTTCTTGGTGAAGGTGAGCAGGTAGTAGCCGGGCTTCCTCACCCCGGCGAAGGCCCAGGAACCGTCCGCGCTGGTCTTCGAGGTGCGCTTGGCCGGGGTGGTGGGCAGCGCGCGGTTGAGGAACGACGACGCCGGGCTCAGCCCGGTCCTGCCGAGCTCCGACTTCGGCACCCCGACGCCGACGCCGCCCTGGGCGCGCTCGTCCACGAGCGAGGTCGGCTCGAGGCTCACCCGTACGCCGGCGGGCTGGTCGCCCGCCACCGTGCCCGTGAGGGCGATCTGGTTGTCGGGGACGTCGGCCGCTTGCTGGGTGCCGCCACCCTTGCCGCCCTTGCCGCCCTTGCCCTTGCCGCCCTGGTCGCCTCCGGAACCGCCGGAGTCCGAGCCACCCGCGTCGTCGCCGCCACCCCCGCCGCCGTCCTCCGCGGCGTTGCCGTCGTCGGCCTTCTGTGTCGTGGAGGTCTCGCTCGACCGGTCCCCGATCTTGTGGGCCAGCTGGGGGATGAAGATGACGGCGGCGCCGATCCAGATGGCCAGCACCGACAGCAGGGCCACGGCCTTCATCAGCATCGTGCCCACCAGCGGGTGCTGGGTGACCGAGCCCTCCACGTGGCGCAACGACTCGGTGCCGCTCGCGCTGACCGTGTAGGTGTGGTGCTCGGTGCCGCCGAAGAGCCGGCGGTGGGTGACCGTCGCCCGGCCCCGCACCAGCTCGGTCGCACCGGGGAGCACCTCGACGACCTTCTTGCGGAAGCGCACCCGTACCCGGGGCGACGTCTTGACGTCCAGGGTCACCCGGGCGGGCTCGTTGCCGGTGTTGCGCAGCGCGAGCTTCACCTTGCGCGACGACACCGTGGTCGTCGATCGCGGTCGGAGCTCCAGCTTGAGCTGGTTGCGCGGGTTGACCACGAGAGTGCTGTCGACCATCACGGCCGCCGCACCCGAGGGCCGGCCGGTCGCCGGGTCGAGCGCCTGCACGGTGAACGCGAACGGGTAGCTCGCCGGCACGGTGCCCTGCGTCGGCGACACGACCAGCGTGACGACGGTGCTCTGGCCGGGCTCCAGGACGGCGGTGCGCATCGGCGCGGGCAGCCAGGCGGCGTCGATGCCGAGCGCCCCGACCGCGAGGACCCGGGGAGCGGTGGCGTTGTTGGTCAGGGTCACCTCGACCGGGAGCGGCGACCCTGCAGCGGTCCGCAGGTGGGTCGACACCACCAGGCCGGGTGCGGGCTCGGTGCCCGGGAAGCTCGGGGTCATTGGTCCGCCCTCAAGGTGATCGACCGTTGCTCGCTGGCCTTGAGCTGGATGGTCCGCGAGCCCCGCGGTGCGCTGCCTCGGGTCGCGCGGACCTCGATGACGTACACCTCGGGTGCGTCGATGTCGTCGAAGGTGAACCGGCCGCTCGAGTCCGTGCGAACGGTGCGGTAGGACTCGTCGGGATAGCCGGACGACCGGTAGAGGTCGACGTACCAGCCGGCCGGCACGGGGTTGTCGCCCTGCATGACGGTGCCGGTGATGGACGCGGCCGCGGCGAGCTCAGGACTGTAGTCGCGCACCTGGCCCGCGGTGAGCTGCATGATCGTCGACGTCGGACTGACGCCGTTGCGGCTGACACTCACCGTGTAGGTGCCGGGCGGCACGTTCTCGATCCGGTAGCTGCCCGTGTCGCTCGCGGGGACCGAGGCCGTGATGACCGAGTAGGTCACCGAACCCGAGCTGAGCTGGACGGTCACCTCCCCGACGGGCTCCATCGATGCCCCGACCTCGGTGCCGCGCTGGCTGATGGTGCCCTTGACGACGGCCGACGACGGCTGCATCGCCACGCTGATGCCGTCCGCGGTCACGGTGCCGCCCTCGGACCCGGTGGTGATCTGGCCGGCCGCGTCGAGCACGACCGACAGGGTCTGCGCGGCGAGGTCGGCGCGGGTGAACGTGACGGTGTAGGTGCCGGGTACGGCGAGGCCGCCGACCTTCCAGTCACCGATGTCGCCCGAGCTCTGGGTCGCGGTCACGATGGTGTGCTCACCGTCGGTCACCGTGACGGCGACCCCCGCCGCGGGCGTCCGGTTGGGCAGCAGCGTGACGGCGCCCTTCAGGGATCCGGACGACTTGCCGAGCGTCAGTCCGACTCCGGTCAGCTTCTGCCCCTTGGCGAGGGTCAGGGTCATCGTCTGCGAGGCGAAGCCGGGCTTGCTCGCGACCACCGTGTAGCTCGCCGGCGTGGGCAGGCCGCGGAGCGTGAAGGACCCGACCTCACCGCTGTTGAGGGAGATCGTGGTGACCTCGGTCTGTCCGGAGGTCGCCGTGATCGTGACGCCGCCGAGGTGACCGGCGGCCGAGCTGACCAGCCCCGAGATGACGCCGTCGCCCTTGCGCAGGGTGATCTCGACACCGTCCCGCTCCTCCCCCGCGCTCACGTCGACGCGCTGCGTCGCGGTCGCGTACCCCGTCTTGCTGACCACGAGCTCGTAGACGCTCGGCGAGGGCACGTTGGTGAGCTCGAACGAGCCGTCCGAACCGATCGGGACGGTCTGCACCACTGCTCCGGTGGTCCCGTCGGCGGCCGGCGTACCGGCGGCGGGCCTGGTCAGCGCGAGTGTGGCGGCGGAGACGTCATCGCCGAGGATGGTCCCCTTGATGGAGGCGGGTACGCCGCCGAGGGAGACATCGAGGCCGGCGCGCTTGCTGTTGGCCTCCAGCGTCACGGTCTCAGAGTTGTCGGCGGACAGCGCCTGCGGGAACCACAGCTGCACGAAACCGGCGCCGCGGAACGTGATCTTGTAGTCCCCGGCCGGCAGGTCCGAGACCGCCCAGGTCCCCTGCTTGCTGGTCGCCGTGTTCGCGATCGGGGCAGAGGTGTCGTCGGCCAGGTACACGTCGATAGCGACGCCGGGCACCGGCTTGCCCGAGGTGAGCAGCAGCACGGTCCCGGACATGCCGCTGCTGCCCGAGGTGGCGGCGGCGTTCCGGGCCTGGGCGATCTCGAGGGCCAGGTTGCGGTCGGCCGTCGACTGACCGACGATCCGCGAGAGCGCGAGGGTGATCACGATCGCGAAGACCGACAGCGCGAAGAGCAGGCCCAGCAGCGACAGCAGGCCGCGGGCCATCACCGCCTTCTGCACGAACGAGGCGTTGGCCAGCGGCTGCGCCTCCGAGCCCGGGCTCGGCGCGGCGAGGTTCTTCTTCTTGCGGGGCTTGACCGTGAGCTTCTGGTCGACGCTCTCGGGCGGCAGCACCGGCGCCGGGGCGTTCTCGGGGCGCGGGTCCTCCAGGCCGATGTCGAGGACCCGGACGAACGGACCGCCGAAGAACGGCCGTTTCGCCTTGGTCTTGATCTCCACCACCGCGTGCTCGCCCGGCTGCAGCTCGAGCACCGGGGGCTCGAACTCGAACCGCACCTTGCCCTCGGCGTCGGTGCCGGTCAGCCGGCTGCGGACCGTGGTGTTGCCGGTGTTGTCGACGAGCAGGCCGAAGCGCCCGATCTTGCCGGCCGTCAGCATCATCGGGTCGACCCGCATCTGGACGGCGCGTGCCTCGGGTACGACGAGGACGACCTCCTCGACGCTGGTCGCCTCGGGAGGCGTCAGCTCGCGGACCTGCACCGTGATCCGCCGGTCGCCGGCGACCATGCCCTCGGGCACCGTGATCAGGGCGGTGATCGTCCGGGTCTCGTCGGGGAAGAGCGAGATGTCGCTCTCCTCGACCTCGACCCAGCTCGGGTCGGCTCCCAGGAAGCGCAGCGTGTAGCCGGCGATCACGTCGCTGGTGTTGCTGATCGTGATCTCGAGCGGCTCGGCCCGTCGCGGGACGGCGACGATGCGGCGCTGGCTCAGCTCGACGTACATGTCAGCCGTCCGCCAGCACGAAGGACTGGACGGAGGTCGCTCCGGACTTCACGGTGACCATGCCGGTCCGCTGCTTGATGCCGGGCGCCGTGACGGTGACGCTGTAGGTGCCCGGCTGCAGCGAGCTGAAGAGGTAGCCGCCGTTGGCGAGCGTCTCCCCCGCCGCGCTGCTGGTCGTGGACCAGGTCTTGGCGCCGTTGGTCGCCGTCACGGTCGCACCGATGTACACCTTGCTATCGGGACCTGTGACGGCGCCGCGAATGCCACCGAGCTGGGTGCCGAGCGTGACGTTGAGCTTCGGTGGCGCGCTGTTGGCGCTGAGGCTGATCGGCACCGTCTCGGAGGCGTAGCCCTCGCGGACGAAGGTCAGCGTGTAGTCGCCGGGCGTCGTGAGCCCACCGATCGTGAAGCTGCCGACCGAGCCCTCGGTCAGGGTCGTCGTCGACGGCAGGGTGCTGGCGTCGGCGCTCCCACCGCTCTGCACGGAGCCGCCGACCACGACCGAGGTGCCCCCGAGGCCCTTGCCGTCGGCGTCGCGGACGACGCCGACGACGCTGCCCGTCCCGGCCACGAGCTTGGCGTTGACCCCGGCCTTGCTCTGCCCGGCCTCGAGGTCGACGATCACGGCCTTCGAGCCGTGGGACTCGCTCGTGAACGTCAGCATGTAGGTGCCGGGAGTCGGCAGGTGGTCGAGCGCGAACGCGCCGACCTGACCGGTCGTCGGCGTGATGACCGAGATCTCCTGGCCGGCCACGGTCGTGGTGATCGTCACGTTGCCGAGCGGGTCGGTGCCGTCGGTGACCGTGCCGCTGATCTGGCCGGTGCCGGCGTTGAGCACGACCGTCGGCTGGATCCGCGGGTTCTCGCCGCCGGCGACGGTCGTGACGACCTTGGTCGCCTGGTAGCCGGGCGCCGTGAAGCTGAGCTCGTAGGTCCCCGGCGCCGGCAGGTTCTTCAGGGTGTAGGTCGTGCCCTGGGCGACGGTCTTCGCCACCGGGTCCGTGTCGCCGGTGGCGGAGGTCAGCCGGGCGACGACCTTCGTCGTGACGGGGGCCAGCGAGTCGCCGGGGTCGATGTCGCCGGTGATGCTGGCGGGCTTGCCCTGGATCACGACGTTGATGCCCTCGGACTTGCCCTGAGCAGCGACGCTGACCTGCTGGGCACCGCGCTTGGACGGGGCGTTGGGGTACCAGACCGGGCGGTAGCCGTCGGCGCTGAACTTCAGCCGGTACGACGTCGGGAACAGCCCGGCCAGGCTGTAGGTGCCGTCGGTCTGGGTCGCGGCCGAGCTCACCTGGACCAGCTTGGTGCGGCCCTGGCGGAAGGCCTGGACCGTGATCCGGCCGGCCGGGAGCTGGTCGCTCGCCGCCGTCACCGTCCCGGAGATCTCACCGCCGACACCGGCGGGCAGCAGTCCGGTCTTGGGCATCGCCCCGGCGGGCGCCCCGGCGGCGTCGGTCGCGCCCTCGGCCGACCCACCACCGGCGTCGCCGCTGCCGTCGCCGCTGCCGTCGCCACTGCCGTCCCCGCCGTCGCTGCTCGCGGTGTCGGCCGACACCGCGAAGAACGACGGCGGCGCGGTCTTCGTCATCGGGTCACCGGCCAGCACCTGGGTCAGGCCGAGGAGGAAGATCGCCGCCCAGAGACAGACGATCAACAGCAGGATCAGCGCGGTCAGCAGACCCCGGCTGACCAGCGGCTTCTGGCGCAGCCGGACCTGGGTCTCGCGCTCGAGCTCGGGACCGGTCTCGGTCTCGTCCATGGCCGGGATGGAGTGTGCGCGCTTGGCGACCAGCCCGACGGTCACCATCCGGTCGGTCTCCGCGCCGGTGATCATCCGCGGACCCTTGACCGTCAGGATCACGGGGACGCTGACGCCCGGCTCCACGTGCACGTTCTCGGGCGTGAACCGGGTCTTGGTGCGCTTGTCCTCCTGGGTCGAGGACAGCGTGGCGTCGAGGGCGACGTTGCCGCTGTTCTCGACGTTGAGGACGAACCGTCCCGAGCGCTTGGACCGGATCGCCTGGGGATCGGGCGACATCTTGATGTCCGGGCGGGCCGAGACCGAGAGGTCGATGTCGACGTGCTGCGTCGGCGAGCCGGAGCCGTGCGAGACGACCGCGATCGTCAGCGGGTGCATGCCGGCCGGCTGATGGGTCGGGACCCCGACCGACAGCGTGATCTGGCCCTGCGCATCGGGGAACAGCGGGAGCAGCTGCGGCTCGACCGTGATCTGCCCGTCGGGCAGGCCGATCAGGTGGGCCGTCACGCCCTCGATCAGCTCGCCCGTGTTGACGACGTCGACCCGCACCTCGACGGTGTCGCCGGGGTTCGCCGTGACCAGTCGATGCTCGGTTGCTACCCGCACGACCAGCCTCCCCGAGTTGGGGGAACTTCGGCGGCGGACCGGCCGGGCGCGCTCGGAACCGAGGAGGCTCTGCCCGAGCCGCTCCCCGGTTTGCTGCTCAACGTCCGGTGCACGTATTCCCCGCCGCGAGTCTGGCCGCTTGGCTGACCTACCGATCCTAGGAATCGGCGAGCGCCCGCGTGGACGAATCGAGAAACTTGCCGGGCGGTTCCCCCAGGCCCGTTCGGGTCATGGCAACCATCCCGCACAGGCCATCCCAGACCGCCGTTGCCGACGCCAGCGGCGATCTGCCGGATTTCCTGTGGGTCCATCCGATGCGTGTCAGACTCGCCGGGTGTTCATCAGCCACGTGGACTCGGGTCTGGAGAAGCTGCTCCGCACGCGGCTCCCACTCCCCGAGGAGATGGGTGACGTCTCGTTCGACGCACCCAGCGGGACCTGGTCCGCCCAGCTGTCCCGGATCACGGTGAACCTCTTCCTGTACGACGTACAGCGCAGCAACCAGCCCTCGGCACCGGCGACGCGCACCCTCGACGGCGCCCCGGCGCAGCGTCGTCGGCCGCAACCGATGATGCAGCTGGGCTACCTGGTCAGCGCCTGGGCGGGCAGCCCGCGCGACGAGCACCAGCTGCTCGGCGACGTCGTGAGCATCATGGCGGGTGTCGAGGCGATCCCCGACGACCTGCTCCCGGACGAGCTGTCGTCGACCGTCCGGCTCGGACTCGGTGACAGTGACAACAAGGTGCGGGAGATCTGGGCCTCCTCGGGCGGCTCGCTGAAGGCGTCGTTCAGCCTGATGGTCACGGTGGCGGCCGACACCTTCGACTGGGAGCTCACGCCTCCGTCCGTCGAGCGGATCAGCGGCATGGCCTCGCGGATGGACCCGGATGCCTGATCGCACCGCACTCGGGCGACGCGCTGCGGCCGCGCTCGCCGTCGTGCTCACCCTGCCCCTCGCCGGTGGCTGCGGCTACTTCGGCCGTGGCGACGACGACGGCGAGGGCGTCTCGGTGTTCTCGATCAAGCCCGGGCAGTGCTTCGAGGGCCAGGACGAGGTGAAGGCGCAGCTGAGCGAGCTCACCGAGGTCGACTGCGACCAGGAGCATGCCCAAGAGTCCTACGCCATCGTCGACTACACGGCGGACGGCGTGGAGAACCCGGACACCTTCCCCGGCGACGACGCCTTGTCCAAGTTCGCCAACGGCGCGTGCGCCGGCGAGTACGGCAAGTACGTCGGGGTGGACTACCTCGACTCCAAGCTCTTCTACACCTACCTGACGCCGTCGCCTCGCAGCTGGGAGGACGACGAGCGCAGCGTCGTCTGCTTCGTGACGACCGCGGGCGAACCGCTGCAGGGATCGGTCAAAGGCTCGAAACGCTGAACGAGCGCCGCCGGGCGCGAGGAGGAACGTCATGGGTCAGAACGCAGTCATGGGCGCGATGCTCGCGTGCTCCTTCGGCCTGGCGCCGTCGACCCTGGTGCCCAAGGGCACCAGCAAGGTGATGATCGAGGGCCGGCCGGCCGCGACCATCATGGACAACATCGGCGGCGCCAACGTCCCGCCGTTCGGCATGTGCAGCAGCCTGGCGAACCCGACCGTCGCCGCGGCGACGTCGGCCGCCCTCGGCGTGCTCACTCCGATGCCGTGCGTCCCGCTCGTCCCCGGCCCGTGGGCACCCGGCGCCATCAAGACCATGCTGGGCAACCAGCCGGCCCTGGTCTCGGGGTCCATGTGCCAGTGCGCGTACGGCGGCGTCATCCAGATGACGATGCCGGGCGCCGTGCGCACCGTGTCGAACTGAGCGCGAGGTCTAGTCCAGCGTGAGTGGCACGGAAGTCACTTGACGCTTGGTCGGATCGGCATCAGCCGCCATGGCTCGGCACCGCTCGACCGCGCCCCGTGCGACCAGGCGAAGACGTCGCCCGGCGCGAGCCCGAGCCGGACCCGCTCGACGGCCGCCACGAGCGCGGCCGGGTCGGCGTCGCCGTACGCCGCCATCGCCAGCCAGGCGCCGACCATCGCGGGCCAACGCCCCGGCTCCCGAGCCGTGTGGACGGTGATCCGGGAGCGGACCGCGAGCGCCTCGCGCAGCGCCGGGAGACCGATCGGTCCCCGACCGTCGGTCACCAGGTGCAGCCGCGACGCCGTCGGCCAGTGCGCGCGGGACCGGTTGACCTCGTCGAGGAAGCCGAGCAGGGCGCTCGCCGCGTCGGGAGGCGCCGGCGGGAGGTCGCCGCTCAGGGTGTCCGCGAGGCCACGCAGCGCGTCGTCGGCGGCCGAGTCGTCGGACCGGTCGGCAGCCCGGGACGGCTCACGCACGTCCAGCACCGCAAAGCTCTCCGGTGGCCCCATCCGCAGCGCGAGCACGGCAGCCACCCGTCCGGTCAGGGCGGGCGTCACGGCGAACCGGTAGCCGCCGCGCACCGGCTGCAAGCCGTACGAGTGCCAGGCCCGGACCACCGTGCCGCGACCGACGCCGAGCTCGTCCCCGAGCAGCCGCGACGACCAGTGGGTGACGCCCAGCCTCCGCCGCGGCTGGGCGAGGGTCGCCCGCAGCACGTCGGGCGCCGCCGCCTGCGGCTGACGGCCGGGTCGGGACCGGTCGGCGAGACCGTCGATGCCGAGCTCGACGTACCGCTGCCGCCAGACCAGGACCGTCGGGCGGGAGACGCCGACCTTGTCGGCGATCTCGGTGTTCGACATTCCCTCGGCCGCGAGCAGCAGGATCCGGGCCCGCTGGGCTAGCCCGGCGCGGACCGTCGGGCTCCGGGTCATCGCCGTCAGCCGAGGGTGGTCACCCTCGCGGAGCTCCAGCGAGGCTGCCGGTCGGTTGGCCATGCTCGATCATGCGGACGACCCGCACCAACCGTCAAGACATCTCCGCGCCACAGGCATAGTCATTTCGGGCCATGTGTCGCCGTTCTCGTTGCGGCGACCCCGGAGCGGGAGCAGTCTCGCAATGTCCTGCCACCTGTCGCGAGAGCGGATAAAGAGATGCCCACATACACCGCACCCGGCGTCTACGTCGAAGAGGTCCCGTCGTCCCAGAAGGTTCTGTCCGCCGCGCCGACCGCGGTTGCAGCCTTCGTCGGGTTCACGGCCACCTTCCCGAACGACGACCCCAACGACCCCCAGGGTCTGTCCCCCCGGCTCGTCACGAGCTGGACCCAGTTCGAGGCCCTGTACGGCGGTTTCGCCGAGGGTTGCATCCTCCCGCTCTCCGTCTACGGCTACTTCGCCAACGGCGGCAGCATCGCCTACATCTGCCGGGTCCCGAACACCGAGCCCGCCGGTGAGCCGGCCCGCCTGGCCCTGCCGGCCGCCGACCGCTCGCTGGGTCTGCCGGTCGCGGTCGAGAGCCTCGAGGCCGACGCCAACATCGCCCTCCAGGTGACGACCGACGACGGCGGCGAGGACGACGTCGACGGCCCCGCGACCTTCACGATCACCGTCCTCGAGGGCGGCGCGGTCGTGGAGTCCTTCTCCGGCCTCGGCTTCGACAAGGGCGACAGCAACGTCGCAACCAAGGTCAACGCCACCTCGACGAAGATCAAGATCGACCTCAACCTCGACGAGGGCGTCGACCTCGCCTCGCAGCTCGAGCTCGTCAAGCCCGGCGTCTACCCGCTCGAGAAGGCCGCGCCCACGCCGGTGCCGGTGACCGGTGCGAAGTTCGCCGGCTCCGAGTCGGCCCGCAAGGGCATCAACGGCCTGGCCGTGGCCGAGGACGTCACCATGGTGATCGTCCCCGACCTGGTCACCGCCGCCACGGGCGAGGACGGCACCATCGACCTCAACCTCTGGAAGGCCGTGCAGACCGCGTTGATCTCGCACTGCGAGCAGAACGGCAACCGGATGGCCGTCCTCGACGCTCCTCCCGGAATGTCGCCGCAGCAGATCAAGGAGTGGCGCAGCGACGTCGCCATGTACGACTCGGCGTACGCCGCGCTGTACTACCCCTGGGTCAAGGTCGACAACCCGACCGGCGTCAACGGCAACAGCGAGATCCTGATCCCGCCGTCGGGCCACGTGGCCGGCGTCTGGGCCCGGACCGACGACACCCGCGGCGTGTGGAAGGCCCCGGCCAACGACACCATGCGGGGCGTGCTCGACATCGAGCGCGCGGTCACCCAGAACGAGCAGTCGCTGCTCAACCCGATCGGCATCAACTGCATCCGGCCGTTCGGCACCCGCGGCATCCGCATCTGGGGTGCGCGCACCCTCTCCTCGGACACCGACTGGAACTACATCAACGTCCGTCGCCTGTTC
>Ga0190274_10001094_pt1 | contig 15873 bp, 14 predicted proteins | sample Popmic531T_FD_133002 | JGI IMG/M metagenome (GOLD analysis project Ga0190274, IMG submission 133002) | Populus adjacent soil microbial communities from riparian zone of Yellowstone River, Montana, USA - 531 T | ecosystem: Environmental > Terrestrial > Soil > Riparian zone | place: USA: Montana...
AACGGGGTCACCCCCAGCTCCAGGCCCTTGGCCAGGCCGACGTCGACGGTGGCCATGAGGAACGGCAGCCCGAAGGCGTAGATGATCAGGTTGCCGACGACCATGGTGACCACCGTGCGCGGCGGGGTGCGGTCCCAGCCCCGCTCGGCCAGCCACCCGACCAGTGCCGCCGCGAACAGGAACCCGATGATGTAGCCGAACGACGGCGCGTGGACCATGTCGGCGCCGCCGCTGCCCTCGGCGAACCACGGCACCCAGGGGGTGAGCCCGAGGGCCAGGTACAGGACCATGCCGGCCAGGCCGCGGCGCCAGCCGAGGGCAGCCCCGCCCAGCAGCACGGCGAAGGTCTGGCCGGTGATCGGCACCGGCGTGAACGGCAGCTTGATCGCGACCTGGGCGGCCAGCCCGGTGAAGGCGGCGAACCCGAGCACCAGGACGGCGTCGCGGACGCGATCGCCTGGCAGCGCGTCGGCCAGCACGAGACGGCGGGGATGGCCGAGGGCGCTCTGCGACACGGACACTGGCTGCTCCTTTACTCGTCGGCGCGGGACCCGGGCTCAGCGCCCAACTCTACGTCGCCGGGCGACCCCGCCGCGCCGCCCGCCCCAGCTCGGCGAAGCGCCGCTCCCAGCAGGCCTTGTGCCAGTGGCGGCGCTGGGCGGGCTCGCCCTCCGGCCAGACCACCACATGGAGGGTGCGGGGGAAGATCTCCTGTTGGCAGCCGGGGCAGCGGTACACCTTGGTGGCCCGGTAGGGCTGCACGAAGCGGAGGTGCCAGCCGTCGGCCACCCACTCCAGCGCCAGCGGCTCACCCCGGAACCGCCACGGTGGCTGCATCGTGGGCACGCCCCGAGTGTACGTAATCGGCGTAGGCTCGGCGCCGCCGATGAACCGCTTCGAGGACGCGATCGCCCGCGAGCTCCAGCTCCGCGTCAAGGCCAGGACCCGCAGCCTGCGGGCGCTGGCCCGCTGGGCGGCGGCCTCCCTGCCGCCGGGGGCGCTGGTCGCCGACGGAGTGGCCCTGGTCGTCCAGCGGCTCGGCGACGGTGACCCGGACGCCCTGGCCGCCCAGGTGATGGCCGAGGCCCCCGACCGCTTCGGGCGCAACTGGGAGTCGGGACCGGCCCACTGAGCGGCCCGGCGGCTGTGACGGACGGCACACCCGGGCGGTGACGGCCGTCGTCGGCCCGGCGGCCCCACCCGGGCCATGCTGACCGCCCTGCGCGCCTGGCAACCGGCTCCTCCGTGGCCGACCGGTCCCGGCCACGGCGGCTACCCTGGCCGAGTGACCTCCCCCACCTCGCCCGCCTCCAGCGTCCCGGCCCGCCCGGGCGGGCTGCCGGCCCAGCCCGGCTACCCGGCGTTCCTGCTCGCCGCCACCCTGGCCCGGCTGGCCAGCGAGATGTTCCCGGTGGCGGCGGTGCTGCTGGTGCTCGACCGGACCGGGCGACCGGGCCTGGCCGGGGCGGTGGTGGCGGCCACCACCCTGCCCGCGGTGGTAACCGGGCCGGTGCTGGGCGCCTGGCTGGACCGGACCAGCCGGCGGCGGGTCGCGCTGGCCAGCAACCAGGTGCTGCTGGCGGCCAGCCTGCTCGGCATCCTGGCCGCGGCCGGCCGCGCCCCCGGCTGGGCCCTGACGCTGCTGGCCGCCGTGGCCGGGCTGACCGGGCCGCTGGCCACCGGCGGCTACACCAGCATGATCCCCCTGCTGGTGCCGGAGCGGCTGCTGGCCAGGGCCAACGCGCTGGAGGCGAGCAGCTTCAACACCGCCGCCATCGCCGGCCCGGCGGTCGCCGGGGCGGTCGCGGCCACCGCCGGGCCGGCCAGCGCCGTGCTGGCCGAGGCCGCCCTGGCCGCCCTGGCCCTGCCGGCCATCGCCCGCCTCCCCCGGGTCGCGGTCCCGGCCGGCGACCGCCCGGCCTCGCTGGCCGCCACCATCCGCCAGGGCCTCCGGCACCTGGCCCGCACTCCGGAACTGCGCGGGGTGACGGTGGCCACCGCCGTCGGCATGGGCGGCACCGGGCTGCTCACCCTGGCCCTGCCGTTCTGGGCCGAGCGGCTCGGGGCCGGGCGGGCCAGCTCCGGCTACCTGTGGGCGGCCCTGGAGGCCGGGGCGATCGCCGGCGCCCTGGCCGCCGCCAGGCCCGCCGCCGGCTGGCCGCCGCAGCGGGTGGTGCTGGCCGGGACCGGCCTGTTCGGCCTGGTCGTGGTCGCCTGGCCGCTGGCCCCGGTCTTCCCGGTCGCCCTGGCCATGGTCGCGCTGGCCGGCGTGGTCGAGGGACCGGCGTTCGCGGCCACCTTCGCGACCCGCCAGCGGTGGTCGCCGCCGACCCTGCGGGGCCAGATCTTCACCACCGCGGCCAGCCTCAAGCTGGGCGCGTTCGCGGTCGGCTCCGCCCTGGCCGGCCCGACCCTGGCCCGCGCCGGGGTGACCGGGATCCTGGTCGCCGTGGGCGGCCTCCAGCTCCTGGCTGTGGTCCTCGGCTGGGCCAGCGGCGCCCGCAGCCGGGCCCAGGCGCCCGCCGCCGGCGCCTGGTAGGCGTAGGGCCGGCGGTCGGCGCGGGTCGCCTCAGTGGCGCAGCTCGGCCGGCCGGGCCCGCGGCGGCGAGGAGGGCCGGCCGGGCGGCTGTTGCTGGTCGAGCCAGGCCCAGGCCGGGATGGCCAGCAGGAACAGGCCGCTGGCCGAGGTGGCGGTGACGCCGGTGTCGTTGAGCAGGATCAGCAGCAGCGAGCCGAAGGCGCCCAGGCCGAGGACGCGCCGGATCCAGTCGGGCAGCTGGCGCATCGGCCCCGGCGGGCGCAGGGCGATCAGCCCGGCCAGCAGCACCTGGAGGGGGCCGGCCCAGGCGAAGGGGCTGTTGGCCAGCAGGCGCAGGTTGCGGGCCAGCTGGTCGACGACCATCCCGCCGGCGTCGGCCGGGCCCGCGCGGAGGCGCTCGGCGAAGCGGCCGGCGTGGCTGACCGGCCCGCCCAGGCCCGCCCCGAGGGCCACGGCCACGGCGGCGGCCACAGCCAGCCCGGCCAGCAGGACCACCCGTCGGACCCGGGGGCGGCCGGGGGCGAGCACGACCAGGGCCGCGGCCGCGGTCAGCATGGAGGTGAGGGCGCCGCCGACGTCGGCCCCGAGCCGGGGCAGCCCGTCGACCACGCCCAGGCCGGCCAGCATGGCCGCGGTCGCGACCGCCGACAGGGGCGCGAAGGAGGCCACCAGCATGACCGCGGCCAGGGCGAAGGCGAAGTAGCCGTTGCCGAGGCCGTAGAAGCGCTCGCCGTCCCAGGCGCTGCCGCCGACCAGCGGCTGGGACAGCCCGTGGCCACCGAGGACCAGGTCGAGCACGACCAGGCCGAGGAGGATGGCGCCGAGCAGGGCCGGGGCGGCCACGCGGGGCCGGGGACGGGCGGCGTCGCCATCCGGGGGTCGGTCCAGGCGCAGGGCCAGGGCGGTGAGGGCGGCCGCGGCGGCGACCCCGGAGCCGACCCAGGCCGCCGCCCAGCGGGCGGCGGCGCCTGGGTCGGGCAGGCCGGAGGCGAGCGACTGCCAGAGCCGGGCCGCCAGCGGCTCGGCCATGCTGGCCAGCAGGTAGCCGGCGGGCAGGGCCAGGGTGAGGGCCAGCAGCGTCCTGGCCGCCCTGGCCGGGCGGGTCGCGCCGCCGCCGCGCCAGGTGGCCAGCAGGGCGCCCAGGGCCAGCACCGCGGCCAGGCACAGCAGCGGGATCGCCCAGGTGCGGGCGGCCACCAGGGCGGCCACGCGGCGGTCGAGGAAGGTCGCGTCGGCGGCGTTGTCGTCGTCGGGGACGACCCGGATGACCGAGCCGTCGTCGCCGGCCGAGGCGCCGCCGGCGACCGTCGGGCGGATGTCCTCCAGGGCGGCCAGGCCGCGGCGGCGGGTCGAGTCGGAGGTGGGCAGGCCGCGGTCGGCCGTCGGGTCGAGGACCAGCAGCGGGGCCGAGTTGGCCCGCCCGGGGGCGGCCCGGAGGCCGACCACCATCACCGACCGCTCGGCGCCGCCGGCCGGCTGCAGCCGGTCGAGCACGCCGGCCAGGGCGGTGGCGTCGGGCACGGCCAGGACCAGCAGCCGGTCCGGGCGCAGCGCCAGCGGGTCGCTCCCGGGCCCGAGGGGGTCGGGCGCCTGGGCCGGGCCGGTCGAGCCGAGGGTGAACAGCCCGGCCGCCTCCTGCCCCGGGTAGGCCAGCACCCGGGTGGGCGGGAGGCGACCGAGCCGGGCCCCCGGGTTGTCGGCCCGGATCCGCTCCACGGTGGCCGGTCCGGGCAGGCCCGAGGCGGTGGCCGGGTCGGCCTCCAGCGCGTCCAGGGCGTCGACCCGGCGCCCGGCGGCCAGGGACAGCACCCGGGAGGCCAGCGGCTGGTGCACCGGCAGCGTGGACACGAACCCGACCACCTCCGGCCCACGCGGCCCGGCCGCGGCCACCGCCTCGTCCATGGTGAGCCGCTCCACCAGCACCAGCGCCCCCGGCGGCGCCACCCGCCCACCCTCGTCCGCCCGGGCCGGTCCCGCCCCCGAGAGCACGACCACGCCCAGCACCAGGGCCAGGAGCCAACGCATCCCGGCATCGTAGCCCCCCACGCCCGCAAGCGGCCCCCTGTGACCAACCCGGTGCCCCGTTCCCGCGGTGGGGCTGTGACCAACCCGGCGCCCCGTTCCCGCAGCGGCGCTGTGACCAACCCGGCGCCCCGTTCCCGCGGTGGGCTGTGGACAACCCGGCACCGCCGCTTCCCGGTTGGGCTGTGGACAACCCGGCGCTCGCTTCCCGCGGTTGGGCTACCCTCCCGGTTGGGGCCCCCGATACCGGTGGGCGCGGGTCGAGCGCGCCCAGGGCCCAAGCGGCGACCACCGCGCCAGGTGGGTGGATGGGGCCCTAAGGGACGACCACCGCGCCAGGTGAGTGGATGGGGCCCGAGAGGCGACCACCGCCACCGGTGGGCCCCGGGCTGGAGCGCGCCCACCCTCGGCTCCCAGGTACCCTGACGGCATGGATGTCGTGATGGGTCCGCTCGACCGGGCGGAGGGGCTGCTGGCCGGGGCGGGGCGGATCGTGGTGTTCACCGGGGCCGGGGTGTCGACGGACTCGGGGATCCCGGATTTCCGGTCGCCGGGGGGGTTGTGGAGCCGCTATGACCCGCGGCTGCTGGGGTTCCGGCGGTATGTGAGCGACCCGGCGACGCGGCGGCTGGCCTGGCGGCTGCGGCGGGAGCTGCACGCGCTGGCGGCGCGGCCCAACCCGGCCCATCTGGCCTGCGCCCGGCTGGCCGAGGCGGGCCGGCTGGCCGGGGTGATCACCCAGAACGTGGACGGGCTGCACACCGACGCCGGCCTCCCCGCCGAGCTGGTCTGCGAGGTCCACGGCACCGGCCGCCAGGTCGTCTGCCTCGACTGCGGGGACCGCGGCCCCATGGACGCGGCCGTGGCCCGGGTCGAGGCCGGCGAGGAGGACCCGCCCTGCCTGGCCTGCGGCGGGATCTTGAAGGCGGCCACGGTGTCGTTCGGCCAGAACATCCCGGCCGACGTCTGGGCCAGGGCCGAGGCCCTGACCGCGGCCTGCGACGCCTTCGTGGCCGTCGGCTCCTCGCTGGTCGTGCAGCCCGCGGCCGGCCTGCCCCGCATGGCCAGCCGCCTCGGGGCCGTCCTGGTGATCGTGAACCGCGAGCCCACTCCCCACGACCACCTGGCCGACGCCGTCCTCCACGGCGAGGCCGGGACCCTGCTCCCCGCCCTGGTCGACGCGGCCCTGGCCGGCCCCGGAGCCCGGCCCTGAGCCGCCCCCGGCTGCTGGTCGTCCAGCACGAGCCCAGCAGCCCACCCGGGCTGCTGACCGGCGCCGCCGCCGCCACCGGGGTCGACCTCCACGTGGTTGAGGCCCCCGGCCAGCCGGTGCCGACGACCCTGGGCGGCGCCGACGGGCTGGTGATGCTGGGCGGGGCCATGGACTTCGACGAGACCGACGCCTACCCGCACCTGGCCCGCACCCGGGACCTGCTGCGCGACGCCGCCGCCCGCTCGGCCCCGACCCTCGGCATCTGCCTCGGCGCCCAGCTGGCCGCGGCCGCCCTCGGCGGCCGCGCCTACCCCGGCCCGGCCGGCGAGGAGCTCGGCTGGACCAAGGTCGAGCTGACCCCGGCAGGCCAGGCCGACCCCGTCCTGGGCGCCCTCCAGGAGCCGGCCGAGCTGTTCGAGTGGCACCACGACACCTTCGACCCGCCCCCGGGGGCGACCGTGCTGGCCACCGGCGCCGTCTACCCCACCCAGGCGTTCCGGCTGGGCAGCGTGGTCGCGGTCCAGTTCCACCCCGAGGTCGACGGCCCCCTGCTGGCCGGCTGGTGGTCCACCACCACCCCGCCGCCCAACTACCCGATCGCCGAGGCCGTGGCCGGGGCGACCCGCAACGCCGCCAACGCCACCCGCCTGCTGGAGGCGTTCTGCCGGAGCGCCGCGAGCCGGCCTAGGGGCACAATGCGACCAACATGATCATCGACTGCGCGGTCTACCGGGACGGGAAGCGACGGCCGGGCCAGCTCGCCCTCGACGACGCCTACGAGGCCTCGCTGGTGGAGAACGCCTTCGTCTGGATCGGCCTGTACGAGCCCGACGAGGCCGAGTTCGACTCGGTCCGGCGCGAGTTCAACCTCCACGAGCTGGCCGTGGAGGACGCCATCCACGCCCATCAGCGGCCCAAGCTGGAGGTCTACGACGACACCCTGTTCGTGGTCCTCAAGACGGCCCGCTACGTCGACACCGACGACACCGTCGAGTTCGGCGAGATCATGCTGTTCATCGGCCCGCAGTTCGTGGTCGCGGTCCGCCACAAGCCGGCCAGCGCCCTCGGCGACGTCCGCAAGAAGATCGAGAGCCGCCCCGACCTGCTCCGCTTCGGCCCGGGGGCGGTGCTGTACGCGATCCTGGACCGGGTGGTGGACGACTACCAGCCGGTCATCCATGGCCTCGACGAGGACATCAAGGAGGTGGAGACCGAGGTCTTCTCGCACGCCGGCAGCAACCCGGCCGAGCGCATCTACCTGCTCAAGCGCGAGGTGATCGAGTTCCACCAGGCCACCGCCCCCCTCCAGGAGCCACTGGACCAGCTGGTCAACAGCATGGTCCCCGGCCTCCACGGCGAGATGGGCGAGTACTTCCGCGACATCCATGACCACCTGCTGCGGGTGGTCGACAACGTCAGCAGCTTCCGCGAGCTGCTCACCAGCGTCCTCCAGGCCAACCTGACCCAGGTCGCCCTGCGCCAGAACGAGACCGGCATGCAGCAGAACGCCGACATGCGCAGGATCTCCGCCTGGGTGGCGATCGTGGCCGTGCCCACCATGATCGCCGGCATCTACGGCATGAACTTCGAGCACATGCCCGAGCTGACCTGGACCTTCGGCTACCCGCTGGTCATCGGCGTCATGGCCGTGGCCTGCCTGGTCCTGTACCGCGCCTTCCGCCGCAACGGCTGGCTGTAAAGCCTGTCGGAGCACCTCAAGGTGAGGCGGTCTGGCAGCATCCTTCTCGGGTGTCCGAGCTCACGTCGGGAAGCCGTGCGCGTCGGTTCCCCCTTCACTGGGGCTGGTTGCACCATCACCTTGGCGATGGTCAGCGCCTACCCCTCCAGGGGCGTTGATCACCCGGCCGCCCGCTTGGCGGTCCGGGGCTTGGGCATGGAAGCGCTCGGCCCAGGCGGCGAGGTTGGCGGCGGCGTTGCGGTCACGGTCAATGACCAAGCCGCAGCCGGCGCAGCGAAAGACCCGGTTCGCCAATTTGAGCTGCTGCTTGACCATTCCGCATGTAGAACATGTCTTGGTGGAAGGGAACCAGCGGTCACAGACGACCAGCTCGGTTCCGAACCACGCGGATTTGTAGGTGAGCTGGCGGGCCAGTTCGGCCCAGGCGGCGTCGCCGATGGCGCGGGCCAAGCGCCGGTTGGCCATGAGGTTGGCCACACTGAGGTCTTCCAGGCAAAGCCGGTCGTGGGTCTGGACGAGCTGGCTGGAGACCTCGTGGAGGAAGTGGCGACGCACGTCGGCGATCCGGGCGTGCTGCCGGGACAGCCGCCGGATGGCCTTGGCCCTATTGCGCGAGCGAGGCTGTGTCAAGGAGACACGACGAGACAGCCGCCGCAGGCGCAACGTGTCACGCCGTAGCGGCATGGGCGACTCGAATCGGGCGACCTCGGATCCGTCCGAAGTGGCCGCCACGGCGAACGCGGAAAGGCCACGGTCCACCCCCGACGAATCCGTCAGTGTCGCCTACGGAGCGGGACAGGTGACGGCGTTCGGCGTGCAGGTCGGGGGCTTGACGTTGAGGCTGACATACCAGCGGGAGCCGTGCCGGCTGACCGTGGCGAACAGGACCTTGGCCCGCGGCGCCATCACCGGCTGCCCGGTGGCGGCATCGAGGTGGGCGACCGGGCGGAGCAGCCGCCGCAGCCGGCGGGTATCGTCCTGCACGCGGACTGAGCCGATCCTTGGCAGGGTCACCGACCGGGGATGGCCCTCGCCGACCCGGATCAGCATGGCGCCACCTTTTCTGTGCCTGTTACGAAGCCGGAAGTTGTCCCGACAGCGCCCTTTGCGTTTCCACCTCGGGAAGCCGACCGGGCCCCTGCGCGCCTCGGAGTTGGCGTCGCGGTAGGCAGAGAGGGCCCGACCAAGGTCGACTGCGGCCTCCTCGAATACCTGAGCGGAGACCTCATGCCGCCACCTAAGGCCGGTCACCTCCTTTGTGATGGTGCCATCTGGAGCGGCGACGAACACACGCCCTGCGGCCTCACCCCGTTTCCAAGTATTGAAGGCATTGATCAGGTCAAACCCCGACCACGGGACCACAACCTGGGGATCTGTTCGCTTGGCGCCAAGGGCATGGGCGACCAGCCGAAGACACTGGTTGTAGGCGAACCTGGACGCCCCGGCGTGTCGGGCGAGCATCGCCGCCTGCGTCGTGGTGGGAGCGAGTGCGAACCGGAACGTCGTGTGCCGCATAGCAAGCAGGATCGTAGTTGGGGGATGCGACACTTGAGACCATATTGTCGGCTCAGACGCGCTCGGCTGTAGGTCACTCGGCGGCGACGGCGCGGACGACGTCGACGCGGGCGGCCCGCCGGGCCGGCAGGGCGGCGGCGAGCACGGCGACCGCGCAGGCGGCGACGGCCACCACCAGCAGCTGGCCGGCCGGGACAGTGGCCGGCAGGTCGAGGTCGCGGCTGACCGCCCAGCCCAGGAACGCGCCCAGACCGAGGCCGACGACGCTGCCGATGGCGGCCACGATCACCGCCTCCCAGGCGACCATCGACCGGACCTGCCGGCGGTCCATGCCCACGGCCCGCAGCAGACCGAGCTCGCGAGCCCGTTCCTGGATGGACAGGACCAGGGTGTTCACGACCCCGGCGAGCCCCACCACGACGGCCAGCCCGAGCAGGCTGTAGAACAACCGCAGCGCCGGGTCGATCGCCGCCGTCGCCTGGCGGCGCAGCTCACCGGCGCTGGCGATCTCCACGGTGGGGTGGTCGGCGACGGCCCGGGCGATGGCGGCCCGGGCCACCTCCGGGGTGACGCCGTCCCGCCGCCTGGCCAGGACCATGGTCACGCCGCCGTCGGCCAGCGCCCGATGGTCGGCCGGGGCGACCAGGAAGTCGGCCAGCGGCAGCTGCTGACGGGCGAAGTCGTCCAGGGTCGCCGTGTCGTAGACCGCCCGGACGGTGAGGACGCGCGCGCCGCGGGCCGTCCGGACCGTCACCGGCGACCCGACCGCCAGGCCGAGGGTCGTGGCCGCCTCCCGGCTGACCGCGATGGCCCCGGTGGTGAGGTCGGCCAGGGCCCCCGAGGTCACCTGGAGGTCCAGGACCCGGGGAAGCTGGGCGGGATCGACGGCGGTCACGCCGCCGTCGTGGCCGCCGACGCTGGCGGCGGTGCCGGAGAAGGCGGCGACCGCGGCCAGCTCGGGCAGCGCGGCCAGACGCTCGGGCACCCGCGGGCTCAGCAGCGGCTGGTGCATGCCGGCGCCGGCCGCCTTGAGCCGGTAGTCCGCCCGCAGGGTGCGGTCGAGCCCGCCGGCCGCCGACGCCTTGGTGCCGGCGGCCAGGGTGGTCAGGAACGAGATCAGCGTCAGGCCGATGACCAACGGCAGCACGGTGGCGGCGGTGCGCCGGGGCTGGCGGGCGGCGTTGCCGCTGGCCAGCGCCCCGACCACGCCCGCGACCCGGCGGATCGGCGCCCCCAGCAGCCGCGCCAGCGACCACGCGAGCGCCGGGCCGAGGGCCAGCACGCCGAGGGTGATGGCGGCCGTGCCGGCCAGCAGGAAGCCGCTCTCGACCGGGCTGGCCAGGGTGCCGGCGACCACCAGCCCGGCGCCGGCCACGCCCAGCACCGCCCCGGCCAGGGTGCGGCCCCGGCCCAGCCGGCCCGCGGCCACCACCTCGCCGCGCAGGGCGGGCACCGGCGCCACCCGGCCGGCCCGGCGCGCCGGGCCCCAGGCCGACATCACCGCGGTGCCGATGCCGACCACCAGGGCCACGGCCACGGTCCGGGGCAGGACCTGGATGGTGCCGGTCACGTCGGCCACCGCCTCGTCGGTGGACCGGAGCAGCGCCCCGAACCCGGCCCCGAGCCCGACGCCGGCCGCCACACCGGCCAGGGACGCGACCGCCCCCACGATCGAGGACTGGAGCAGCACCGAGCGGCGCAGCTGGGCCCGGCTCGCCCCCAGGCACCTGAGCAGGGCCAGCTCCCGGGTCCGGGAGGCCAGGACGATGGTGAAGGTGTTGCGGATCAGGATCATCCCGGCGACGAGCGCGACCACGCCGGCGACGAGGAAGAACTGGGTGTCCCCGCCCTCGGTGGGGGTGGCGTTGCGGGCCCGCTCGGCGGCCAGGTCGGTCCCGGTGAACGCCTGGTAGCCGGGGCCGAGGGCGGCGGTCAGGCGGTCGCGGAGCAGCGGGGCGGGGACGCCGGCGTCGGCGTGGATCTCCAGGTAGCTGATCCGGCCCGCAGCCGGGGCGAGCAGCCGCCCGGCGGTGGCGGGGTCGTACCCGACCAGGACGACGGCGTCCGACACCTCCGGCGAGCCCAGCACGCCGACGACGGTGACCGCCTGCGCCTCACCGCCGGACACCACCACCCTCACCCCATCCCCGACGTCGAAGCGCTGGTCGCGGGCGGTGCGCCGGTCGATGACGGCCTCGCCCGGCCCGCCCGGCAGCCGGCCCGCGCGCAGGTGGGGAGCGAACGAGGCGTCGAGCGAGCGTCCCAGCGGCGCCCGCCCGCCACCGACGACCCGGCCGTCGCGACCCAGCAGCTGGGCGTCGCCGCTGATCACGGCGGTGGCGGCCGCGACCCCGTCGACGCGGGCGGCCTTGTCCACCACCGAGGCCGGCATGGGCTCGGCGAACAGCTCTCCGGTGATGTCGGAGAAGACCTCGCCCTCGCCGTCCGGGGCCGCCCGGACGACCACGTCGACCCTCGGGTCGGCCTCGGCGTAGGCCGCCTCGGCGGCCGCCCCGGCCGTGTCGGTGAGCACGAAGGTGCCGGCGACGGCGCCGACCCCGAGCACGATCGCGATGGCGGTGAGCAGCAGCCGCCCCTTGGCCGCGAGCAGGCTGCGGACGCTGTATCGCAGCATGTCAGCCCCCGATCGCCTTCATCCGGTCCAGCACCTCTGCGGCCGTGGGCTCGGGCATGCGGTCGACGACGCGACCGTCGGCCAGGAACACGACGTCGTCGCTGTGGGCGGCCGCCATCGGATCATGGGTGACCATCACCACGGTCTGGCCGAGCTCGTCGACGGAGCGGCGCAGGAACCCGAGCAGCTCCCCGCCCGAGCGAGAGTCGAGGTTGCCGGTGGGCTCGTCGGCGAAGACCACCGCCGGTCTGGTTGCCAGCGCCCGGGCGGCCGCGACCCGCTGCTGCTCGCCCCCGGACAACTCGGCCGGCTTGTGCAGCAGCCGGTCGCGCAGCCCGAGCGCGTCCACCACCCGGTCCAGGAACCCCCGGTCGGGCCGGCGGCCGGCGATGGCCAGCGGCAGCTCGATGTTCTCGGCCACGGTGAGGGTCGGGAGCAGGTTGAAGGACTGGAAGACGAACCCGACCCGCTCGCGGCGCAGGCGGGTCAGCCGCCGCTCGTCGAGCCCGGCCAGGGCGACCCCGTCGAGCCCGACCTCGCCCCGGTCGACCGGCTCCAGCCCGGCCAGGCAGTGCAGCAGGGTGGACTTGCCCGAGCCGGAGGGACCCATCACGGCGCTGAACCGGCCTCGACCGAACGCGACCGACACGCGGTCCAGCGCGGTGACCACCGCCGGCCCGGTCCCGTAGGACTTGGTGACCTCGATGGCGTGGGCGGCGAGCTCGATGGTCGGGACGGTCCGGCTGGTCGACATGGCCGCTCCTGGCTGGTCGGGGCGCCGACGTGACCAGGCAACCGCACGCGGGGGCCGGCCGCACTGGCGCGTGGGCGAGCATCGGGGTAGACCCAGCACTACCGCCCGCGGGCCACCGGCGCGGTACCGTTGGCCGCATGGGCATCCGCACCGCCTGGCAGGCCATCGCCCAGTCGCCGCGGCGATTCCTGGCCTCCTCCTGGCCATGGCGCTCGCTGGCCTACCTGCTGGCGGGGATCGCGCCCAGCGCCGTGGTCGCCATCGGCGTGCTCGCCCTGGTCACCGCGCCGGCCGGCCGGGCCGCGCCGGTCGTCCTGCCGCTGGTGGCGGTGGCCCTCCTGCTCTCCGGTCCGGTCGTGGCCCGGTACGAGCGCTGGCGGCTGCGGCTCCTCGAGCCCGGCCTCGAACCCGACCGCTGGCGGCCGACGCGGGGGGCCGGGCGGCGGGCGCTGGAAGCCGGTTACGGGGTGGTCTGCGTGGTCGCGCTGTGGCTGATCGACCTGGCCGTGGTCGCCCTCTCCCTCCTCCTTCCCGCCGGGCTCACGCTGACCGCGCTGCGCAGCGCGGACGCGGGAGGGGGCGCCCAGGCGGCGATGCTCGCCGCCGCCGCGCTGCTGCTGCCGCTGGCCGCCTACCCGGTCACCGCCTGGGCCGGCGCCCGGTCGGCCCTGGCCAGGGCGATCCTCGCCCACCGCGAGCTGGAGCTGGACGAGCGGCTGGTCGAGGTCACCCACTCGCGGGCCCGTCTGGTCGACGCCTTCGAGCTGGAGCGGCGCCGGATCGAGCGGGACCTGCACGACGGCGCCCAGCAGCGCCTGGTCGCCCTGACGGTCGCCCTGGGCCTGGCCAGGATCGACCTGGCGCCCGGCTCAGAAGCCGCGACCCAGGTCGACGCCGCCCACGAGCAGGCCAAGGTGGCGCTGGCGGAGCTGCGGGAGCTGATCCGCGGCGTCCACCCGCAGGTCCTCACCGACCGCGGGCTGCCGGCCGCCGTCGACGACGCCGCCGGGCGCTCGCCGGTGCGGGTCGCCACCGACGTCGTCCTGCCGCGGCGCCTGCCGCCGGGGATCGAGGTCGCCGCCTACTTCGCGGTCTGCGAGGCGCTGGCCAACGTGGCCAAGCACAGCCGGGCCACCCGGGCGTCGGTCCGGGGCCGGCTGGTGGACGACCTGCTGGTCCTGGAGGTGCGGGACGACGGCGTCGGCGGCGCCGACCCGGCCGGCGGGAGCGGGCTCATCGGGCTGGCCGACCGGGTGGCGGTGGTGGACGGGCGCCTGCTCCTGTCCAGCCCGCCCGGCGGGCCGACCCTGGTGCGAGTGGAGATCCCATGCGGCCAGCCGGTCACCTCCGGATAGTCCTGGCCGAGGACGGCGTGCTGCTCCGGGAGGGGCTGTCGGAGCTCCTGCGGCGCTTCGGCCACACGGTCGTCGCCGCCGTCGGCGACGCCCCGGCGCTGACCGCGGCCGTGGAGGCGGAAGCGCCGGACATCGTCGTGACCGACGTGCGCATGCCGCCGGGCTTCAGCGACGAGGGGCTGCGGGCGGCGCTGGCGCTGCGGGCCACCCACCCGTCGCTGGCCGTCCTGGTCCTCAGCCAGTACGTCGAGCAGACCTACGCCGCCGAGCTGCTCGATGCCGGTCCCGGTGGCGCCACCGCCGGGGTCGGCTACCTGCTCAAGGACCGGGTCGGTGACGTGGCCGAGTTCGCCGAGGCGGTGAGCCGGGTCGCCGCCGGGGGCACGGTGATCGACCCCGAGGTGGTGCGCCAGCTGCTGCGCCGCCGGCGCGACCCGCTCGAGCGCCTCACCCCCCGCGAGCGTGAGGTGCTGGCGCTGATGGCCGAGGGCTGGTCCAACGGCGCCATCGCCAGGACCCTGGTCGTCACCGAGGCCGCCGTGGCCAAGCACATCAACGGCATCCTGGCCAAGCTCGACCTGCCACCCGCCACCGACGACCACCGCCGCGTCCGGGCGGTGCTGGCCTACCTCCGCGCCTGAGCGGTCAGCGGCTCCGCTACCCGTTGGCCACCCGGCGGCGGACGGCCGCCTTGGCCTCCTCCTCCCGGGCCTCGTCGAGGCGATCCTCGGAGCGCAGCTCCTCGGCCCGGCGCTCATGGGACTCGGCGTCGTCCTGGGCGAGCTCGTCGGGGAGCACGGCGTGCTCGGCCAGGATGTCGACCCGGGTGACGTCGTCGTCGTGGGCGACGTGCAGGAAGCCGCCGTCCACGGCCACCGCGGTGCGGCTGCCGCCGGCGTCGATGAACACCGGGCCGACGGCCAGGGCGGCCAGCAGGGGCGCGTGCCCGGGGAGGACCCCGAGGTCGCCGTCGACCCCGCGGGCGGTGACGAAGTCGGCCTCGCCGGCCCACACCTCCCGCTCGGGGGTGACCAGGTGGACCTCGAGGGTGGCCACGGCTAGGACTCCCCGCCCAGCTGCTTGGCCTTCTCCTCGGCCTCCTCGATCCCGCCGACGTTGAAGAAGGCCTGCTCGGGCAGGTGGTCGTAGTCGCCCTTGGCCAGGGCGTCGAAGGAGGCGATGGTCTCGTCCAGCGGCACCGTCTTGCCACTGACCCCGGTGAACTGCTCGGCCACGTAGAACGGCTGGGACAGGAACCGCTGGATGCGGCGGGCCCGGTTGACGGTCACCTTGTCGTCCTCGGACAGCTCGTCGACCCCGAGGATGGCGATGATGTCCTGGAGGTCGTTGTAGCGCTGGAGGATCTCCTGGACCCGGCGGGCCACCCGGTAGTGCTCGTCGCCGACGTAGCGCGGGTCGAGGATGCGCGAGGTCGAGGCCAGCGGGTCGACCGCCGGGTAGATGCCGAGCGAGGCGATCTCGCGGGCCAGCACGGTGGTCGCGTCCAGGTGGGCGAAGGTGGTGTGCGGGGCCGGGTCGGTGATGTCGTCGGCGGGCACGTAGATGGCCTGCAGCGAGGTGATCGAGTGGCCCCGGGTCGAGGTGATCCGCTCCTGCAGCTCGCCCATCTCGCCGGCCAGGGTGGGCTGGTAGCCGACCGCGCTCGGCATCCGCCCGAGCAGGGTCGAGACCTCGGAGCCGGCCTGGACGAACCGGAAGATGTTGTCGATGAACAGCAGCACGTCCTGGCCCATCTCGTCGCGGAAGTACTCGGCGACGGTCAGGGCGGCCAGGCCGACCCGCAGCCGCACCCCCGGCGGCTCGTCCATCTGGCCGAAGATCAGGGCCGTCTTGTCGATGACCCCGGACTCGCTCATCTCCAGGAACAGGTCGTTGCCCTCGCGGGTCCGCTCCCCGACCCCGGCGAACACCGACACGCCCGAGTGCTCCTCGGCCACCCGGTGGATCATCTCCTGGATGACCACGGTCTTGCCGACCCCGGCGCCGCCGAACATGCCGATCTTGCCGCCGGCCACGTACGGCTCCAGCAGGTCGATGACCTTGATGCCGGTCACGAACATCTCGGTCTTGGGCTCCAGCTGGTCGAAGCTGGGGGCGTGGCGGTGGATCGGCCAGCGCTC
>Ga0190274_10001095_pt1 | contig 15872 bp, 15 predicted proteins | sample Popmic531T_FD_133002 | JGI IMG/M metagenome (GOLD analysis project Ga0190274, IMG submission 133002) | Populus adjacent soil microbial communities from riparian zone of Yellowstone River, Montana, USA - 531 T | ecosystem: Environmental > Terrestrial > Soil > Riparian zone | place: USA: Montana...
GTGCACATGTTCACGACTTAAAAGTGCACTTCTTGATGTCGGAAAGTGCACATGTTTGGGTACTTGTGGAAATGATGATGGACTGATGGTAATACCTTTTTAACATGATATTAAGATTTTAGAAGTAAACTATAAAATTCTTGCAGATTTGGAACTGGAAGGGTAGATTAGAGTGAGTGTGTGGTAAGATAAGTTGCAGAATCCATTTGTATTGTTATGCAACTAAAGATGGCGCGACCAAGGAAAATTTCTGTTAGGATTTATTAACTGCTTGCCGGGTATCTAAATCATAACCAAATAATATACAAATGTTAATCTTCAAAGTCTTTTATTATATATTTTAAAGATTGAATGAAGAATGTTCCTGCATACATTACTTCAATTACTTTTCAAAACCACTGTAAATAATATGGGTTGATCAAAGGAAGATTTGAACTATTTCTTGTATAAGTTAAATGAATATTTGTTAAAATTAGGTAACCAGATTGGTAAATTTGAATCTTAATTATACATTTCGGATGCAATTTTAAGTGGGTTTTAGACTTTTTTTTGACGTCCTCATTTTGAATTTGTTGCCTTCACTGGCTTGAATTCTTCCCCGAGATTTATTTTTTATCAACATTCCTTGAAGTATCGTAATCTACTATTATAGATTTTGTGTATTGTCCTGAACTCTAATAAAATGATCTATTATGAGAAATCTACTACTCGCAAGTTTTGCTTTTTTAGCTTTGATTATTATGGCTGGTTGCATAAATGAAATTGAGGTTTTGCAACAAAGTGAAAGAGATTGGCATTTAAGTAAATTGAACTCAGAAGCGGAGAGAAATTATTTTGATAAAGCATTTATGAATAATAATACCCATATTGCTTCTCATGTAAATCCCCGGGGATCGGATGAACTTGTGGATTCCTTTTTCAATGCTTTATTGAGTCTTCAATTATCTGAACCTTTTGCAGAAGACCTTATTAATTTAATTGGATATCCAATTTGGTTAGGAGCAGAAGTTCACGCTGAGGATAGTCTCCACCCCTTTATATCAATCCCCACATCAGGCTTAGAAGATTCATTAACTCAAGGAATAATTTATGGCATGTTAGGTAGCGGTAATTGGTATGCTTCTTTTGTTCGGCGAGATACTTTATTAAGTTATATGAACACATCCATACCTAATTCTATAAATTTTCCAGCGTACCTTTTAGGAATGATTTATTATGATGAGAAAATATTTGTACGGCATGATACAAATTTAACAGAAATGTACACTTTAGTTCAAAATGGCTTTCAAGGAGAAGAAGGGAGGATTATCCCGAGAGCATGTCAAACAGTAACAGGTGAAATATGCTATAATGTACCTTGCATTACATATTCGAATGATAAAATTGAATCAAGAGGACCGTCGTGTTATACAGAGGAATGTGAACCTTTTACATATCAAATCGGATGCTATGGTAACGCCGGAAGTGGTGGTTCAGATGATGTAGGGATTGGTATTGGTGGCGGTACGGGAGGTGTTGGTACAGGAGGTAGTGGACCTCCTCCCCCTCCATGCGGTGCAACTATAAATAATCTTCCATACTTATGTGATGATCCTGCCAATCAAGACTTAGTTGATGCTTATAATGCGCTTTTGCCATATCTACTAACTACTTATCAAGCCGCTTGGATATTAAATAATGCATCACCAGAACTAATAAATGATTTGCTTTATTTTATGGCTACATTTTCTACCAATACTCATTTGTCAGAAGAAATTTTAAGACTCTATGTTTCATATCTTCAGCACAAAAATGTTCAATTTGACATACAAGAATTCGGTGAGTTAGTCGGTCCTTATATTCTGGAATTAAATTTATGGGAGAGGTTTTGGCTTTTTGAAAATATAGATTCTTTGAATGATTCTGAAGTTCAACAGTTTTTAGAATTACTTTCCAAAGTTGAACTGGCTAATAATCCTGAAATAATTTTTGCATACAACAATAGATTAACTTGCTATGATATAATGGAAAACTATCCTGATATGAACTTAGATGCTGTTATTAATACGGTATATTTAGACCTCGGAGTGGGTTTTCAGGATTTCATTGATACATATGACGATTTTAGAGTATCTGGAGACCCGATTGATGGAGAGATACCTGAGGAAACTGAAAATGGTATAGATATTATATCTTCATACACACCATCCACTTGGATTACCGGGACGCCTATTGGAGGAACACTCGATAGGAATAATGTTGAAGATATAATATCAGAAACAAATGGTAACACTAAGGGTATTATGTACCAATTGCAAAAAAAGAGTAATACTCAGTTATTTGAAAAAATGTATGATTTATTTGATATTCATACATTCCTCGATTTAAACGAAGCGGGAGAAGAATTTGTAGATGAATTTAAAACTAATACATCAACGAATTATGCTCATGAAAATTGGGATTTATCGAACACTGTAAGAGAACATGTAAACATGATAAATTTCGTCAAAGATTGGGGAGCATTGTTAAACGCTAGACTGATTGTCTCTAATGGTGTGATAAATGGAATTAATATACAGTATACAAGTTTATTTCCCAGACCACAATTTAGTGGTTGGCTAAACAGATTTAATGGATTAGGGATTTTACTAAATGATACGGAATACACAACATTAGAATATACTAATTATTCTTTTAATTCAAGCACAGGTGAGTGGACTGCAACATTACTGGTTAATATTGAAGATCATTTTGGTCTTGATAAACATGATGTTTTGGTATTTCAAATTTGGCACGAAGGTTTTGGAGCTTGGTGGTACCTTCAACATGTCAGAGGCAAAGTTCCTTTTCATACCCGGGTAAGGAATGTATATACAATCAGTGGTGATATTACACCCTAAAGATGACTATACTTAAAACTACATCTATATTACTATTACTATTTTTGGTTCCTATCATTTTTCCAAATTGTGTTGATAAACCAATGGAGATCGAAGTATTTGAATTACTTGAAACGCGAGATGTTGAAGGTTTGGGATATCCAGAGGAAAACCATAAATGGTTCTTAGTTAAAAATTATAAGAATACTCCGACAAATCATGCGGTTATTGATAATTTTGCATGTACAATATACAATAATAAAAAGTTTAGTTTTACCAAGGTTAATGAGGAATTTGCCATCTCTTTTTTCAGGAAAACACGAAAGACTAATTCTGAATACTTAAGAGAAAACCCAGCTGACTTTTTTAGATATTCTGGTATTAAAGATTACATATGTGTATATAATTTTTTTTCAGAAGATTTAGCTTACTTATCATACTACAAAAATGGGTCGGTAGAAAGAAGATATACTAATTTTAAATGCCATTAAACGGTGACTGCTGTGCTTTCAATGTATTTTACAATTCATATAATTTTTTCAATGTTCAAGCAATTTTTTGAGCAGCCTATTATCCAATTATTGTAAAGGTATATGATGAAATCCCGGATTGATTTTATCCATAATAAAGTGTAATACCTAAATCTTTTACGATTTCTACGGGCACCGCTAAGTCACCGGTAAATCCAGTATCAAGCAAAAAGTATGGGCTTTGGATAACTTGATCTCATGCAATTGATGCTTGTATGATAGGTTTGTTGGGTTCAATAAATTTGCCTTCGATCATTTTTGTCTAAAGGTACTAAAATGCGCCATAGTTTCCGCAGCATCAAAGCCAATTTTCATAACGTAGAATACTTTATCCGGATGAGCAGCTCTCGCAGCAACCATTGCCTCTGCGCTTGTTGGAGCTAAGTACACATCTTTAGTATCTATGTCGATAGCCAAAAACTCACCCTTATGTGCAGGCTCGTATTTTGATTGAACTTCTGAGTATATTTTAGCTCCTTCGTTGGCTATCTTTTGGAGATCCGCAGTTTTTAATAGTTCTTCGGAAGTCATATATTTATTATATCCTAATTATGGCTTGTAAAGCAAAACTCGTGAATTGAATTTAGCATGCTCTTCATCCAGAAGTCAATTCCCTTAGTTTTGTCCCTTTAGTTTTGTCTTATTAGTTTTGTTATGTGCACTCCAGCGTCCATGTTCACGACCTAAAAGTGCACTAGTTGATGTCGAAAAGTGCACATGTTGATAGCTGAAGTAAAGCCAGGAGCCTCTTCTAGATCGAGAAGTTTCAAGTGTATGTCCCCTTCTGTTGGTTATGGAGATTAATCCTTTAGAATCTTTAGATTGAATGGCTTTTGTGAGGGTTCTCTTGGAGTAGCTCATTTTTTTCCTAAATATAATTTAGGAAAAAAAATAATAATTTTACCTTATATTTGAATTAGGGATAAAAATCATTTTTTACATTTTTAGGATTTATTGTTACAAACAGCTATCATTTTGAACTAATGAATGGTCGCCCTGAATCCATCTCCAAGTAAGGCCCAAAATTCTGTGGGAAAATAGAATTTATTACTCGTAATTGCAAAGAAATTTTTCAATCTATCCAAGGATCATTGAAGACATCTTTCAATTCAATTCCTATCTATTATGAAATCAACTGTTTATACTAAACTGAATTCAGTATTAATTTTATTATTATTATTGTTTATTTCTTCTTCACTGATTTCTCAGAGAACATTGATAAATTTAATTTCTTGGGGAGAATTTGATGTTCCAATCGGCAAGGAGGACTTATTGGATAGTATTTTTGCAAACCCGCTTTATGATTCTATTTGGCCAGTTGAAGTTGACTACCTTCCTGACTTCCAGACTAATGGATTATTAGGATTTACTTTGCCAGCAATCCCAGGTGATTTATTTTCTTTTGCTCAGCAAGTACATTCATTTGGTGAGAATAATTTTGTTTGGAGGGGTAAATTAACAAATAAAGATGGCGATATGATGTTGATTGAGGATGGAGATGATAACGTATATGGATACTTTTTTGTGGATACATCAGTTTATGAATTAATGGATTTGGGTAGTCATAATAATATTTTAGTTAAGTACTCAGATGTTTATTCTGATACACTAATTGCTGATTGCACTGTTGATGGTATTGACCTTGAGAATTTTAATATTCCGACTGGGGGTATAAATTCGATAAGAAGTGGCTGTGACCCAGAAGATGACACTAAGAATATTAGAATACTTGTATTTTATACAGAGGCAGCATTAAAAGTTAATTCGCCAGGTCAAAAAGCAAAAATGTTTATGGAACAGCTTAACATGGCGTTAGAAAACAGCGATATCGCAATGGATGAAGTGCATTTTGAACTGGCTGGTGTACATGAACTTTCAGGGTTTGAAGAATCTTCAAGCATAAATGAAGGGTCACTTGAACTTGAATTTGTCGATGAAATTTCCGCTCTGGAGAAGAAAAAACCGAGAACAACTTTTAGTGTTATGATCGATGAAGATGCCGTAGGTGAACAATATGTAATTGATAGTGCCAACATTTTAAAGAGTTATTTGATAATGGATTGCATATCGAAAAGAAGTATTTCGGGGGAATTCAGTATTTATTTTACACTTTCTAAACATAATAATGCTCCTAAATTAGATCCAAGTATTCCTGATTCTTTTTATATAGAGGGAATATTTAATGCTAAAAGACTTTAAATGTAGTGATATTGATAAACAATTTATAGGCAAACAAATTTTTTGCTTATTTCTAAAGGAAGGTTTTTTATCTATGTGAGGTTCTTGCCATCTTGGCAATAACATCACCAACTGAAACAATCTCTGTTGAGTCCTTCCTTTTGTATTAGTTAGTTTTGTCTTATTAGTTTTGTTATATGCACTGGAGTGCACATGTTCACCACCTAAAAGTGCACTTCTTTGTGTCGGAAAGTGCACATGTTGGTAGCTGAAGTACAGCCAGGAACCTTTCCTTGATCTTGAGTTTAGTGAGTTGCCTTTCCTGCCGGTGATAATGATCAAACCTTTAGATTCTAGAGATTGAATTGCTTTGGTAAGAACCCTCCTGGAATACCCAGTCTTCTCCATGAATTGAGAATATGAAATCCTATCGCGTGTTTTACGCCAACCGTGGGTTTGTCTTAGGATCACAAGCAGGATCTTAAGCTCGCTGGCGTTTAAAGTTCTCAGGTATTGATCTAGTATTAAATTGGGTATCTGGGTCGTTTTCTTGTACATATGGGGTTAGGAGGGTTTCTTCCTCGTTTAGGATGCCTTCTTCGACCTTTCTGTATTCTTCCTCAAAGAAGTCTAATATCATCTGTAGGAGCTCTCTCATGCTTTCTCTGAACTCATCTACTTCCGGAGACGGTAGGTTGACCGGTGGATGGGGTTCTGATATCCTGGATGTAATTGAATTTGGTTTGGCCGTCTTAGTTGTATGTTGATTTGTGCCCTGAGTTATCGGGATATCAAATTCAAAAGTTTGAGGTATGGGCCGATCATCCCCACAGAAGTTGCCAAATTGGCAAAAAAGACCGTCTAGACAGAATCCTCATTTATTGAGGATTTTGTTCTTTTTCCGCCCTATCTATACATCTAATACCTCCTGTTCCGATTCTTCTTTGGATAACTCATGTATAATTTTGTCACTTTTATTTCATTATTTTGTTACTAATCCCAAGCACGATGAGAAGAATAAGTAATTCATTGTTTCCAGAACTTGTTGATTAATACAATATTAAACTTGTTAATATTAAATGGAAACAAATCTAAAGAGCCGTGTTGCTCATACCCCACTTCCTAAATCTAATGGCTTACTTCCACTGTATGAAACTGTTATAAATTCTATTCATGCAATTGAAGAGGGGAAAGTCGGTATGAATGATGGAAAAATTACAATAAGAATCATTCGTAGTCCTGTTCAACTTGATCTTCTTGATGCAGCAAAACGAGGACCTGATCCTGATGGAGACATTCTTAGTTTTGAAATCGAAGACAACGGAGTTGGATTCAATGATAGTAACATGAAATCATTCCAAACTCTTGATAGTGATTATAAGGAAACTAGATATGGTGGTTTTGGAGTTGGGAGACTTACATGGTTAAAAGCTTTCGAGAGGGCACAAGTTGAGAGTGTATATTCGGATGTATCAGGTGATTTCCAACAACGAAGGTTTACCTTCGATGCAAAAGGAGGCGTGACTGATCGATCTGAGGAAGGCACTAAGAAAAAATTTACCTCCCGATACACCAAAATCACTCTCGAAGGATTTTTGGAATCATATAGAGAAGCTTCTAAGAAAACAGCCGAAAGTATTGCTAGGGGTATACTAGAACACTGCTTGTGGTACTTCCTTCGCGAAGGATCAGCACCACATATTTATCTAATTGATGGAGATAATATCATCAATTTAGATAGTGTTTTTCGGGATAGCTTGCATAGTAATTCATCTTCTTCTGAATTCCACATTGGTGAGCAAAAATTTACAATTACTCACGTTAAACTTAAAACCAATTCATCTCAGACGCATACTTTGGGCTATTGTGCAACTGATAGATTAGTAAAGGAAGAGTCTATTCGTAATAAAGTTCCTGGATTGTATGGAAGGATAGACGATGAACATGGAGATTTCGTTTATGCTGGTTATATAACTTCAGAATATCTTACTAAACATGTTCGAACAGGTCGATTTGAATTCGATATTGTAGAAAGTCAATCGGGTATTTTCGAGAATGAAGTTACTTTTAGTGAAATAAGGCAAAATGCTTTGGAAGAGGTTGGTAAGTATTTAGCCGAATATATTAAAGCAAATAAAACTCTTGGTAACAAAAGAATAGAGAATTTTGTCAACTCAAAGGCCCCAAAATATAAGCCCGTATTAGATAGATTATTAAATAATGGGTTTTCTGTTGATCCGGATATTTCTGATTCTCAATTAGATTTAGAATTACATAGACAGCTTTCTGAATTTGAACATGAATTGTTATTGGAAGGACATGATATCATGGTGCCAACAAATACAGAATCAAAAGACGAATACTTAGAAAGATTGTCCGGTTATTTATCGAAAGTAGTTGATCTTAAACGTTCCGATCTAGCTCAATATGTATCTCATAGAAAGGTTATAATTGACTTATTAGATAATGCAATTCAAAAGCAATCTGACGGTAAATATTCTCGAGAAGATTTGATTCATGAAATGATAATGCCTATGCGGAAAGATTCCACAAAGGTATTATCAAATAATATGAATTTGTGGTTAGTCGATGAAAGACTTGCATTTCATGATTACTTAGCATCGGATATACCATTATCAGCCAATCCTACGACAGGAAATATCGAAACAAAGGAGCCTGATCTTGCAGGATTGAATGTTTATGATAATCCCTTGCTGACAACTGAAGGCACAAAACTACCCTTAGCTTCCATAACGATTATTGAATTAAAGAGGCCAATGCGTAATGATGCAAAACCTGGGGGGGAAAAAGATCCATTAGAACAATCATTGGGATATTTAGAACGTATTAGAAATGGTGAAGTAAAAACTTATTCTGGACGATTGATTCCTAATTCTTCAGATATACCTGGCTACTGTTATGTTATTTGTGATATAACACCTTCTATCGAAAAGAGATGCAAAATGATGGCTCTTCAAATTACAAGTGATAAGATGGGCTACTTTGGTTATAATGAAAATTACAAAGCATACATTGAAGTAATTTCCTTTGACCGCCTTGTCAATATGGCAAAAGAACGAAATCGTGCCTTTTTCGATGCCTTAGGTCTGCCTTCAACATAAAAACAGAAATATTTTTTCACGCGGTTAAATATAGATGGCAGTTAGTGTAACGATAGAATGTATAAAATTCGCAGAGTGTTCTCCACAATGTCAATCCAAGTGAAATTTCGGTTTAGTATACACTTCTCTAGTTTTCGATTGCTTAGCTTCGTATTTCTCTGCTTTTATAAATTTTCTCTAACTAATCAAGGATAAAATTCAATTTATGTCCTACAAGTTATTCATATGTCATTCTACAATGGATAAGCCATTTGTAAGAAAACTTAGTAAGGAATTAGAAAAGTTCGGCACTAAACCATGGATTGATGAAAGAGAAATTAAACCCGGGGATTCTATCCTAGAATTAATTGAAAAAGCTTTAAGGACATCTGATTTTGTTATTGTTGTTTTGTCGCCTTACGCAGTTAAAAGCCATTGGGTAAAAAAGGAACTAGCTGTCGCATTGCATATGGAAGTTAAAAAGAGAAAAAAACATTTAATTCCAATTTTAATTAAAAATTGCAAATTGCCTGTTTTCTTAATGGATAAAAAATATGCAGATTTCCGGGCTAAGTTTGCCACTGGGTTTGAAGACTTACTTCAGACAATGGAGGTGCATAGTAAATCTGTATTTTCCAAAGATTTTTTTGTTAAAAAAAGTTTAGTTACACTGGATATAAAAAACAATTGTGGAGATTTAGTCAAGTACACTAAAGAAGGCACTTTTGTAGCAGTGAAACCGCAGTCAACTTATCTAACAGAGCTTTTTACTGTTGATGGCAAAATGAAAGATTTTAAAGTGCAACCTGGAAGTATTGATAAGGTTTGGGTTGAATCAGGTATAACATATGTTCGAAATAAACTTCCATTCCCAATTCAAGAGGGAAAACGGTTAAAAAGAATATTTAAGGCAACTTTCATTAAGGCTTTCACAAAAAACTCTGAGTACTGGGAAGGAAAGCAAACAGATCCTGGTGATTATTATGAGATAAAAGTAATTTTTCCAAGAAGCAGGCCACCAATATCGTGGGAGGTTTATGAGCGTGATGGCACAGAAACTAAGTCTTCAAGTTATAAGGCCAGAAAAATTATTGAGAACAATAAATACTGCCTACGTTTAATTGTACGTAAACCTGTTCTCAATATTAACTATGTTTTACGATGGAGGTGGTAATCAAATTCTTCACTTGACTTGTGATAAAAATGAGCATTTAATATCTATAAAATCATAGACATGGATAAAGCTCGTTCTTTTCACTTATCGGTAGTTCTTTCTGTGATAACTGGTGTTTTCTTCAAAGGAGTAAAAATAGATGATCTATACAAACTACTCGAACATTTACTGAATGAAAAACTAGTAACATTAGACTTAAGGAGGGCAATGAAAGCTGGTTCCAAAATACTAACTAATCAATATCCTGCACTTTCCAAAGCTAGGAGACAGTATTTAAAGTCACAATCATTGCAGAAGTTTTTGACCGAACACATTGAAATTTTTGGTCAATATTTAGAAATCCAAAAACCAGATTGGAAATGAGTGGAACAACCACTCATTTTTTATTCTCATTTATTGAATGCCTTTAGATGTTCCTATTTTGGCAATAACCTCTCCAACAGAAACCACTTCCACTTGAATTCTCCCTTAGTTTTGTTATGTGCACTAGAGTGCACATGTTCACGAACCTAGAAGTGCACTGCTTTGTGAAGGAAAGTGCATATGTTAGTAGCTGAAATACAGCCAATCACCTCTTCTAAATCGTGAAGTTTCAAGATAATATCCCCTTCTGTTGGTTAATAAGATTAGTCCTTTAGAATCAAGAGATTTGATAGCACCTGTAAGAACCTCTTTTGATTGATATCCTCAGTGGCGAGAGTTTTTCTAGTTTTCATTTCTATCCGAGGCGTGGCGATGGTTATTATTAACGTTTTATTAACAAAATATAAACAAAAATAGGTGTTTTTTCATTTTTTATTTTGTACCTTGTGGTCTTTACTGGTGGTATGCCAAGTTCGTAAATTATTTGTATCGTTTATATTATTGATTATTAGAGGTTTATAGAGAGGATTATTAATTTTGTTTGACTATGCGAAGGTAAGAATTTTAGGTTAATTCACATTTAGAAACAAGTTGGGGAAAATTTTTAGGTACTCCTGCCTTTGATCAGGAGTCCACTGGGATTTATTCTCAGTTGGTTTTTGCCAGATAGTCGGGTTGGCTCCGGCATTATTTCGTGCTTATCGTTCTCATCCAGAACTGGTATGCCTAATCTTTAAATTAAAGCTTATGGATGATTGTAATTGTATTGAGGTTAGATGTCCCAACGAAGACATCTTGAGGATCTGCCCCGCAGAAAAGGTAGACGACAAAGGAAGGGTCGTAAAAGGCATTGCTGTAATTACCTACTATTATGGTTGCCCGGACGGAGACTGTGTTTCTGAACCGAAGTTCTACAATGTCTCGTTTGATGATTTTCGAAGGTCAGTTCAAACGAATGTTGCTTAGTAGATTCAATAATCGGAGGGGCTTCGGCTCCTCCACATTTATTAATTAAAAATTTCAAAAATGTTTTCAGCAAGTTTTAACACAAACAATGACAGTATGCAAAGAACAGCGTACAAATTCTATCCCTCGTCCGGATATCAAGTATTTATTACTGGTGGCAAAGATATGCAAACTTGTATTACAATGCATTGCCCTTTTTGCACCGGAAACCAAGAATGGAAATATGATTGCACCGACGATGATTTCGATTCGATTGTCGTCCATTACGATGCGATAGAACAGTAACCCACAACTGACATAGGTAGTACCAGGCTGGGCTATGGTAAACATAATACCAGCTTGGAATCCCTATTGCCTTATATCATCGTCGCAGTTGTGTATGAGGGTGGCGGAGCTATGTACCTTTGTGGTATGCGATATCATAGAATGTTCAGATTATATAAAAATGAATGGAATAACAAATCATTTTTCCAATCACCACCAAAAGAATAAAAAGGATTATTTAAATCTAAATCTTCACTAAATGCATACATATTTTATCATCCAGAGGATGGTTTCTAAAAGCCTTAAATGTATCAATTCCAATGGATAATCCATTTTTTGTACCTTCGATAAAAATACTACATGTTTAGCCAAAGTAATGATTTGAAGATTAAGGAATTAATTAGAATCCTGACACCTGCCATAATCAATAAATATCTAGTTAGTTTTTACTATGAAGATGAAACTGACCATAATAAACACGGGTTTAGATTGGTCGAACCTCACTTAATAGGAATCCATAAGGATAGTAAAGAATATCATTTAAGCGCTTATTTTTTACCAACCTCAGCGCAAATAGTCCAAGGCTTTAAAATGGATTGGGGTTCTTACTTACTATCCCGAATGTATTTGGATAAAATTACTGTATTGGAAAAAGGATATACTAATACTCGGCGATTTTATAATCCAAAAGACAAAAGAATGTCCCAGATAATATGTGCTACTAGCAAGTAAAGTTCTCGTTAATCCTAATCCGTTAAAGTGTATTTGTGTTATCTAATTTGGTAGCATTTTTTCAATACGCAGCTGTGGGTTTCTAACCCTATTATTTTATCAAAACTGAGATCTGTCTCAATCGTCCTCATAAGATTGATATTTGATAACTTTGGCTGTCCATAAATTTTCAAATCCTATGTTTAATGAGTTTCGAGGGTTTAGGCCTCCTAAAGAAAATGTTACTGTATGGAGATATATAAACTTCATCAAATTTTTCGATATGATTGACTCAGAAGAATTGTTTTTTTGTAGGGTTGATCAATTGGATGACCCATTTGAAGGTAAGTTTAGGCTAAAAGATTATGAAGAAACAAGGTCGATTTGGCAAAACGAAGAGACAATAAGGAAACATTATTTTGTTAATTGTTGGCATATTAATGAATTTCAATCCGATGCAATGTGGAGAATCTATTTGGATACAAAAAATGGCATAGCGATAAAAAGCAACTTTGAAAATATTGTTAAATCACTGGAACCAACACTCGATGATATTCAAATTAGCACTATTAGGTATATTGATAACAATAATGTTTCATTTTCAGATTTGAGAAAGGAGAATGAAATTCTCGATGGTTGGGCAAGTATTAACCAATTTACTTACAAGAGAATCTCATTTGAACATGAGAAAGAATTGAGATTATATTATGTAGATACGCCGATTCCTACCGTTAGTAAAAGTGTCGAGACCAGAAACCCAATAGATTTTAAGAAGATTGGCATAAATTTAGATTCTTTGATAAGTGAAATTGTAATAGCACCGTTTGCAGATCCATGGTTTCTTGACCTAATACATAGGCTTTTAGAAAAATACAATAAAACTTATAAGGTGTCTCAATCCAAGCTCTATCAACTTTAGAATATCCTAAAGTTTTCTTCGCTGCTAAGATTTCTTCCTCTGTTTTACCTTTTAATAATTCACGTACAAACTTGATAGGTTTGTTTTCCATATGGGCGGAGTGGGCCACTATTATTGAATTGTGTAGAATCCATGTATGAATGATTTTGATAGGTGTAATGAACTAAAAAAATCAATTGAGTAAGAAGTAGATGATCCTCATAAATTTCCAAAAGAGTGAGAAGTTTGGATGTCCAGTTTAGCCAAGAATATAGGTTTCGAGCAAAATGGCAGTGGAGAGAGTTTCTATCGACCTGTCATGATCGTAAAGAAATTCAACAACCATATGTTTTGGACTATTGCACTATCAACCAAACAGAAAAGATTTGATTTCTATCTCAATTACGCAGATCCTAATGGCGTGAAGGTTGCCGGTATCTTGGCTCAGATGAAGCTCACCAGTCGAATAGATTAAAACTAAAAATGAATGAAATGCCAGTTGATGAATTCGATGAAGCGAAAGTAAAACTGAAAGCGTTTCTATAAAATCGAAACCCCGCCAAGGGCGGGGTTTCTTGGAGCCTTTCGGCGCTTTGTGTGTTACATATATCAAATTGAGTCTTCAAGTCAAGATTGTAGTTATCCTCAATAAGTTTGACTTTTGTATACATTACTTAAATCGCTATTAGAACTAAATTGGAACTTCAAAAGAACGTTTAATAGTACCTCCTGAGGTGGAGATGGGGCCTAATTTTGAAGATGTTTAAAAAATGAAAATATTTTTTGAATATTTCCCACTCTTTACGGCAATCTGATTTTGTTTTCGGGAGTGACATCGCCGAAACGGATATTTAATGAGCAAAAAAGTGGAACAGGGTCTGATGGAAATGAAGGGTTGCTGTTTTTATAATGGGTACTATTAACATTACATACAGAATGAGAAATGGAGCCTCGCGAGCTACACTCCAAATTTGGTTTAAGTAAGTTACGAGTCCAAAGCGTGCGGGCGTTGGTGTCTAGCCTTTTTTATTGGTTTAAAGGTATAGCTTTTTACCTTTTATCCCTTGTCTTTTTCTTTGGTTCAATGCGAGGTCCGCACTTGGTGCAGGAAGGATTTATGTTTAATGCTTTGACCATTGACTCAGATTCACATGTGATCTTTGGTTAATGGTATGACATGCGAGTGAAGAGCATTGGAGAACGAATGTTTCCATAACTTATGATAACAGAACTTAAATCTAAATATAATGGAACCAACCGCTCCCGACCAACCTAACAAAACAAAGCCATGGAAAAGGAATCACATCTTATCCACTGTCGCCATAGCAGTAGGTTTTTTTGGAATCTTAGCCACCCTTGGAGTATTCAGCTGTCCTAAAAGGCCAAGTTTTACTTTTGATATCCAGTATGAAAAGAAACCTCAAGGTATATATACATCTTATTTCACAATAAGGAATGAAGGCCTTGGAACCGCAGTAGATTTAGAAGGAAAATTTATTATTATAACAGGCAGCACATATGATAAGCTGGAAACATTAACATTTTCAGAAACGGATCTGCCTGATAGCACTACAGTAGTTGTTTTTAGAAAAGAAAATTTAGATCCCGGAAAAAAAATCTACTTCGCAGCTGAATCGGATCAACAAAAATACAAACGTATAATGAATAGGAAAGGAATAAAGCCTGGCGCAAGGACCTGTAAAAACTTATTGAGTATAATTGACTTTAAAACAGGAACAAAAAACTATCCTTGTTTCCCTAGCCCATATCTTGAATAAAAAAATGCCGGCCCTCAGCGAGCAATACTTATCGGGATCGAGAAAGTATGAGAAAAACTTCGTAACGTCCTATAAAAATCGAAACTCCACACTTGGTGGGGTTTCTTGGAGCCTTTCAGAACTTTATTCTCATTTCACTCATACTTAGATCTTCACCAAATAAGGTATAACATCCTCTTCTCTAAGTAAAATAGTATTGTCTGCAGCCTTGGTGAGTCCAAAAGACTGACCTTTAGAATAACCCACATAGACTACATTTTTATTAAACGAATGAATCTCCTCGACAGCCGGAACTAAATCTGTATCTGAACTCAACAAAAAAGCTATGTCATATTTATCTTCACGAGCATAACGAATCATCTCTACAGCCAGACGAACATCCACGCCTTTTTCATGAAAACTCTTATCAGGGTGCTGAATTAAATTACCCATTATTGTAACTACACCTTGTTGCTGCAGTTTAGCTAGGAACTTTTGTTGACTAGCATATAGTTTTTCTGATTTCTGCTTATCCGGCCCAGATTGACGTTTTACGGCTCCTATGTAATATCGGATCTCGGCCAATGAATCTTCTTTGATGAGGTTGTTAATGAAAGAAGTGTAATTGAAGTCAATAAGGGAAAAATTCTCAGTCTTGCCATAAACAAAGTCTTTGAGTTTATAATAGAAGTTACTTCCGTCTATAAAAACCATTATTCTTTTTTGGTTTGGGTTTATGGGCAAAATAAAACTGCCGTCCTGGCTTTCGCCAAGAAGGCAGTGAGATTAACATCTATATTATAGCAGAATGCTTAAAGTAAAGTCAACTCTTTGTAAGCCGGATGCATTTTCATTATAACATACATGATTTCCAAATGAAATCGAAAACCAGCATTCTGCAGTTTTTCTCTGAACCTTTCGGCTCTTTCCCTTCGAAGGTTTTAAATGCTCATCTGTTTTTGTGAAATTCTCTTATGTATTCTTCTATTTTCTTTCTTGAAGTACCAACAGCATTTATTGCCTCATATATCTTCCAAGCACTAGTGTGGAGTTTTCTTGCTATATAACCAAC
>Ga0190274_10001096_pt1 | contig 15870 bp, 11 predicted proteins | sample Popmic531T_FD_133002 | JGI IMG/M metagenome (GOLD analysis project Ga0190274, IMG submission 133002) | Populus adjacent soil microbial communities from riparian zone of Yellowstone River, Montana, USA - 531 T | ecosystem: Environmental > Terrestrial > Soil > Riparian zone | place: USA: Montana...
ATGCTCGCACTGACGCTCATGGTCGGCATCGTGATCGACGACGCCATTGTGGTCCTGGAAAATATCTACCGCTTCGTCGAAGAAAAGGGCATGCACCCATTCCAGGCGGCGATTGAAGGCACGAAAGAGATCGGTCTGGCCGTAATGGCAACTACTCTCTCGCTCCTGGCGGTGTTTATACCGGTCGGTTTCATGTCTGGCATCGTGGGCCGGTTCATGTCTTCATTCGGTCTGACAGCCGCCGCTGCAATTGCGGTCAGCTTGATCGTTTCTTTCACGCTGACGCCCATGCTGGCCGCCCGATGGATCAAGCAGCCAAAACACGGAATCAATCCCGAGGCGATGCCGGAGGGTGGCGGCAATGGTAAGGATGATTCCGGAGCCCCCGAACCCGCACACAAAGCAACCGAACCCAAAGACCACGGCTCGTCAAAGTCCGGCCGTTTTTATCGCCCCATCGATCGCTCTTATATGTGGATGCTCAGGTGGTCCATGGCCCACCGCTGGATTATTGTCGCGGTTTGCCTGGTCGCGGTGATCTCGATTTGGCCCTTGTATAAATACGTCGGCTACAACTTCCTGCCCGACGAAGATGAGTCTGCCTACCAGGTATCCGTGCGCGCGCCACAGGGAACGAGCCTGCCGGCAACTCAGTCAGTGCTTGAAAGGGTTGCGCGTGACGTGCGCGAGCAAATCCCCGGGGTCGAAAGCACATTGGTTAACGCCGGAGGATTTGGGGGCGGTGGTGGTGGTGGTTCGCCAAACACTGGCTCCATCTCAGTCAGACTGAAGCCGGTAAAAGAGCGCAAGTATTCACAGGTCGATTTGATTCAGCAGACTCGCGATCTGATACGCAAACGGAAATATCCGAAAGAGTATGTGATCAACGCTTCGGGCACATCCTCTATTGGCGCGAGCATCGGCGGCGGCCGGGGTGGGTCGTCGCTGGCCTTATTCATCAGCGGTCCCGATATCCAAAAACTCGACGCCTATTCGAACAAACTGGTCGAACGTATCAAGCAGGATCAGAACTTCCGCGACGCGGATCGTTCACTGCAACTTAGCAGCCCGGAAGTGCGGATCATTATCGATCGACAACGCGCCGCCGATCTCAACGTTAAGGCCGGCGACGTGGCCCAGGCGCTGAGCATACTGGCCGCGGGTCAGCGCGTCACCACCTTCAGTGAAGGCTCGGATCAATATGATGTGGTGGTTCGCGCCGGTGAAGAATTTCGCCGCACGCGCGAAAATCTGAGTAACTTCACTGTTACCTCAGCTTCGGGTGGCACGGTCGGACTTGAGAAACTAGTGCGCCTCGAGGAAGGCGAAAGTCCCGCTTCGATCGATCGTCTAAATCGTCAACGACAGGTCAGCGTCTCAGCTAGTCTGGCGCCCAATGGCTCCGAATCGGATGGTTTGGTTGCCGTTCAGAACTATGCAAAGGAATTGAATATGGAGGCCGGCTATCGCACCGGAGTCACCGGCCAGTCGAAAGAACTACAACGGGCAAACACCTCATTTATGGTGGCGTTCTTGCTGTCCTTTGTCTTCATGTATCTGATTCTGGCGGCTCAGTTTGAATCGTTTATTCATCCGGTGACGATCCTGTTGACGCTGCCGCTCTCGATTCCCTTCGCGCTGCTTTCGACCCTCCTGGCGGGCCAACGACTGAATATCTTCTCAGCCCTCGGCATCCTATTGCTGTTTGGCATCGTCAAGAAGAACGCTATCCTTCAGATCGATCACACGAATGAATTGCGCTCGCATGGTATGGCCCGATATAGCGCGATCCTGCAAGCGAATCGCGATCGCCTGCGCCCCATCCTGATGACGACTATTGCTCTCGTCGCGGGAATGATTCCGCTAGTCGTGGGCAGCGGCGCCGGCGCAGCCACGAACCGCTCTATTGGCGTGCTGGTCGTAGGCGGACAAACCCTATGCTTGTTACTCACGCTGCTCGCTGTGCCGGTGTTCTATTCACTCTTTGAAGATGCCAAGGAGTCGCGAGTGTGGAGCTACGCCGGCAGCCGCTTCGAGAGTTTCAAAGGCGGCATGGGCCACCGGCTGGCGCAGGCATTCAAGTCGATTCCCACCCCCTTTTCGCGCAAAGTGAAAGCTGTGCGCCCCATGCCTCCGGCTAAAACCAAGAAGGATAGTTATGCAGATCAAGCCTCAGGTGATTAATGTCCGACACTCTAATGTCCGACACTCTAATGTCCGACACACTTTAGTTTGTCGATCGTTGGGCTACTCGCCTGCTAAGTCGAAGGAGCTGCCTGCCAAGTCGAACGATCTGCGCGCCCGATATTCCCGCGTGGTTTCTATGCTGCGACGTCGACAAACTGAAGTGTGTCGGACAACTGAAGTGTGTCGGACATTCGCTGAAGCCCCTCGCGCACTCCTCGCCGTGACCGCACTGTTAGGTGCGTTGTTCGCGCCAAGCGCAATAGTCGTTGCACAACAACCGTCGCAGCAGCAGCAACCTGCGCCATCGGCCACCCCAACCCAGCAACAGCGGGGCCAAACTCCGAGCTCACAGAATCCGAACGCACAGCCTTCGACGGCGGGAACACAACCGGGAACGAATCCCCAGAATCAGCCGGCGCCGTCGACACAGTCACCACAAACAACACCCTCAACCGCTCCGGCTCCCGCGACACAAAAGTCAGGCAATCCTTCGCAGCCCACAAACAATAGTCAGCAGACACCTGGTCAGAACATAGGAGTCTCTACCGGGATTGCGCCGGCAGAATTGCCGACCGAGCCGCCACCAGTTGCGCCCAATTTTGAAGCACCCGCACGTCCTCTGCCCTCAGCCGAACGCGTCGGCGTGGACATCACTAACCAAACCCCCATCACGCTCAACGAAGCGATCACCCTGGCGCTGCAGAACAATAACGATATTGACAGCTCGCGAATCGACGTGAAGATCGCCGAGTTTAACTTGACCGCGGCACGGGGTGTCTACGATCCGCTCCTCTCTTCTGAAAGCACTTTCGAGCAAAGGACCACCCCAACCAGCTCAACCATCTCAGGCGGAGTCAACGGTTCGGTCACTCAGAGGGATGCCACCGGACTCGCGAGCCTTAACGGTTTCTCGCCTATTGGCGGGGGTTCATACCGGCTCGACCTTTCCGCAACCCGGCTCTCAACCACTAACCTAAACTCGACGCTCAATCCGCAGTTTCCGTCGAGCCTGGTGGCCACCTACACGCAGCCGCTTTGGCGCGGGCTCAGGTTTGACAACAACCGTCGCCAGATCGAGATCGCCAAGAAAAACCTGAGCCTGACGGACGCACAGTTTCGTCAACGAGCGATTGATGTCATCTCGCAGGTCCAGCAGGCGTATTGGGATCTGGTGTTCTCACTCAGAAACTTGCAAGTCCAGATCGATGCAGTAAAGCAGGCGCGTCAGCAGGTTGAAAGCAATCAACGACTGGTGGCGCAGGGTGTGCTTGCACCGATAGATATCGTTGCTGCGAGCACCCAGGTCACCACGTTTGAACAGAACGTCTATACCGCACAGGAGTCGGTAACCAGAGCTGAGAACACTCTCAAGACTTTGATGCTGCCGAATCGCGCCGCGTCATTGTGGCCCAGACCGCTGACGCCGATCACACCGGTCAGCCTCGAGCCACCACGAGTTCCACTCGAGGTAGCGGTGAGCAGCGCAATGAAGAGTCGTCCGGAGTTGTCACAACTGCAAACCAGCGCCGAGATCAATCGGATCGACACCCGCTACTACAGAGAGTTGACCAAACCTCAGATTGACCTTGTCGGCACCTATACCGCTGCCGGATTGGCAGGAACCCCAACACCGCCCCGGCAAAGCTCGTCTAACACCACCACCGGAGAAATCATTGCTCGGGTAAATGTATTATCAGCGGCCGCAGGCCTGCCGCCACTGGATTCAACAATTACGGTTGCGACCAGCTCTGTGCCACCAAATCTGGTTGGCGGCCTGAATAAATCGCTGACCAATTTATTTCAGCGTGATTATCCCACCTATAACGTCGGGGTGAGAGTCTCGCTGCCTCTGCGGAATCGTACTGCCGAAGCAAATCTCGGCAGTTCACTGGCTCTGGGAAATCGCATTATGAATCAACGGGCGCAGACAGAGCAGATCATCGAGGCCGAGGTGCGCAACGCTACTCAGTCGTTGCGGTCAGCCGAGGCGCGGCTCGCTGCAGCAGCTGCCTCGCGCTCATCTTCCGAACTGCAATATGAAAGTGAGCAGCGGCAATTCAATGCCGGAACCAGCACAACTTTCCTGGTTCTGCAACGGCAGACAGAACTTCTCGCCAACCGGGGCCGAGAACTCCAGGCCCAAACCGACCTCAACAAAGCAATTGCCGACTTTCAACGCGCGATTGGCAACACTCTGGAAGCGAACCATGTTTCGGTGCGGACAGATAGTCCGACTCGTCCACTTGAATTGGCCAACGGCGCAGGATTATGGGGAGGCGGGTTGACGTCGCCCGAACCAAAGCCCGGCGGCGAATCAACAGCCACACCCGAGAAGTAACCGATGGGGATTTGTGTGCGAGTTAGCGAAGATTGTAGGGGTGGCACTCCGTGGCCACCCCTCGCTGCGCTTAATGTATCTCCGACGGTTGAGGTACCGCGCAGACGGGGCGGCCACGGAGTGCCGCCCCTACAATGTAAGACTAGGGCCTTTGTCCTGCTGGTCGGGCTACTTGTTATCCAGGCGTGCAATCGTGGCGGTGAAGATTCGCACGGAGTGGTCGTCGTCAACGCTCCCGAAGCGGGTGAGATCCGCCGCGTTCTCGCCCGCGAAGGGATGGAGATTGTAGAGGGTCAACCAATTGCCGAGATTGCGATCTATGCGGCGGCGCAACGCGCGCCAAGCGCGGGTCCGGATCAAAAGCAGGCAAGTGCGGCTATCAATCTACAGGCAGCCCAGGCAGAAATTGAATCGGCCCGGAATGAGGTGGTCCGGTACGAAGTGGAAGTGCAAAGGCTGACCCCGTTGGTTTCCGCCGGTCAGGCATCTCAAGGAGAACTTGATGGCCAACGCGCTTTGTACGAGCGGGCTCAACAGCGATTGCAGAAAGCGAAAACTGCAGCGCAGCAAGCTCAATCCGGGCTCGTTAGCGCGCGTCAACAATCTCTCAACTCGCCAATCGCAGCACCCAGCCCCGTCGAACAAATCGTGGTCGTGCGCGCCTCCGCCAGTGGTACCGTAAGCGCCCTCAATACCCGCGTCGGTGATCGCGTCATCGCCGGCCAACCATTGGCAACGATCCGGGCTCGTTAAACGAATCAATGATGCGACCCGCGGAGCGATCTCATTCACACCGTGGCTTTAGCCCGGTGGATGGCGAACGTCATATTCAGGTTGAACCGTTTCAACGGTTTGAGATCGTTTACCACGATAAACCGTTGGAAACGGTTAGGAGAACGAGCTGCAATCTTGATCATCGGGCTGAAGCCGCGGTGTGAATGAGATCGCTTCGCGTAGTTGTCATTCGGTACAATTTATCGATCTTGTAGAACGATCAGTTCAGTCCTATCTGTTACCCAATCGCAGCTGGCGAGTCAGCCATTCCCGCCGATCGTTGCGGGCTGCATCGATGTCCAAGTCGTGCTCCGCGTCGTACCACTTAATTTCTTTTGGTTTGCTGGCGGCGGCGAAGAATTCCTCAGCCACTTCCTTTGAAATGTATTTGTCGTGGTTGGCAAACTGAAACAGCAGCGAAGCCGGCGCCGCTTGAGACACATAACCGATCGGGTCAACGTCTTTCACTGCCTGTCTGTAAACATCGGCTCCGTTTTTGGACGGACCTTTCCAATACTTCAACGACCAGTCGCTGAAATTACCCATGCCCGCAACCATCACATAGGCCTTCACGCGCTTGTCTACGCCGGAAGCGATGGTCCCAAACATTGAACCATAGTCATGACCCACAAATCCGATTCGCCGCTTATCAACCTTGGGTTGAGACAGCAATAAGTCGAGTGCCCGGCGCACCTCAATGGTTTGATCGATGATCTGCTGATGGTCGGTTTCTCCGTCCGTCGGCTTTTCCAACCAGGGGAAGTAGCCCTGGATCAAAAGTGAGGTAGTTCCCTGTTTAGCCATCGCCACGCCTTCCTCGAGAAACTCGGAGCGGTCCGACTTAACTTCGCCGAGCCAATGAAAAAACAAGATGCCCGCAAACGGTCCCTTCCCGGAGGGCTGAACCAGGTAGGCCTTGATGCGTCCGTGCTTCGGCGCATAGCCGGCGTAATTGATGTCCCGGATGGTGACCCCGCCGTCATCCTTCGCAGACTCTTCCTTTAGATCAAAAGGAACGGATGGGTCGTAAGCAAACAGACCGGCTTTGTTCTTCTCCGGCTGTTTTGAAAGTGATGAGGCAAGGGAGGTTGAATTCAGCGCGAACACAGCTGCGATCAGAATCAGCATTTTGATTTGTGCAATGTGGGATACAAAACGCATTGGCGTACCTCTCGTCTAGCTTCTACCTTCGTGAGATTTCGTGTGATTTCGTGGATCGTATTGCCGATCGCTTAAAAAACCGATCCACGAAATCACACGAAATCGCACGAACTAAACACAAACTTCTGCGCCTGGCACTGCCGCCGCCTGTCTCGTGTGTGGGGAGCGCTCATAGCTTCTCTCTTTCGTTCTCGATGATCGCTTTCCAGAAGTGTTCCGGGTAAACGATACCTTCGAGACCATGAAAAGTTGAGGTATGGCCGTCCACTGGGCCACCAAGGAAGGCGTCTCTCACCTTTTCCCACATAAGGTTAGGACTCAGTTTCAGGAGATCAAGAATTTCGCCGTTATCAACAGTGATAGTATCAATGTACAAGAGCTTGTCTTCCAGTATGTGCGGGTCAATGCCTGCGTTCACTTTTTGAAATTCCTGCAGTCTCTGGTCGCGGCTCCAACTCAAGATCTTCTTTTCATCTGCACTCAATGAGGCATGACCCAAACTCTTCCTGGATTGCTTGCTCATAGTGGTTAACCTTTGCTTGCGCCTTTGGTTGGGTGGCTCGTCCTTGCCTTCTTAAATTTTCCGCGCGAGTTATACATGGAAAAATCCCGAACAGTCAAAGAAATTGGGGGTGGCACCGTGGTTTCAGCGGCAGTGTGAAATCATTGTAGGGGCGGCACTCCGTGGCCACCCCCTCTTTGGGGGCCACAAACTTTTGAACGACATCGCAACCTTCACTCGGGGTGGCCACGGAGTGCCACCCCTACAAATCAGTTGTCACACACACTTTGAGCTTAAGGAAGAATATCTGATTGCGACCCTTGGCTGCACTGTGTTCTCCTGCGCTCATGATCATCTTGCCGGAATCTGACGACGATCTGCTGCACGAGTGTGAAGTTGAAACCTTTCGCGCCGGTGGCCCGGGCGGACAGCACGTCAACAAAACGGAAAGCGCAGTTCGGCTAAGGCATTTGCCTTCCGGAGTGGTGGTAACTTCGCAACAGGAGCGCAGCCAGCACCGGAATAAAGCTATCTGCCTGCAAAAACTTCGCGACAAAGTGGAGCAATTAAATTACCGCGCCCCCAAGCGCGTGCCCACGCGCATCCCGCGGAGCGCAAAGAAGCGAACTCTGGAAGAGAAATCCCGTCGTGCCCAGATCAAGCGTCTGCGGTCAAAGCCCTCATCGGATGAATAGGCTGCCCTTTAGAGTGCGGTAACCTGTTACCGCTTTGGTATTCGGCGACCTGTCGCCGCCGTCATCCACTACAAAGCACTGCGTTTCTCTATGGAGGTATATGCCACGGGACGGCGGCGACAGGTCGCCGAATACCAAAGCGGTGACAGGTTCACCGCACTCCAAAAGTGTTCATCGTGTATCATCAGCTAAAGGGAGACTGTCGCAATGATAACTGTAGCCAATCGTATCTACGTCAAGCAGGAGTATGCCGAAGCCTTCGAGCAGAGGTTCCGCGAACGCGCCGGGCTGGTGGACCAGATGCCCGGTTTTGTTTCAAACCAGGTGCTGCGTCCGGTTAACGAGGGCGATCCGTATGTGGTGTTTACTATCTGGAACAGCCGCGAGGATTTTCTAAACTGGGTGAGGTCGGATGCGTTTACAAAGGGACACGCAAAGTCTGGCACTCTGCCCAGCGATGCGTTCTCCGAGTCAAACAAGTTGGAGATGCATGAGGTGGTTCAGGACTCTGCGCGTCCTGACATGGAGCCCGAACCACCCGGTGGACCCTTCAGAATGCACTAGGCTGTCTCATCGTCCCGTGTGAGAACAATCCGCAGCTTACGCAGATTAGTGAGACCGGAGAGAATCAATACTTCCACGTTCCCTTTACTCAGGCGAGAGTTTTGGGCGGTAAGTGCTAAATCCAAATCTGCGTAATCTGCGGATTTTCCGGCGCGATTACCCAACCAACTTAGCCACATCGTATACTTCAGCCGTGAACTGGCAAGAAAACTTAATCACAACGACCGAGCAAATTCGGGAATTACTGTCTGAGACGAAGAGCATCGCCGTCCTGGGAATTAAAACGGAGGCGCAAGCTTCCCAGCCTGCGTTTTATGTTCCCAACTATCTTCGGGCTGCGGGATTCGACATCATTCCCATCCCGGTCTATTACCCGGCGGTGACGCACATCCTTGGGAAGAGTGTGTATCGCACGCTTGAAGAGATTCCCACTGAAGTGGACATGGTCAACGTCTTTCGCCGGTCGGAAGATGTTTCCGCGCATCTGGAAGACATCCTCGCGAAAAAGGCGAAGTCCGTTTGGATGCAATCCGGAATCAGCAATGCTGCCGTGGCGGAGAAACTGGCAAAGGCAGGCATTAAGGTTGTGCAGGATCGGTGTCTGATGGTTGATCATCGCCGGCTGTTTGGGAGCGCAGGCATCCTGCCTGCCATGCCGCGTGATCACGACTGATGAAGGCAAAGATGCCAGGCGCCTCTCGTTCGCGGCTCTGCCGCCTGATGTGCGGGATGTCTCCGACCTCCCGAATGCCCGCCAAGCCCTATGGGGGCTACGCTCCCTAGATTGGGGCGCAGCCCCTGATGCTGTAACTTACCGCCGGGAGTGTCGGAGACCTCCCGCACATCAGGCGGCAAAGCCGCGAAACAAACGGGCGACGGCGGAAGAATCGTGGTCGCCAACGATGCAGGCAGGACGCCTGCGCTCCGAGGGAATCGATGTTAGTTATGAGCAGGTATCGTGAACCGACATACGTGGGAGCCCGAGCGGTGTCCGCCCGAGTCGAAACCCACTTTGCCTGGCATCTCGCGCAAGCTCGAGAGCGCGGAGAGGAGGAACTGGCGCCCGCGCCTAACGCAGCAACGATCGAAGCAATCATAGACGCCACCTTCTGGGCCAGTCTCCGACGTGAGGAAGGCCGCTCTCCCAAAATCTCACTGGCATTTTTCCAACCGGATCAGGTACCGCAGCCACTCATCTTTGAACGGCCCCTGCCGCTCACTCCCGAGGTACTGACAAAGCTAGGTCCCGCGGTTGAACGGCCAGGTATTCATCTGGGCGTGTGGCTCGCCGAGTCAGAATCCGGTGACCTTGAATTGCATGTTTGGGGCGCTACTCGCAAGGTACCAAGTGTCTGCTTCGTTTTGGAAGTTATCGAACCCGGTTTACTGGTTATCAAACACCGGCGCAGGGACGGTTTTGGCAAGTTTGCCAACGTAGCGGTACTCAATGGGGAGCAGGTCAAGGTGGTTGATGAGCAAGGAGCAAGTTTGCCGGCCTGCCCTGACCTTCTCAAGGCCTTACTTCCTTTCACCTCGCCCGGATCCTGGGACCACAAGTTTAATTTGCACGTCCAGCTGGCAGCTTCCATGCGCGAACACGGTCATGGCGGCTCGCTTCTGGTCGTACCCGCTGACACTGATGCATGGCGACAGTCGATCGCCCAACCAATCGTCTATTCCGTCACCCCACCTTTTTCGGCGCTGTCCGATCTCATGCGCCAGGAGGTCGACGATGCGAATGAGAACCTGTTGATCGCCGCAGTGCAGAGAGCGGTAGACACAGTGGCAGGTCTCACGGCGGTGGATGGCGCAACTGTAATCAACGATCGCTATCAAGTGCTGGCATATGGCGTCAAGATAAGGCGTTCAACCGGGAGCACTCCGGTCGAGCAGGTAGTGGCGACTGAGCCCGTCGTCGGAGATAGTCCCGTGGTGGTCCAGCCAGTACAAACCGGCGGCACGCGCCACTTATCGGCGGCACAGTTTGTCCACGATCAGCAGGATTCTCTGGCGCTGGTGGCTTCGCAGGACGGTCGCTTTACCGTCTTCGCCTGGTCGCCGTGTGAGCAAATGGTCCACTCGCATCGAGTAGATACGTTGTTGCTGTAGCAAGTTGTCAGAACCACCTGCGTTTGGCGGGTGGGTCAGACGATTGTTGCCATTAGGTCGCGAGGTGTCATGAAGTCAGTACCACCTTGCGGTAGCAGGTGGGTCGCCGCGCTTCAAGAACCGCACGCGTCTTAGGTATCGGGACCCACCCGCTACCGCAAGGTGGTACTGACTTCATTGTCACGTGCAGTCGTGGAGTTTACATTTTCACAGAATCTCGGTAGCACGCGGGTGGGTCCCACCATCTTAGTATCCGGAGGACAAGAAGACTCATGAACGCACCAATAAACATGCATGGCGCACGCATGGCCCTCAACAATGATCCTGAACTTCGCCAGTGGGTGGAAGCCTGGCTAAAGAGCAAAGAGCGAACAGTGGAAACAACAATGACGGATGAGGAGTTTGATAAACACTGGCTCTACGTCCGTCCTGAGAGAATGCACGAGGGGGCGATGGAAGCCTTGGCTGCCTACCATGAACATAGATAAAAGAACGATCCACTAAATCACACGAAACAACACGAAAACCTATTATCACTAAACAAATACCTTAGTGTTGTTTCGTGTGGTTTGGTGGATCGTTCTTGTTGTCCTGGTAAGCACTCAGACTAGGACAACCTCCAAAAGTGCTCCTTTGCGCCGGACAGCCAAACCGTGATAAAAGGCGATTATCAAACACCGGTTACCCGGCTTGGATTCCGTTATAGTTCCTTAGAAAAAATCAATTTTGAGAGGATGCCGCGCTCACGCCCGCGCCTGGAGAACTCATATGTTACGCATCAGAAACTACGCCCTGACATTCGCCATCGTGACCCTGGCAGTTGGCAATTGCACTGCCACGTTCGGCCAGGCTACTAAACGAAACGGCTCAGCACCCGCGCCACTCGTAGCACCACGTCTCGATTTTGAGAAGTACAAACTCAAGAACGGTCTCGAGGTGATAATGCTTAGAGATGCACGACTCCCGCTGGTGGCCGTCAACTTGTGGTATCACGTCGGCCCGGCCAACGAACGGCCGGGACTCACCGGCTTCGCGCATCTCTTCGAGCACATGATGTTTCAGGGCTCGAAGCATATCGGCGACGACGCCCACTTCAAGCTGCTCGAAGGAGCCGGCGCCAGCGACATCAACGGCACCACTGATTTCGATCGCACCAACTATTTCGAGACGCTGCCATCCAACCAGTTAGAGTTGGCGCTCTGGCTCGAGAGTGACCGGATGGGCTTCCTACTCGACACGCTCGATAATGCCAAGCTCGCCAACCAGCGCGATGTGGTGCGCAACGAACGCCGTCAGGGTGAAAACTCGCCTTACGGTCTCGTCGAAGAAGAGGTCTACCACCTACTCTTTCCAAAAACACATCCCTACTATGCTTCTGTTATTGGTTCGCATGCGGACATCGAATCGGCGCGGCTAAAGGACGTGCGCGAGTTTTTCAAAACATACTACGCACCTAACAACGCCAGCCTGGCGATCATCGGCGATATCGATAAGGCCCAGGCAAAAGCACTGGTGGAAAAGTATTTTGGCCCGATCGCGTCTGGTCCGCCGGTGCCCAAGCTCGATGCCACTACGCCGCCAATCACTGCCGAAAAGCGAGCCGTAGTCACAGATCAAGTCGAACTCCCGCGCGTCTACATAGATTGGATCACTGATCCGATCTACAAGGCCGGCGACGCCGAGGCAGACTTGCTCGCAATGATTCTCGGCGGTGGTAAGTCGAGCCGGCTCTACAAACGTCTGGTCTATGAGCGACAAATCGCCCAGGACGTAAACGCGAGCCAGGGCTCTCTGATACTCGGGTCCGTGTTCCAGATTCAGGCCACGGCGAAACCGGGCGTTAAACCCGAAGATCTCGAAAAAGCAATCGACGAAGAGCTCGATGCCGTGCGCAAAGACGGTGTGACTGCTGACGAGCTTTCGCGCTCCCGCAACGTGCTCCAGACTCGGATCGTTCAGGGATTGGAAACCCTCGGCGGCTTCGGCGGTGTGGCCGATCGCTTGAACCAGTACAACCATTATCTGGGTGATCCAAACTTCCTGGCGAAGGACCTGGCTCGTTACGACAACGCCACCCCAGCTTCAGTGCAGAAGATGGCCCAGGACAAACTGACGAAAAACTCCCGCGTGGTGGTTTATGGCGTTCCCGGAAAGAAGGTGGTTGACGACGTACCGAAGACGACCGAGGCTGAAACCGGAGACCAGCCGGCAACGGCCAACAACGCGCAGGATGAGTGGCGCAATAAACAACCTCCTGCGGGCGCTGCTTCCAAACTAGCGTTGCCGGTGCCCATGAGTTTCAAACTCGCGAACGGCCTCACCGTGATGCTGGTGGAGCAACACAACCTGCCGGTGGTTTCCGCTAACCTGGTCATCCTGAGTGGTAGCGAAGCAAATCCGGCAAACAAGCCGGGACTATCGGCGTTCACAGCGGACATGCTTGATGAAGGCACGACGAAGCGTTCGACGCTTCAATTAGCTGAGGACGTGGCGGCGATTGGTGCGGCGCTTAGCACGGGTTCAACCAGCGATGCCTCGGGTATTAACGTGCGCACCCTGAAAAAGAATGCGGACGCTGCCTTTGAGCTGGTCGCGGATGTGTTGCTGCAACCTGCCTTTGACGCGAAAGAGCTCGACCGAGTGCGCAACAGTCGGCTGACGCAAATTCTGCAGCAACGTGACAATCCAAACGCACTGGCAAGCAAAGTTTTCAACAACGCTCTCTACGGAGCCAGTCATCCCTACGGCTTCACTGAACTCGGCACGGAGGAGTCCATCAAAGGGATCACGCGCGAAGATATGATGAAGTTTTGGCGGGCCGGTTACGTACCGGAAAATGCCGCGCTCGTCGTCGCCGGTGATCTCTCGGAAACCGAGTTGCGGGGATTGGCCGAGAAACACTTTGGCAAGTGGAGCGGCAAGAGCACTGACATGACGCGTCCCGAAGTACCAGCCGCTTCGGCAAGACACATAATGATCGTTGACAAGCCTGGTGCACCGCAGACAGTGCTGCGCATCGGACACGTTGGCGTTTCACGCGCCAATCCGGATTACGTACCCATTCAGGTAATGAATACCGGACTCGGTGGTCTTTTTTCGAGTCGGATTAACATGAACCTGCGCGAGAAGAACGGCTACACCTACGGGGCGGGATCGAGTTTCCAGTTCCGGCGTGGTCCCGGACCGTTCTTTACCGGCACCAGCGTCCGCACGGATGTCACTGCTCCGGCGGTGCATGAAATCTTCAACGAGTTTGAGCGGATGCGCGCTACGGATGTGACGGCAGACGAGTTGAAAACTGCAAAGGACTCGTTTGCCAGATCGCTGCCCGGACTCTTCGAAACCACCGGTCAGGCAGCGCAGAGCGTGGCCCAGCTTTTCATCTACCAGCTCCCGCTCGATTACTACCGGAGTTTGCCGGCCAAAATAGACGCCGTAACAACTGCCGATGTGCGGCGCGTTGCCGGCAAATATCTGCTGCCGGAGTCTATGGTCATCGTGGCCGTTGGCGATCGCAGCAAGATCGAGCCGGAATTAGTGAAGCTCAACCTTGGCAAAGTGGAGACGAGCGACCTGGGCGGCAAGGCTGCTCCGCCGAAGTAAGTTGCTGAGGCAAGAAACTGCTCCCTGGAGTGCTGCGGCCCGGCGCAGCTTTGGCCCGACGTAAGTTACCAGCTCCTCCAGAGTCTTTGTCGGCTAAAACTTGAGGCGAACGAGTCAAGTTTTTAGGTCGGAAGAAAAAACAGAGAGGTAGCCGCGGATGGACGCGGACAAACGCTGATCAGGAATTTCCTGTTGTTCTGTTTCCGATCCGTGTTAATCCCCGTGAATCCGCGGCCAAATATTGATTTAACAACACGACGACTAGCCGCCGCTGGCCAAAGCGGCGCCTGGCCGCCGCACTCCAAGGAGTTGACCTCTCTTAAGAGCCGTTAACAAATGCTCTATCGCGAGTTCAAACCGTCGCTGCATCTCGCTCCATTCGTGGAGTGCTTTTGGACGCTGGAAAGCGACGAGAGCGAGCCGGTCCAAACAAAGAACTGTCCCGCCCAACCGGAGCGAATTCTTCCGGACGGTTGCGTCGAACTCATCTTGAACTTTGGCGCCCAGTTTCGAGAGCAAAAGGACGATGGCCGGCAGGAGCCACAGCCAGTGCTCTTCCTGGTTGGCCAGATGACTCGGCCGATGCTGATCTCTCCCAACGGCAGCGTGGAACTCATCGGTATTCGTTTTCATCCCGGCGGTACGCTTCCATTTCTTCGGATTGATATGCACGAGCTCACCAATCAAGTCGTCGAGCTGGCTGCACTGTCTCGCGGTCTCGAACGCAGTTTGGTGTCGCGCATGGAGCAAGCTCGTTCGCTACCTTCACTGGCGCTCAAAATAGCGATGCTTGAGAAATTGCTTGGGGAGCTATTGCGCGCTTCCAAACAGGAGTCACGACTCGGGAAACTGGTGGGACAGATCTTTTCTCGTGGTGGCCAGGTGACGGTCGACGAATTGGCGCAGGGCTCGGGTGTCAGCAGCCGGCAATTAGAACGCCGGTTCCTCAGCGAGGTAGGGATCGGACCAAAGCTACTCTGCCGCATTCTCCGGTTCCAGCAGGTATTCCGCGCCGTCGAGCGAAACGACAGCGGCTGGGCGTCTGTGGCCGCCGATTGCGGCTATTATGATCAAGCGCACTTGATTCGTGATTTTCAGCAGTTTGCCCGGCAAACACCTACCGCTCTCTTCGCCCAGTCAAGCGGGCTGACGCACGCTTTCACCCGAAAAGATCGCACGTCGGATTTTTCCAATACACCTGCCTGAGCGTTAACCTAAACTCCCAGTTGCTCTGCAATAAAGGGTGGCTTAGCCCCAGTCCGCGTTAGCGGACGAATGACAATAGCCCAGCGAGTCATCGCTGGGCGGGCTGGCTTCGCAACAAAGTCCATGAAACGGACGACTGAAGATCGCGTAACGTCCATCAGCCGTCCGCTTCACGGACTAGATATCCTTCGCTTCTCTCCCAGCAGTAAACTGCTGGGCTACTATCAGTCGTCCGCAGCGGACTGGATGAATGCACTAGGCAAAGTATCTCAGTAATCAACAAACCGTCGGGAGAAAACGATGCAATTAAAACCAGGTATTAGAACGTTCGTCACGCTGATTGTGGTTGCAACCATCGCCATCATTTCTTGTCAGCCTTCTTCACAACCAGCTCACGCTGCAGCAACCATGGCCGAACCTGCTACCACGATATCTGAACTGGCATGGATCACGGGCGACTGGCAGACAGCTGCAGGTGGCAAGAGGCAGATCGAGGAACATTGGACCTCGCCTTCCTCTGATTCGATGATTGGTATGGGACGCACGATCGCCGGGGGAAAGACTGTGGAATTTGAGTATCTGCGAATCGAGCAACGCGCGGACCAGATTTATTATGTAGCGAGTCCGAAAGGCCGTTGCCCCGGCACCGATTTCCAGCTCACCCGCCTTGCCGGACAGGAAGCTACCTTCGAAAACCCGGAGCACGACTTCCCGAAACGCATCATCTATCG
>Ga0190274_10001097_pt1 | contig 15870 bp, 16 predicted proteins | sample Popmic531T_FD_133002 | JGI IMG/M metagenome (GOLD analysis project Ga0190274, IMG submission 133002) | Populus adjacent soil microbial communities from riparian zone of Yellowstone River, Montana, USA - 531 T | ecosystem: Environmental > Terrestrial > Soil > Riparian zone | place: USA: Montana...
TACTTATCCGCTTTCTACCTCGGCAATGCTAAAATTAAAATTACTTTTTCTTGTTTTAGTGAACTGGTGTGTTGCGAATGTTGCGTTTGCGCAACAATCTGAACTTTTGTGCTTCAATGGTGAAACTTCTTTAAACTTGCCTGCAAATTTCATTGTAAAGGAAGCATCTGTAAAAAAACTTTCAGTCGCTTATCCGCCGGCATCAAGAGATGGCAGGAAGCTGGCAATTAACACCTGTGTTTTCTTTGGCACCTCTGTTTTGGTCTTCGGTGTATTGTCTTTATGCCCGGAAGATGTTTCCGGTTGGAAGAAAGACGAGATTCGAATTCCCAACCTCGTCGGAAGGTGGAGCGAAAACGTCAAAGCAGGACCGGTGGTGGATGAGGATAATTTCTTTTTCAACTTCGTTACTCATCCATATAGTGGGGCTGTTTATTATATGACTGCCCGCAGTTCCGGATTTAAAAACTATGAATGTTTTTTATATACCACAGTCATGTCTACACTTTTCTGGGAATATGGAGTGGAAGCGTTTGCTGAAGTTCCTTCCAGGCAGGATCTTTTGATTACGCCGGTTGTAGGATCAGTTTTTGGCGAAGTCTTTTTTAATATCAAGAAGGTAATCATGAAGCATGATAAACGCATTTTGGGTTCAAGACTTTTAGGTGCAGCGACGTTGTTGTTCATGGATCCCTTTAACACCATTTTAGATGGTGCAGGGTATAAGAAGAAAGTAAATACCCAGTTCAATATTTCACCTTCTACGCTGAATTATGGGACCAACAAAACTTATTTGCAATTAAACCTTGCGGCTCATTTTTAGATAGCACACGGTTATCTTTCCTTTTTGCCACGAAGACACCAAGGCACAAAGAATCTTGCAGCGATGAGCAAACTTTTTGTAGTAGGCCTGATGGTTAATAATGGTTTTATCATTATTACTTTCCAGGCTGGCGGTAGGAAACCGATTGCACTTTGCCAAGCGCGCTCAGTGTTTCTTCAACCGTAAGTAAAACGGTCGTATCTAATTTTGACAAAGCACCACCGCCGCTGATTGCGATTGCCACTGCTGCCATTGAAACATTGTCGGGCGCTTCCCAAAGGTTGTAGCCGTCATATTCACCGAATGCATACCAGAAGCCGTGAAGTTTTCCTCCAACTGATTCAATGTATTTTCGTGCCGCTTCCCTGCGGTCCTCAGGATTTTTCGTCAGCCGTGTCCAGGTTTCTGGTGTGTAGCTGAAACGTGTTAAATAAAGAGCCATTGCATAATTGGTTTAGATCATTGCCTACTCTTTGTCGGATTTTCGGCGTGTTCCGTTTTTAATTTTTTCTAATTTTTATCTCATCCTTAAGAAAATTAGAATTATGAAAATTTGAAGTTAGCAATTCTCATTTGTTCGTTAATTTTAAATCGTCAAGGATTAAGTAGACAATGTCCTTCCTGGCAGCTGCTTTATTAAAATCCTTTGTCTGAATACAGTTAGCAAAGTAATATGTATTGTCACTTGTTTCAAGATAGCCAACAAACCAGCCGATATCTTCGCTGTCCGGTTGTTCACCCCATCCGCTTTTTCCCCTGATAACATAATTGAGCGTGTCATCGACAATCATTATCTTTTTTACAATATCCATTGAACGCTGAGAAAATGGTAATTTGTTGTCGTGAAACCTGACTAAAAAGTCAATCTGTTGTTGCGGAGTGATGCGAAGGCCACCACTTAACCAAAACCGGTCAATTCCACCTGAAGTATCAGCGTTTCCATACTTTGTGGCATCAAGCCAGTATTTCATTTGCTTTCCGCCAACCCGCCTTGCAAGTTCCTGGTAATACCAGACTGTAGAGTTTTTAATAGCTGTCTCTAAGTCATGGTCGCTATTCCATTTTGGATTTTTCCTGATCACACTGTCCCATGGAATAATAAAGTGTTCGTCCTTAATTACTCCTGTCTCAAGTCCAATAAGTGAATTGAAGATTTTAAATGTTGAGGCAGGTGTATAGGCCTGCCTGGTCTGTTCCTGGTTGTAAAAAATGTATTTATCGTTTCTCTGGTCGTAAAGCACAAATGAACCTTTAACCTGAAATTGGTCGTAATACTTTTTAAAGTCTGTGCGAATTTCAGTCGCCTGTTTTGGTTGAAAGCCTGTGAAGCTGAAAACCATTAATATCAAAAGAATGATCGCCTGTTTGTGTGTCACCATGCTACTTTATATCTTCTTTGTTATCCATTCAAGTGTGTTGTCAGCAAGCATTTCAATTGTATTCAGTTTGCCGGCTTTAAAGCCATGATTGGCGCCTTCGATCGTCAATAGGGTTGCTTTCTTTAACGATGAACAAACTTTTTTCAGTAGAGCCAGTGTTGCAAATTCATCGCGGGTACCAGAAAGGAAAAGCATCGGTTGTTTAACTTCCTTCAGGTGTTCTGCCCTTTCGATGGAAGGTTTGCCTGGAGGATGCAATGGAAAGCCGTAAAAAATTATTCCTTTCACGCCGGCATCCTGGTGTGCCGACAAATACTGAGAGCTCATCCTTCCGCCAAACGATTTACCTGAAAGAAAAAGCGGCAGCGAAGGATATTTTTTCTTTGCATGAGTGAATGCAGCTTCGATGGCCTGGTGAGCCACTGCCGGAACATCGGGCCGCCTTTTTTTATTTTCCATAAAAGGAAAATTGAAACGCAAGGTTGCACTGTTCAACCCGGCAAGTGCTGTAGCCAATTCAATCATGAACGGATGATTCATTCCTGCACCTGCTCCATGGGCAAGAGTGATTAAACAAATAGGTTTATCGGGAAGAAAATATTCACCGGTAACCGAACCGATTTCAGGAGAAACTTTAATTGAGACAGATTTTCGTTTCACAGAATAAAGGTAGTCTTTATCAAATTTTATTTATTCACCCAATGACTAATATTTAATTTTCTTTATTTTGATTCTTAGCCGGCGAAGTCTTATACCGGAGATTAAGTAAATATATACGTACAGCGACATTGAGTGCGAGTGCTATATAAGGCAATACAAACGCGACCAATGTTGTAGCGACATAGATCACGAAAACTATCCGAAAACCCCTGCGTATATGAACGATGATTTGAGTATCAATTTCTGCGCGAAGCAATTGACCCCGCATGATTGTGGCGACCATCAGGTTAAAAGCAGTGCTTCCAATTACAAACGTTCCGCAATAGAGAGCAACTGCTATGTTTACTTCCGGACTTATAAGATGGTCTGCAAGCACGGCAGTTACAAATGGTATGAGCGTTACATAGAGCAGCGCCATGCCGTTGGCAAGTTGCAGTGGGCGATTTGAGTCACGAAGCAATCCGATGAGGTCGTGGTGGGTAATCCAGGTGACTAGGATGACAAAAAAGCTGAGTGCAAAGGCGAAGAAGGAAGGCCACAGCGCGAGGATGCGGGTCCACAAACTATCTTCAACTCCTGTATGTGGAAATTTGATTTCGAGGATTAGCAGTGTGATGGCAATGGCAAATACGCCATCGCTAAAAGCTTCAAGCCGGTTCAGTGATTTGTTTTCTGACATAGGGACCGATTTCAGAAGAAACTTTGAGGGAGATGGGATTGGGTTTCACAGAATAAAGATAGTGATTAGGAATAGATGCTCAGATGACTGAAAGCGTTAATAGTTCTCATCATTATCAATTGTTTGTTACCTTCTATCATTTATTAATTGACGTGCAGCTTCCAACGCTTCAGCAACATATTTATTCTCCGCAAGGATTTGATTCAACTCTTCAATTGAATAACTAGAATATCTCTCTTTAAATTTATTTACCGATTCACTCCAATATTCTTTTGCATTCCGTTCGGCATCTTCAGGGGATGGCTTCAATTGGTCAATAATATAACCGTTGATCTTTTTTCGATTGATTAAATAAGTAACAAATCCTGCAAGAAAAGCTGATGGTTGAAATGCAATTGTCAAACTGCTTATATTAACGCTCCAAGTCGTTTCGAAAGCGGAAAAATTGATGAAGTTAAAAGCTCCCAATAAAACCGTCACTAACAGCGTGTATTTGTAAATGCTTCTGAAAAGAAAAAAGGAAATGAAATTTATCAATACAGCAGCAAAAGCCAGGTAATGTTTTATTGTTAACTCAAAATCGTATGTCTCACCAGCCATAATAACAGTACCATGAATAGCGGACATAACTGTCGAAAGACAGAAAAGAATTAGGACTAATACGGGAATAAGCTGTTTATATTTTTCGTAAAAAAAATTTAGTGTTGCCATGTACCATCCATATTTACTCCTGCCGCAAGTATAATTAAATTTTAACGATGGGTCGATCTAATTTATTGAAAGCCTTTTTGGGCTAGAGTTTTCCCGCTTATGCCTTTACTTTGCGATTTGAGCAATGATAAACAAGATTGCATTAGGGATACGTGAAGCAATATCCATCGTTGTTGGTTTTATCAGAACAATACTTTTATTCCGACTCCGTTGCATGTCAAGCCAATCTTTAAGTCTATATTATTTAATCCTGTTGGTCTCAATCGGCTGTTATGTATTTCGACACCATTTTTCGCATGCTTTGTATAGGCATTTGAGAACGGGAGAGATATGACAATAAGTGATGCACCAACTCCGGCCAGGATCCAGTTTGGATTTTCTTCGGTTAAAGCACTTCCAATCGTCCAGCCGACTAAAAATCCACCGGCAAATCCAATTGCAAAACCTGCATCGTAATTGCTTTTCGCAGTTTTCATCTCCTTATATGCTTCAGGATTTGATTGTGTTATTTCTAAAAGGTGCCGGGGTCTCAGCTTTTTACCGTTTTGCAGAAAAACAGTATTGCCCGGATTTATTTTAACCTCGATTGAATCAGTTCTATTCTGACCATGAGAATCAAATACAGCCATTAAAAAAATCCAGATAAAAAAAATCTTTTTCATGTTAAGTATCTTCACTAAGAGTAAGGCGGTCCGGCATAATTCCCCTTCGACATTCGAAATTCACCTGGCTGCTCCGGCTGTTGTACTCAATACTCAATACTCAATACTCTGTACTCCGTACTTTTCCCCTACTTACCCCCAATTATTTTATACGTCACAATATTTCCCCGTGTGTACAAAACCTCGTGAGCGTAATTTTCCTCAACATATTTTTTTACGTTGGGTTGATGTGCAATCACCTTGTCAGAAGGAGCCAGGTTCCTCCAATCTTTAAATGAAATTTTTACTCCTTTATCGTTGAGCAGGTTTAGATAAAACAAGTTTTGGATTTCGTATCCTTCATAAAGAAGATACTGGTTGTCGACATTTATTCTTCCTTTAAGAGCGTCTTTCAAATAATACCCGATTGAATAAAAGTCTTTGTCCCATGCATATTCCTGTGGCTTATAAGTTTTCTCTATGATTTTCCGGTAAGGCGTGATGAAAAGGAAGTATAGAAAGATGAAAGGAAATATGTTCATGACAAACGATTGCCTGGTCAATTCGAAGTTCTTTATTAAATTAAAGATGTAATAAATAAAAACTGCGATCAATATTGCCAAAAAAGGATAGAGCGGAACATCGTACCATGGCAGCTTTGTTTGAGCGGTGGAAATAATCATGAAGAAGCACAGGATCATCAGCGACGAAAACACTGTCAGCTTTTTTATCTTCTGATCTTTAATAAATAACCCAATCAATAAACCGCAAGGGATCAATAAATGCCAAACGGTAATTTGAAAATTGATGAAGTTATTATAATAGAACCAGAACACCGCCTGGTGACCTTCAAGGGCAGTCATGTAGCGGCTTCCAAATTCATTCGCCTTTACTGAAGCAATGTAACCCGGGTTCCTGGCTTCCCTGATAAAATAATACCCCAAGACCAAAATGAGAAAAGTCAACAGTCCAAAATACAGGTGTTTATTTTTAAGTAACGGAATAATTTGCTTTTGCCATAAGCCATAGACAAAAATCGCCGGTAAGAAAAGTAACGCTGTAACACTTTTTGTGAGTACTCCAAGGGCAAGGAATATGAAAAACAGGTAGATGAATTTAGAATTCTTCTTTTCACAATAAGCAAAAAAGATCAACCCGCTGAGCGTTGTAAACATAGTTACCAGTGCATCGTAGTCTCCGGTTCTTGAAGCATGTTCATTTATGTATCCATGCGTAGTAATAAGAACAAGGATGGCAATAAAGCCAAACCAAAAATCCTTCAGGTATTTTACTGATAAAATCAGTATGCCGAGGCAGGTAAGGAATGCTGCAATGGCTGAAGGTAATCGTAATGCCACCTCATTCACGCCAAACAATTTCATGAAAAAGACCTGCATCCAGATAAGTAATGGAGGTTTCGTGTTCCACATTTCAGGGTCTCCTTTGAAATGTGTAACAATCAAATCACCGTCCTTGTACATCTCATAAGCATTGATCGCCTGCCTTGATTCATCCCACATGCGGATAGGCATTGTACCAAGATTTCCGAATATCGGCTGGTACATTAAAACTGCTAAAAGGATATATTTAAATGATGATGCGAATTTATTTTTCACAAATATTATTTCAGGTAATTATAAGTTGATTTTTCAGAAGTGAAAGGTTGAATTAACTATAATCTTTTTACATACCAAAATCTTTGTCTCTTACTTCTCGATTATATTTTCATGGTCCGATTTATTAGATTGTGTCCAACTCCTGACGATTGACATGGTAACCGAGTCTTCTTGTCGTTGCGAATTATAATTTGTTGAGTGTTTTCTTACAAACACCTCTTTTTGATTTAGCCAAATATAAATTCCGTTTCTGTTGGTGTCTATCGAAGTTACTTCCACAATGGTGCTGTCAGGATATCCTTCTGCGATCCACAAGGAATCTTGTTTTCTGTGACGTTCGTTAAATTCTTTATATATAATTGAATCAATTGGGCCGTCGTATGGTTGTGTGTCAGTGACAAATGAAAAAATAACTAGAGCGATTAATCCTGTTACGATTATAAAAATAGCTTTAAATTTAAAACTTATTTTTTTTGCCCGGTATTTATTTAGGAGACGAATCGTAACGGAAACTATGATTGCCCAAACGCCAAATATTTGCAGAAATGTAATGAAGTCGAGAAAGACGGATAAACCCTCTTGCCCTTCTGCATCCATGAGGAATGGTAAAAGTAAAAATATGAGTAAATATTTTTTCATGAGATTCAAAAGTGATAGTGAATCAATTTGAATTTTTGGGTAGCAATCTTAACAGCCATTGCCACTAAGTCACCAGGACACGAAGGTTCACTAAGTTTTAGAAATCTTCAATTTTCTGGTTCTATTAATACTTAGTGTTTCTTTGAGTCTTTGAGACTTGGTGGCAATAATTGACAGCCGCAAATTCTTCAATTCTCGAAAATCATAAATAGCCATTATTGATTCAGTTTTTGTGAAACGTTTTTTCTCCAATCCCTGAAAAGATAAATTCCCCAGAGGAGCTCATTGATCTGGAGTGTTGCATAGCCAAAATATAATGTCCATCCCAAAAATGTATCGCCTGAATGGACATTCGTATATACCAGTACGAAAAATATGATTGGAACAACGCCCGATAACCTTAGCCATAACGGATAGATATTGCACCAGAACATAAAAATTAGGGCGGGGATCATGGGCATGGCCATTGTTGCTTCCCTGTCGGGATTGATACCGACCTTGCTTAGCGCAGCCAGTGAAATTCCATGGGTGATGCCAAGTAAGATATATGCAGATCCAGCAACATGCTGACCCCGCAATCCAGTGTACCTGGCAGCCATCACGCATGCTGAAATCGCAAAGGCATTTCCTATCTGGTACACCAACATTTGAACACCTGAACCGTGTTCAAACAGAATTCCAATCCAGCCGAAAAATAAATTGAAAATATAACCTATCAGTATGATGTATACGAGACTCTTATTTTCAAATTCATTCTTGGTCATACTAATATTTCCCTTTTTGAATATTTAAGTATAGATAAATTTGTAACTCGCCTAAAGTAACACGAATAAATGAATCTACCGGTGCGGGCTTTTGATTTTGAACTGATTCTAACTAGTTTTGCCTATGATGAAGAAACACAATAAGCCATGGCGAACTACACTTCATGAAACAATTTATGAATCAAATACAGTTGCCGGGAAAATTTTTGATATCGCTCTTTTAATTTTTATTTTAGGTTCGATTCTGGTCGTGATGCTTGATAGCATAGCGTCATACCACCTTAGTTATGGATATTATTTTAATAAACTTGAATGGATTTTCACAGCACTTTTCACTATCGAATACATGCTGCGTCTAATTTCTATAAAGAAGCCGCTGCGTTATGTATTTTCATTTTTGGGTATTATTGACCTTCTTGCAATTATCCCTTCTTACCTCAGTATTATATTCTCAGGTGCTCAATCCCTTTTGGTATTACGTGCGCTGCGGCTGCTCAGAATATTCCGCATATTTAAACTGACACAATTTCTTACCGAGATGGAGTTTTTGAGAACTTCTATTTCAACGAGTATGAAAAAAATCAGCATTTTCATGCTGGTAATCTTCACGTTGGTTATCATACTTGGATCTATTATGTACCTGGTCGAAAATGGTGAAAACGGTTTTAATAATATTCCCGAAAGTATTTATTGGGCCATCGTCACTATTACTACTGTTGGTTATGGCGATATTTCTCCTGTTACACCATTGGGAAAATTTATTGCTTCGATAATGATGTTTATCGGGTACGGTATCATTGCAGTCCCTACAGGAATACTTACAACAGATTTGGCACTGGCGATAAGAAGCAAACAGCCGGGACATGAAACGTGCCCGGCATGCGGCAGGGAAGGGCATGACGGAAATGCAAAATTCTGCAAGTACTGCGGATCAAGCTTGTAGTGCTTGTTTTCATTGAATGTTTGTATCGAAATATTATTCGTTAACTGGTAAACTTTAAATTTCCAGCCGGACAATTTTCTACAGTTTAATGAATTTCAATGCACCGGATTTGTTTTTCAACCGCACATAATAAAGTCCCTGTGGTAAATAAGCAATATTGGTTTTCAGAGACTCCGATGAAACTGGTATTGACTTTAATAAATAACCCGTTGCATTATAAATCTGCACCGTTTCATCAACAGATTGTGAAGCAAATTTAATGGTGATGAAATCGGAAGCCGGATTTGGAAATACAGTCCAGGATAATTCCCGGTCTATTTCTGCTACAGAAACCCCGCAATCATATACAATAAAATAAGATGTGGTATCCAGTGGACAAGTCGAGCTTGGGTCAATGACCTTGCATTCGTATTTACCCTGTGCACTTATAAATAATGTGTCTTCGTCGTTCAATGCTGACACCAGGGTATCATTTATAAACCATCTTATATTTTCCAGGCCGGATAAAAAACCGTTTGTATGAAGTACGGCAAAAGCAACAGTGTCTCCCTGGCATGGATTGCCCATTGCGTCAAAATAATAGCCGGACCACTCGGGGCTTTCAGAATATACTTCTGATAATTCGGAACAACCATTTAAAGATGAGCTGACAGAAAACCCTGAAATATTGTACCGTGTATAATCCGCCAGGTATTGATTTGTTTCAGGTATAGGAGTTCCACTAGAAAACCATTGATATGAATCTGCTGTTTGTGTCCACAGTGTATCTTCATTACAGAGCCATGCATGTGCACTGTAAATGGTTGGTGTGTGGCTGCAGAATTGAATTACAGTATCTGAAAAGCTGGAATGCATTCCTTGCAAGTCGCAGTTTGTTGTTGTTAGTGAAAGCGTGAATGTTCCGTTTGTCAAATAGGAGTGTGTTGGAAATGCTGAAGATGAAGTATCTCCATCTCCAAAACTCCAAAAGTACGATTGCCTGATGCCCGCGTTCGCTGGACTGCAAATTACTTCATTCACTCCGGGACCAACCTGGTACCTGAAGTCTGAGACAGGCATCTTCTTAAAATTCCATGACTGTATGCTGTCGAAGACCAGTGTTTTGACAGCGTCTTTTATGATTGATGCATCGGCTGCGCTTAATCCGAAATCAAAAGTTATCAATGCAGGATCTTTTTTAAAGATGGAAGTATAAAAGCAACAAGCGGCAGCATAAGACCCTGCTACTGAAGGATGACTTTCGTCGGCCTGGTACAATTCAATGTTTGGAAAATTTTGCCTGAGGTAATTCCACACCACTGAAACGGGAGACACTTCTCCATTGAGAGTAGCCGTAAGATATAAGTAACGATCTCTTAAAGTGGTATCCATGCCCTCATATGTACACATTACAGGGAAGTCAAAACAATTGGATGCATCCCCATTTTTTCTTCCCCATGTCATGTAAGGCATTGTGACTGCGCAAGGGTTATATTGTTTTACCTGGTTGTATAAAGCGTAGCCGCCATTGTTAAACTCGGATTGTAAAATAATTGGTTCCTGGCTTTGTCCCTGGAGAACTACATAGTTCCAATCGCCGGCCATGATTTTTCCTTGGCTGGTTGGATCAATACTGTGATCAATTAATTGATATCCTCCGGGAGCATTGGAGTCAAAAACCAATGTATCGCCTGCTGACAATGCAACGTCATGAACAATCTGGGGCAAATTATTAACGGCGGTATAACTGTTACCGAGGAACAAAACCTTATAACTGAGCTGGGCTTTCAAATCAAATCCTGTTGTACAGAAAAATGCAGAAAACAAAACAATAAGAAAATTCTTCCTGGTAAGCATTCTATAATTCTTAATTACTAATCCATGGGCGTACAAATTTCAATCAGGAAACCATCGGGATCCCTGACATAAGCTATAATTTGTCCCCATGGTTTTGCCTTTGTATTCTCGACTATTGTTGCTCCGGCATTCACCGCTGCTTTCAATGTCTCTTCTACATTGTCTGTAGTAAACCCAATTTCAATTGCAAATGGTTTGTTGTTTAAATCACTTTCAATAAAACCCTTCTTTAAGTTTGTGTTTGCCAATTCCACAGAAGCGAAAGAAAGTGTAGTGTTGTCCGTTAGCAGTTCACCATAAGAGTTGTCGGGTGCTACAAATTTCCTGGCGAAACCAAATGCCTTTTCATAAAACTCAAGGGCTTTGGTAACGTCTTTCACATAAAGTATTGTATAGGCAAATTTGATCATGTCAGGTTATTTGCTGTGCAGTAATATTCCAGCTTTTTCCCGGATGAAATTAATCAACTTTTCAATACAGATGAAGTTTTAACAATGATTGCAAACTGCAACTGATATATAGTTAATGGCCATCCAGATAACTATCGGGAGCCCAAAGCCAACAGCTAACTTGTTACCCGCTTTGTCCTTTTCAAAATTATAACTCCCCATGCAGCTGTAGCAACGTTGAGCATGAGGTTTCCGGCGGTATCAATAATTAAAATTGGCATGGATAATTTTTCTGTCGCCTGGAAAACAAGGAACTCAATAATTAAAGGCACCATGGAGAGTATTGCCAGCACGTTGATCTAAAAATCTTATTTCATTAATGTTCAACAATTAGTTTCTTCGAATAAATATTCTTTCCGTCAATCACTTTTACAAAATAAATTCCTTGCGAAATACTTTCAACGTTAATTTCTTTTTCAGATTCATTGGAAATGCTGACTTCGAAAATATTTTCACCTACAACGTTAAAGATCATAATTTTCCCTTTTGTAATTCTATCTGAAAACTTTACAATGAAATTTACATTTGAGGGAACAGGATAAATACTAATCTGATTTTCATTTTTATTTATTTCATCAATACCTGTACCTGTACAGATTATGTATTCAGTCCCAAATGAATCTATCACTGTTCCGGAACTCATTATTTGTCCGGCAGGTGCAGAAAGAAAAGTGACTGAATCCTCCAGCAAAACGATGCGCATGGTCAACGGGGATACACTTAAAGAATTACAAAAATGAGCTGAATTATCTGAGCTGATCAATATCATATCATTTGCTCCTGATCCAAAAGTGTTTGTACAGCCCGATATGGCAATGCTTCCGTGAAGACCCGGAACGGCGGAAGTAAGACTTAATGCTGAAGGAAAAATGGTTGCGTTGATCACATATCCATCGGAATCAGTTTGTGCAATGAAACCTCCCGGACTTCCGAATCCTGATGTATTGCCAACTAAAACGAGGTTATTGCCAGGCAGTTTAACCAGGTCGGAAGAGAATTCCCCGCCGGTGCTGCCAATTGTTTTGCAACGTAAAAAATTTCCCGCTGAATCAACTTTTAACAGGAATAGGTCTTCTTCACCGGCTCCGAAGTCATTTACTCTTCCTGAAACAGCCAATTCTTTATTATTCATTTCAACTATTGCAGATGGTAGAATGAAGGAGTTAAGATCATAGGTTTTACTCCAGATTAAGTCACCAAAGGGATTAATTTTACAAATCAGAATTTTGTTGATGGTACTGCCAAACTCACTTGTGTTGCCGACAAAAACAAAATTGTTATCTGAAGTTTGAATGAGATCACTGACACCTTGCGTGCCGGAATCTCCATAAGCGTTAGCAAATTCGAGGATTAAATTCTGATCAAATTTTAAAACGTAACAGTCTGAAGCCAATCCCGGACCGGCATCTGTCATGCCTCCTATCAGGAATCCATTATCACTCGTTGAAATAATTGCGGATGGCATGTCATAGTCATAGTTGGTTCCGAAAACGTAATCTGAAATCCGGGTTCCGTTTTTATCCAGGTGTATTAAATAAATATCTGCATTTATTAAAAACACCTGGACAGTCGGACCGGTGATTATATAACTGCTGTCAGCAAGCTGAATCGCTGATGTGCCCTCATCGTCATGCATATTTCCCAGAGAATAAGCCCATTCTAAAATACCGGCGCTGTCTGTTTTTACAACATAGACGTCAGGATCATTAAAGCCAACAGGGGAAGTGACTCCGGTCAATAAGTAACCTCCATCTAACGTTTTAATTACATCATTTGATGCCTGATTTATTGAATCACCATATGTTTTTTGAAATGCCATTTGTGCATTTGCCAAATGGGCAGAAAGCAGGAGTAAAAAAAACGATGCAAGATTTTTCATGGCAGATAAAATTTAGCAACGGTTTACCAGGTAAAGCGTTCTAAAAGTACAAAGTTTAGTTGAACAGAATGCTCCAGGACAGCATTACAAATTCGAAAGCATCATCTCCCTCGCCATTGATTTCAATTTCTCAAGATCATTCAACGTCATACCTTTGGTTGGAATGGGTTTACTCCAGATCAATTCAATTGTTCCCGGACGAAGTTCCATTGGCCTCAATGCTGTTAAAAGCTTGTTGGCATTTTTTACAGTGAGCACCGCTATCGGCACCTGTGCTTCAATGGCCGTGCGGAATGCGCCATCACGGAATTCGAGCAAGGGCTCAGAGGTGCGGTTGCGTGTGCCTTCGGGACAAATAAAAATTGAAACACCATCGTGCAACGACTGTAGCATCGCTTCCATACTTTTCACCCTGTCGTTTTTATTCCTGCGGTCGACAGTGATATAAAGATTCCTGATGATAAATCCGAGTACGGGAATTTTTGCAAGTTCAGCTTTCGATAAAAAGCGGAAAGTATTTTTGCTCGACAATGCATAAGCTGGAATGTCGAGCGCAGAACTGTGGTTTGCTACAAACACATAGTTTTCGTTGCGGTCGAGGTAATCCTGGTTCCTGACCTTCCACCGGATGAAATAGCAAATAAAAAGTGTTGCTGCCCAGTTGTAGGAAATATACCGGTGTGCCCAATGCGGCGCTTTCTTTTTCGGGGCAAACCAAAAGACCAGGAAATAGCCCGGTAATGTGAGAATCATGACGATGATAAATACCAGGGCAGCGTATATGCCGAATATCGTTTTAAGGATGCGCAGGAGGAACATTGACGGCGAAATAAGGATATTCATAGCTGATTCTGAAATTTATTTCCAGATCGCATGATTCACAATGCACGATTCACATTTAAACAGCCATTGAAACACATAGGCCATATAGAAGAGCCACATTTTCACATTGAGCGCATTTGCACATTGGTTCTTATCTTCGTCTCAAATTAAAGTTTTATGAATTTAAGATTACTGGTTTTCTTTTGCTTTTTCGGGTTGAAATCATTTGCAAGTGTGACTGACACCATTCACGTAAGTCATTACAACATTTCAATGGATACAATCAACTATCCAGCTTTTGAGATTAGTGGAATGACAGAGCTAACTGTGCATGCGAAGGTGAATAACGTGAACAATATTTCCCTCGGACTTTATCTCTTGATTGTGGATTCTGTAATGTCTGGAGGATCGCAGCTTGCATATTCATACGACGACACCACGATATTCATTGTTCCGTCGGCGGTGATGAATGCAAATGACTCTGTTGTGCTGCAGGTTTATTATCATGGCCATCCTTCAACTGATGCGTCATGGGGTGGTTTTTATTTTTCCGGACAGTACGCTTATAATATAGGTGTGGGCTTCGATGTAAACCCGCATACTTTTGGAAAAGCATGGTTTCCGTGCTTAGATGAATTCATTGACCGTAGCACATATGAGTTTCATGTAAAGACGAGAATGACGCACAAAGCTTTCTGCAATGGTGTGATGAATTCTTCAGTCGTAAACCCCGACAGCACAATAACATGGAACTGGACAATGAACCAGACAATACCTGCATATCTCGCTGCAATTGCTGTCGCCCCATTTTATACCATTCACCGGAATTACCAGGGAATACCTGTCGAGCTGGCAGTGATGCCGGGAGATTCAGTGAACACGCTGAATACTTTTGTGCATTTGGATTCGGCAATATTGAACGACGTGAACGGATGGGGTCCGTATCCATGGGATAAGGTTGGTTATGTGATGGTTCCTTTTGGCTCCGGTGCCATGGAACATGCGACGAGCATTCATACAGGGAAAACTTTTATCAATGGATCCACCAGCTACGAATCAACCATTGTTGCGCATGAGCTTTCGCACATGTGGTTCGGCGATCTTGTGACCTGCCGCACTGAACAAGACATGTGGCTGAATGAAGGTTGGGCTACATACAATGAAAATTATTTCAGGGAATTTGTTTATGGTTTACAGTCGTACGAAACCAACAGGCTGCTGCTGCACAGGCAGGTGCTCATGTATGCAGCCATCCGGGATGGCGGTTACCTTGCATTGAACAATGTCCCGCACAACACGACGTATGGATACACGGTTTACCAGAAGGGTGGGAGCGTGGTACATTCCATCCGCAGGTTCATGAGCGACAATTTGTTTTTCCCGGCAGTGCAAGCTTATTTGAGTAATCATGCTTACAGCGACGCGTCGAGTGACGATCTAAGGAATGACCTTGAGGTGTCTTCAGGAATTCCGATGACAGATTATTTCTCAACCATGATCGGCATGCAGGGATTTCCGCATGTGGGTATAGATTCATTTACAGTTTCTCCGAACGGCGGCAATTATGATGTGAGTGTTTATACCCGCGAAAGAATGAAAGGGAATAACCAGTCGTTCTCTTTGCCGGTGGATGTAAATTTTACAAGTTTCAGCAACGACACAACGATACAGGTCACTGCAGATGCATTCAATAACTCATTCACGTTTACACTCCCTTTTGAGCCGACCTGGGTGGGAATTGACAGGGCAGATAAGCTCACTGATGCTACACTTGATTTTACGCAGCAGGTTATTAATTCAGGCGATTACAATTTTCCTGAAACCTATTGTACGATGCATGTCAGCAATGCAGGCAGCGATACATCACAGGTGCGGATCATCAATAACCTCGTGACGCCGGATCCATTTTTAGTGAATACAGATTTTGTTCGTCTCAGCGATTTCCATTACTACAAGGTCGAAGGAATTTTTGCTCCCGGCTTTCTTGCACAAGGAAGTTTCGGCTACGACGGCACTGTAAATTATGTAA
>Ga0190274_10001098_pt1 | contig 15868 bp, 10 predicted proteins | sample Popmic531T_FD_133002 | JGI IMG/M metagenome (GOLD analysis project Ga0190274, IMG submission 133002) | Populus adjacent soil microbial communities from riparian zone of Yellowstone River, Montana, USA - 531 T | ecosystem: Environmental > Terrestrial > Soil > Riparian zone | place: USA: Montana...
ATCGACCTTCCTCGAGGTCGCCTACCTGCTGATCTTCGGCGAGCTGCCGACCGGGCCGCAGCTCGACCGCTGGGTCTACGACGTCACCCACCACACCTTCGTCCACGAGGACCTCAAGCAGTTCTTCGAGGGCTTCCGCTACGACGCCCACCCGATGGGGATGCTGCTCGCCGGGGTTGGCGCGCTCTCCACCTTCTACCCGGACGCGAAGCACATCGACGACGAAGAGGAGCGCTACATGGCGGCGGTCCGCCTGATCGCCAAGGTGCCGACCCTGGCCGCCTTCTCCTACCGCCACAACATGGGGCTGCCCTACGTCTACCCCGACAACGACCTCAACTTCGCCGAGAACTTCCTCTCGATGATGTTCAAGAAGACGGAAGCCAAGCACGTGCCGAAGGAGAGCCTCTCGAAGGCGCTCGACGTGCTCTTCATCCTCCACGCGGACCACGAACAGAACTGCTCGACCAGCGCCGTGCGCGGCGTCGGCTCCTCCGACGTCGACCCCTACTCGGCCGTGGCGGCCGGCGTCGCGGCGCTCTACGGGCCGCTGCACGGCGGCGCCAACGAGGCGGTGCTGCGCATGCTGCGGCAGATCGACTCGGTCGAGAACATCCCCGCCTTCCTCGAGAAGGTGAAGGCGCGCGAGGCGAAGCTGATGGGCTTCGGCCACCGCGTCTACAAGAACTACGACCCGCGGGCGCGGATCATCCAGCAGCACATGGACGAGATCTTCGAGGCGACCGAGTACAACCCGCTGATCGAGATAGCCCAGGAGCTCGAGAAGCGCGCGCTCGACGACGAGTACTTCACCTCGCGCAAGCTCTACCCCAACGTCGACTTCTACTCGGGGATCATCTACGAGGCGCTGGGAGTGCCGACCGAGATGTTCACGGTGATCTTCGCGATCCCCCGCACGGCCGGCTGGGTCGCGCAGTGGATGGAGATGAACGACGATCCCGAGCAGAAGATCTCGCGGCCGCGGCAGATCTACACCGGGGAGCGGGAGCGGGGCTACGTGGCGATTGGGGATCGGGAGGGGCCTGAGAAGATCGTTGGGCCGCCGGCGCGGAGGCCGAAGCGGCCGAGGCGGGGGGCGTAGCGGCTACGACTTAGCGGGTGGGCCGTCGGGGGTGCCTCCCCGGGGGCTGGGTTTTTCGCCGGGCGCGTGGCGGCTCTCGCCGAGTGGGCTGTGCGAAAAACAGGACGCCGCGCCCGGGGAGGCACCCCCGACGGCCCTCTCAGATTTCATACGCTGCGCCCCATGGGGGCTTGGAAGCTGACTGTGCGGCACGGGTCCGATGTGGAGCACGTGAGCTTTGGGGAGCTTGGGGAGGCCGTGGCCGCGATGAGGGAAAGAGCTCTCGAGATTCGGGCCGAGGGGCCGGTGAAGGGGGTTTCCTCGCTGCGGGACTTTGGGCCGGAGGAGCAGGTTCATGCTCGGTTGCAGCTGAGTGGGAAGGGGTTGATTCGGAAGCCGGTGGCCGGGATCGACGTGCGGGGGGACGGGACGTTCATGCCGTATCGGGGCTGGGTGCGGCGCGAAGAGTTGGATCCGAGCAAGCACGAGACGCCGTTCGACTTGGTGCGAGAGACTCTCGAAGGGGCAACCCCCTGACGTGTGGCGACTTTTCCCGTCATATACACGGGAAACTCGCCACACCCGACTATGACCGAGACTGAGATCCCCAAGGGCAGCTATGCAGCCGGGCGCCGGGTGAAGCTGCCGAGCGGGGCGGAAGCGCCGTATACGGTCTTCATCAACGGGGTCGAGCAGCGCGAGGGGGGCGACTACACGGTCGCGGCCGGCGAGATCGTCTTTACGCGGCAGATCGTCAAGGAGAAGGTCGGCACCGGGCGTTGGCTGGCGATGTACTTGGGGCTCTTCGGCACCTACCGCAAGGACGAGACGATCGACCTCCAGTTCCAGCGGGGCGGCAAGGTCGAACTGACCTCCGACCTGCCGGTCGAGCCCGACTGACCCCCGTATCCTGGCCCGATGGAGATCGGCTTCCTCATGCTCGCTGACCACAGCGAGGCCGTCAACGGCAAGCTCTACATGGTCGGCGGCGGCTGGAACGTCCTGCGCCTGCCCGAGTTGCCGCACGAGTGGGGCTTCCACATCGCTCTCGGCCTCGACGTCGCCTGGAGCGAGACCAACGAGCCCCACAACCTCCAGGTCGACATCCACGATCCCGACGGCATCGAGCTCGGCGAGGGCCTGGCCGCCGACTTCGAGACCGGCCGGCCGCCGGGCATGCCCCCCGGCCAGGACCAGCGCCTGGTGATGTCGATCGGCACCACCGCCACCTTCAGCACCGCCGGGCCCCACGCTGCCGTGGTCCAGGTCAACGGCGAGGAGCTGGGCCGCGCAAGGTTCTACCTGACCGAGGGCACGGGACCCGATGGCACGGTGCAGGCTTAATAGCCAGTCTCGCGGAGCGTCTCTCCTGCTTCTTGATAGAGGATGGAAAGGCCGCGGCCCATCAGACGCCGCACGTAGCTCGAGACGCGAAGTCGTGCCGGGCTCGAAAGCTGGGGCTGAAGATCGCTCAAGCTCAAGATCAAGTACTCGGCTGGGTCTTCTGCATCCTGAACGAGCAGCGTCATCGCCGGATCCGAACCGGTTGCCACATATACGTTGACTGTCCGCCAGTGCCTTGCCTTGGCCGGAGGAAAAGACCTGAACTTCAGTTCAACGTGTCTCGGACCAGACGCTACAACGGAGCGAAACCCGGCGGGAGGCGTGGCCTGAGCGCCTCCCGATGCGGGCACTACCTCAACGCCCACCCCATCGGGCACGGCGAGCGCGTCCCTTAGCTCCGAAGCGATTTCCACAAACACGTCGACGAATTCATTGGCAACCTGATCGAGCTGCCGGTGGCTCATCTCGCCCTGTACGAGGAGCATCTCTTTGAAAGCCTCGAGTACGGTCTCTGGCTGGGGCGCCTGAGCGGTCTTGAGCGTCTCCGTCACAAGCTCGATTGCCTCCCTGACGACCGAAGCCGTGAAATCCACCAGCGGCTCCGCATTTCCCGCATCCGCCGCGGCAAGAGCGGCAAAGTACGCGTCACGTTGGTGGGCGAGCACAAGCAGGGGAACTGACGCGTTCCGATAGGTATATGCGGATGCGAGAGCACGCGCAACCCGCCCATTTCCATCCGCAAACGGATGGATCGCAACAAACGCGTAGTGGGCATAAGAAGCTTGAAGCGCGGGATGAGCTTCGATGAACGCGGAGCTCTCCAGCTCGTCGAGAAACCGCTGCATCTCAGACTGCGTCAGATGAACTGGTGCGTAGGCGTGAGTACGTCCGTCGCGGTCTTTCACATGGTTGGGGTGCTCCTTGTACTTCCCCTTCGGAAGAGGCTGATCTTGAGGACCGATCGGAGTCTGCACCTCATAGGTTGCCTGCGCCGCGGTGATCTCCTCGTGGAGCCGACGGACCCAAGCCTGGGTGATTTTCGGAAAACGGTCGGTGACAAGGTCAAGGACCAACTCGAACGCAGAAAGCTGGGCCTCGAACAGCGCCCGCGCATCCTCACTGCGATCGTCTACCTCCTGCTCCCACGCAACGGCCTGGGTCGCAACGGTAAGAGTCAGACCTCGATCGGTCGAGTAGAGGCCCTCGATAGCACCTGTATCGAAGGCAGCGGCCCGCATTGCAACCTCCTGGGCGCGCTTGAGATCCTCGGCGCTCGCATCGGCGGAGGCCTCTTTCAACCCCTCCAAGTCGTGTTTCCACAGATGGAGGCGAGGAACCTCCTTGGGCCAGTCTTCGAACGAAGGAAAGGGGCGATACTGCGCGTCGATTGCGGCGGCTTCGGCCGATGTCAGCGGCTCAGGACTCTCATCGGTCATTACCGCATCGTAGGCGGGTGAGCCGACGCTCGATGGGCGGCGGACGGACTAGTTGAAGACGTAGAGCAGCAGGAAGGCGACCACGGCAAAGCTGGCGGCGCCGGCGATCAGGGGCTTGTCGTCGATCACGATCGCCGCGGTGGAACGGTCGTCGGCGCGGTCGTAGATCAGGTAGAGGTAACGGAAGACGCAGTAGAGCACCGAGGGGATCGTCCACATCATCTCGTTGCCGATCAGCGGGGAGTTGACGGCGTAGATCGAGTAACTGATCACCGTGCCGGTGGTGACCATCGCGACCATCTGGTCGAGGAAGGGCAGCGAGTAGTGCTCGAGCACGGGGCGGCTGCTGGTGCCCTCGTGCAGCTCCGACACGGCCTCTTGACGGCGCTTGGTGACGCCGAGGAAGAGCGCGAACATGCCGGTGCAGAGCAGCAGCCATTCCGAAGCGTGGGCGTCTACCGCCGTGGCGCCAGCGGCGACGCGGAGGATGAAGAGCCCCGCCAGGGTCATCACGTCGACGATGACGATCTGCTTGAGCCCGAGGCTGTAGGCCATCTGGGCGATGCCGTAGCCGACCACCATCAGGCCGACTTCCCAGTTGACCGTGGCAAAGGCGATCGCGATCGCGACGATCGCCAATCCCGGCGCGATCGCCTTCGCGGTTCCCTCGGAGAGCTCGCGCGCCGCCAGGGGGCGGAAGCGCTTCTTCGGGTGCTTGCGATCGAGCTCGACGTCGATCAGGTCGTTGACGTAGTAGCCGGCGCTGGAGATGAAGCAGAAGGCGACGAAGGTGAGGAACGCCTCCAGCACATCGTGGGGCTGATTGAACTTGCCGGAGAAGAGCACCCCGGCGAAGACGAAGACGTTCTTGATCCACTCCTGCGGCCGCCCGGTCTTGATCGCCGCCCGCAGCGGCGATCGGCGCGGCACCGCGGGCTCACCCGTGTGGGCATCGGCCTTCCCGGCAGCGGCCGGGACCGTCGGCTGTTCCGAAGTGATGGTTTCCACGCTAGAAGGCCGAGGAGGAGGGGAAATCTCGCTTCCGGCCGGGGAGATTCAGTCGCGACAGGGTACCGCTAGCGCCCGCCGCCCAAGGCCACTGCCCTGTCATTTCCCCAGGTGCAACGTTTTGTCCACCCCCATAGGGGGATAAAACGTTGCACTCGCTATGGATCGATCAGGACGCCGGGGTTGAGGACGGCGGCGGGATCGAGCTCGCGCTTCGTGGCTCGCAGGGCGGCGGCGAAGGGGGGCGGGCGCTGGCGGTCGTACCAGGGGCGATGGTCGCGGCCGACGGCGTGGTGGTGGGTGATCGTGCCGCCACTTTCGATCACGGCCTCCGCGGCGGCGGCCTTGATCTCGTCCCACTGCTCGACCTCGCCGCCACGGATCGCCGGGGCAAGCACGGTGAAGTAGGGAGCCGGCCCATCCGGGTAGACATGGGTGAAGCGGCAGCTGACCCGTGGAGCGCCCGGGCCGTCAGCAGGTGCATCGCAGACCTCCGCGACCTTGGCTCGCACCGCATCCATCGTGGTGGCGTGAAACTCCTCAAAACGGTCCCATGTGATCGCCGTCTCGAAAGTCTCGCTGAGGACGCCGCAGGCGACGAAGGTGTCGCGCAGGTAGGGCGCAAGCAGGAAGGCTCCGCGCCAGGTTTCAACGGCCGATGGCTCGCCGTCTGCCTCCGCCCCGGCCGCCGGCTTGCGGCCGGGCGGCGGTGAGATGGGGACGCCACCGTGGGACTGGGCGATGTCGAGCGCCAGGCGCATCGGCTCGTCAACCGGGAGGTTCGCCGACTCGAACCCGAGTACGAGGAGGTTCTTCTCCCCCGAGCCGGCACCTGTGGTCCCAGCCTCCGTCGCGTCGAGCAGGCGGCAGTTCGCCGGATACAGACCAGACTGCGAGATCTCCCGGATCGCTCCCGCCGCGGCGAGGAAATCGTCGAACTCGACCCCAGACGACGCCTTGAACCGCGGCCGCGGGCGCACCCTGACCCACGACTCGGCGATCACCCCGAGGATCCCCTCGGACCCGATCAGCGCTCGGTCCGGCGAGGGGCCCGCCCCCGACCCCGGCAGCCGCCGGCTCTCCCAGGTCCCGCGCGGCGTGATTGCCCGCACCGACTCGACCAGGTCGTCGATGTGCGTGTAGAGCGTCGCGAAATGTCCGCCCGCCCGGGTCGCAATCCAACCGCCCAAGGTCGCGTACTCGAACGACTGCGGAAAGTGCCGCAGCGTCAACCCGTGCTGGCGCAGCTGGTCCTCAAGTCCCGGCCCCGTAGCCCCCGCCTGGATCCGCGCCGCCAACGACTCCGCATCGATCTCCAAGACCCGATCCAGCCTGCGCAAATCGAGCGAGACCACCGGCCGATCCCCCAGCCGTGCCTCGACCCCACCGACCACGCTCGTCCCACCCCCAAACGGAATGACCGCAGCCCCCTCGGCCTCGCACCAATCGAGCACCACCTCGATCTCCGACTCGTCCTTCGGAAAGGCAACAAGATCCGGCGGGTTCTCGAATTCCCCCCGAAACCCCCGCACCACATCCCGATAGGCCTTGCCAAGAGCATGCGACACCCGCTCATAGCGATCATCACTGAACAGATCCCCAAAATCCCCCGGAACCTTCAGTCGCGACTGACGAAGCTCAACCGCATCAAGCGGCACCGGCTCCTCCGGCTCCTCCCCGAACCCAAACCGCTCCCTGATCCCGGCGGCAGCCTCCCGAAGCTCCCCCTTGGAGGGCACCTGATCCTCGTACCCCCACCCCCAATGCTTAAGCCTCCGCTCACCCATGCAACCGCTCCGCCAGTAGAGAGGGACGGTGCCCCTCCCCAGGAGGCTCAGCGACCACCTCTGAAGCGCCCCAACAATTCAGCTGCGCGACGGCCTCATGGGGAGGGGCACCGTCCCTCTCTACCAATGCACACCTTTCATCAAATGAGCAAACGCAACCGCCTCGGTCGAGGGCGCCTTATCCGGCGCCTCCTCCCCCTTCCCCTTCGCAGCCTGCGACTCCGGAAACAGCTTGTAGGCCTGGTTCAAAATCCGATCGCTGACCGTCGGCGCCACCGCGTAGAGCAACTCGCCAAACGTCCCGAGCCGCGTCGCCACCTTCTTCGGCTGCGAGATCATCGCGCCGGCGATCATCTCCGCCGCCTCCTCCGGCGAGATCGCCGGGAAGACATCGTACATCCGCGTCGGCGCGATCATCGGCGTGCGCACCAGCGGCATGTGGATCGTGGTGATGTGGACGCCGTCGTCGACCACCTCGGAGGCGATCACGCGGCTGAATGCGTCGAGGGCCGCCTTCGAGCCGACGTAGGCCGAGAAGCGCGGCGGGTTGGTCTGCGTGCCGATCGAGCTGATGTTGATGATGTGGCCCGATTTGTGAGCCCGCATCGAGGGCAGCAGGGCCAGGATCAGGCGCACGGCGCCGAGGTAGTTGAGCTGAATCGTCCGCTCGTAGTCGTGGAAGCGATCGTAGGCGAGGCCGATCGAGCGCCGGATCGAGCGGCCGGCGTTGTTGACGAGGATGTCGACCCGGCCGTGGTAGGCGAGGACCTCCTCGGCCATCCGCTCGATGTCCTCGATCTCGGCCATGTCGCAGCGGTGGATGTGGGCGACGCCCCCGGCCGCCTCGATCTCGTGCTTGGTCTCCTCCAGCTTCTCGACCGAGCGGGCAACCAGCAGCACCGTCGCGCCGGCGTCGGCGGCCTTGACCGCGGCTGCCTTGCCGATTCCCGAGGAGGCACCGGTGATCAGCACGACCTTGCCCCGCACCGCCGCGCTCAGCGTGCGGTCCTTGAAGAGGTCGGGATCGAGCGTGCGCTCCCAGTAGTCCCAGACGCGATCCGCGTAGGACTCCAGCGGCGGCACCGAGATGCCGGAGCCCTCGAGCGCCGCCCGCGCGTTGCTCGAGTCGAAGCGGGTCGGGTAGTTGACGTAGGTGAGCATGCTGGCGGGAATGCCGAGTTGCCCCAGGCCTGCCTTCATCGCCCGTTTCGCCGGCGGGAAGAAGCGCAGCCCGGTCCGCACCAGCGAGGTGGCCGGGTCGGTCACGCCGGAATCGAGCTGCAGCGCGGCCTGGGGCGCGTCGGCAGCGCGGGCAAAGAGGTTGATCACCTCGCCTGCGCTCTTCGGCGCCGGATCGGTGAGGGAGAACGTCTGCCCATCCAGCTCCGGCTTGTGGGCGATGTGGTCGATCGCGTCGGCGACGTAGTCGACCGGGACGATGTTGATCTCGCCGCCCTCGATCCCCACCGCCGGCAGCCAGGCCGGCAGCACCCTGCGCGCCCGCTGCAGCAGCTTGAAGAAGTAGTAGGGCCCATCGACCTTGTCGATCTCCCCGGTGCGGGAATCGCCGACCACGATCCCCGGCCGGTAGACCCGCCAGGGCCGCGAGCACTCCTCGCGCACGACCCGCTCGGACTCGTGCTTGGTGCGGAAGTAGGGATGGGTGTCGAGTTTTTCCGCCTCCCCGAACATGTCCTCGCGCCACTCGCCGCGGTAGAGGCCGGCGGCGGCGATCGAGCTGATCTGGTGGAAGCAGCCGACCTCGATCGCGCCGGCAAGTTCGACCGCGTGGCGGGTGCCCTCGACGTTGGCGATCTCCTGCGCTTCGGCGCCGGCGGTCATGTCGTAGATCGCGGCCAGGTGGAAGAAGTGATCGACCTCGCCGCGCAGCGTCAGCAGATCTTCCTCGGAGACCCCCAGGCCCGGCTGGGCGAGGTCGCCGGAGATCGGCACGACCCGCGCTCCGTCCGGGCCGAAGGAGGTCCGCAGCTCCTCCAGGCGCCCCCGTGAGCCGGCGCGGACCAGGGCGTAGATGGTGCCCTCGCGCTGCAAGAGCCGCTGCACGAGGTTGCGGCCGATGAATCCGGTGGCGCCGGTGACGAAGTAGTTCATCGCTCTTTCATACACTCATTCAACGAATGGCGCAAACGGCGACCGTGCAGATCCAGATGCCCGAAATGGGCGAGTCGGTCACCGAGGGGATCGTGCTCGAGTGGCACGTCGCCGAGGGGGACTTCGTCAACGAGGGGGACACCGTCGTCGAGGTGTCTACTGACAAGGTCGATGCCGAGGTGCCGGCGCCTGCGGATGGCGTCATTACGAAGCTGCTGGTGTCCGTCGACGACGAGGTTCCCGTGGGAGCCCCGTTGGCGGAGATGGAACCTGGCGAGGGTTCTAACGGGTCGGCTGCGGGGCCCGCCACGGCCTCGGGGGGGCCTGCGGGCGGGGGCGGGGCCTCCGTTCTCGGCCCCCCCGAGTCCGCGCCACCCGCAGGTGACACGTCAAAAGCCGGAACTTCCAACGGAGGCGACGGAGTTCGAGCGACCCCGGTTGCCAGGCGGATAGCTGAGGCCAATGGCGTCGACCTTGGCTCGGTAGCTGGTTCGGGACCAGGCGCCAAGGTCACCAAAGAGGACGTGCTGGCGGCCGGGAACGGGGCTGCTCCGGCCGCGACCGGTGAGGAGAAGGCGCTGCGGGGGCCGGCGGCGACTTTGGCTCAGTTGATGGACGAGAGCCGGGAGATGCCTACGGCTACTTCGTTCCGGACGGTTGCCGTGGATACGTTGGACGCGAAGCGGAAGGCTCTCAATGGGTTGCTGAAGGAGCGCGGGATGAAGGTCTCGTTTACCCATTTGGTGGCTTGGGCGATCGTGCAGGCTGCGAAGGAGCATCCGGTGATGGCTCGGGTGTTCGAGCGGAGGGATGGGAAACCGTTCGCTGTTGAGAACGGGCCGGTCAATCTGGGGATCGCGGTTGACGTCGAGCGCAAGGACGGGTCGCACAGCCTGATGGTTCCCGCCATCAAGGGGGCCGAGGGGCTCGACTTCGCCGCCTTCCACAGCTACTACGAGGAGCTGATCACGAAGACGCGGGAGAGCAAGCTCACCGCCGACGACTTCCAGGGAACCAACATCTCGCTGACCAACCCGGGCGGGATCGGCACCGTCGCCTCGGTGCCGCGCCTGATGAGCGGCCAGAGCGCGATCATCGCCACCGGCGCGATCGCCTATCCGCCTGAGTGGAAGCACGCCTCGCCCGAACGCCTGCGCCAGCTCGGCGTCTCGAAGACGATGACGCTGACCTCGACCTACGACCACCGGGTGATCCAGGGGGCCGAGTCGGGCGCCTTCCTGCGCAGCATCGAGCTGCTGCTGCAGGGCGAGAGCAGCTTCTACGAGGGCGTCGCCGCCGATCTCGGCCTCGACGCGGCGCCGATCTCCGCCGCCCACCCCGCCTCGGCCTCCGCGCCGCCACTCGGCGCTCCCTCGGCGAGCACCGAGGAGATGGCCGTCACCGCGACCCAGCCCGACGAGGAGCTGCTGCAGGCGGTGCAGGCCGCGACCTCGCTGCTCAAGGGCTATCGCACCCACGGCCACCTCTCAGCCCGCCTCGACCCGCTCGGTCGCGAGCCCAAGGGCGACCCGGCGATCCAGCCCGAGAACCTCAACCTGACGCCGGAGCTGATGTCGCGCATCCCGGCCTCGATCCTGCGCATCGGCGTCCCCGGCGAGACCCTGCTCGAGGCGCTGCCGCGGATGCGCGAGGCCTACTGCGGCCCGATCGCCTACCAGTTCGAGCACCTCTCCTCGCACCAGCAGCGCACCTGGCTGCGCGAGATGGTCGAGACCGGCGCCCACCGCCAACCGCTCGCCGACGACGAGAAACGCCGCCTGCTGACGCGACTGATCGACGTCTTCCAGTTCGAGCGCTTCATCGAGAAGGCCTACCTGGGACAGAAGATCTTCACGATCGAGGGGCTCGACGTCGTCGTGCCGATGCTCGACGAGCTGGTCACCCTCGCCCACCGCGGCGGCGCCGAGGAGGTCGTCTTCGGCATGGCCCACCGCGGCCGGCTCAGCGTCCTCGCCCAAACCTGGGCCGCTCGGTCGAGTCGATCCTGGCCGAGTTCGAGGGCTCCAAGCAGATCGACGCGGTCAAGGCCGTGGCGGCGATCCCGCACGGCGGCACCGGCGACGTCAAGTATCACTACGGCCACCAGGGGGTCTACGAGACCAGCGAGAGCGAGAAGATCGCCGTCCGCCTCTATCCCAATCCCAGCCACCTCGAGTTCGTCAACCCGGTGGTCGAGGGCGGCACGCGCTTCATCCAATCCAGCTTCGAGGGCGCCCAGATCGAGCACGAGCCGAAGCGGGCGGTGCCGGTGCTGCTGCATGGCGACGCCGCCTTCCCCGGCCAAGGGGTGGTCGCCGAGACGCTCAATCTGCAGGCGCTGAAGGGCTACACGACCGGCGGCACGATCCACGTGATCCAGAACAACCAGGTCGGCTTCACCACCGATCCCGAAGACGCCCGCTCGACTCCCTACGCCGCCGACATGGCGAAGGGCTTCAACGTGCCGATCGTCCACGTCAACGCCGACGACGTCGAGGCCTGCTCGGCGGCGGTGCGCCTGGCGATGGCCTACCGCGAGCGCTGGGGGCGCGACATCGTCATCGACGTGATCGGCTACCGCCGCTACGGTCACAACGAGACCGACGAGCCCGCCTACACGCAGCCGCAGATCGCGGCCAAGATCAAGGCGCATCCGCCGGTCTCCGAGCTCTACGCGGAGAAGCTGATCGAGGAGGGCACGATCGACCGCGAGCAGGTCGACGCCACAGCCAAGGGGCGCCATGACGAGATGTCGGCGGCGCTGAAGGACCTGCGCCACAAGATGGAGCTGGGCGACTACGAGGACCCCACGGTGACGACGACCAGCACCGGCGAGCTCGACCGCAGCGCCAGCCCGCCGGTCGACACCTCGGTGCCGATCGAGAAGCTGCGCGAGCTGAACCAGGCGCTGATCGAGGTCCCGGAGAGCTTCACGATCCACCGCAAGCTGCGCAAACCGCTCTCCAAGCGGCTCGACACCCTGGAGAACGGCGGGATCGAATTCGGCCACGCCGAGGCGCTCGCCTTCGCCTCGCTGCTGACCGAAGGCGTCCACATCCGCCTCACCGGCCAGGACACCGAGCGCGGCACCTTCTCCCATCGCCACCTCGTCCTCCACGACGAGAACACGGGGCTCGAGTACACGCCGATGCAGAACCTCGACGACGCCAGCGCGCCGTTCGAGCTCTTCAACAGCCCGCTCTCGGAGACCGCCTGCCTCGGCTTCGAGTACGGCTACTCGGCCGCGAGCCCCAACGCGCTGGTCCTCTGGGAGGCCCAGTACGGCGACTTCGCCAACGCCGGCCAGGTGATCATCGACAGCTTCATCGTCTCCGGCGAGGCCAAGTGGGGGCAGACCAGCCGCCTCACCCTGCTGCTGCCCCACGGCTACGAGGGCTCAGGGCCCGAGCACTCCAGCGCCCGGATCGAGCGCTTCCTCGCCCTCGCAGCCGAGGGCAACATCCGCATCGCCAACCCGACCACGGCGGCCCAGTACTTCCACCTGCTGCGCCGCCAGGCGCTGATCCGCAAGCCGCGGCCGCTGGTCATCTTCACCCCCAAGGGCCTGCTGCGCCTCGACCGCGCCGCCGCCACGCCACAGCAGCTGACCGAGGAACACTTCCACTTCATCCTCGACGACCCGACCGCTGCCGAGCGCCGCGCGAAGGTCGAGCGCCTCGTCCTCTGCACCGGCAAGGTCTACTTCGACTTGGATGCCAGCGAGCGCCGCGAGCAAGCCGAGAACGTCGCCATCGCCCGGGTGGAGCTGCTCTACCCCTTCGCCAAGGAGCAGCTGACCGAGCTGATCGCCTCCTACCCGAACCTGAAGGAGATCACCTGGGTCCAGGAGGAGCCGCGCAACATGGGCTGCTGGAAGGTGATGTCCCGCCGCCTCCCCGACCTGCTCCCCGAGGGAGTGGAGCTCGGCTACATCGGCCGGCCGATCCGGGCCAGCCCCGGCGAGGGCTACTCCGTGGCGCATGCGAGAGAGCAGGAGCGAATCGTGCTGACTGCTCTCACCCCCGGTGCCTAGATGCGTAAGCCGGTTCCCGGGCCGATGTTCAGGTGGGTCAAGTGGCTCTCCTGGGTGGAGCTGGGGATTTTCGGCTTGCTGATCCTGTTCTGGCTCATGCCGGGGTTCGACACGGCGACGATGGTGTTCGGCTGGGCGCACGGGCTGGGATTCATCGCCCTGTGCATCGTGATCTGGGTGGCCTGCGGCAAGCGGCAGGCCCCCTACACGCTGCTGGCGGCAACGCTCACGCCAGTTGGACCAGTCGGGAGCGTTATTGGCATAGAGCTGATCGAACGCAAGGGCTGGGGCGTTGCGGATTCGCCGCAAAGAGTTGCGGAATCGCCGTAGATACGCTCAGAAAGCCTTGACCCGCGGCGGCTGACGCGGTATAGCTAGAACCTGACTGTTCCTCTGAGCAGTCCCGTTTAGGGGAACGGCCGCGTCGGCATCCCTCCCTGGCTACCGACGCGCAGGTGCAGTGAGGGTCGCGCGGACCCCCCTGCCTCCCGCGGCCCCCACTGCACCGCTCTTTTGCGGAGGGAAGTCGCCTCGCAAGTCCGGTGCGCGCGTCTGGCGGCGGCGGACGCGGCGCGATGCGGCGTCCTCGGTCGCCCAAATAGCTCTGCTATTTGGGCTTCCTGCGTCCTTGCCTCGCTTGGTCCGGCGCTCGCCATCCACCCACCCCGTCCATCCGAGGCGACTTCCTCCTTACGTATTTCTCAAGTTACGCAGGACGGTTTGGAGGATGCCGCCGTTTTGGAAGTATGCGACCTCGTTCGGGGTGTCGAGTCGAACGGTTGCCTTGAACTCGACGGTCTCGGCGGTCACTGTGACTGTCTTGGCGTTGCCGTCTTCGAGGTCGCCGATGTCGAATGTCTCTTCGCCGGTGAGACCGAGTGACTCGATGGTCTCTCCGGCGGGGAACTGGAGGGGGAGGACGCCCATGCCGATCAGGTTGGAGCGGTGGATTCGCTCGAAGGACTCGGCGATCACGGCGCGGACGCCGAGGAGCTTGGTGCCCTTGGCGGCCCAGTCGCGCGAGGAGCCGGAGCCGTACTCCTTGCCGGCGAGGACGACCAGGGGGACGCCTTCGTCAGCGTAGGCCATCGCGGCGTCGTAGATCGTCGTCTCCTCGCCACCGGGGAAGCGACGGGTGAAGCCGCCGGCGCGCTCGACCAGGAGGTTGCGCAGGCGGATGTTGGCGAAGGTGCCGCGGATCATCACCTCGTGGTTGCCGCGCCGTGAGCCGTAGGAGTTGAAGTCGCGGACCTCGACGCCCTGCTCGATCAGCCAGCTGCCGGCGGGGCTGTCCTTCTTGATCGCGCCGGCGGGAGAGATGTGGTCGGTGGTGATCGAGTCGCCGAGCAGGGCCAGCACCCGCGCGCCTTTGATCGGCTCGACCCCCGGTGCCTCGGCCGGCATCCCCTCGAAGAAAGAGGGGCGCCGCACGTAGGTCGAGTCGGGCCAGTCGTAGCGATCGCCCTCGGGCACCTCGACCGCTTTCCAGGTCTCGTCGCCCTCCAGCACCCCGCCGTAGTTGCGGGTGAACATCTCCGAGGCGATCGAGCGGCCGACCGTCTCCTTGATCTCCGCAGCGTCGGGCCAGATGTCGCGCAGGTAGACCGGCTCGCCATCGCGCCCCTCCCCCAGCGGCTCGCTGGTCAGGTCGACGTCCATCCGCCCGGCCAGCGCGTAGGCGACGACCAGCGGCGGGCTGGCCAGGTAGTTCGCCTTCACGTCCTGGTTGATGCGGCCCTCGAAGTTGCGATTGCCGGAAAGGACCGCGCAGACCGCCAGGTCCTTCTCCTCGACCGCCGCCGAGATCTCCTCCGGCAGCGGCCCCGAGTTGCCGATGCAGGTGGTGCAGCCGTAGCCGACCAGGTTGAACTGGAGCTCGTCCAGATATTTGGTCAGGCCCGCCTTGTCCAGGTAGTCGGTGACGACGGTCGAGCCCGGCGCCAGCGAGGTCTTCACCCAGGGCTTGCGGGTTAGGCCGCGCTGCACCGCATTCCGCGCCAGCAGGCCGGCGCCGACCATCACGCTCGGGTTGGAGGTGTTGGTGCAGCTGGTGATCGCCGCGATCACGACCCGGCCGTGGTCGAGCTCGACGGTGGTTCCGTCCTCGAGCGTTACCTCGATCGCATCCGCGCTGCCGTGCTCGGCCAGCGCGGTCGGGGCGCCGCTGATCGCCGGTCGCGGCTTGCCGCGCTCGTCGTCGTGTTCCTCTGCCGGCGGGTCGGAGGCGGGAAAGGACTCTTCGTTGGCCTCGTCGACGCCGTTGCCCATCTCCGTCGCCGCCTCCGAGTCGAACTCCTCCATCGCCTCGAGGAAGGCCTGTTTGGCCTCGGCCAGCGGCACCCGGTCCTGGGGGCGCTTCGGCCCGGCGATGCTGGGCACGACATCGCCCAGGTCCAGCTCGAGCAGATCGGAGAAGACGGGGTCCGGGGTGCTCTCGTCGTGGAACATGCCCTGCTCGCGGGCGTAGGCGTCGACCAGCTCGATCGTCTCGGTCGGGCGGCCGGTCAGCTCCAGGTAGCGCAGGGTCTCGGCGTCGACCGGGAAGATCGCGCAGGTCGAGCCGAACTCCGGCGACATGTTGCCAATCGTCGCGCGGTCGGCCAGCCCCAGCGTCGGCAGCCCTGGCCCGAAGAACTCGACGAACTTGGAGACGACACCGCGCTCGCGCAGCATCTCGGTCACGGTCAGCACCAGGTCGGTGGCTGTCGCCCCCTCAGGCAGTTCGCCGCCGAGCTTGAAGCCGACCACCTGCGGCAGCAGCATCGAGATCGGCTGGCCCAGCATCGCCGCCTCGGCCTCGATCCCGCCGACGCCCCAGCCGAGCACGCCGAGCCCGTTGACCATCGTCGTGTGCGAGTCGGTGCCGACCAGCGTGTCGGGATAGGCCTGCAGGACGCCGTCGCGCTCGCGGCTGTAGACGACCTGGGCGATGTGCTCGAGGTTGACCTGGTGACAGATGCCGGTCGCCGGCGGCACGACGCTGAAGTTGTCGAAGGCCTCGCGCCCCCACTTGAGGAAGGAGTAGCGCTCGCGGTTGCGCTCGAACTCGCGCTCGGCGTTGACGGCG
>Ga0190274_10001099_pt1 | contig 15866 bp, 13 predicted proteins | sample Popmic531T_FD_133002 | JGI IMG/M metagenome (GOLD analysis project Ga0190274, IMG submission 133002) | Populus adjacent soil microbial communities from riparian zone of Yellowstone River, Montana, USA - 531 T | ecosystem: Environmental > Terrestrial > Soil > Riparian zone | place: USA: Montana...
CCTGCACGATGAGCAGCGGCTGGTACTTCTTGAGCAGCGGCGCGGCGGACGACTTGTCGGCGGCAATGAACTTCGTGATCGCGTCGTTGATCTGCGCGAGCTCCGCGGCACTCGGCCGCGGGATGGCGACGACGGCCGGGACCGGCGCTGGCGGACCGATCACAACAGGTGCAAAACCGGCGCGGCCGGCGCCAGGGCCTGGAGCGCCTCCGGCACGCGCCGGTCCCGCCGGCCCTTGAGCCGCAGCGCCCTGCGGCGCGGCACCTGCCAAGGGAGCGGCGGGTGCGACCTGCGCCCAGATCGCGGCGCCGAAGGCCGCACTGAAAACGGTGGTGACAAGGACGCGAAGAACGCGCGGCGTGTGCATAACGGCTCCTGTGATGGCGGGATGTGGGCCCATGCTACCTCAGGGCGTGGTCTCCGGCCAGTTGAGCTTGACACGATCGGCAGACCTAAAGGTCTGCCCTACGACAGTACGCAGATTCAGCCCAGTCGTACGGCAGACCTAAAGGTCCGCCCTACGACAGCACGCAGATTCAGCCCAGTCGTACGGCAGACCTAAAGGTCCGCCCTACGACAGCACGCAGGTTCAGCCCAGTCGTAGGGCAGGCCTTCAGGCCTGCCGTGTAGAGCAGTACGGTCAACGACAGCACGCAGACCCGTGTAACCATAGACGCCGTGCGCGACAGAAGGCTTCTCGGGTGGATCCTTCTCGCCCTCCTGCTGCTGCCGTCCGTAGCGGCCGCGGCGCAGCTGCAGGTCGCGACGATTCGTGGCGCCCTGCAAGATGCGCAGCGCCAACCAGTCTCTGGCGCCACAATCCTTCTGACCGACTCGCAAGGCCACACGGTCGCGGCAACCTCCGCCGATGCAACCGGACGCTTCGAACTCACCAACGTCGCGCCAGGCTCGTACACGGTGCTGGCGACGCGCGCCAATCTGACACTCGTCACCGAGCGACTCGTCGTGCGCGGTTCCCTCCCAGTCGAGCTGACGCTCGTCGTCGGCGCCACCTCAGTACAGGAGGACGTCGTCGTGCGGGGCGACGCGTCGGAGGCGGCCGTTGAACGGCCCTGGTCGATCGCCGGACAGGCCGTGCGCGAGGCGACGTCCACGCTGCCCAGCCAGCGAGTGCAAGCCGCCCTCGCCACTCTTCCCGGCTGGATGGCCGAGGACAACGGGCTGCTCCACGTGCGAGGTGTGGACGATGGGCTGTTGTATGTGCAGGACGGCGTGCCGATTTACGCGCGCGTAGATCGGCTGTTTGGCACCGCGCCGAATGCGACAGCGATCGAGTCCATGTCGGTCTTCGACGGCTACGTGCCGCCGGAGTTCGGCTTCAAGAGCGGGGGCGTGATCGTCCTGCGATCGACGACAGGCTTGGCCGACCGCTGGATGGGGACAGTTGACGCTGGCCTCGCCAGCAATGCCGGCGGGCATGCCGAAGCGATGGCGGCTGGCCCGCTCGGAAGGGCGGCCGGCCTCATGGTCTCGGGGTCGTCCGAACGCTCAGACCGGTTTCTCGATCCCGTCAGTCCCGACAACCTGCACAACACCGGACGGTCGCACTCGCTCGCCGCGCAGCTCAGCGGACGGCACGCGGGGAACCTGTTCAGCTCAACGCTGCAGCAGAGTCGCAGCGACTACGACGTTCCGCATGACGAGGCACAGGACGCCGCCGGTCAGGACGCGCGGCAGCGCGTCACGCAGTGGTCGGTTTCTGGATCGTGGCAACGTGTGCTGTCACAGGCGACAGTGTGGCAACTGTCGGTGTATCACCGCGCGGGAAGCGCACAGTTGCTGCCGTCCACCTTTGACACGCCGATCAGCGCGACGAGCAACCGGCGCGACGAGCGGACCGGCGGGCTTTGGAGCTTGACCCATCAGGCCGGCCGTCACACGTTCAAAACCGGCGCGGAGATCTCGGCGCTCTCGCTCGATGAGCAGTTCGGATATTTCATCACCGACCCCGAGACGGGCGAGGCCGCCGGCTTGAGCGAGGCAGCGCTCGCCTTTGACGCTGCAAATCCGTTCACGTTCACGGACAGCGCTCAGCCGTGGTTCGGCGGTGTATTCGCCCAGGATTCGTATCGTGCGTCAGGTGCGATCACAATTGACTACGGCGTGCGTGTCGATCGCAGCGTATTCGTCGTGCCGGCGTGGCAGGTCAGCCCGCGGGTGGGCGTCGCGTATCGCGCCGGAGCGTCTTCGACGCTCCGCGCCTCGGCGCTCCGGCTCTTTCAGCCGCCGCAGGCCGAGTACTTGCTGCTCGCTTCGTCGCCCGAAGCCCGGGCACTGTCGCCATTCGCGGCAGACGACTCGGAGGGCGGCGCCGATCTCCAACCCGAACGTCAAACGGCCGTTGAGGTGGCACTCTCTCAGCGCGTTAACGAACACTGGCGCATCGACGCCGCCGGCTGGGCGCGACGTGGCACGGACGTCAACGACCCCAACGTCTTCTTCGGCACGACCGTGACCGTCCCGAACAGCGTCGCACGGCAACAGGCTTACGGCTTCGACCTGCGCGCCGACATGGAGCCGTGGCGCGGCTTGACCTTTGGCGCCAGCTACAGCCACGCCCACGTCGTCCAGTTCGGACCCATCACGGGCGGGCTGTTTCTCGAAGACAACTTTCTCGAGATCCAGGACGGCACCAAGTTCATCCCCGATCACGACCAACGGCATGCACTCAGCACGACGTTCGGCTACGGCTCCAAGGAGCAACGCTGGCGCGTGGCCGGCTCGTTCCGATATCGAACCGGCACACCGGTCGAACTTGACGAGGATGAACTGGACACGATCGGAGAGCGTCCGGGCGGAGACACGGTTGATGTCGAAACCGGCCGCGTGCGGCCACAGGTCGTGACGGATCTCCAGGCGCACTATCGCCTCGCCCAGGGGCCTGGACTCGGCGTCACAGCGATTGTGTGGATGGACAACATCTTCAATACCAGCTACGCGTTCAACTTCGGCAATCCATTCAGCGGCACGCACTTCGGTGCCCCGCGACGGCTGGGCGTGACGATCCATCTGACGAAGTAGACATCGGAACACCCCCGTGCCCGGCCCGTCGTCTTTCCCGGCGCGCGCCCGATGGACATGGCCGCACCCTTTGGATGACGTCAGTCGGTGTATTCTCAGGACATCGCGTGAGCGTCGTTCAGGGGGCTTTCGGTGGCGCGGTGGCACAGGCTGTGCAGCCGACGGCTCGAACTCGATTTGCCGAGCGCCCGCTCAAGGAGATAGAGGTTGATACGTTCACCCCGACCGGCACGGCGCGCACATCTGGCGATCATGTTGGCCCTTCTCGCGCTGGCCTCCGCCTGTAGTAAGCCAACTGCCCCAACCCCTGAGCTCATCACCGACACTTTTACTGGTGTGCTGAATGTGCAAGGGACGCAGTCGAACAACTTCACAGTCAAGTACACGGCGCAAGACACGGCCGCGAGCCTGACGGTCACCAGCCTGCGTCTCGCATCGACCAATGCGGAATTTCCATCGACGATCGGTGTGGCTTTCGGCGCGTTCGACATCAATGGCGTCTGCCAGCGCGCAGCAGGGTTTGTCGTCGACACGGCGGCCATCAACCAGGAACTGACCACTCCCGAGGTGTTCTCCGTTGGGGGCTGGTGCGTTCAAATCTTCGACGCCGGAACGCTCACCGAAGCGGTCAACTACACGATGGTCGTGAAGCACTACTGAGGGTCGAGGTCCAGCGATCGGGTCGCTTCAACTCTGCGGGCGCGGGAAAGGCCCTGAAATACTCCGCCACCGTTTGGGAGATACTGAGAGTGTATCGGAGCGTGCGGTAGGCTAACGGCGACACGAGGCGGGACATCATGAAGCTACACGTGGCTCAGTCCACAGCACAGAAGGCCCGGGCAAACGCAGTGGCCGCCGCGCAGGCCGTCAAAGCCGCGGCGGAGCGGGCCAGCGAGACGGGCAAAACGTCGCGCCTGGCAAAATCCAAGGTCAAACGAGCGAAGAAAGAATTCAAGCAGGCAGCGCGGACCGCGCGTGATGCGCGCAAGGCCGCCAAGGCCGCACGGCGGCTCGCCAAAGACGCGGAATCGAGCGCCACGAAGGCCGAGAACAAACTCGCGAAGATCAGGAAAAAGGTGGCAGCGAAGGACGCCACAACCGAAGGCCAGCCGAAGGCAAAACCTCAGCCGATGCTGAAGGCGAAGCCGCAGCCCAAGGCCCAGCCGAAAGTCGCAAAGTCCATTCCGTCAAAGGTTCGCGTCACCCGCAAGTCGCGTCCCAAGCCTGTCACCAAGCCACGCCCGGCTGAGCGGCCCGATGCGCGCGTCGACGTCGCGGTCAACGAAATCCTCATGGAGAGAGGCCCGCAGCCTTAGCTACGCGCGTTCGGCGCTTCGTCTCCCCAAACCGGATATGTTGAGAGGAAAGGGAGAGGCGATGAGGTTCGGCCTCGTGACATGGTCGCTGGCGGCGCTACTGGCGCAGCCGGCGCTGGCGATCGCGCAAACGTCCGGCGCTGTGCCGCCACAGGTGGAGCATCGCGACATCGCGGCGGTCTTCGGCCGGTCGGCCGCCGACCACTCCTCCGAAGCTGAGTTCTACGATTCGTGGTTCGACACGTGGTCGTTCGGCCTCTCGGCGGGCCACTACTGGACCGACCATCGTAAGACGGAGTTCGGCTTTTCATCCACTGGCGAGCCACACGAAGCTGAATCGTCTTTCGTGGGGAACGGCTACGTCGATCGGGCCGTGCGCAGGCGGACGGCGTCGGTCGTACAGGTGCACCAGTTCTTCCGCAACGCCACCTTTCATCCTTTCGTGGGCGCCGGCGTGGACGTCAATTGGGACCGCTGGATGAGGACGATTTTCGAGTTCGACAACAACCTGCCGGTGCGCACGACCACCGAGCCGCTCACGCGCGTATCGGCCCGGCCGGTGGCGCTTCTCGGCTTCAAGGCGTACTTCAGCGAACGGGGGTTCGTGCGAGGCGAGGCGTCGGCAAACATCTGGCCGGACGGCGGAAGCTTGGTCTTCCGATTCGGCGGAGGCGTCGATTTCTAAGAGATGCGAAGCTTCGATCCAAGGACGAACTCACAGGGAGAGGAGTGAGAAGAACCTGAGGCAGCACCTTTGAGGAATGCTCCCAGAACGGTTACTCCCGCTCTTCTCATGCTTCTCCCTGTCAATAGCTCTTGGCTAGCGGTACGTTAGGTTCTGGAGACATCATGTCTGTGAGGCGAATCCTTACGAGTGTTCTTGTCGCATCGCTCTCTCTCACGCACGGAGCGATGCTTTTGGCGAACGGCCCGGCGGCGGCGCCGCAGAGCCGCACGCGCACGGCGGACGATCCCGCGCTCACGCGGCAATTTGTGTCACAACTGGCGATTGGATCGACCGTGCGAATCGATCTGGTCTCTGGCGAGCGACTGACCGCCACCCTCATGGCCGTCGCGCCAACGGACATCGTCGTCAAACCAAAAACGCGTTTGCCCGAGCCGGCGCGCACCGTGCCATTCGCCCAGATCGCACGTATTGAGCCGAAGGGTCAGGGTTCGAGCGTCGCGAAGGCCGTGGCCATTGGCATCGCATCAGGCGCGGCGGCGTTTTTCGGCATATGGCTCTTCGCAGTCTCGGTCTCGGACTGACCTCGGCCTCGTCGCTGTTACTTGTGCCCCGCCTTGTGCTAGCGTGAGCCCACGCACATCAGGAGGCTGCTGAAGAACGCAGCGTTATGAACTTCGAACTGCGACGTGAGTTATATCCAGACGTCGAAGTTTGAGGTTCAAAGTTGATCTTGTTGGAGGCACCAATGGGTGAAGGCAATCGCGTGAGCTTGTACACACGGCGCGACTTCGGCAAACTCGCGCTTTCAGCCGTCCCGGCGGCCGGCTTGGCCGGCGGTTTTGGATCGGCGTTCGCATTCCAATCCAAGCCGAACTCGCTCTGGGGCGGTGTTCCGTTCGGCATCTTCGCGCCGTATCGGTTCGGTCCCGAGGCGTCGGATCTACAGGGCGCCCTCAACGCGCTCGTGAAGTTTGGTGTGAGCTATACGGAACTGAGCAACGCAGTCGTCGAACGGTACGCCGGTGCGCCACAAGCGCCTGCCAGGGCAGGCGGTGCTGGAGCGGCGGGTGGTGCGGCGGCCGCAGCACCGGCAGCGCCTGCGCGCGGAACCGCGGGCGCTGGTGCCGCAGCGGCAGCGCCGGCACCTGGCGCGATTCCTTGTCAGAACGGCGTGCCTGTCGCGCGCGCAGGCGGGGCCGGCAACGCGGGTGGTGGCGGTGGAGGCGGACGCGCCGCACAGACGCCCGAGCAACAGGCCGCGGCAACCGCACAGGCGGAAGCCACGACCAAGTGGCGAACGTCAGTGCCGATGAGCAAGTTCGTCGAGGTCCGCAAGATGTTCAACGACGCCGGGGTGAACATCTACGCGTACCGCTTCACGCTGACGCTGGCCCAGTCAGATGCTGAGTACGATTACGCGTTCAACGCGGGCAAGGCGCTCGGCGCAACCCAGCTCACGATGGAACAGCCGTCAGATCGCACGCTGTCGAAACGCATCGGCGACGCGGCGGCACGGCATCAGATGAACGTGGGCTACCATCTGCACACCACGGCGACGATCAATGCCTGGGATGAGGTGATCGCGCAGTCGCCGCGCAACGGTCTGCAGCTCGACATCGGCCACTACGTCGCGGGCACGGGCCTGAGTCCGGTGCCGCTCATCGAGAAGCTGCATGCGCACATCTTCAGCATGCACCTCAAGGACCGCAAGAAGGTCTGCCACGACAACTCGGAGAACATGCCGTGGGGTCAGGGCGACACGCCGATTAAAGAAGTTCTCCAGTGCCTGAAGAAGAATAATGGGCCATCCCTGTCGGCATCGAATTCGAGTACAACGTGCCGGCCGGGTCGACCTGGGACGCCGAAATTGCCAAGTGCGTCCAGTACGCAAAGGACGCACTCGCTTAGAAGGCTACTGTCGTAGGCCAGGCCTTCAGGCCTGGCGGATCCGGCAGACCTAAAGGTCTGCCCTACGGTCACCGGCTTCCGGGGGATCGGCTCGAGTGCCGATCCCCCAGGAAGCGATCGTCTAGCCTGAAGAATCCACACGGTCGAAACGACGCGGCCGACCGTGATGGCCTGCGATCGGGCCGATTCCGCCCTTCCTCTTCCGGGTACAGCGGTTGCACTCCTTCCAGGTTGACTCCTGGAGGAGTCTTGTATGCGCGGTTCTTCCCGCCTTGTGGCCCCGACCTCCCTTCTGGTTCTTCTCACTGCGTTTTTCGTCGTTTCCTCCACGGTTCGTGCCGCGAATCCGCCGGATGTCGTGCGCATCACGGCTGTGGCCAATGTCACCCTTCGATCGCTGCCATCGGCCACGGCAATATCCGTGGCACAGCTTCCACTCGGCACTGAGGTCGTCGTCATTCCTGCCGGTCTCGACAAGACATGGCTCCGCGTCAAGCTTTCGGATGGGGGCGAAGGGTGGGTGCAAAGCAGCCTGACCAAGTCGCTCGACCCAGTCTGGCGCTGGCCGGTCTTCGACGGCATCATCGCAGAGCGGCTCTCACGTACGGGTGACAAGTTTCCGGCTCACGCCGAGCTCGTCGCGTTCATCGAGCGCGTGATGCCGGAGTACACGGACATCGATGGCCGCGCGCGCCTCGAACTCGCGCGGTTGCGGGCGCTATCACTCGCGGCGGGCGCGATTCCGTTCAAGCAATCGAAACGCGAACCTTACGCGACATGGCTCTCATCGCGCGGCACCGACGTCGTGTACGACGAACCTGGCAGCCACTGGATGGTACGAAGCAAGACGATCTGGGATGCGCGCGCGCTGCATGCGGCCTCGCCCGTTGCAGACGACATCGCATGGTTCGCCGTGATAAACGGTCTGCCCGGTGAGTGCGAAGGCCACGTGGCGTGCTACCTGTACGTGAAGAATCAGCTTGTGGGCGAGTACTTGCGTCTGCATCCGTCCGGACGCCATGCGAGCGAGGCCGTCGAGCTGCTACTGACTTCGCTTGATGCTTTCGCGCCCGGAGGCTTGGTTCGGGCGGCCTATAGGTTCGAGCGTACGAACGAGTGCGACGAGCTGACCTCGGCGATTGGGGGCCTCACGGCTGCGCTGCTCCGCACGAAGGTGCCGTCGCGCGACGCTGTGCTCGTGCGACTTGCCGCGCTCCGAAACACCTGCGGCTAATCGCATCAGGAATATCGACTCACGCCGGACTCGCTGTGATATGACGAGGCGTAGAGGTGTTCCATGTCCCGCTCACCGCTCTTCGCCAGCGTCCACCGGGCGCTGACAATTGCCCGCCTTTGCGAAACGCGACGGCTATCGACGCAGGACGGAATCGCGCTCGCGCGCGAGCACGCGTCAGCGCCACGCCACAGCCGGCGTGAGTGGCTGCAGATGGTCGGACGGACTGGCGCAGCGGCTGCGGTCGCGTCGATCGCGACGCCGATCGAACGCTTGCGCGCGTCGACCCCGCCCCGCACCGCACCAAGTGTCGGCATCGTCGGCGCGGGCCTCGCGGGTCTTGCCTGCGCCGACGCGCTCGGCAATCGTGGCATCGTTGCCTCCGTCTATGAGGCTGACCTCCGCACCGGAGGGCGGTGCTCGTCGTTGAGTGGATTCTTCCCCCACCAGGTTGGCGAACGCGGCGGCGAGTTCATCGACACAACCCACAAGACCATGTTGGGGTATGCGAGGCGTTTCGACCTGGCGCTGGAGGATGTGTCGAAGAAGGCCGGCGACACGACGTACTTCTTTGACCGACAGCTCGTGCCCGAAGCGGTTATCGTCGATGAGTTACGCGCGTTCGTGGCTGTCATGCGCGCCGATCTGCACCGGCTCTCAACCGAAGTCACCGCGTCATCGCCGACGGCCGACGAGGTGATGCTCGACAACACCTCTCTCGCAGACTACCTGGACGGCCACAACGCAACCGGCGTGGCGGCCGAACCGGTGGCGCGGGCCGCGATCACGTCCGCGTATCTGGCCGAGTATGGATTGGAGATTGACGAACAGAGCTGTCTCAATTTCTTGATGTTCATCCACGCCGATCGCCGCTCGAAATTCACTCCCTTCGGAGTCTTCAGCGACGAGCGCTATCACGTCGTCGACGGGAACGAGCGTATCGCCGAGGGGCTCACACAGTCACTGCGACGGCCTGTCGATCTCGGCAGAGCGCTCGTGGCCGTGCGTCGGACGGCAGGCGGCGCGATTGAGTTGAGCTTCGAGACCGGTGCGCCTGTGACGCACGACATCGTCGTCCTGGCGATACCATTCAGCGTGCTGCGGCAGGTCGCGCTGCATCCGAACTTGAATATACCGCCCGCGCAGCAGATGGCCATCGATATGCTCGGATACGGCACCAATGCAAAGTTGCTGGTGGGGTTCGACGGACGCCCCTGGAGCACTCAAAGCAGCAGCGGGACCGCCTACTCGGATCTCACGCATCATCAACTGACGTGGGAGACCAATCGCGCCCGAGCGTCGGCGGCACGAGGCCTATTGACCGACTATGCGAGCGGTGATCGCGGTTTCGCGATGAATCCCGACGCGGTGCAGGCCGAGGCGGAAGCGTTCCTCACCGAACTCGACCTGGTGTTTCCGGGAGCCGCGGCCGTTGCCTCGCGGCGGTCCGACGCCTCGCTCGTCGCCCACCTCGAGCATTGGCCGTCGAATCCGCTGACGCTCGGGAGTTACACCTGCTACCGGCCGGGCCAATTCACGACGATAGCCGGCCTCGAAGGAGTGCCGGTCGAGAACCTGTACTTTGCCGGCGAGCACGCCAACTCGTTCTACGAGTCGCAGGGGTTCATGGAAGGCGCGGCACTGTCCGGGCTCGACGTCGCCGCCGCCATCTTGCGCGCGGTCCGCAAGTAGTCGGCGCGGGGCCAAACTCATTTCATTTGACCGGAGGCAGCGGCGACTCCGCGGGACCGGACATGACATCGCCATCCGTCTTGAAGCGCGATCCGTGGCAGGGACAATCCCACGTGCGCTCGGCGGAATTCCAGGCAACGACACAGCCCATGTGCGTGCAGACGGCAGATCGCAGTGTCACCACGCCCGCGGGATCCCGGTAGGCGGCGACGCGCTCGCCGTTACGTTCGATGACTTTTCCTTGCCCGCGCTTCACCGCCCGCAGGGAGCGGGCGTCGGGACCGGCAAACCGATCGCGGATCAGATAGTACGGGTAGTCGGCATTCTCTTTGATGTACTCCCACGCCCCGTGCGTGAACGCCTTGCGGCCCGGATCGAACAGGTCGGTCCACGGATTGGCACGGCCAAGAATTGCGTCGGCGATCATCATGCCGGACAGGGTCCCAAACGTCAGACCGTTGCCGGAGTAGCCTGTTGCCGAGTACTGGTGGTCTGGACTCTGGCCAATGTAGGGGAGACCATCCGGAGTCTCGATTACCTGACCGGACCATCGATGCGTAAGGTCCACGCCGGGGACCATTGCGACCAGGGCTTCCTCGAGGCGTCGATAGCACTGTTCGGTGTCCGTCTCCTGTCCGGTCTTGTGGTCCTCCCCACCAAAGATCACCAGGTCGTGATCGCGCTGGGGATCGATGCGGATATATCGGTATGGATCGGCCGTGTCCCACCAGAGGGCATCAGGCATGGTGCCGTGCGGGACGCGTCCCGCAATGACGTACGTCGTGTAGAGCGCGAGTTTCGTCTGCGACAGGGTCGCACTGGCCATTCCCGAAAGTCCGACGAGCGGGTTGTGCGTCGCGAGAACGATGTCATCACAGCGGACCGTATGGCCGTTTGCCTTGACGCTCCTCGGTTTGTCGATGAACTCCTCGGCCGCCGAACCTTCGCAGATCCGTCCACCGAGCGCGATGAGTTCTCTCGCCACCGCCGTGAGGTACTTGCGAGGATGTAGGCGGGCTTGGCCGTCGAACCGTATGCCCGGCCGCCGCGCAAGCGGAACCTCGTCGACGTACTCCGCATCGAATCCGAGCTCACGCGCCAAGGCCGCTTCAGTGCGCAGACGGTCCGGTTCGCCGTTGGAGTCGGTCGTCAGCGGCGCATGAAGGTAGCCATCGACCCAGGCAAAGCCGGCGTCGATCTGATGGTGACGGACGATCTGATCGATTTGATCGATCGCGGCAAGCCCGGCATCCCACACGGCCTGGGCGTGTTCGCGCCCGAACGCCTTGACCAGTTCGCCCAGCGACGTGTCGGTCACCATGCTGAGGTGGGCGCTCGTATGCCCCGTTTCGGCACTGACGCACCGGTTTCGCTCGAGAATTACGACACGTTTACCCGCCTTTGCGAGCAAGTACGCGGTTGTCAGGCCGGTGATGCCGGCGCCTACGACCACCACGTCCGCCGCCGTGTCGTGCGTGAGCTTCGGGAACGCTGGGAACGCTGCCGATGCCGACCAGTACGGTGTCGTGGCCTCGTGGGTCAGACTCATTGAAATCCTCCGTCGGCTGTGTAGCCCGTTGCCGTACCTCGGCGGCCTCCGCCATACCGCCCAAATAGCCCGATGCCCCGAAGACCGGAGATGCGCTGGAAAGAGCATTTTCTGTACCAACATGTGGCTGGACGGGACCACGGCATTCGCGTACGACACCGCGGTGATCACGAGCCGGGCAGGCGATCGAGTGCCAACCGCTTCCATCTGCGCGGCGCACTTGGAGAGAGATTAGGTCAGCTTCACAGTCAACGGCGGGCTGCTTTAGCCGGCGAAGTTTTCCGACTGGCTCGGCGCGGTTTGACGGTCACATGTTCGCGCAGCTGCCAGGCATTCTCGATGGCGGCGCCGCTGGCAGTGTTGTCGAACACGCACCAGACTTCTTCAGCGCTTGTAATGCCGCGAGCGGACCCCGCCAGCGTCCTGATGTAGGACTCGTCATAGCGCGACCAGTACATCCGGGGAGAACCGTGCAAGCGAAAATAGGCGAGGCCCAGCCAGCCTGCGGGCTCGGCTGCCTCCGGCACCCGTGACGGATCGGCCGCCACTCGTGAGATTCGGTACTCTTGAAGGAGAGAGTTGACTTCGGCCGAAAACCACGTTGGATGTCTCGGCTCGCACACGACGAGCCCGGCATAGTCCTTTCGCAGAAGATCCAGGAACGCCCTGACCACTGAGACATCAAACGAGAACGACGGCGGCAGTTGCACCAGTATTGGACCTCTCTTGTCTGCCAGCCCGTCAGTCTCGCCGAGGAATGCCACGAGGGTCTGCCGGACGTTCTGCAACTTCTGCTCGTGCGTGATCGTGCGGGGCATCTTCACTGCGAACCGGAAATCCGGCGGGGTGCTGTCGCGCCACCTTGCGTAGGTTTTAGCAGCGTGCGGCCGATAGAACGACGAGTTGATCTCAACACAACAGAGCCGGCGCGAGTAGCGCTGGAGATGCGTGCCCAACGAATCAAAGCGCCTTGCGGACGCGCGCGGAATGGACCACCCAGCCGTGCCGATCCGAACCCTCACAGTCCTGGCCACTGTTTCAGTTGCGCTGTCGTCTTGACCGCATTCGCCCGAATCCGAACAGATCATGATCGCGAGACCCACCATCCTGCCATCGCTCGAGCAGCAGCCGCGCCGCCAGCACTCCGAAGGTCATCCCATTACCGCCATAACCCAAAGCAAACCAGTGGCGTGGATACCGCCGATGAGGCCCGATGTATGGCAGGCTGTCAGGCGTCATGGCAAACAACCCTTCCCACGCCAATTGCGTATCCACGTTCCTCAGCGCTGGCAGCTGATTCTCAAAATACGCGCGCAGCTCACCTGTGGCCGCGGCAAGCATCGGCCCGCGTCTGCTGCCTGGGCGAACCAGTCGATCGCCCCCTCCGAGCAGCAGCCGATGATCGGCGGTCCAGCGCGCATAGTGATAAGGACGCTCCGCATCCCACAGCAAGACGTCCGAAAGGCCCAGCCGACGTCGCTCCGCGGCGCTGAGCGGACCAGTGGCCAGAACGTACGTCCGATACATGCGAAAGTGGCCGGCAAGCGGCCGGAACCGGGGCGTTGCGTATCCGGTCGCGACCACCACGCGGTCGGCGTGGACCACGCCGTGACGGGTATGAACGCGGACGCGATTGCGGTCGACGCGGATGTGCTGAACTTGCGAGCGTTCGTACACCTCTGCCCCCGCCAGGCTCGCGGCGTGAAGGAGGCCCAGGCATCCGCGGTAGGGATCGAACTGCGCACTGCCACGTGTGCGAATGGCGCCCTGGGCTGAAATACCAGTGAGTCTGTAAAGGGGTTTTGGATCAAGCCACTCCGCGTCGAATCCTGCACGGGTGCGGAGCGCACATTCCCGCCGCAGCCGGGAGGCCGCCTCGGGATCGGTCGCGTAGTAGATGGCATCGCGAACCTGCAGATCACAGACAATGCGCAGCCGGGTCAAGAGCGTCACCAGTTCCCGGACCGAGTTCTGGCTCATCTGCCAGATGCGCCGGCTCCTGGCAAACCCATATCGACGCGAGAGATCCGTGAGCCCGAGATCGGCCTCCTCGAGCAGGAGCGCGGAACTCGCAGCGGTACTGCCCCGGCCGACGAGCGAACCCTCGAGCAGGACTGTGGCAATCCCTGCCGAAGCAAACGCCTCCGCTACCAGAGCACCCGTCATCCCGCCGCCGACGATGGCCACGCTTGTGTCGAGACGTCTCGACAAGATCGGATACTGGCGCCGCGGACGGCCGGCATCAGCGAGCCACACTGGTTCGCCGACTCGGAGCGATGGCTCGCTACCACTCACCGGCGACGCACCGACGTGGGATTCGCCAGCCACGCCAGAAGACGGTCGAGTGGCCAGCAGTTCACGATCCGGTCGGCAGGTATACCGGCGAGACGCGCATGCGCCAACGCCGTGTCGGCGTATGCGAGTTGTGCCGTTGTGTGCGCGTCGCTGTCGAGCGCGAAGAGACACTGTGCTTCGAGCGCGCGAGCCGCCAACGTGTGGTCAAGGTCCTGTCGCGCGGGGTCGCCGTCGATCTCAATCGCGACGCCGCGTTTGGCGGCTGACGTGAACACCGCATCCCAGTTTGCGATGACGCCGGCGCGGGATCCACCAATCCGACCGCGTGGATGGGCCAGGATCCGAACGGAAGGATGCGCGATGGCAGCCAGCATCCGGTCGGTCTGGTCCTCAGATCGTCGTAGCCGCGAATGCGGCGCGGCCAAGACCACGTCGAACGTGGCGGCCTCATCCTCGGAGAGGTCTAGCCCGCCCGTGGCGTCGATGTTCGCTTCAATGCCCTGTAGCAGCCTGAATCGATCGCCATGCAGGCGATTCACCTCGGCGATGGCCTTGCGCTGTTCCGCAGCCTGGGCCATCGACATCCCGCCGGCAATCTTCAGTCCGTACGAGTGGTCTGTGACTGCGGCGTACTGATAGCCGCGTTGCAGACAGGCCTCGGCAATTTCATGGACGGTTGGATACCCGTCGCTCCACTCGGAGTGCATCTGCAGATCGCCGCGATACTGCTGGGCCGTCGGCCCGCGGAACGACGGATCCAGGAGCACACGCCGGACCTCGGCGCGACTGAGAAAGTTCTGCCGTAGTTGACGCCGGCGCTCGATGTCTGCGCGGCGGTCGCTGCGCGCGACGGCGTCCTCGACGATGGACGACTGGCCGGTGCGCAGAACCTCCTGGATGACTCGAGTGGAGCCGGGGCCAATACCGGATACCCGTGGCAGCGCGCCGTCCGGGCCGACCAAATCAGTCAACGGCGTCTCCAATGAGAGAATCGCCGCGGCCGCCCGCTTGTACCCGAACATCTTCTGTTGCGAGACCTGGGCAAAGGCCAGGTCTCGCAGATATCCCCCGACGACCGCGTTGATATCCGTGCCCGTTCGGGCGTTCACCGACGCGGTGCTTACCGGCGTCCCGCTTTTGGGTTGGAAAACCCCTTGCGACCGCCGTTCGCGCCGGCTCCGACCGTCTCCTGCCCGTCTGGGTGCGCCGCGTCGGCCGCGTTCCGGTTGATGCCGCTCTCGGCCAGGGCAGACAGCTTCTTGTCAGCCGCCTTCTCCTCGTCCAGTGTCTGCTGCAAGAGCTTTGCGGCCTGTGTGTGGCCCATGGCCTGCGCCCAGGCGACCAACGTCCCATAGGCGGCCATCTCATAGTGTTCGGCGCGCTGACCCGCCGCGATCAGACACGCGTCCATCGTCGTCTCATCAAAGTCTTCCTCCATGATCGACTTGCCCTCTTCGATGATGCCGGCGATGCCGTCGCAGTGCTTGCCGCGGGCCTTCTCGTCGAGGCTCTCGAAGACCTGCTCGAGTCGTTCGATCTGGCCCTGTGTTTCCTCGAGGTGCGACTCGAACGCCTGGCGCAGCTTCGGGTTCGACGATGCCTTGGCCAGCTTGGTCAGGGCTTTTGTCAACTGTTTCTCGGCATCGTACGTGTCGCGCAACTCGTCAATGAATGCATCGTGCAACGTTCCCGCTTCAGCCATTGCGTTTCTCCTTGGTCAGCCGCGCCTTACATGCGCGACTGGTTCGTGGTGTTCGCTCCCGCGTCCGGTTTGATGACGACCTTGATACATGACTCGTTCTTGTCCCGAAAGGTCCGATACATGGCCGGTGCGTCTTCCAGACCAATCCGGTGCGTGATGATGAACGAGGGATCGATGTCGCCCCGCTCGATGCGCTCGAGCAGAATGGGCATGTACTTGTGCATGTGGGTCTGCCCCATTTTGAGCGTGAGACCTTTCGCAAATGCCGCCCCGAGCGGAAATTTGTCGAGCCACCCGCCGTACACACCGGGGATCGAGACCGTTCCGCCCTTGCGGCACGCATTGATGGCCTGACGCAGGGCGTGCGGCCGGTCGGTGGCCAGGAACATCGACGTCTTGGCGCGGTCGTACCAGGCGTCGGCGGTCGTGCCGTGCGCTTC
>Ga0190274_10001100_pt1 | contig 15862 bp, 11 predicted proteins | sample Popmic531T_FD_133002 | JGI IMG/M metagenome (GOLD analysis project Ga0190274, IMG submission 133002) | Populus adjacent soil microbial communities from riparian zone of Yellowstone River, Montana, USA - 531 T | ecosystem: Environmental > Terrestrial > Soil > Riparian zone | place: USA: Montana...
CGCGACCTCATGCGCAAGATTGGTGTGTTCCGCGCGCGTGGCACCGTCGCCCACTACGAAGATGAGTCTTTCTCCATGGACGACTGGCAGGCGCTATTGTTAGGCCACGGTGTGATGCCCGAGACCTGGGACCCGGTCGTGGACCGCACGCCGCCCGAGCTGGTGAAAGCGGAACTGCGCCGCATCCTCGGGTTCATTCGCCGGAAAGTCGAAGAGCAGCAGCCCCACGCACAGTACCTGCAGAGCGCGCTCGCTTCGATGACGATGCCGCGCCGCGTCGACTAGCCCTCCAGATTCAACCGTTCAGACCAGGAAATGATCATGTCGAAGTTGTTTGCGGCCGCCGTCTGGGGCCTCGGGTTCACCGTGCTGGCGCCCGACGTGTCGGCCGCGGCGCGCGACGGCACCTGCGTGGATTCGCCGCAGGCGGTACTCACGGTGTGTGTGGCAGTCGATGCTCGTGGGCCCTACTACGACGTGCATCGGGGCGACAGAACGGTGATCGCGCACGCGAAGCTCGGACTCGTGCTCGACGGCTTCGGTAACACGCCTGCGAGTCGCGTCGGCAACGCGCGACGCACACAGGTTGACCAGGTTTGGGAACAGCCGTGGGGTGAGCAACACATCATCCGGGACCGGCACGCCGAACTACGCGTGACGTTCTCGGGTATTGATCCGGCGCTCACCGAGCCCTTCGAGCTTGCAGTCCGCCTGTTCGACGATGGCTTCGGCTTCCGCTATGAGTTCAATGGCATTGCTGCGTCTCGTGAGATCGCGATCGTCGATGAACTCACGGAATTCCGGCTCGCTGGCGACTGGGACGCCTGGTGGTATCCGGCACGCCACCCGGACCGCGACGAATATCTGTACCGCCGCGCGCACCTGCACGAAGTACATCTCGCGGAAACGCCGCTGACGTTGCAGTCGCCGGGGCTCTATCTATCCATCCACGAAGCCGCGCTGGTCGATTACGCCAGCATGAATCTGCGCCGCACCGCGGAGCGCACGCTCAAGGCCGATCTCATGCCGTGGTCCGACGGTGTGCTCGTTCGCAAGCGCGGCCCTTTCGTCACGCCCTGGCGCATGGTGCTGGTCGGGAACACACCCATGTCGCTCGCGGATTCGCGCATCGAGCTGAACCTCAACGACCCTGCGCGCTTGCGCGACACCTCCTGGATCCACATCGGCAAGTACGTGGGCGTCTGGTGGGAAATGCATCTGAACCGCTCGACCTGGGCGAGTGGCGAAAAACACGGCGCGACCAACGCCAACGTGAAGCAATACATCGACTTCGCCGCGAAGAACGGTCTCGGCGGCGTGCTCGTGGAAGGCTGGAATCGCGGCTGGGACGGTGACTGGATCGCCAACGGCAAGCACTTCAGCTTCACCGAGTCCTATCCGGATTTCGATCTGCCGCAACTCTCAGCGTATGCGCGTGAGCGCGGCGTGCGCCTCATCGGCCACAACGAAACAGCCGGCGCGCTGGAGAATTACGAAAGCCAGCTCAAGGCGGCAATGTCCTTGTACGCAGTGAATGGCATCAGCGTGGTCAAGACCGGCTATGTGAGGCCCAACGGTTCCATCGAGCGCACGCTGGCGGATGGCTCTTTGGGCCACGAGTGGTTTGCCGGTCAATACCGGGTGAACCACGAGGTGAAAGTGGCCGAGGTCGCAGCGAAACATCAGATTTCAATCGACGCACACGAGCCCGTGAAAGACACCGGCCTGCGGCGCACCTGGCCCAACATGCTGAGCCGCGAAGGGGCGCGAGGTCAGGAATTCAATGCGTGGGGACGTCCCACCAATCCGCCCGAGCATCTGACGATCCTGCCGTTCACGCGCCTGCTCGCCGGACCCATGGACTTCACGCCGGGCATCTTCGACATCACTTTCGGCAAATCCGATGTCAACGAACGCGTGCAGTCGACGCTCGCCACACAGCTCGCGCTGTACGTGCTGGTGTACAGCCCGGTGCAGATGGCCGCGGATCTGCCCGAGAACTACGATAAACGGCCAGATGCTTTTCAGTTCATTCGTGACGTGCCCACCGACTGGGAAACTTCCCGGACACTGCAGGGCGAAATCGGCGACTACGTGGTGATCGCCCGTCAGCAGCGCGGCGCCGCCGATTGGTATCTCGGCGCCACCACCGATGAGACCGCGCGAGCGCTGACCATCCCGCTGGATTTCCTCGAGCGCGGCCGGAAATACGAAGCGCAGATTTATCGAGATGCGGCAGACGCCGACTATCTGAAGAATCCGACTGCGCTGGTGATCGAAAAGCGCCGCGTGACCGCGAAAGACCGGATCGAAACGGCGCTGGCGCCGGGCGGCGGGCTGGCGGTGCGATTCCGCGCGCTGTAAGCCTGACTACTCTGCCTTTTTGAAACGCAGTACGACCAGCCCGGCCAGGAACCAGCCGATGGCGCCGATGACCAGTGCGTAGGAAGGATCTCCATCGGCGAAAACATCGAGCAACATGGCCAGCACGCTTACCGCCAGCAGCTGCGGGATCACGATGAAGATGTTGAAGATCCCGATGTTGACGCCCATCTTCCGTGACGGGAGATTGTTGGCGAGCATCGCGTAAGGCAGCGCAACGATGGACGCCCATGCGAAGCCAAGTCCGATCATGGAAAGCAGCAGCCAGTCGGGGTCACGAATCAACATCATCGACGAAAGGCCAGCGGCTCCCATCCAGAGATTGATTCGATGCGCCACGCGCACGCCAAAGCGCCTGACGAAATACGGAATGATCAGCGCGGCCGCCATGGCCAGGCCGTTATAGGTAGCGAACAGCACGCCCACCCAGTTTCCTGCGGCTTCATAGCCCGCAGATCCTGGGCTGCTGGTGCCGAAATGCAGCTTCGCCACGGCCGGAGTTGTGTACACGAAGATCGTGAACAGCGTGAACCACGAGCAGAACTGCACGAGTGCGAGCCTGCGCATGGTGGCGGACATCGAATCGAGCTCGCCGAGAATGGTCGTGAATGCGTTTTCGCTTCGCAGCCGGCTGGCGGTCAGAAGGAACAGACCATACAAGATTGCGCCGATCACCAGCACATACAGCGCTGCGCGCACCTCGGCGAAGTATGCGGCGAGCAACCCGGCGAACCCCGCCGCAAGCCAGGCCCAGGCATGACGACGCATCTTTTCAGGAGATCGGTCGAGCGCGCGCCCGAGCTCGGGGCCATCGAACTTCTCGAGCATTTCGGGCGGATACTCACGTGTGGTGAGCGCGGACCAGCTGACCGCGCAGATCAGCAACGTCGCGCCCACATAAAACGCGTACTTCACCGAATCGCTGACTTCGCCCGACGCGGCGAGTTGTGACACGCCGAGTTGCGTCATCAGCCAGGGCAACAGGCTGCCGACCACCGCGCCCACGCTCGCGAAGAACATGTACATGAGATAGCCGCTCGACCGCTGCTCGGCCGACATCTGATCGGCAACGAAAGCACGAAACGGTCCCATCGTGAGATTGAGCGAGGCGTCGAGGATCCACAGGGACAGCGCCGCCATCCACAGCGTCAACGCATTCGGCATGGCGACGAGCGTTGCCGCCGCAAGCGCCGCACCCACCAGAAAATAGGGGCGGCGGCGGCCAAAGCGCGTCCAGGTCCGATCCGAGTAGTAACCCACGAGAGGCTGGACCAGCAGTCCGGTGATCGGCCCCGCGAGCCACAGCAGCGGGACGTTATCGAGGCTCGCGCCCAGGTTTTGAAAGATGCGCGTCGCATTCGCCTGCGGCAGCGCGAACCCGAACTGGATGCCGAACGCCCCCAGGCAGATCTTGCAGACTTGCCAGGCGGAAAGATGGGGCTTCGAAACCACGTGCGTGGATGTTAGGTGGCGAGAACGCGCGTCTCAACGACGTGCATACGTATTCACGACGCAGCTGGCTATCGCAGCCGCGCGACGAAATCCTGCATGAAACTCGCGATGTTCACCTCGAGAGCCACCGCGGAATTCGGCTTCGCTCCCTGCACGGGACGAGTGAGACCATCCTCCAGGACTTCGACATGCAGCGATGCGAGCTTGTACTCCGTACGCGGATTCACTAGGTCCACCGCCAGGACATCAAACAAGGTGGGGTCATCACCCTTCCAGTGGTTGGTGTAGCGCCAGATCTGGTCGAGCGCCCCGAGCGCGTCATTGAGCGGCGTACCACGCGCAAAGATCTGCACGCGCATTTCGGGTGTCAGCTTCAGGTCCGCGGTGGAGTCGAGCGGTGCCACGAGCAGCGGGACGCCGGAAGTGAACACGGTGCGGGCGGCCTGCGCGTTCGACTTGATGTTCCACTCGGGTTCGGGTTTTGACCCGGCCGCATAGCCGCGATAGATGGCGCCACCCATGAGCGAGATGGCGCGGATCTTCGTGCCGATGCCGGGTTCCGACTTCAGCAGCGCCGCGATGTTGGTGAGCTCGCCTACCGCGATGAGCGTGATCTCACCGGGGCGCGCAGTGATCTGCTGGCGCATGAAATCCACGCCGCCACCGAGGTGCAGGCTCGGCGACGCGAATCCGTTGGCCCATTCGACCTGCTTCATATACTGCGCGGACGTGGAGATGCCGGCATACACCGGCACGTCGGCCCATCTGGCTCCGGCGACCTGCAGTAGTTTGGCAGCGAGCCGCGCCCGCGCCACCGCATCGCTGGAAACCGTGATGACACCCAGCAGTTCGAGCTCCGGTCGCCGGATGAGCGCTGCCAACGCGTACGCGTCATCGATATCGGTACCGATGTCGGTGTCGAATATCACCGGTACCGGTTTGCCCGTTGGCGCGGCGTTCGCCACAGATCCCAGGAAGAGCAGCAGAAACAGACTGACACGCATGGGCGCCGAGTATAGGCGAGCCCCTCAGCCGCGCGCGGCGCCCGACTCCCAGAGGATCCGCGCCTGCGCGGCGATGATGTCCGGGCGCTCTTCCGGCCAGAACAACCTGGCTTCGTCAAGCCTGCGGACCCCGCGCGAGTTGCCGAAGCTGCGGTGGAGGTAGTCCGCGTTGGAGGCATCGAAGATCGTGTCGTCGATGCCCCAGACGATTCGTACGGGCGCCCGACATTCGCGAAGCGCAGGTTCAATACCGGCCAACGCGTTTTTCCCGAGCGCAATCGCATAGCGATGCAGTTCGGCTTTGCGCTCTGCCGAGTTCATGAGCGGCCCGAAGTACATCTCCAGCGCTTCATCGGTGGGATGCGCCGGATTGGCGTAACACAGGCCGCCGATGCCATCCTTTGAACGCGCCAGCGCCGGGTCCGCATGCCACGGCGCCAGCCATTCGTCCACGAACCGACCTTGCCGGGCAAGTTCGATCACCGGCAGCATCGCCGCCGGCGGACTCTGCAATTCCGTATCTCCATTGGTCAGCAGCAGGGTGCGCACCCGCGTGGGATGCCGCAGGGTGAAAAGCTGAGCCACGGCACTGCCGCTGTCGTTGGCGATCACGTCGACGGCCGATACCCCGAGTTCATCGAGCAACGACACGAGCATCAACACCTGCGAGTCCGGCCCCACGTCCTGATCCTTGGCTGTGCGGGTGTGGCCCATGCCGAGGAAATCCGGCGCAATGCAAAGCGCGTGGGGCGCGAGCCGATCGATCACCCCGCGCCACTGAAAGCCGTTGAGCGGAAAGCCATGCAGCAGCAGTGCTGCGCGCCCGCTTCCACGCGCCACATACGCGATCTCACCGAAACGTGTGCGCGCAAACCTGCGCGCCGCTGTGAATTGGGCAGCATCGAGCGGAGTGGGACTCGATGCTGCAGCAGCGGGTTCACCGTCGCGCATCGCGCACGACGACAGGGCCTGAATTGCCAGCAACTTTCCGCTCAAGCCCAGGAGATCTCTGCGCGTGTACGTTTCCATGGAGCGCATTCAGCCAGCACCACGCCGCCGCCGCTGTCGAAATCTTTAGCGACGCGAGCTAAAGATTTCGACAGCCTGTGACCTTCGCCTCGTGGCGTACTGCGCGCCATGAAAACACCACTGCCGGTGAACCTCGTGCTCCTCTATTCCAGCATCGTCCTGCTGGAAATGACGCTCGCGCCAGCGGCCGCCTCAGATCACCTGGACACGGCGGCCGTCATCGCCGATCCCGCGAGCGACATCGGCGATCTGTACGCCTGGTCGGGCGATGGAAGAAAACTCAACCTCGTGATGACCATCGTCGGCGGAAAATTCTCCGACCATGTCCGCTATCAGTTCCACGTCGACAGTGGCGCGACGCCCGGAAATTTCACCGCGACCATCGCGATTTCGTGCGAATTCAACTCCGCGTTTGCCCCGGACTGCCGCGTGGGAGAGGTGGATCGCGCGCGTGGCGACGCCAGCGGTGATTCCGGGATTGAAGGTGAACAACATCGATTCCGCGTGTTCGCGGGGCTGCGGGATGACCCGTTCTTCAACAATGTGCGTGGCACGCGCGCCGCGCTCAATGTCGCGGGCGCCGCGCTCGCGAGCCGGCCGAAAGATGGCGGTGGCTGTCCGCGCTTCGATGCGGCGACTGCCGCCCGGATTCTCGATGAGTGGCGACATACCGATGGCCATGCGGCAGCCAATTTCCTGTCTGGCTGGAACACCGCGGCGCTGGTAGTCGAAGTCGACCTGGACGCGGTCAACGGCGGCGGCGCTTTGTTAGGTGTGTGGGCCACGACCACGGTGCGCGGGGTAACCCCGGGACACAGGCACACGCTCGAGGACGGCGTGTCGATCGACCGTATGGGTCGCGCGCTGACCGGCAACGCGTTGCTCGGCCTCTTCGACACCGGAGACGCCAGCGATGCGCTCAAGAGTCGGTACAACCGCGCACCGCCTGAAGCGTGGTCAACGTTCGTGCCGCCCATTGCCGCAGCGCTTGCCTATTACGATGCATTCGACGGCCGGTGCGGTAACCAGTGGCTGGCTGCGCGGAATGTCGAACGCACGTCCCGGTATGAATTCCTCGCCCGACTGCTGGCGGACGATCGACTCTGGATCAACAGTGCGGCCCGGACCTGCAAGCGATACCTTGCCGTGGAGTTGAACCCCGGGGGTGCCGCCCACCAGGATTGCGGCGGGCGCACGCCGAATTACGATGCCGTCGATGTCTTCCGTTCGCTGCTGGTTCGTGGCCGTATCGACGGGGTCGACGACGGCGTTGCCCACGACGAGCGCCGCCATTCGGATTCAGATTTCCCGTTTCTCGCTCCGCCCATCCTTCAGAGCGCACACGAGTCCTTCGGCGAAAACAAACCCTAAAGCCGAGACCAGACCGTCCTGGTCCAGGCCGGCACTGCTGATGGCCTCGCCGAGTGGGGCCCCTGCACGAAGTGCAGATAGATAAGAGAAGGGGCCGGGCGCGAGTTTGCGGACCTCCAGCCCATCGATTCGTAAACGGACCATACCGGACTCCGCACCTATCGATTGTCCCACTGGTGGCGCATCGATCAATTGGTTGGCTAGCCAGACCGTGAAAATCGGGAAATCTGAAGCGAGCAGCGCCAGTGAGGGTTGCAGAGAAAACACCAGATGCTCGAGCTGGTCCGGAGTGAATTTGGCGAGCACTTCGGCTGGGAGCGCGGACTCGATCCTCGTGATCGAGGCCTGCTCTCGGGACCATTCGAGGCGTGCGAGGTCGGCCAGCCACGCGTATTCACCGCCGTGAAGGTGCTCGAGCAGGAAGGCGGGGAAGTCGCGGCCCGTCCAGTGAAGGTCGCCGCTCCGGGACGGATACCGCGCGCGGTAATGCGCGCAGAGCTGACGGAAGTAATCATCGCCCACCCGTTTGCGAACCACCGGAAAGCTGCCTTCGAGCGCGGTACGAAACGAATGCTGGGTGTTGTTGCGGTAGATGGAAAGGTTACCGGCCGGCCGTACCGGGCACGGCGCCGACGGATCGCGCAGCGCGGCGGCAAACGCGTTCTGCATTTCACGCAGCGAGGCCACGTGCTTCTCCGAGGATCAGGTCCGCGCGCCGACTCTCCGCGACCAGCGTCGCGAGCGCCGGCACGTTGGTATCCCATTCAACGAGCGTGGGTAAAGCGCCAAATCGCTTCACCGCCTGGCCGTACAGCCGCCACACCTCTTCGCAAACCTGCGAGCCATGATCGTCGATGAGCACGTCTCCGTTGCGCGCGTGGCCAGCCAGGTGGATCTCGCCCACGCTACCGATGGGAATTCCGTTGATGAAGGAGTGTGCGTCGATTCCAAGATTGTGCGAGCTGACATAGAGGTTGTTCACGTCGAGCAGCAGACCACAGCCGGAAGTGGCGGCGACAGCGGCGAGGAATTCCCATTCGTGCAGACGTGAGTGTTCGAATGTCACGTAGGCCGACACGTTTTCGATGAGCAACCGCGTTCCCAGGAAATCCTGGGCTTCGGCGACCTGGCGCGCGAGCAGGAGCACCGCTTCTTCGGTGTAGGGCAGTGGCAGCAGGTCGTTGAAGAACTCGCCGCCGGCGTGACCCCAGCAGGCATGTTCGGACACCAGCGAGGGTTCGAAGCGCGCGATGGCGCGTTTTACCCGCGACAGGTGCTCGCGATCGATACCGTCGGCGGACCCCAACCCCAGGCCGACACCATGCAGGCTGAGCGGGTAGTTAGCCCGGGCGCGCTCCAGCGCGCGCACGGCCGCGCCGCCCTCGTGGAAATAGTTTTCGGTATGCGCCTCTATCCAGCCGACAGGCGGACTTTCGGCGATGAGCGCGTCATGGTGAACCGCCCGAAGGCCGATCCCGGCACGCGCCGGAATCGGCTCACGCACACCTCGTGTTTCGAGGCGTGGCATGGGCAATTACATCGCCTTCTTTTCGGCCACCTTGCCGCCCATCTTTTCGCACTCGCCTTTTGGTACGTATTTCCATTCGTCAGCCGCCTTGTCGGTCTTGGCCTGGCCGGCGCAGGAATGTCTCGGGTTTGAGCAATCGTTCTTGCCGGCGTCGGCGACGCCCAGGCATTTTTCCTTGGCGCCTTCCTCGGCAGAAGCGGTTGCAGTGCCGAGAGCCAGCAGGCTGCCGACGGCAGAAACCAGGGCGATGGTCTTCAGGTTCATGAGACTCCTCCGGAGTTTTTGTCTTTGAAAATGCTTGATCGACCGGTTTAAGACCCGGCGGCTGGGAGATATATTTCGCAGCTAAGGCGGCCGGCAAAAATATAACCCTATACGTCCGGACGGCATATTCCCCGCCCGCGGTTTTTAGGGCAACCATTTGCCTATCGGCGACAGCGAGGGGCCGCTTACTGTATTTCCTTACGCGGAAGGGCGTCGAAAGCCACCGATAATCGTGCCGCGTCATCGTGCAGTGGATTGGTGCCGTGCCACAGATACGACGGGAACAGCACGAGCCTGCCGGGTATTGGTTGCACGAACGCGAGCGGCGCAAGTCCCGCCACCGGAAATCTCGGCTCGCCAAATTTGAGCCAGCCGGCACGCGAACTCGCATCCGCAACTTCATCGGGCACACTCACGTAGTACGCTGAACTCAACCAACCTTCCGGGTGAATGTGATTGACGTGAAAGCCCCCGCGCCGCAACCGCACCGACCAGCAGCCGACGAGTGTCGCCTGTGAAGTGTTTCTGGACGACAGCGGGTGAGCGGGCGTGCAGCCCATCCCGCCCTGATACTCCGCCAGCGCGACGTCAAACGAGGCCAACAGTTGCGCGATCTCAGGCTCCGGCCGCACCAGCAGACTGCGCGAGGTCTGCGTGCCCTGCCGCAGGCTTTGTTCGAGCGGATGATTCTTTTGACGATGGCGCGCACCCAGCACCGCCACGAGCGCCTCATGGAACTCCCCAAGGTCCCGATATCCCGGGGGCGTAGGTAGCTCGAAGGACCGGGTCACGATCTGCGGATCGAACCAGTCATCGAAGCCGTGCTCGCCGCACAGGCGCGCGATATCGATGCGGTAGGTAATCCAGCGCTGATCACGCGGCAGCGCGGCGCGAAATCCTTCGACCACGGGCAACGCTTCGGCAGTATTGCCGGTGGCAATCGCGGTTACGACGAAGCTCTCGGCAACTCCGGCATCGCCCGGAGCTTCGCGCAGTCCCTCACGCGAATACCCGAAAGCTTCGCTCACGCGGCCGCTCTCCTGCAGAACTGCCGCGAGCGACCCGAGCAACTGGGGCAAGCGACCGCATTCGGCGATCAGCCGATGCAACTCCTCCTCGGCCGCAGCGAAATCTCCGCTACGTCGGAGCGCATCGCCCAAGGCGAGGCGAACGGCGGGTGGCGCGGTACCCGAACGCGCGGCCAGGCGCAGGTCGCGTAACGGATCCGCGTCGCCGCGCAGTTGCCGCAGCTGGGCCAGGAGTCCCAGGCTGTCGACGTCGACGGAGTTCTCCCCCAGCAGCCGGGTGAGCACGTCCTCGGCTTCGTCGAGCCGATCGAGCTGAATCAAGGAACGCGCCCTAACTAGTGCGGCACCACGGCTGCGCGCACCGAGCCGGACTGCTTCCTCGGCCTCTGCCAGGGCTTCCTCCGACAATTCGAAATCGCAGAGCACCGAGGCCAGGTTGTAGCGCGCGGCGGCATAGCCGGGCGATTGCGCGACCGCCTTCTGAAATGCATCGCGAGCCGCGTGACGGTGCCCTAGTCCGAACTCCGCGAATCCCAGTGCGGACCAGGCCTCGCTGTCGCGCGGATCTCTGGTGGTAAGTAAACCTGCGTGGTGCCCGGCGAGTGCAGCCTGGCCCCGTTCGTTCGCGAGACGTGCAAGCAGCAGGCGCGACGCACGCGCGTCTGGCGCATGCTCGACCGCCAGCTTCAGTTCGGCTATCGCATCTTCCTTGCGGCCGCGTGAGGCCAGCAGCTGCGCCAGCATCGCGCGCAGCGGCGCGTCGCGAGGCGAACGCGCAAGCTGCGCGCGCAGAACGGCTTCGGCCTGCTCAGGCCGGCCGGCATTCAGATGCAGTCGCGCTTGTTGTTCAGCAGAAGACATGCGAGGCGAGCTTACGACACGCGAGCTCCGGCCGAAAAAAAACCGCCGTTCCACCTTGCGGTGAAACGGCGGTCGGTTCGGTCAGATGGCTGTCTTTAGAACTTCATGCCCACCGTCAGGAACGCGCGCCGGCCCAGCACGTCATACGTGCTCGGATCGGTATTCGACTGAATACCGACCGAGGCGTCGGTCGTGTAAGTCGGCGGCGCCTTGTCGGCGATGTTGTTGACACCGAGCTGAACTTCCCACGTTTCATTCGGCGTCCAGCGCGCCGTGATGTCGTGATAGAAGTAGTTCGGCACATAGGGCTTGAGGCCCACGGTCGGCGTGCTCAATACCGCGTCGTTGTTCACCGCGAGCATCGCATCGATCCAGCGCAGGTTGTAACGAATCAGGAAGTTCTTGGTGCTGAAGCTGGTGGTCAGGACAGCCTTCCATTCCGGGACCGCGCTCGCCACGGTCTGTGAGATCGTGCCTTCATGTGGAATGAACTTGTCCGTCGCGGTCTCCTGTTGTTCCCACGACATCGTGTTGGTGGCGAGTAGCTTGACCCCGATCTCATTACCGTTCTCCCCCAACGGAAATTTCCAGTCAACCGACAGGTCCACGCCGCTGAGACGGAGCGCCGACAGGTTCAGCGTCGTGGTTTGCACGCCCGTGACGCCGAAATTGTTCGGATCGCGTCCGAACAACTGGCAGAACTCGTTGTTGGGATCGAATGTCGGATTCGCGTCCAGCTGATTGAAGCAACGGCCGATGATCGAGCTCGAGGACAGGGACGAGATGACGTCCGAAATCTCGTATTCGAAGTAGTCGACCGCCACCTGCAGGTTGTTGGCCCAATTGCTTTCCGCGTTCGATTTCCACACGAGGCCTGCGGTGATGGTATCGGCGATTTCCGGATCGAGATCCGGGTTGCCGCCGACGATTGCGCGCGCCTGCGCATTCGGCTGCGCGAACCCTGCGAGGAATGAAGCCGGAATGCCTTGCGCGGCGCACAGTGCCGTGACCTGCGCCCCGCTCGGGCCCGTGCGGAATGAGCCAGTGGCGTTGCAAGGATCGGTGTACTGCGGGAAGTTCTCCTGTTGTGGCAGGAACAGCTCATTGATGTTGGGCGCACGGATTGCACGGTTGAACGACCCGCGCACCGACAGCGAGTCGATCGGCTCCCACTTCAACGCGAACTTGTAGGTATCCGCGCTCTCGGACAGGTTGTAGTCCGAGAAGCGATAGCCCAGTTCAAGATCCAGCGCCTTGATCGCGGGGATGTCTTTCAGCAGCGGAACCGCCAGCTCGGCGAAGTATTCCGTGCTCGTGATCTCGCCTTCCACCGGTAGTTGCGCGTTGAAACCTACGACGTCACCGCTCGAGAGATACGAGTCCGGGCGGAAGTTCGCAGTGTTGCTGCGATATTCGGCGCCCGCCGCGAACTGTAACGGACCGGCCGGCATCTCGAAGATGTCGCCGGTGATCGAACCCACGACGTTGGTTTGCTCGGTTTCGAGGATGTTCGAAGTCTTGATCCCGACCGCCGCTGCGCAGGCCGGAGTCAGATTTCCTTCGCCGAACGGATTGAACAGCGCGCAGCCTTGTGCGGCATACACTGCGGCGTTGTTGAGTGCGGCCTGGTAGCGCTGCCGCGAGACGTTGCCGTCCTGCAGCTGTACGCCCTTGCCGGTGCCCCAGCTTCCGTACACGTCCCAATGCCAGTCATTCGGGAGCGCGCCACGCACGCCGAGGATGCCGTGGATGACGTCGTAGTTGTTTTCCTGGATGCGCTCGCCTACGTCGGTGGTGCGCTTGACGAAGCCGAAATTGGCCAGCGGCGTGGCGCGCGAGTTCAACAGGGTTCGCAGGTTTGCCGGGATCGCGGTGTTGGTCACCGGGACCGTGCAGCCCAGCTGCGTTCCCGAGCAGGTCACGGGCGTCGCCGCCAGCTGCTGATCGGAGTGGTACGTGGTGAAGCTCAGGCGGGTGTAGAGCTCGGCGACCTCCGGGACCATATCGTAGTGCGCAGATCCGGAGATCTGCTTGCGCGATATGGGCAGCTGGAGGTAGTTGAGCGGACCGAAGTTGTAGCTGTACGCGCTCGGGTTGTAGCCAGGATCAGCTGTGTTGCCGTCGAAGTTCTGAACCTGCAGTCCGCCACCGCCCAGCGAGAACAACGAGCCGTCGGCATTGAATCCGATCGCGCGCGACGGGGTCACCGCGTTCGCGGCTACTCCGTAGCCTGCGAATACCGTGTTGAGCGCAGCCTGGCTGGGTCCATTGGTGCCCCAGTCAACGCGGCCTTCGGGAATCGTGCCCGAACCCGAGGGCGTGAGCAGCGGACCCTTCGCATAGATTCCGAATTCGCGAGCGCCCGCGAGCACTGCCTCACGCTCGTCAAAGGAGAGCGACACCACGGCATTGCCGCGATCGTCGGCAAAATTGCCACCAATGATTGCGTCGACCAGGGTCGACACCCCGTCGCTCTCGCCCGTCACGCCATGTTGTGCGCGAATTTCCAGACCTTCGAAATTGCGCTTCAGCTTGATGTTCACGACGCCGGCAATGGCATCGGAACCGTACGTCGACGAGGAACCGCCGGTCAGGATCTCGACGTTCTCGATCAGCGATTGGGGAATCGTGTTCAGGTCCACGACGCCGTTCACGTTCGAGGGCGTCACGCGCGCGCCGTCCACCAGGACCAGCGTGCGTGTCGTGCCCAGGCCGCGAAGATCGACGTTCGCCTGTCCACCGTTCGACGGGTTGTTAGACGTGGTGGTGATATTCGCAACCAGCTGCGGCAGCGTGTTGAGTACGGTTTCGATCTGCGGCTCGCCGGACAGTTTGAAGGTTTCCTCGCCTACCGTGACGACGGGGCTGGTTGCTTCATAGTCCTTGCGGAGGATGCGGGTACCCGTGACGGTGATTTCATCCAACTCCTGGGTTGGTTTTGCCGCCTCCTGGGACAACACCGGTAGAGCCGTGGATACGGCCGCCGCTGCAATTGCATAGCGGACAGCCTGCCTGATGAGACAGTTTCGATTCATTGACATCTCCTGCAAGAGAGTTTTCTTGTTTGGTGTGAGAGAAATGCTTTGCAGCGTTGCTCCCATGCAACGAGTAACCACGGACGGCAGCGACGTGCCCTCGCACGTTCCGGTCTGTTGCCAGTTTCCCAAGTGCGAACGCCCCGTCACGGGTGTCGTTTCATGCCCCGAGGCTACTGCTATCGGGGTTTCCCTACAACTAAAATGTCGTTCTCGAGCAACGCGATTATCTGAGCGTGGGTTCGAAACAATTCACTTGCAGGCGCACCCCGGCGTTGCGGGCGGGCCACATCCGGCTTGGGTCCGCTGACTCGGGAAGCCCAAGTTATGTCCACCAGGGTGCTCGCGCACCTCACGACGGGTTCACGTCCGAGCGTGATATAAAAGGTCGTCCGCGCCGGCTACGAAATCGACCACGAACGCAGAAATTCCCGAAAAAACCACGACACTCGCGCCCGGGCTAACTACAGAGTTTCACACGGCCTCTGCGGCAACACAGGCCTGCCGCCTCGCTGCCGGGGTCAAAGGGCCGGGTTTACACCCGGCCCCTTTTTTGCCGGACGACATGCGTTGCCGCCGTGAGGGCGACCGCGCCTCGATAAATGGGCCACCGCCGCGAACTCAGCCGGCAGTATTGCCGCCGGGCGAAATGACGTGGCTCTCGATCCACGCCTGCACTTCGGCATTCACTTCACGGACATCCCGCCCGGCAGCGTCGATGGGCGGTCCGATGATCACGCGGATCGTCCCTCGCCTCTTGAGCACACCGCGACGCGGCCAGAAATACCCGGCGTTGTGCGCTACCGGGACGATCTTCCGGCTCTCCTGCGCGGCTAACAAGGTGCCGCTGGAGCCATAGCGGCGTGTCTCGCCGGCCGCCATGCGCGTGCCTTCGGGAAAGACCAGGATCCATGCGCCTCGCGCCAACCGCTCTTTCCCCTGGATCAACACCTGGTTCACGGCCGACGCGCCGGCTTTGCGATCGATGGCGATGCAGCTCGCCAATACGCATCCCCAGCCGACGAAGGGAATCCACAGGATCTCCCGCTTCATGACCCACACCAGAGGCGGGAACAGGATCATGATTCCGAAGGTTTCCCAAGTCGAAGAGTGCTTCATGAAGATGACGTGATTGCCTTCCGGCAGATTCTCGCGTCCCTCGACGGTGTAGCGGATCCCGCAAAGTACGCGCGCGGCGAAGAACACCACGCGCGTCATGATGCCGGCCATCCAGAAACGGCCGCGGAACGAGAGAAACGGGCACACGACACAGTAGGTGAATGCAAACACCAGCATCCACGCGTACAGGAAGGCATTGAAGATGAGCGACCCGAGCATCTGCATGAGCTTCTTCCGGCGGCGGCTCAGCCCGGCAGACAGGACAAGTCGGCGATACGCGCGAACTGATGACGCACCTGCGCCAGCAGCGCGAGGCGATTGCGACGTAACGCCGGATCTTCCGCGTTGACCATCACGCCATCGAAGAATCCGTCGACCGCCGGACGCAACGTTGCCAGGCGCGTCAAAGCGGCGCTGTAATCTCGCTTGGCTACCGCGCGCTCGACTTCCGGAACGACCGCCGCCAGGGCTTCGTGCAACGCCTTCTCAGCCGCCTCGTGCAAGGCCGTGACGTCGACCGTGCCCGCCGCGCCGAGGTCGGCTTTCTTCAGGATGTTGGAGATGCGCTTGTTGGCCGCGGTAAGACTTCCCGCCTCGGGAAGGCCCAGGAATTTTCCGAGCGCCGCGAGTCTCGAGGCGAAATCGAGAGGCGACACCGGTGCGCTTGCCCGTACCGCGTCGAACATCTCGGTCGTGACGTCAGCGACGCCGCCAGCGCTGCCGCTGTCGAGGAAATAAGCGCGCAGGCGTTCGACCATGTAGTCCCACACTTCGCCCGGCGCCGCCGCA
>Ga0190274_10001101_pt1 | contig 15859 bp, 17 predicted proteins | sample Popmic531T_FD_133002 | JGI IMG/M metagenome (GOLD analysis project Ga0190274, IMG submission 133002) | Populus adjacent soil microbial communities from riparian zone of Yellowstone River, Montana, USA - 531 T | ecosystem: Environmental > Terrestrial > Soil > Riparian zone | place: USA: Montana...
GCAAGCCTGTGGAGCGCAACCTGGCGAGCTCGACGCGATCAAGCGGCAAAGTTGCGCTCTAGCCGCTAGCCCAGCGCCGACCGAGAAATGGGCCCTGAAACAAGTTCGGGGTGACGGGAAAGTGGAAGCGGTGACGCTCGGAGCCCGGGTCTCCAAAGGGACTTACATCCGCTCCCTCGCCCGAGACATCGCCCACGCCCTTGATAGCGTCGGCCATGTCACCATGTTGCGGCGGACCAGGGCCGGCCCCTTCGGCTTCGATTCCGCGATTTCGCTGGACAAATTGGGGGAAGCCGCTAAGGGCCGCACCCTTGAACGACACCTCCTGCCGCTGGCGGCGGGGCTGGACGACATCCCGGCTCTGTCCGTCACCCCCGATCAGGCAGGGGCGCTCCGCCAGGGGCGGACGTTGATCGGGATCGCCGCACAGCCGGGGCTCTACCTTGCGACCGACCAAGACGTACCGGTCGCGCTCGTGGAGCTCGGCGAAGGGGATATCCTTCGCGTGGTGCGCGGTTTCAACCTGTGACTTAAAGGAGTTTGACGATGTCGGTGACAGCCGAGCGCAAGCAGAAGATCATCAAGGACAACGCCCAGTCGAAGGGCGACACGGGTTCGCCCGAAGTGCAGGTCGCGATCCTGACCGAGCGGATCGTGAACCTGACCGAGCATTTCAAGACCCACGCCAAGGACAATCATTCGCGGCGCGGCCTGCTGATGCTGGTCAACAAGCGCCGGTCGCTGCTCGATTACCTCAAGCGTGAGGACAATGAGCGCTACGCGGCCCTGATCGCGAAGCTCGGCCTTCGTAAATAAGAGCTTGAAGCGGCCCCATGCGGGCCGCTTCGCACATCCGGCGCCCGCAATCCGGCAGGCGTCGGGGACGGACCATAAGGGTCCGATAAAAGCCGGGCGACACGCCCGCACAAGAGGCCCCCGCCGCATATGGCCGCGGGAGTTTAAGGAAATCAGATGTTTGACATGAAGAAAGTTGAGATCGAGTGGGGCGGCAAGACCCTCACGCTAGAAACGGGCCGCGTTGCCCGCCAGGCCGACGGCGCGGTGCTCGCGACCTACGGCGAAACCGTCGTCCTGTGCGCGGTCACCGCCGCCAAGGGCGTCAAGGAAGGGCAGGATTTTTTCCCGCTGACCGTCCACTACCAGGAGAAATTCTCGGCCGCCGGACGAATCCCGGGCGGCTTCTTCAAGCGCGAGCGCGGCGCCACCGAGAAGGAGACTCTCACGAGCCGCCTGATCGACCGGCCGATCAGGCCGCTGTTCCCCGAGGGTTTTTATAACGAGATCAACGTGATCGCTCAGGTGCTGTCCTATGACGGGGAGACCGAGAGCGACATCGTCGCGATGATCGCGGCGAGCGCGGCGCTGACCCTTTCGGGCGTCCCCTTCATGGGCCCGATCGCGGCGGCGCGCGTCGGCTACAAGGACGGCGAGTATCAGCTTAATCCGTCGATGGACGAGGTGAAGGAAGGCCAGCTCGATCTGGTCGTCGCCGGCACCCACGGAGCGGTGATGATGGTGGAGTCGGAGGCGAAGGAGCTTTCCGAAGACATCATGCTCGGCGCCGTCATGTTCGCGCACAAAGAGTGCAGGAAAGTGATCGAAGCGATCATCAAGCTGGCCGAGCAGGCGGCGAAGGACCCGTGGGAGATGGCCGAGCAGGCCGACCTCAGCGCCGCCAAGACCAAGCTCAAGACGCTGATCGGCAAGGACATCGCCGCGGCCTACAAGCTGACCGACAAATCGGCCCGCTCGAGCGCCCTGAACGAGGCCCGCGCCAGGGCGAAGGAAGCCTTCGCCGACTCAGCGCCGCAGGACCAGATGGCGGCGATGAAGCTCACCAAGAAGCTCGAGGCCGAGATCGTCCGCGGCGCCATCCTGAAGGACGGCAAGCGCATCGACGGCCGCTCGACCGACCAGGTCCGGCCGATCGAGGCGATCGTCGGCTTCCTGCCCCGCACCCACGGCTCGGCTTTGTTCACCCGCGGCGAGACCCAGGCGATCTGCACGACGACGCTGGGCACCAAGGATTCGGAGCAGATGATCGACGGCCTGACCGGGCTTTCGTACGAGCGCTTCATGCTCCACTACAATTTCCCGCCTTATTCGGTCGGCGAGGTCGGCCGCTTCGGGGCGCCGTCGCGCCGCGACACCGGCCACGGCAAGCTGGCCTGGCGGGCGCTGAAGGCGGTGCTGCCGTCACATGACGACTTCCCCTATACGATCCGGATCCTCTCCGACATCACCGAGTCCAACGGCTCGTCGTCGATGGCGACGGTGTGCGGCGGAAGCCTGTCGATGATGGACGCGGGCGTGCCGATCTCCCGGCCGGTCTCGGGCATCGCCATGGGCCTGATCCTCGAAGGCAAGGATTTCGCGGTGCTCAGCGACATCCTCGGCGACGAGGACCATCTCGGCGACATGGACTTCAAGGTCGCCGGCACGTCCGAGGGCATCACCTCGCTGCAGATGGACATCAAGATCGCCGGGATCACCGAGGAGATCATGAAGACCGCGCTCGCCCAGGCGAACGCGGGCCGCGCCCATATCCTCGGCGAGATGGCCAAGGCGCTCGACCATACCCGCGAGGAGCTGTCGGCTCACGCGCCCAGGATCGAGACCATGCAGATCGACAAGGCCAAGATCCGCGACGTCATCGGCACCGGCGGCAAGGTGATCCGCGAGATCGTCGCCGAGACCGGCGCCAAGGTCGACATCGACGACGAGGGCGTGATCAAGATCAGCTCGTCCGACCTCAGCCAGATCGAGGCGGCGAGGCGGTGGATCGCCGGAATCGTCGAGGAGGCGGAAGTCGGCAAGATCTACGAGGGCAAGGTCGTCAACATCGTCGATTTCGGCGCCTTCGTGAACTTCATGGGCGGCAAGGACGGCCTCGTCCACGTCTCGGAGATCCGCAACGAGCGCGTCGAGAACGTCCGCGACGCGCTCGAAGAAGGCCAGGCCGTCAAGGTCAAGGTCCTCGAGATCGACCCGCGCGGCAAGGTCCGCCTGTCGATGCGCGTCGTCGACCAGGAGACCGGCGAGGAGCTGCCCGACACAAGGCCGCCGAGGGAGCCTCGCGAAGGCGGCGACCGCGGGCCGCGGGGCGAAGGCCGCGGCGATCGCGATCGCGGGCCCCGGCGTGACGGCGGTGGCGGCGACCGTGGCCGTGGCCCGAGGCGCGACGGCGGCGGCGGTCGTGGCGGAGACCGTGACCGCGGTCCCCGCCGTGAAGGCGGCGGCGAGCGCGGCGAAGGCCGTGGCGACCGTGGACCCCGGCCGGAGCGCGGCGGCGACGAAGGCCCCGCGCCCGAGTTCGCGCCGGCGTTTTTGACGCGGGATGATGACTGATCCCGGATCAGGTCCGGGATGACGAGTCATCCACGGCTGACCAAGGAAGGCCCCGCAGCGATGCGGGGCCTTTTTTGTCGTATCCGTGGACCGGATAGATTCTATACCGTTTTTCCGGTATAAGGAGTCGTGTTCGAATTCGACCCGGCCAAAAGCGGAGCGAATCGCGTCAAGCATGGGATCGACTTCGTGGAGGCGCAGGCGCTGTGGCTGGATCCGTCCAGGCTGGCCATCCGATCGTTCAGCGCCGATGAGGGGCGATGGCTCGTCATCGGCAAGATCGGGGATCGGCATTGGACGGCGATCCATGGCTTCCGAAGCGAGGCCATCCGGATCATTTCCGTCCGGCGCGCGCGAAACGAGGTGAAGGGCTATGACGGCCGATAAGACCATCAGCGCTGAGGAACTCGACCGCCGGTTCGATGACGGCGAGGATGTGAGCGACTATCTCGACTGGTCGACCGCGCACCGGCCTGGCCTCGAGATCAAGCGGGTCAATCTCGACATGCCCGCCGCAATGATAGCGCGGCTCGACGCCCATGCCCGCAAATATGGCGTGACCCGCCAGGCGCTGATCAAGATGTGGCTGGCGGACCGGCTGGAACGGACGGCTTGAGGGGGCGGCGGTGACAGGTACGTACCTGTCCGTCCTGTAGGTGATTTGTCCTGACGACTTCGGCCACGAAGCGCGCCAGCTTCCCTTTCCCTCCACGATAGCGCAGCGGAGAAGCGCCCCTGCAGAGGGCTGCTTCGTTTTCGGTCGCCGATCATGACCCTACGCGACCGAGAATTGCCACGAACAGGGCAGTCGCGTTCACGCGGGCGCTCGGCGCGCTGGAACGCGCGGAGAAGCTCGGCAGCGGGGTCAGGAAGAGGGCCGCCGCGGAGCATGCGGCGGTGGGCGCATCGTTAGGCCTCGTCATCGCGAGGCGGAGCCGTGGCCATCCGGCGGCGGTGTGGATTGCCGCGCCCCTTCGGGGCTCGCAGTGACGGCTGGGGCTTATTGCCTGTTGCTCACCGAAACATTCACCTCGAGGGTCTTGTTTTCCCATTCGCGGGTCTGGGCGTCGATCGCGTTCTCGGTGGCGCGGATGTTGTTCTCGGTCGCGGCCTCGATCGTGTCGGCGGTGTTGGCGATCTCGTTCGAGGTCCGTTCGAACTGGTTGGCGACCGATTGCTGCTCCCGGCAGGCGGCGAGGCCGGCGAGCGCGCAGACGGCGAGGAGGAAAGCGGGGCGGTTCATGGGGGCGTCTCCCGGTTGATCAGGGTCAAGCGCCGGCCTGTTTAGAAGGTTCCCGCGGGAGAGGGGAGGGAAAGTGGGAGGCTTCTGTTGCCCGGTGCCTCCCGTACCGCTGGAATCCGCTTCTGTTGCCCGGTGCGGCCCGAACCGCGCTTTTGTCCTTGTAACTCAGTCCGTGAGGACCTCGTTACGCGGCAATTGCGAGCGCCTCGTTGTCGTTGGCACTTGTGGTTTTGAACGGTTTTACGGCGCATTCAGGCCGGGCAAAAACAGCGCTTTTCAACACACGTCGATCCTGGTTCGGCCCCGTCAGGATCGGCCGAACGGGCCGTTTCTGGTGGAGCCGCCGGGTACTGCCCCCGGGTCCGCTGCGCCTATGACACGCCGCAGTTTATCGCCATAGCCGGGCGAACCCGGCAGGGACTTATATAGGGAATCGCGCCTTAATGTGAAGTGACGGTCCCGACAGGCCGTCACCCTGAACTTGATTCAGGGTCCATGCCGCCACCCGCCCCGACGCTCGACCATGGATGCTGAAACGGATTCAGCACGACGGTTTGGCGGGTCAGCCCCTCTTCAGGGCGTCGCGGATCTCGCGGAGCAGCACCACTTCCTCGGGATCGGCGGCCGCGGTCTCCTCGGCCTTCGGCCTCAGCCTGCTGGCCCAGCGCACGAGCAGGAAGATGACGAAAGCGAGGATCAGGAAGTTGATCAGGACGGTGACGAACTGGCCCCAGCCGAGCATCAGCGCTCCGGCCTCCTTCAGCGCGGCATAATCGGTCGGCGAGCCGGTATAGCCGGCCGGAATCGGGCCCAGGAGGACGAACTTGCTGGAGAAATCGAGGCCGCCGAAGATCGCGCCGACGACGGGCATGATGACGTCCTCGGTGAGCGAGGTGGTGATGGTGGCGAAGGCGGCGCCGATGATCACCGCCACGGCGAGATCGAGCACGTTGCCGCGCGCGACGAAATCCCGAAACTCCCTCAGCATCTTTCGTCCTCCCCGTTGCGGACCCGTAAGAGAATGCTTACGTCCTTCTTCCGAGGATTAGAAGGAGGGGTTTTCAGCCCATGAGCCGCAATCGCATCTTGCTCGTCGTCGGACTGTTCGCGGTCCTGCTGCTCGGCCTCACCACCTGCGGCGTCAACCGCATCCCCACCGCCGAGGAGAATGCCAAGGCGAAATGGGCGGACGTGCAGAACATGTACCAGCGCCGGTCCGACCTTATCCCGAACCTCGTCGCCACGGTCCGCGCCGCCGCGACGCAGGAACGGACGGTGCTACGCGAGGTGACCGAGGCGCGGGCGAGCGCCAGCCGGGTCCAGGTGACCGGCGACCAGCTCACCGATCCGGCCGCCATGGCGCGGTTCGGCGAGGCCCAGCAGCGGCTCACCCTCTCGCTCCAGCGGCTGCAGGAGGCCTATCCGGAATTGCGCACGAACGAGAATTTCCTGTCGCTGCAGGACGAGATCGCAGGCACCGAGAACCGCGTCGGCGACGCCCGCCGCCTCTATAACGAAGCGGTCCGCGACTATAACGTCACGATCCGGACCTTTCCGACCGTGCTGGCCGCGCGCATCATCTACGGCGCGCAGCCGATGGTGAATTACGAGGCCGACCAGCGGGCGCAGCGCGCGCCCGATGTCGGGGCCGCCTTCGGCAACAGCCAATAGGCCCGCGGGAAGCGGACGCGGCATGATCCGCGCACTCCTCGTCCTCCTTGCGCTGGTCTTCGCCACGCCGGCGCGGGCGCAGGATTATCCGGCGCTCTCGGGGCGCGTGGTCGATACCGCCGATTTGCTCACTCCGAACCAGGAGGCCGAGCTCGCCGCCAGGCTGGAGGCGCTGGAGCGCGCCTCGTCCCGCCAGCTCGTCGTCGTCACTCTGCCCGACCTCGGCGGCCGGTCGATCGAGGATTACGGCATCGGCCTGGCCCGCGCCTGGGGGATCGGAACGAGCGAGGCCGACAACGGCATTTTGCTGATCGTCGCGGTCAGCGAGCGGAAGATCAGGATCGAGGTCGGCCATGGCCTCGAGGGGGTCATGAACGACGGACTGGCCGGGCGGATCATCCGGCGGGAGATGACGCCGCGCTTCCGCGAAGGCGACTATCCGGGCGGGATCAACGCCGGCGCCAATGCGATCATCGAGCAATTGCAGGCGCCCCCGGAAGTCGCCGAGCAACGCCTGCTCGAGGCCAGGCAGGAAGAGGGGAGCGAGAGCGACGGCGCCTCGTTCGTGCCGCTTCTTTTCTGGATCGCCGTGCTCGGCTTCATCCTGGTGCCGATGCTGGTGCGCGGCATGCGCGGCAAGAAATATCGCGGCCGCCGCGGCCGGCGCGGACCGGTGGTGATCTGGGGGCCGGGACTCGGCAGCTCCGGCTGGAGCAGCGGCGGCTCGTCCTGGGGCAGCGGCGGCGGCTCCTGGGGCGGCGGCTCCTTCGGCGGCGGCGGTGGCGGCTTTTCCGGCGGCGGCGGCTCGTTCGGCGGCGGCGGGGCGTCGGGAGGATGGTGATGCGGCTGAGCGAGCAGGACCATCTGCTGGTCACCGAGGCGGTCGCCAGGGCCGAGCGCGGGAGCGACGGCGAGATCGTCACCATCGTCGCGCCGCGCTCCGACGCCTATCACGACGTCGGCCTTCATTATGCGATCCTCGCCATGCTGCTGGTGCCGGTCGGCTTGGCCTTCGTGCCGCAGGCCTGGATCGACTGGGCCGCGGGCCTCGTCCTCGGCTGGAACCCCGAGCTGACCCGTGAAATCGTGATGCTCTACCTGTTCGCCAAGATGACCGCGGCCTTCCTGATCGTCCGCTTCGCGCTCGCCTGGATGCCGCTCAGGATGGCGCTGACGCCGGGCCGGACCAAGAGCCGCCGAGTCCGCCGCCGCGCCATCGAATTGTTCCGCACCGGCTGCGAGCTGAAGACCCGCGGCCGCACCGGCGTGCTGCTCTACGTCAGCCTCGCCGAGCACCGGGCCGAGATCGTCGCCGACAAGGCGATCGCCCACCAAGTCGAGCCCGAGGTCTGGGGCGACGCGATGGTGGCTTTGGTCGACGAGGTGAAGGCCGGCCGGCCCGGCCACGGCATCGCCGCCGCGGTCGAGAAGATCGGCGCCGTGCTGGCGCCGATCCTGCCGCCGACGATCGACAATCCCAACGAGCTTCCGGACCGGCTCGTCGAATTATGAGGTCCGAAGGGGACGAGCCCGAGGAGACGGTCTGGGAAGGCCGGTTCATCACCGCCAAGCGCCGCGGCAAATGGGAATATGTCGGCCGTGCGCGGGGCATCCACGCTGCGGTGATCCTGGCCGTCGATGACGGCCCCTTCGGCGAAGCTCAGGAAAGGCACGTCATCCTGATCGAGCAATATCGCGTGCCGCTGGGTCGAAACTGCCTCGAGCTTCCCGCCGGCCTGGTCGGCGACGACGTCGAAGGAGAAGCGGCCGAAGTCGCCGCGATCCGCGAGCTCGAGGAGGAGACCGGCTACCGCGCCGCCCGAATGACCGAGCTTGGGCGGTTCCACAGCTCTCCCGGCATGGTCTCGGAAGGCTTCACCCTGCTGCGCGCCGAGGGGCTGGAAAAGGTCGGCGACGGCGGCGGCGTCGAGGGCGAGGACATCAAGGTCTATCGCGTCGCACTTGGCGAGGTCCCCGACTTCGTGGCGCGCAAGCGGGCGGAAGGCTGCGCCGTCGACGTCAAGCTGCTGCTGCTGCTTGCCGACGCGCTGCTGGGCTGATCGTCATATGATGAAGGGCTGGAACGGGGCTGCGGGGCGGCTAGAATGAGGGGATGAGCACGCCTTCGGACCCGCTCGTCACGCCCGTCATTCTTTCCGGCGGCGCCGGCACCCGGCTGTGGCCGCTGTCGCGGGTGGCGCGGCCCAAGCAGATGCTCGACCTGACCGGAGGCGGCTCGATGCTGGCGGTCACCGCCGAGCGCGTCGCCGAGCCGGGGCTGTTCGCCGCGCCGGTCGTGGTGGCCGGCGGCGAGCAGGCGGAGGCCATCGAACGCGAGTTGCCCGGGCTCAGGACCCTGATCCTGGAGCCGGCGGCGCGAAACACCGCGCCGGCGATCGCGCTGGCGGCGCTTGCCGCCGCCCGCGACGACCTGCTGCTGGTGCTGCCGAGCGATCATCTGATCAGGGACCCGGAAGGCTTTCGCGCGGCGGTGCGACGGGCCGCCCCGTTCGCCTCGGAAGGGTGGATCGTGACCTTCGGAATGAAGGCGGAGCGGGCCGAGACCGGCTACGGCTATATCGCGCGCGGCGCCGAGCTTGGCGAAGGCGTGTTCGAGGCGGAGAGGTTCGTCGAAAAGCCGGATGCGGCGACCGCCGGGGCCTATGTCGCCGGAGGGCGGCATGACTGGAACGGAGGCATCTTCCTGTTCCGGGCAGGCGTGATGCTCGAAGCGCTGACTCTGCACGCGCCGGAGATAATGCGGGCGGCCGAGACGGCGATGGCGGGCGCGGCCCGGGACGGCATTCGAGTCCATCCCGACCGGACGGCTTTCGCGGCCTCCCCGGCGCAATCGATCGACTATGCGGTGATGGAGAAAGCCGGGAAGGTGGCGGTCGCGCCGGTTGCCGTCGGCTGGTCGGACATCGGCAGCTTCGAGGCGCTGCACGAGGCCTCCGACAAGGATGAGGACGGCAATGTCGTGGTCGGGCCGGGATTGGCGATCGACGCGAAGGGCTGCCTGATCCGGACGGAAGGGCCGCTCGTGGTCGCGGTCGGGGTCGAGGATCTGGTGATCGTCGCGACCGGCGATTCGGTGCTGGTGGTGCCGACGCGGCAGAGCCAAAGGGTGAAGGACGCCGTCGAGCGGCTGAAGAAGGAAGGACTGGATCGATGCTTGTGAGGCCGCTCGGGAACAGCGGATTGACGACGCCGAGGCTGGTGCTCGGCGGCAACGTGTTCGGCTGGAATCTGACCGGCGCGGAGGCGTTCCGGGTGCTCGACCGGTTCGCGGAAGCCGGCGGGACGATGGTCGACACGGCCGACGTCTATTCGGCCTGGGTGCCGGGCCACAAAGGCGGGGAATCGGAGACGCTGATCGGCGAATGGCTGAAATCGAGCGGCCGCCGCGACGTCGCGATCGCGACCAAGGTCGGTTATGAAGGCGGGCTTTCCGCGCCGCATATCGAACGGTCGGCCGAGGAGTCGCTGCGGCGGCTCGGGGTCGAGAGGATCGACCTTTATTATGCGCATAAGGACGACGAGGCGACTCCGCTCGAGGAGACCCTGGGCGCGTTCGACAGGCTGATGCGGGCCGGCAAGGTGGGAGCGATCGGCGCCTCCAATTACGGCGCCGGCCGGCTCGCCGCGGCGCTCGACATCTCCGAGCGCGAAGGGCTGGCGCGCTATGAGGTGCTTCAGCCCGAATATAATCTGATGGCGCGCGAGAGCTATGAGGGCGCGCTTCAGAAGCTCTGCCTGGAGCGCCAGATCGGCGTGCTGCCCTATTTCGGCCTCGCCTCCGGCTTCCTGACCGGCAAGTACCGCTCGGAGGCCGATTTCGGGAAGAGCGTTCGCGGCGGCCGGATGGCGGCCTATCTGAACGAGCGCGGCCGCCGCGTGCTCGACGCGCTCGACGAGGTCGCGGCCGAAGCGGGCGCGACCCAGGCGCAGGCGGCTTTGGCCTGGCTCGCCGCGCAGCCCGGAGTCACCGCGCCGATCGCCAGCGCGACCAGCGTAGAACAGCTCGAGGAATTGCTTGGCGTGATGAGCCTCGAGCTCAGCGCCGAGCAGATGGACCGGCTGAGCGCCGCGGCGGCCTGATGGCCGGCACCACGCTTTCCGACCGCACGGTCCTGCGCCTGTCCGGCGACGACGCGCGCGGCTTCCTGCAGGGGCTGGTGACCAGCGACATCGACGCGCTGGCGCCGGAGCGGCCGGCCTGGGCGGGGCTGCTGACCGCGCAGGGCAAGGCCTTGTTCGACTTCATCCTCTGGGCGGACGGCGAGGACGTGCTGATCGACTGCGAGACGGAGCAGGCCGGGGCGCTGGCGCGGCGGCTGACGCTCTACCGCCTGCGGCGAAAGATCGAGATCGGGTGCGAGGACGGGCTGGCGGTCCACTGGTCGCCAGAGGGTATCGGAGATCCGAGGCTTCCCGCGCTCGGCCGGCGCTGGCTGGCGCCCGCCTCGGGGGCGGCGGCGGACGAGGCGTGGCTCGAGCATCGGCTCCGGCTCGGAGTGACCGAAGGCATTGCCGAGCTCGGCTCGGACAAGACGCTCTGGCTGGAGTGCAACGCTGCGGAGCTGAACGGCGTCAGCTTCGACAAGGGCTGCTATGTCGGCCAGGAGAATACCGCCCGGATGAACTGGCGGCAGAAGGTCAACCGGCGCCTGGTCGTCGTGCCGGCCGACTCGCCCGGGCCGCGGACCCGGGTCCATTATCCCGAGCTCGGGCTCGCCGTGGAGCATCGCCGGGTGGACGACCTCGGCGACGCGATCGTTCCCGACTGGCTGGCCGCCGCGATCCGATGAGCCAGAATTACAGCCTCACCCTGCGCTTCGCCTTCCCGCCGCCGCCCATCCCGGACGGCATCCCGATCCAGCGCGCCGAGATCGTGCGCGCCTATCCGCACGATCCCGAGGCGTTCACGCAAGGGCTGCTCTGGTGCGACGGCCGGCTCTACGAAAGCACGGGCATGGAAGGACGCTCGGAGATCCGCGAGCTTCGGCTCGAGGATGGCGCCGTTCTGCGCCGGGCGCCCTTCCCCGCCGATGCCTGGGGCGAAGGGATCGCCGACCGGGACGACGAGATCGTCGGCCTGACCCTGCGTTCCGGCATCGTCTTGCGCTGGACGCGCGACGATTTCGAGCCGCTGGCGTCATTGCCCTTCGCCGGCGCGGCCTGGGGGTTTGCCCGGATGGCCGGCGAATTGGCGGTCAGCGACGGAACGCCGCTGCTGCGCGTCGTCGATCCGGAGACCTTCGCCGTTCGGCGCGAGCTTCGCGTCACCGAAGGCGGACGGCCGCTGACGCTGATCAACGACCTCGCCTTCGTCAAGGGGGAGCTGCTCGCCAACGTCTTCATGACTGATACGATCGCGCGGATCGATCCGGCGACGGGCGAGGTCCGCGCCCGGATCGACCTCGCCGACATCGTCGCCCAGTCCGGCCGCCGGGACATACGCGACGTCTTGAACGGCATCGCCTACGACTCGGACGGCGACCGGCTGTTCGTCACCGGCAAGAACTGGCCGCGGCTCTACGAGATCAGGGTGCCTCCGCTCCCCTGACCCAGCGCACGCGGGGATCGTCGAAATCCATCACGTCGTTGAGCTCGCGGACGTTGCGGTAGCCGTAGCCGTAGAGGTGAGTGAAGGTCGAAAGGTTGAGCGCCAGCCGCCCGGTCTTCAGCATGACGGGCGGGCGATCGTTGCGGAAATTGTTGTTGCAGTAGATCAGGATCGGCCGGTCGGCGTCGCCGATCACCTCGGCCAGGCGCTCGACGCTGAATTCCGGCAGCGGGACGTTGACCGCGCCCCGGATATGGCCGGCGGCGAACTGGCTGGCCGAGCGGGCGTCGAGGATCAGCACATCGGGCTCGTCGGCCGCCGCGATGAAGGCGTTCCAGTCGATCAGCCTGGCCAGGCGGTAGGGCCGGACCTCCTCGATCAGCGTTCGGTAGCCGTCATAATCGATCTGCGGATTGAGCAGGGTGGCCTGCGGGGTGGCGGGCGCCGCGGCGAGCGCCAAGGCGGCGAAGAGAGGCTGGAGCATGATGCGCACTCCTTTACTGGGGGAGGGCTTCGGTACGGCAGCGAAACTTTCCTGGCGGTGAACGCGGCTTGCAACCTGGCGCGCGGGCGCCCATCGCCTCTGCGAAGGAGCTTGGCGACGATGAAAGCCTATCGGGGAGAATCCTACCAGGACCGGCTCGGGCGCGCGGCCGAGGCGAAGCAGAAGGCGCTCGACCGGCTCAAGGCCCGGCCGGCGGTGGACGAGGCGACGCTCGCCGCCCGCCGCGAAGCCGCGCTTGCCCGCGAAGCCGCCCAGGCGGAAAAGCGCGCGGCCCGGCGGGCGGAGCGCGAAGCAGCCGCGGCGCACGAGGCGCGCCGGGCCGACGAGGCGGCGGTCAGGGCCGAGGAGAATGAAGGCGGCCGGATCGCCACCGACGAAGAGCGCAAGGCGATGCGCGACGCGCGCTACGCCGCCCGCAAGAGCCGCAAATAGGCGCGATAATCGTCACCCAGGACCTGATCCGGGGTCCACCTCCTTTCGACATGGGGGCGGGAATGAAGAAGGTGGATGCCGATCAAGTCCGGCATGACGGTTTTGGTGGCTAGCCGCCGATCCGGGCGAAGGCGCGGACCGGGAAGGTGCCCATGCCGGCGATCTTCGGCGGAACGGCGGTGAAGGCGAAGCCGCTGTCGGGGAGCGCGGCGAGGTTGGTCATATGCTCGCAGATCGGGATGCCGGCGCCGAGCAGGACGGTGTGGACGGGGCGCGAGCGCGTGCCGGTGTCGTCGATATTGTAGCTGTCGATTCCGACCAGCCGGGCGCCGCGTTCGGCGAGCAGGCGCGCGGCGGCTTCGGTGAGGAACGGATGACCGGCGAAATAGGCGTCGGTGCGCCAGTGCCGGTCCCAGCCGGTCATGACCAGAACCGCCTTGCCGGCGACGTCCAAGCCTTCGAAGAGGTCGGCGTCGACGGCCTGGGCCTTGCCGCGAACGACCAGGCCGGGCAGCCCCGCCAACTGCTCCAGAGCGAGCCCTGCCAGATCGGCGCCGTCGGCATAGCGGTGGAACGGCGAGTCGAGATAGGTGCCGGTATTGGCGACCATGTCGATCCGGCCGATCTGAAAGGTCGAGCCGTCGTCATAGTTCGCGGCCGACGCCTCCCGCTCCCAAAAGTCGCAGATGTGCGGCGCCGGCAGGCCCTTATAGGTCACCATGCCATGCTCGATCACATGGCTGAGGTCGATGAGGCTCTTCGTTTCCATATCCGCCATGACGCCCATGCTCCGATGATCAGCCAGATGACGTTGAGGCTCGCCGACGGCAAGGCCCCGTGCCACCAGCCGTTGACGACGAACCCGGCTGCGCCGACCACGTTCATGCCCTGATAGAGCAAGGACCGGCCCGTCAGCCGCCCCATCGAGAGCAGCGCATAGGCCGAGAGGATCAGGACCGCGCCGCTCCAGCCGGCGACCTCGACCGCGATTTCGGCCGGCGTCAGGCCGCCGCCCCACGCGCCAGATGCCTCAGCACGAACTGGAGGATGCCGCCGGCGCGGAAATATTCGAGCTCGTTGGCGGTGTCGATCCGGACCCGGGCGGGGAAGCTGAACGAGCTGCCGTCGGCCCTGGAGACCTTGACCGCGATCTCCTTGCGCGGGCTGAGCTCGCCGATGCCGAGGATGGTGAAGCGCTCGCTGCCGTCGAACTCGGGGACGTCGCCGACGAACTGCAGCGGCACCACGCCCATGCCGACCAAATTGGAGCGGTGGATGCGCTCGTAGGTCTCGGCGATGACGGCGCGGACGCCGAGCAGATTGGTGCCCTTGGCCGCCCAGTCTCGCGAGGAGCCGGTGCCATATTCCTTGCCGGCGATTATGACCAGCGGAATGCCCGCCTCCTTGTAGAGCATGGCGGCGTCGTAGATCGGCATCTCGGCGCCGCTGGGCACGTGGCGGGTGACGCCGCCCTCAACGCCGGGGACCATCCTGTTCTTGATCCGGATGTTGGCGAAGGTGCCGCGCATCATCACTTCGTGATTGCCGCGGCGGGCGCCGTAGGAGTTGAAGTCGGCGCGGGCGACCTGGTGGCCGGTGAGGTAGGCGCCGGCCGGGCTGTCGAGCTTGATCGCGCCGGCGGGCGAGATGTGGTCGGTGGTGATCGAATCGCCCAATATGGCGAGCGGACGGGCGTCGACGATGTCGGAAGGTGGCGTGGGGGTCATCGTCATGCCCTCGAAATAGGGCGGATTGGCGATGTAGGTGGAGCCCGCGGGCCAGCCATAGGTGTCGCCGCCGACCACCTCGATCGCCCGCCAGCGTTCGTCGCCCTTGTAGACGTCGGCATAGCGGGCGCGGAACATGTCGCCGTTGACGAACTGATCGATGAGGCCGCGGATCTCGTCGTTGGAAGGCCAGATGTCGCGCAGATAGACGTCGTTGCCGGCGTCGCTCTTCCCGATCGGCGTCTCGACCATGTCCTCGATCACCGTGCCCTTGATCGCATAAGCGACGACCAAAGGCGGCGAGGCGAGATAATTGGCGCGAACGTCGGGCGAGACCCGGCCCTCGAAATTGCGGTTGCCGGAGAGGACCGAGGCGGCGACGACGTCGTTCTTGTGGATCGAGGCGCTGATCGCCTCGGGCAGCGGCCCCGAATTGCCGATGCAGGTGGTGCAGCCATAGCCGACCAGGTCGAAGCCGATCGCGTTGAGGTCCTCGCTGAGCCCGGCGCGGTCGAGATAGTCGGTCACCACCTGCGATCCCGGCGCGAGGCTGGTCTTCACCCAGGGCTTGGAATCGAGGCCGAGCGCGCGGGCCTTGCGCGCGACCAGGCCGGCGGCGACCAGCACCGAGGGATTGGAGGTGTTGGTGCACGAGGTGATCGCGGCGATGACGACGTCGCCATGGCCGATATCGTGCTTGACCCCGTCGGCATTGGGCGCCTCGACGTCGAACCGCTCGGGCAGCTCGGCGGCGGGATGGCCGTATTCGCTGGTGAAATTGGTCCTGAACTCCTCGTCGACCGCGGACAGAAGCACCTTGTCCTGCGGCCGCTTCGGTCCGGCGAGGCTGGGCTCGACGGTGGACATGTCGAGCCGAAGGGTCTCGGTGAACACGGGATCGTCGGCGCCCTCGTCGAGCCACATGCCCTGCGCCCGGCAATAGGCCTCGGTCAGAGCGATGTCCTGATCGGGCCGACCGGTCAGGCGCATATAATCGAGCGTCTTGGCGTCGATCGGGAAGAAGCCGCAGGTCGCGCCATATTCGGGCGCCATGTTGGCGATGGTGGCGCGGTCGGCGACCGACAGCGCCGAGACGCCGGGGCCGAAGAATTCGACGAACCGCCCGACCACGCCCTTGGCGCGGAGCATCTGAGTGACGGTGAGGACGAGGTCGGTGGCGGTGATCCCCTCCTTGAGCGCGCCGGTGAGATGGAAGCCGACCACTTCGGGGATAATCATCGACACCGGCTGGCCGAGCATCGCCGCCTCGGCCTCGATGCCGCCGACGCCCCAGCCCAGCACGCCGAGGCCGTTGACCATGGTGGTGTGGCTGTCGGTGCCGA
>Ga0190274_10001102_pt1 | contig 15848 bp, 9 predicted proteins | sample Popmic531T_FD_133002 | JGI IMG/M metagenome (GOLD analysis project Ga0190274, IMG submission 133002) | Populus adjacent soil microbial communities from riparian zone of Yellowstone River, Montana, USA - 531 T | ecosystem: Environmental > Terrestrial > Soil > Riparian zone | place: USA: Montana...
CCGCTCGGCATCGGCAAGCCCAACCTCATCGCCAACGAATTTTTCCGCCGCGCGCGAGCCGACTCCTCGCTCGACCTCACCATCTTCACGGCGCTGAGCCTGCGCAAGCCCACCGGACAAAGCGCGCTCGAAAAAGCTTTCATCGATCCGCTGGCGGCCCGCGTGTTCGGCAACTACCCGGACCTCGATTACCTGGCGGCCGTCCGGCGCGACGAAGTGCCGTCCAATGTGCGCGTCATCGAATTCTTCTTCGAGCCGGGCTCGTTGCTGAATTCCACGCACGCGCAATCGCACTACCTGTGCGCGAACTACACGCATGTCGCGCGCGAGTTGCTGGCCCGCGGCGTGAACGTCATCGCGCACGTGGTGGCCAAACGCGTCGTGGGCGGTGCCACGGAGATCAGCCTCGGCAGCAATCCCGATATCACCGTCGACCTGTTGCCGGAGGTGGCGAGGATACGCGCGGCAGGCAGCCCGGTGGTGCTGCTGGGCCAGGTGCATCGCGAGATGCCCTTCATGCTCGGCGCGGCCACGTTGAGCGCCGACGACTTCGACCTGCTGCTCGATCACTCGCGCTACGACTACGACCTGTTTGCCCCGCCGAATCCGTCCCTTTCGACGGTGGATCACGCCATCGGGCTGCACGCCAGCAGCCTGGTGCGCGATGGCGGCACGCTGCAGATCGGCATCGGCGAGCTCGGCGACTCCATCGTCTACTCGTTGCTGCTGCGTCACCAGCAGAACGAAGCCTGGCGCCGCACGCTCATGGACGCCGGCACGGAGCGCAGCGCGGCGCTCATCGACAGCACCGGCGGCCGCGCACCGTTCGCCACGGGGCTCTTCGGCGCCACGGAAATGTTCGTCGACCAGATGCTCGACCTGTATCGCGCCGGGATTCTCCGACGCCGCGTCTACGACTATCTACCTCTGCAGCGTGCGCTGACCACGAACGGCTCGATCACGCGCATCGATGAATCCCTGCTCGAGGCTCTGCTGGCCGGGGGCGCAGGTCCGGTGCTCGACGCGGCCGACGTGGCGGCGCTCAAGAGCGCGGGAGTATTGCGCAGCGAAACGCGCTTCGAAAACGGTAGCATCCTCTCGCCCGAAGGAACGCGCATCGAAGCGAACCTGGGAAGCGCCGGGGCGCGCGCCGCGCTGGCACGGGACTGTCTCGGGCTCCACCTGCAAGGCGGCACGGTGATGCATGCCGGGTTCCTGCTCGGTCCGCGGTCTTTCTATGCCGCGCTCAGCGCATTGCCCGAAGCCGAGCGGCGCCTGTTCGACATGCGCGGTGTGGGCTTCATCAACCAGCTTTACGGCGATGACCTGGCGCTGCGCGTGGCGCAGCGCGGTCACGCGCGCTTCGTGAACACCACGATGATGTTGACGACGCTCGGCGCCGCCATCTCCGACGGGCTCGCCGACGGCCGCGTGGTGTCAGGCGTCGGCGGCCAATACAACTTCGTCGCCATGGCGCACGCGCTTCCGGGTGCGCGCTCGGTGTTGTGCGCGCGCTCCACGCGCCGCAAAGATGGCAAACTCAGCTCGAACATCGTGACGAGTTTCGGTCACGTCACCATTCCGCGGCACTTGCGCGATATCGCCGTCACCGAATATGGCATCGCCGACCTGCGCGGCCGAACCGATGCCGAGTGCGTGGCCGCGATGATCAACATCGCGGACTCCCGTTTCCAGGAGGCGCTGCTCGCCGAGGCCAGGCGCGCCCACAAGATCGACGCTAGCTACCAGGTTCCCGAGGCATTCCGCCGCAACACGCCGGAACGTCTCGAGGAAGCCTTCGCCGCGCAGCGGCGCGCCGGGCTGTTCTCGGAGTATCCGTTCGGCACCGATCTCACGCGCGAGGAGATAGACCTGACGCGTGCGCTGCGGTGGCTCAAGGAAAACACCGGCGGCACGCGCGCCCGCGCGAAGACCATCGCGCAGGCGTGGTTCTTGCGGCCACGCGAAAGTGAACGCCCTTACCTCTCACGTCTGCAGCTGGATTCACCGCAAAATTTTTCCGCGCGACTCACCGCGAAGCTGGTGCGTCTGGGCCTGCGCGCCACGGCGGACGCGGGGCAACTCACTACTTCGCAAACAGCCGCGAAGGATCCTTGAACGCCTTGAACTCGAGCGCGTTGCCCGAAGGGTCATAGAGAAACATCGTCGCCTGCTCGCCCACCTGGCCGGCGAAGCGAATGCCCGGTTCGATTTCGAAACGCGTACCCGAGCCGCGCAGCCTTTCGGCGAGTGCGTGCCAGGCCTGCCACTCGAGCACCACGCCGAAGTGCGGCACGGGCACGTCGTGCCCGTCGACTTCATTGTGATGGACGTGCTTCGTCTTGCCGGGATCGAGATGTACGACCACCTGGTGGCCGAAAAAATCGAAGTCCACCCATTCGTCGCTGCTGCGCCCTTCCGCGCAGCCGAACAGGCGTCCGTAGAAGTCGCGCGCCGCGGCCAACGAATGGACGGCGATCGCAAGGTGAAATGGCTGAAGCATCAATCTCCCAATCGTGGCTGCCTGCCCCACCATTCGTCGCGCGCCCGCACGGCGAGGTCGGGGTGGTCGGAAAAAAACCCGGTGATGCCCGCGTCGAGCAGTGCGTGGATTTCCGCCCGGAGGTCTCCATACGTCGCCGCGTCACCGGACGATCTCAGAGCCACCGGAAGGAATTCGTTTTCCGCGCGCATCGTCCAGGGATGGATGCCAAGCCCCGCTGCGCGCGCATGCCTGGCCAGGCCGGTGTCACGAGCGCCCTCCGCGACGAAGTGGACCACCATCCCCTTGTGAGGACCAATGGCATCGGCGTACGTGGCGATCTCGCGAAGCCCGGCATCGGTCATGAGATCGAGGTAGGTGCGTCGGTCGCCCGCGAGCGTGAAATCGAAGGGCTGGCCCGTCGGGGCGACGAGCTGCACCAGCGGCAGATCAGTGCGACGACGCAGCGCCTTGAGATTCGCGACTTCGAAGGATTGCAGGCAGATGGGATCCGAGCGCTTGCTGTACCCGTGCCGGCCCAGTGCTTCGAGCATCCGATCGTCGAAATCGAGGCCGAGTTTTCCGAAGTAGCTCGGATGCTTGGTTTCGGGATAGACGCCGATGCGCGGGGGCGGCGGCAAGCCGCCGGCACGCGCAATTTCCGCGCGTTGCGCGTCCGCGACGGCCACGAGGTCCAGGACCTCATCGAAAGTGGGGATGGCAAATGCGCCGTCATAGCGCGCGTTCGCCTTGCGCAGACCGGGAAGGCGTTCGCGCGCACGCAGCGTCTTCAACTCCGCCAGCGTGAAGTCTTCCGTGAACCAGCCCGTGAAGGATTCGCCGTCGATGACCCTGGTCGTCTTGCGCGCGGCGAATTCGGGATGCTCGGCCACGTCCGTGGTGCCGCCGATCTCGTTCTCGTGCCGCGCGATCAGCACGCCGTCCTTCGAGATCACGAGGTCGGGTTCGACGTAGTCCGCGCCCTGCTGGATGGCCACGAAGTACCCGGCGAGCGTGTGTTCGGGCACGTACCCGCTGGCACCGCGATGCGCTATGACAAATGGGCGGAGGCCGGCCGCCAGCGAGCTTCCCGTCATGAGAACTGTGACCACGATTCCCGACATGACGTAACGCCAGAATGACTCGCACATTTTGTAAACGGGGGAATGGCGCCCATGAAACCCATCATCCGCAGCTTGGCGAAGCTTAGCTTCCGCAGTGTGGCATGTCTTGCCGCGGGCCTTGTTGCCGCCGGATGCGCGAGTGATCCGCGCCCGGTGGTGGTAGGTCAGTCGATGACCCTGCCCGCCCTCGCTGAATACTGCGCCATCGCGCAGAAGGAAATCGCCACGTCCCGCGTAACCGCGCGCAACGTGCTGGTCGGCGACTACCAGGCATTTTCCCGCGCATCGCCCTCGGTGAAACCTCTGGAGACGCTGCAGTACATTGGCTACGCCGATGCCCAGCACACCAAGGCGCGCATGATTTCCTGCAAATTGCACAGCGCGGAACGCATTCGCGCCGAATACGGCGGCACCGCCGCGGGTGAATCGACCACCTGCGCGAGGCTCAATCGGCGCACGCTCGATGCCGTGATGCTCACGCTGACCGATCGCCAGAAAAAGAAGATGCCGTTCCAGGGCAGCATCGCCGTGTTGCTCGAACCAGACGAACTGGCAACCAGCGAAGCGCAGTGGCACGAGGCCTTCACCATGGTCCAGACCGACGCCGGCGGCACGCTGCGCATCCGGGCCAAAAGCCTGCGCAGCGACGGCGGCATGCGCGTGAGTTCCAAGGTCAATGCCGCCAATGGCCGCCACTACTGCCATCTGATCGCGCCGGATTACCTCAAGCGCATCCTGATCGGCGAAGTGCAGCTCCCGAAGGGCGAATTCCCCGATCGCGGCCAGACGGCAAGCCGGTAATCCAACGCTGTTAAGCTCGGGCGCGTGTCGACCACCACCGCGCCCTACTCCCGGCCCGAAGAACTCGCGCATGCACTGACCGCGGGCCTTGGCATCGTGGCCTGCGCCGTCGCCATCCCCTGGCTTGCGTGGGCGGCCGCGGGCGATGCATTGCGACTCGCGGGCGCCATGGTGTTCGGTACCACCGCGCTCGCGATGTTCACGACCTCGGTGATCTACCACTGGGAGCGGTCGCCGGAACGCAAGCAGACGCTGCGCAAGCTCGACCATTCCGCCATCTATCTACTCATCGCCGGCACGTACACCCCGTTCACGCTGGTGGCCATGCAGGGTGCGTGGGGCTGGTCGCTGTTCGGCGTGGTGTGGACGCTGGCGGTGCTCGGCATCGTGGCGAAAACCACGATCGGTTTTCGCTATCCGCGCCTGTCCACCGCGCTCTACCTCGGCATGGGATGGCTCATCGTCGTCGCCATCAAACCGCTGCGTGAGAGCCTCACCGCGAGCGAGGTCGCGTGGATAGCCGCGGGCGGCCTGATGTACACCGGCGGCGTGCCGTTCTACATCTGGAAGAAACGTCGCTACACACACGCGGTGTGGCACCTGTTCGTGCTCGGCGGCGTCGCCTGCCACTTCGTCGCGGTGCTGAGCCTGGTCAGCGGACGCGACTGACGCCTACTTCTTCGACCTCGGCTTGCGCGACGATTTCTTCGCCGGCGCGCGCTTCTTCTTCGCAGAAGCTTTCTTCTTCGCGACGACCTTCTTCTTCGGCACCGGCTTTTTCCTGGGGGCGGCCTTCTTTTTGGGCGCGGCTTTCTTTTTCGGCGGCGCTTTCCTGGGGGGCGCGGACTTCGCAGCGGCCTTTTTCTTCGGCTCGGTCTTCTTCGGTGCTGCTGGCGCGGCCGGCGCCTTTTTCGGCGTTCCGTCGCCGCGCAGCTGATCGATGATTGCCGGGTTCTCGAGCGTGGACAGATCCTGCGTGATGTCTTCGTTGCGCGCGATGGCGCGCAGCAGCCGGCGCATGATCTTGCCGGAACGGGTCCTCGGCAGGTTCTCGGCGAAGAGGATGTCGTCCGGGCGCGCGATCGCGCCCAACTGCTCGGTCACCCAGTCGCGCAGCGTTTTCGCGAACGCCTCGACCTTGTCGCCGGTCGGGCGGTCGCCGCGCAACACCACGAACGCGAATACCGATTCACCCTTGATCTCGTGCTGCTTCCCGACCACCGCGGCTTCGGCCACCTTCGGGTGCGCCACGAGCGCGGATTCGATTTCCATGGTGCCGAGGCGGTGCCCCGCGACGTTCAGCACGTCGTCGATGCGGCCCATGATCCAGAAGAAGCCGTCCTTGTCGCGATGCGCCGAGTCACCGGCCACGTAATAGCGGTTCTGAAAGGTTTCCCAGTAGGTCTTGAGGTAGCGCTCGTTGTCGCCCCAGATCGTGCGCAACATCGAAGGCCAGGGCTTCCTGACGACGAGATAGCCGCCGGCGTCGGCGCCTTCGACCGGCTCACCGCGCGCGTCGACGATGGTCGCATCGATGCCAGGCAGAGGCCGCGTGCACGAACCCGGCTTGGCGGCGGTGACGCCGGGCAGCGGAGAAATCATGATGGCCCCGGTTTCGGTCTGCCACCAGGTGTCGACGATGGGGCAGCGCATGCGGCCCACGTGCTCCTGGTACCACATCCACGCTTCCGGGTTGATGGGCTCGCCCACCGACCCCAACAAGCGCAGCTTCGTGAGGTCGTATCGCGCCGGAATGTCGTCGCCGAGCTTCATGAGCGCGCGGATCGCGGTGGGCGCGGTATACAGGATGGTGACGCCCTGCGATTCGCAGATCTGCCAGAAGCGACCCGGATGCGGCGTCGTCGGTGCTCCCTCGTAGAGGACGATGGTGGCGCCCGCGGCCAGCGGCCCGTACGCCACGTAGCTGTGGCCGGTAACCCAGCCGATGTCCGCCGTGCACCAGAACACGTCGTCGTCGTTGAGATCGAACACCCATTTGCTGGTGAGCTTCGCGCCGAGTAGATAGCCAGCGCTGGAATGCTGGATGCCCTTGGGCTTGCCGGTGGAGCCGGACGTGTACAGCAGGAACAGCGGATGTTCGGCGTTGACCCAGACCGGCTCGCACACCGGCGGCTGGCCTTCGATGACGTCGTGCCACCAGATGTCACGCCCGGCTTTCATGGGCACGTCGTGGGCGGTGCGCTTGAGCACGATGACGCTGCGGATGGTCTTGCAACCCTGGGACAGCGCCTTGTCGGCCGCTTCCTTGAGCTCGACGGCCTTGCCGCCACGCCACCCGCCGTCGGCGGTGATGAGCATGACCGCCCCGGCGTCCTCGATGCGGTCACGCAGCGACAGCGCCGAGAAGCCGCCGAACACCACGGAGTGGATGGCGCCGATGCGCGCGCAGGCGTGCATCGCGACCACCGCCTCGGGTGTCAGGGGCATGTAGATGATGACGCGATCGCCCGACTTGACGCCCTGCGCCAGCAGCGCGTTGGCGAACCGGCACACGTCGGCGTGCAGTTCGCGGTACGACACGTGGCGGACGTCGCCCGGCTCGCCGACGAAGGTGACCGCGGTCTTGTGGCCGCGTTCCTCGAGGTGCACGTCGAGACAGTTGTAGGAAACGTTCAACTCGCCGTCGGTGAACCAGCGGTAGTTGGGAGCCTGCGAATCATCGAGCGTGATCGTGAACGGCTTGTGCCAGCGCAGCTCGGTACGCGCCTGCCGCGCCCAGAAGCCCAGGTGGTCGGCGGCGGCTTCGCTGTGCAGCGCGGCGGCATCCGCGGGCTTGATGCGGGCCCTGGCGGTGAACTCGGCGGAAGGGGGAAAGCTTCGTTCTTCGACGAGAACGGATTCGATGTTTTGGCTGCTCATTTTTTGGCTGATTCCGGGGCGGCCAGAAGGATACCGTATGAATTGTTCGGGCCTGTAAACCGAAGTGCCTCCTCGCCAGTCTTAACCATAGCCGCCACGCTTTCCGGGAGAAAAATCATGCGTTTTGCCTGCACTTTGTTATTGCTTGCCCTGGCCCCCGCCACCGCCCTTGCCTGGGGAGATGGGTGCAAGCTTCGGGCCGATCGCGCCGCGGGCATCGACGCCAAGGGCGTCGAAAAGGTGATCATCCGCGGCGGTGCCGGTGACATGAAAGTAGTCGGGCGCGGCAACGCGGTACGCATCGAAGCACGCGGCACCGCCTGCGCCGGCAAACAGGAGATGCTGGATGCCACGCAGATCAGCGTGCGCCGCGAAGGCAACGTCGTATACGTCGAAACCACATTGCCGCAGGACGATGACAGCTGGTCCTGGGGCAACAATGATTACGCGTACATCGACATCGGCATCGCACTGCCGGCGAGCATTCCGGTGGACGCCACGGACTCGAGCGGCGATGCCACATTCGAGGATCTCAGCGCCCTCACCCTGCAGGACAGTTCAGGAGACCTGAATCTCGATCGCATCACCGGCCTGCTGGACGTCGGCGACAGTTCCGGCGATATCGAAATCGTGGGCGCGGGCAGCGTTCGCGTGCGCGACAGCTCCGGCGATGTGGAAATCGAAGACGTACGCGGCGACGTCGAAGTGACGCTCGACAGCTCGGGTGACATCGAGATCGCCAAAGTCGACGGCAACGTGAAAGTGCAGCAGGACAGCTCTGGCGAGATCCGCGTGGAGGACGTCAAAGGCAGCGTCACCGTGGAATCCGACAGCTCCGGCGATATCTATGCGGGGCGCGTCAGCGGCGACTTCACGGTGAGAGACGACAGCTCCGGGTCCATCGAGCACGAGTCGATCGGCGGCAAGGTCTCCGTGCCGGGTGAGCTTCGCTAGGCGGCGGCCGCCAGCGGCAGCAGCGCGAGCCGCTCGGCCTGCCGGCGCAGCATCGGGCCGAAGTTGTGGCGATCGAAGAAAGCCGTGAGGGCCTCCACGTCGGGGGCGCGGCGTACCAGGTCGGTCCGCGTCGCATCGAGCGGCATATTGCAGGCGATCTCGGTGAGGCGGCGCGCGAAGAACGCGGCTTCCTTGTGCTCGATGAGTTTCGCGGCGAGCTTGCCCGCGCCGCGCACCGGAATATCCGCGATGCGATCGAGGTTGTCGTAGATCTCCTCGAGTGACACGAACTCCTTCATGAGCGCCGCCGCGGTTTTCGCACCGACGCCCGGGACCCCCTTGATGTTGTCGACGCTGTCGCCCATGAGCGCGAGAAAATCGGCGAAGCGTTCGGGAGCCACCCCGAAGCGGTCTTCGATTTCGTCATAGCGATAACGCACGTTGTCGGAGTAGTCCCAGTACACATCTCCGGCGCGGATCAACTGCGCATAGTCCTTGTCGCGCGTCACCAGCGTGGCGCGCAGTCCGTCGCTCCGGCAGCGCGTCATCAGCGTGCCGACGATGTCATCGGCTTCGTACTCGGCATGGCTGTACGCGGGTATGCCCGCGTGCCGGCAAAACTCGCGGCATCGTTCGAACTGCAGCTTGAGATCCGCGGGCGCCGGGTCCCGATTCGCCTTGTAGGCCGGATAGATCTGGTTGCGAAACGAAGTCGTGAGGCTCGCGTCGAAAGCCACCGCGATATAGCGCGGCTCCGCGCGTTCGATGAGATCGCCGAGAAAGCGCGCGAAGCCGAAAGTGGCGTGCGCCGGGTTGCCGTCGCTGTCCACCATGTCGGGCGGCATGGAGTAGTAGGCACGGAAGACGTAGACCGACGCGTCGATGAGGTAAATCACGCGTGGATGGTAAATGGGGTCAGACCCCATTTGTAGGAAATGGGGTCTGACCCCATTCTTTCAGGCGACTCGGCCGATCCCGCCCCCGGCAGCCACCACGCTTTCCACCAGCGGATGCCGCCGCTCGGCGCGCAGCAGCGCGGCGTCGAGCATGGTGGCGAACAGCTCCGCGGTATCGTGCAGGCTCTGGGTCGCAAGGCCCAGGTCGCGCGGCCGGCGAACGAGCTGCCGGCAGCAACCCGCCACGACCTGATCGCGCGCGGAGTGCGCCACGGCGCCTTCCGCGAGCGCGCGCAGCGCCTTTTCCGGGACGCCGCCACGGCGGCACGACTCACTCCACAACGGATACAACAGCCGAGGCATGCGTTCGAAGAACCACAGGTAACCCACCAGACCCACGGTGGCGCGTTCGACCAGCTGGTAGTGCGCGTAGGCAGCCAGCGCGATGGTCTGTGGCAACGGAGTCAACGACACGCTGTCCATGGAGTTGAGTCCGAGTGCCCGCAGATCGTCAAGAAAGGAGCGTCCTTGCTCAAATGCCAGCGCTGGAACGGCTAGCAGGTCCTGCCAGGAAGTCCAATCGTCGGGGGGCACGACATCTGCCGCGACCTCTCGCAACCGCGAATGGACGTTGATCACATGATTGAGCTCGAGCAACAGCTGGCGGTGAGTGCCGGCACCGATTTCGGTGGCGCGGAACCGCTCCAGGATTTTTGCGAGCTGCGACGTGCGCGTGAGCATGTCGAACTCGAGGGAAAAAACGTCGGCGCTGTTCATCCTGAGCCTGTTGATCCCGGGCGTTTTGCTCCGGTGTCTATGTAGTGTCACGACTTCAGGGTTTCTCTCACCTCGCGCTGTCATAACGACAAGTTATTTTCAATCAAGGACTTACTACAAACCCTGCCTACATTTTCTATTCTTGATTGCGGTGCGGCGCAGGTGCCTGTAAACATTGGCGTTGAAGACAGGGGGTCTCGTCAGAATGTGCCTACGCACGGGCGCTGCGGCCACGAGCAAAATTTATCCTGCGAGGCTCTTCGCGGGCCTCTGCGTCCTTTGGGCGATGTGCCTTTCGGCGTGTACCGGCGGCTTCGAGCCCGAGCCTCTCGTCGAATACTCCACCGAAGTCCGGGTCGACGGTGCCAAGCCGCTGTCGATCAGCCGCCAGTTGCGCGCCGGCTCGTACCTGGTCGAGATCCGCGAGCGTGACATCGACCTGCGCATCAGCATCGACGCCGGCGATCAGCACACCGAGCTCGCCGACGCGTACCAGCGCCACGGGTTGCATCGCACGGTAGTTAGCCTGGCGCAGCCGGCGCAGGTCCAGGTCACGCTCGCCAGCGTCGACCAGCGAAACTGGCGCGGCGCCGCCGCGGTGCGCATCCTGCGCTGGCCGCAGTCTTCGCCGGATGCTCCTCCTGACCAGCGGCTGCTCGGCTACATGGCGCTCGGCAAGGCCAACGCGTTGATCGCGCGCGCCGGCAGCGACTCCTGGCACGCCGCCATCCATCCGCTGCGCCAGGCAGCCGCGCATTTCGCGGCTGCACACGACATGCAGGCGCTGGCGGAAGCGGAGTATCAGCGCAGCGCCGTGGAGTTCAACCTGCTGTTCGATTTCAAGGCCGGCCGCAGAACCGCCGAATCGGCCCAGGCGCATTTCGCGGCGGCGGACGACGCCACGGGCGAGGCCCGCGCGACGGTGTTGCTCGCGCTCAACGAATTCAGCATCGCTTCGGCCATGGGAGCCGACGTTCCGCGCGCGGACCAGCGCGCATTGCTCGATGCCGCTGCCCTGCGCGCGCAGCAGGCACAGGCCTATTTCGAAGCGCACGATCTGCAGACCGACGCGATCGCGGCGCTGTATGCCAGCTGCATACGCGAGCAGGTGCTCGGTGACTACGAGCGGGCCGCGCCCGTCTATCGCGCCATCCGCGCACGCGCGCGCGCGCGGGGCGACAAACTCTTCGAGGTTCGCGCAACCCGGAACCTGGCGGCCATTGCCGCGCGCCAGGGCAAGGTCGCGCAATCCGTGGCGATGCTCGACGAAGTGTTGCCGCTGATCGAGCGTGATCGCAATCCGCAGCTGTACGCGTTGCTCATCAGCAATCTCGGCTCCGGGCTCATCGCGCTCGGCGAATTCGACCGCGCGCTGATGCTGCACAGTGATGCGCTGGAACTGTTCTCTGCGCGCGGTGACGAGAGCCAGACGGCGCGCGAGCTCGCTGCGCTCGCGGCGATCCAGTTCCGCAGCGGAAACGTCGAACGCGCGCTGGATACGATCGAGAGCGCACTGCCGCTATACGAACGCGGCAATGACCAGTCCGATTTCATTTCGGCGTTGCATCTCGCGGGCAACGCGGCAGCCGAGCTCGGTCAGCACGACATCGCGCTCGACTACCTGCGGCGCGCCGAACACCAGGACAGGAACGGCGTCGCCATCGATCGAACGCGCGTGCTCATCGCGGGTGAACTGCGCGCGCTCGGCGACCTTCGCGGCGCTGAACACCTGCTCGCGCAGGTGCTGTTGACCCGCAGCGAACCGACGCGCGCCGACGCGCTCACGGAACGCGCGCGGCTGCGCGAGCTGCAGCGCCGGGACGCCGAAGCGCTTGCCGACCTGCGCGAGGCCGACTCGATCTACGCGCGGCTCAAGCTCGATTTCAATCGCATCGACACGAGCGCGGCGCTCGCCATGGCTCTGCTCGCCGCCGGCGACGTGCCAGCGGCGCGGCACGCCGCGGACACCGCCGTGGCGATCGAAACCCGCATTCGTGTGAGTTCCGCGAATCCCGAGCTGCGCGCGCGTTTCCTCTCGGCGAGCTATGCGCCCTACGAAGCGCGCATCGAGGCGGATCTTGCCAGTGCCACGCCGCAGGACTCCGCGGCGAGCTGGGAAGCTTTCCGGAGCGCCGAAGCGATCCGTGCCCGCTCGCTCGCCGACCGGCTCGCCCACTCGCGCATCGTCAACGCCGAGCCGCGCGACGAAACCGCGGAGAAATTGCGCGAACGGCTGACGGCGCTGCAGGTGGAGCTCGAACACCGGATGCGCAAGGACAAGGTCGAGGACGCCGGGATCCACGGGACGAGGCGCCTCATCGATGAGGTCAGCGCACAGCTCGAAACGCGCGTGCTTCGCCAGCGCGGCGCACAGCCCGCGAGCCGCCTGTCCATCGCCGCGTCTCTCGATGAAGTGCAGGCCGCGCTGCCGGCCGACACCGCGGTGCTGGCCTACTTCGTCGGCGACCGGCGTTCGCATGGCTGGCTGCTGTCGCGTACCGAGCTGCGCCACGCCGTGCTGCCCGGCCGCCACGAGCTCGGCGAGCTCGTCAGCGCATTCGTGCGGCGTCAGCGCGACGGTGCAAGGACGTTGGAGAACCAGGCATTCGCGCCATTGTTAGGCAACCTGTTGAGCGGCGTGAATGCGCGGCGCCTGCTGGTGCTGCCCGACGGCCCATTGAACGGCCTGCCGTTCGCCGCCTTGCCCCTGCCGCGGGGGCAAGCGCGGGAATTGCTGATCGATCGATTCGTGGTCAGCACAGCTCCATCGCTGGCGCTGGCCATGCACCCCGCCGCGCGCGCCTCGGCGGCGCTGACGCGCGTGGCCGTGATCTCCGATCCGGTCTACACGCCCGACGATCGGCGACTGACGGTGGCCGCGAGCGAGTCGATGAACTACCGCGGCAGCGAAGGCGTGTCAGAGCGACTCGCGCGACTGCCCTATTCGGCGATCGAAGCCCGAGCGGTGATCCGGGCATTCAACGGGGCGAACGTCATCGATCTGGCGGGTTTCAACGCCACCGCGCGACTCGTGAGTGAATTGCCATCCGCGGACCTGGGGGTGCTGCATTTCGCCACTCATGCCGTCGTACGCCGGGATGCTCCCGAACAGTCAGCGCTGTTTCTCAGCGAGTTCGCGGCCGATGGTTCGCGGCTGGCCAGGGACCGGCTGACCATGGATGACATCGCCCGCAGCGGGCTGCGCGCCGACGTCGTGGTATTGAGCGGCTGCGCCACCGGAGACGGGCGCGAATTGCGCGGCGAAGGCGTGCTCGGCCTCACCTATGGCTTTCTGGCGAACGGCTCGCGCACCGTGATCGCCTCTCTGTGGCCGGTCGAAGACGCATTGACCGCGCGCTTCATGGAGGAGTTCTATGCCGCCTACCGCACTTCGGGCCGTGCTTCCGACGCGTTGCGCATCGCCCAGCTGCGCGCCCGGGGTACGGTCGGCTCCGCGGTCTGGTCGAGTTTCGTGGTGCGCGCCAACGAACTGCCGTAGATTCGCGCCGGGACGAGCTAACTACCGGGCGAACTGACGACATGGCGCGGCCAGCGTCGATTAACGTGGCCGGCGGCAAAGCCTGCGACCCATTTGTATTAAGTGTCACGACATTGCGATTTCTCTCACTTGCGCGAGCAAGGCGTGAAATTTATTTTCAGAACGGCTTACTACAAACCCTGCCTACTAAATCCGCCGCCTTTTGCGGCACAATGCATGTGCCTGTAAACATTAGAACCCGCCGCGTGGGATTGGCCTTCAAATGTCCGTGCGCGATCGCGTCGCTACCTACATGGAAAAATTCTCGCGGACGCGTGTACTGCAAGTCATTTGCGGTGTCTGCGTGCTCACCCTCTCGGCGTGCGCCAGGAATGGCAACAGCGACTTGCTCGCGACCTATTCGGCGGAATCCGCGGTCGAGGGAAGCCAGCCGACGATCGTCACCCTGCCCATGCAACCGGGCACCTACCTCATCGAGGCACGTGAACGGGACATAGACCTGCGACTGCTGGTCGACGGCGCCGGGCCCATCGTGGCGAGCAGCGACGTCGTTCCGCGCCATGGCCTGCACGCCCGGGTAGTTAGCCTGGGGAAGCCGGCGCAGGTCCGCATCGAACTGCAGAGCACCGATCACCGCACCAAGCGCGGCACCGCCACGGTTCGGGTCGGTCGCTGGCAGCGGACCGATGACTCCAGTGCCGGCGAACGCGAGCTGGGCTACATGGCCTTCGGCATGGCCGGCGAGCAGACCGCGCTCGGCACCCAGGACTCCTGGGCGAAAGCTGCGGCGCTGCTGAATGAAGCGGTGGCGCATTTCGAGCTCGCGCATGACGACGCGGCGCGCGCGCAGGCGCTCTACACGCTGGGGCATCTGCAGTACCTCGAGCGCGACGATCGCCTGGCCGCGATCCGCGCGGCCGAGGCGGCCACCGAGTCGTACGAGAAGCTGGATGACGAGGTCGGCCTGCACAACGCCGCGACGCTGCGCGCTGCCGCCGAGATCGAAATCGCCTCCGGAATGAATGCGGGCACGCAGCGCGCGGAGCAGCGCGCGTTGTACAACACGGCGGATCGGCGACTGAAGGACGCCGCGGAGTTCTTCCTTCAGCACGGCTCGGCGATCAGCGCGGAATACGCGATCAACATGCGCGGCGTACGCGCCGTCTACCTCGGCGAGCACGAACAGGCGGCCGAATTCCTTGCCCGCGCGGTGACCATGGCGCGCGCCAACAGTGACGTCGGCGAAGAGGTCAAGTCGCTGGCGAATCTCGCCTGGGTGCACTACCGGCTCGGCTTCATCAGCGATGCGGCCCGCGAATATTCGGAGCTCCTGCCGCTGATCGAGCGCCAGCGCCAGCCGGCGATCTACGCGGCCATACTCAACAACTATGGGCTGTGCCTCATCGCGCTCGGCGACTTCGATCGCGCACTGGAGCTGCATACCGACGCCCTGCAGATGTACATCGAACAGGGACAACAGCTCGAGCAGGCGCGCCAGCTGCTGGCGCTCGGCAGCCTCTACTTCCGTACCGGTGACCTGCATCGCGCGATGGAGACGTTGCGCGCGGCGATCGAAGTACAGGAGCGCATCAGCGACACCAGGGGACGTGTGTCGGCCCTGCGTGTGGCGGCAAACGCGGCATCGGCGCTCGGCCAACACGACCTCGCGCTCCAATACCTGCGAAGCTCGGAGCAGATCGACGCGAATCCGCATAGTGTCGCCCGCACCCACGTGCTGATCGCCAGCGAGTTGCGAATGCTCGGCAACTTGCGCGGCGCCGAAGCGGAACTCACGAAGGCGCTGGAGTCCCGCAACCTGCAGTCGCGCGCAGAGGCTCTCGAAGAACGGGGCCGGATCAGGTTCATTCAGAAGAATTTTCGCGCGGCCGTCGCGGACCTTCGGGAAGCCGACAAGCAGTACCTCGAGCTCGGCATCGATTTCAATCGCATCGACACGAACACCGCCCTGGCGCAGGGACTGCTCGCTTCCGGTGACGTGCCCGGCGCGATCATCGCCGCCGACGAAGCAGTCGCGATCGTCAGCCGCATCCGCGTCAACTCGGCCAATCCGGAGTGGCGGGCGCGTTTCCTGTCAGCGCGGTACGAACCGTATGAAGTTCGCATCGCCGCTGAACTCGCCGCGGACGGCGGCCGCGATGCCGGCAGCTCCTGGCGCGCATTTCAGATCGCGGAAAACGTCCGCGCTCGCTCGCTGGCCGACCTGCTGACGGAGGAATCGCGTCGCGGCGCACGAGTGGCGGATGACGAGGGCGATGCCTTGCGGGCGCAGCTCACCTCGATGCAGTTGCGGCTCGAAGCGCGCATGCAGAATTCGGATGCGGACGAGGCCGGCAACATCGAGCTGCGACGCGCGATCGTCGAGACTCGCGCCCGCATCGACGCGCACCGCTTACGCGAGGAATCGGTGGCGGCCG
>Ga0190274_10001103_pt1 | contig 15848 bp, 17 predicted proteins | sample Popmic531T_FD_133002 | JGI IMG/M metagenome (GOLD analysis project Ga0190274, IMG submission 133002) | Populus adjacent soil microbial communities from riparian zone of Yellowstone River, Montana, USA - 531 T | ecosystem: Environmental > Terrestrial > Soil > Riparian zone | place: USA: Montana...
AATCTGCGGAGATTGTCCACACCGCGGGGATCGGCAGGGCAATGGCCGTTCCTGCTATGTCGAGTACTTCAGAGCGCCCTTCAACCTTTGGCGCGCGCTTGGAAACACCGGTCGCGACATTGCAGTCGAAGAGCTGGCCATCAAACTCGATGGCAAACACGCGCGCCTTGGCGCCTACGGTGATCCCGCAGCAGTCCCGATGGACGTATGGCGAACGGTGCTCGCGCGGACCTCGGGATGGACGGCGTACACCCACCAGTGGCGGAGCTGCGATCCGGAGTTTCGCTCGATCGCGATGGCGAGCGTTGAGGACGAGGACGAACAACGCCAGGCTCGCCATGTGGGATGGAGAACGTTCCGCGTCCGCACGTCGGACGAACCGCTGCTTCCCAACGAGGTCGTCTGCCCTGCGAGCGCCGAGGGGGGGGCATGTGGCGCAGTGCGCTTCCTGCGGACTCTGCGGCGGTGGGCAACGCATAGCTAAAAACATTGCCATCGTCGCACACGGTAGTGGCGCCACACATTTCGTGAACCGCAGGTTGACGCGCAGATCGCTCGGCAGCGCGGCACAAATTCCGAACGCTAGCTCCCGACCGCGGCACCGGTCGCTCTCGTCGCTGAGCTGCTTGCCTTGGCGTGAGTATTTTCGATGGAGAACCACATGCTGACAATGAACGGTGAACCACATCACCTTAAGAGGTCCGCTCGCAAGAGCCGGCCAAAGGGATTCCAGACACGGGCTACCCGCGTCCGTTTGCCTTTGCCTGCGACGATGGGCACACGCGCCGGTCTTGCCAGTGCGTCGAGCCAGACCACGATGGAAGGGATGGACGAGCACGTCGCACCAGAAACGATCCGGCCTGAATTGGAGCGGCTCTCATCCGCACTTGCCGACGCGCAACGCTACCTGCTGGATCTGATACGGGTGTCCCGGTCTTTACACTTGCTGCGGACCGTTAGCGATGAACTGTTGAACTACGATGGCGACTTCGCGCCAATCCGGCGCGTTGTGCAGCATCTGGGAGCCAGGGGGCAAGAGGCCCTCCGAAACAATATCGACGCCGCCTTGCAGCGTGCCGGTATCACGCGGTGATGAGGCGCGCGTCGCCCCCAAATGCCCGCGCGTTCTAGGAGTGGTGAATCTCTCCGCGACGTGTGCTCGGTGCCACAACCCTTAGCTTCCCCACAGCTCGAACCACGCATCTCGATCGCCATACCCTCCGCGCCACGCGTACGAGTCATAGAGCCGGTTGCCTTCCTTCGTATCGCAGGTCGTAAGACGGCTCACGTCTCACGAGCCGGCGCACAAAGTCTTGGCGAGCCGCCAAATTCTGAAACAGGATCGTGTGGCTGCTCGAACCGGTGGACCGTGTTGCTATTTCACTGGGAGGACGACTCGATGAACCGCATGATGATCCTGGTTGTTGCGGTGGCGCTCGGCACGACGCTGGTGGCAGGTCAGCAGGCGCCGCGTGCGGCGGTGGCTCAGGGGGTGCTCGTCGGGACGACCGACACCGGCGTGACCGTCTTCCGCGGCATCCCGTTCGGCGCCTCGCCGGCGGGCGACCTGCGCTGGACGCCACCTAGGCCGGCCCCGACCTGGGGCTCACAGCCGCGGCAGGCCACCACCTTTGGCGCCCCGTGCACGCAGACGCTTGGCTCTGGCGGCGGACAGTGGACGATCGAGTACATGACTCCCACCGAGCCGGCGGTTTCGGAGGACTGTCTGTTTCTCAACATCTGGACGCCTGCCGCACTCACCGGCTCACCCGCCCCCACCGCGACGCTGCCCGTGTTCTTCTACATCTATGGCGGCGGCTTCAACGAAGGCTCGGGCGCGGTGCCGGTGTATAACGGGGCGAACCTCGCCAAGCAGGGACTCATCGTCGTCACCCTCAATTATCGGGTGGGTTCCCTCGGCTTCATGGCCCATCCGGAGTTGACCGCCGAGCAGAACGGCGCGTCGGGCAACTATGGTATCCACGATCAGATCGCGGCGCTGCAGTGGGTGCGCGACAACATCAAGGCATTCGGCGGGGACGCGTCGAAGGTGACGATCGCCGGCCAGTCAGCTGGTGGGATGTCCGTCCAGGCGCTGATCGTCTCGCCGGTCGCCAAGGGTCTCTTCCGCGGTGCAGTGATTCAAAGCCCTGCGGCTCCGGGAACCAACGGCAACTACACGCCACGAGCCGCGGCGGAGCAGGCCGCCGTGGCCGCACTCGGCCGTGGAGGCCTCACCACGATCAAGGAGGCGCGGGCGCTGCCTGCTGCGCAGGCCAATGGTCTCGGCCGTGGTGGACTGATCGCGGACGGCCGCATCGTTCCCGCTTCGCCCATGCCGCCGGTGTTCGTCAGCGACGTGCCGGTAATGACGGGATACACGTTGAACGATCTCTTCATCAGCCGTTCGCGGGCCACCGCTGAAAGCTGGAGCGCCGAGGTCAAGGAGCGTTACGGCAACCGTGCGAGCGAGTTCCTCAAGTTCTATCCGGGCGCGACCGACGACGAAGCCGCGCGATCGGCGCAACGCGAGGCGGTCGACCGCGGAGCGCTCCTCAAGATCGTCGACTGGCTCGGCACGCGTGGCGGGACCAAGCCGGTGTACACGTATCTGTTCACGCACGTCGAGCCAGGACCGGACGCGGAACGCTACGGCGCATTCCATACCTCGGAGGTGCCGTATGAGTTCAACACGCTGCACCTGTCGCCAGGCCGAACGTTTACCGACGTGGACCGGCAGCTCGCCGAGCAGTTCTCGTCGTATATCGCGAACTTCGTGAGGACAGGAGATCCCAACGGCGGGTCGCTGCCGAAATGGCTGCCGATGACAGCGGAGAACAAGGCGGTCATGGACCTGGGCGATCGTGTCGTGTTGACTCGTGCGGTGCCCCTCGGAGCCGATGAGGTGATCGCGGCGGGACGACCGCCGGCTGGCAGAGGCGGGGGCGGGCCCCCTCCGGCATCCCGAGGCACGCCCCGGTAGGTGAGGTCGTTCAGTCCTATTTCGGGCCAACATTCGACAGCAGCATTGAAGCAGGAGACCGATATGTGCCATCGCATGATGTTGATGACGGCAGCCTCCGCCGGGATCATAGGGCTGGCTATTTCGACGCCCGCTCGTCTGTCGGCGCAGAGTGCAGCCGACACCACCGGGCCATATCGCGTGACGATGGAAGAGGATCCCTCTCTTCCGAATCACACGGTGTACCGCCCGGCCGACCTGGACACTGTGCGAGGAACGCTGCCAATCGTGGCGTTCGGCAACGGGGCGTGCGCCAATGCGGGCAACGCCTTCGAGCGGTATCTCGCCGAGATCGCGTCGCACGGATTTCTCGTCGTAGCGAACGGCCCTATTAGCAACGCCGCGCTGCCGGCGGGACGCCCCGGACCTCCCGGCGCGACGGTTGGTGGCGGGCGCGCGGGGACACCCGCTGCACCAGGGGCAGTTCTCGGTGCTGCTCCTGCGATGGCCCCGCCGGGCGCAACGGGGGAAGCCGCGCGCGGGGCGGCGCCGACGCCTCCCGGAGCGGGCAGGGGAGACGGAAGGGGACGGGGCGGACCGGGATCGTCGGTTGATCAGCTGTACGAAACCGTCGACTGGGCGCACCGGCAGCACGCCGCTTCCGCCAGCCGCTACCGTGGCAAGCTTGCGGTCGACAAAATCGCGGTAGCTGGGCAATCGTGCGGCGGACTGCAGGCGCTCGAAGCCGCCGGCGATCCGCGGGTCGCCACGGCAGTGATTTTCAACAGCGGCATCATCAGAGGCGGGGGCCGCCCTGGCGGCGCGCCGGGACAGCCAGCTGCTCCGGGGGCCGAGCCCGGCCGGGCCGCCGGCGGGGCACTGGCAATCACTCCGGCGATCCTGACAAAGCTGCACACACCGTTGATCTACATCATCGGCGGCCCGTCCGACATTGCGTACGCAAATGCCGAATCGGACTTCGCTGAAATCGACAAGGTCCCGGTGTTCAAGGCCAATCTCGATGTCGGGCACAACGGCACGCTCTACGAGCCGCACGGCGGTAAATTCGCGGAGGTGGCCACGCAGTGGTTCCTGTGGCAGCTCAAGGGCGATGCGAAGGCTGCCGCGCTGTTCAAGGGCGATCCATGCGGCCTGTGCACGGCACCGGAGTGGAAAACGGAACGCAAGAACTGGAAGTGATGCGGCTCATCACGCTGCAGCATGACGTGCTCGTCCTCATGCTAGCCTTCGGCCACTGACCGGCGCGTGTCTCAATAGCGCGTAAGGGTAGACGGAATCGGGAGATCTTCATGCTGCGAATGTTGTCGTTGGCCGTGCTCTTGGGAGGCACGGCAGCCCTGGCCCAAACCCCTGCCGTGTCGGCGCCAGGCACGCCGGCGCCATCGAACGTCCAGGGCGCGGCCTACCCGCGCATCAATCCTGACCAGACGGTCACGTTCCGACTGCGGGCGGATGCCGCCCAGACGGTCAGCGTCAACCTGCCTGACTTCGGCATGGTGCCGCTCGCGAAGGGCGACGGCGGATTCTGGATCGGCACGACTGGTAAGCCCGTGCCACCTGGCTTCTACTACTACACCGTCAACGTCGATGGGTTCACGGGCAATGACCTCGGATCGCAGACCTATTACGGGTACAACCGCTACGGGAGCGCGCTCGAGGTGCCCGGTCCCGACTCGGCGCTTTGGGCCGCGCGCGACGTGCCGCACGGCGTGGTGCGCGAGCAGTACTATTTCTCGAAGTCGATGAACGAGTGGCGGCGCATCCGCGTCTACACGCCACCCGACTACGACAAGAGCGGCAACACGCGCTATCCCGTGCTGTACCTCCAACACGGCGCCGGTGAAAATGAAACGAGCTGGAGCCACCAGGGGCGCGAAGGCTTCATCCTCGACAACCTGCTCGCGGACAAACGCATCCGTCCGATGATCGTCGTCAACGAAAACGGTGTCGTTCCAGCAGCCACTCCAGCCGGTGGTGCGCGGGCCGCTGGCCCCGCTCCGGCGCCCACTGCGCCAGTCACACCGATCACCGCACCGCCGACCCGCGCGACAGCACCGGCTGCGGCGGGTGCGCCCGCTGGTGTCGCAAATGGCCCCGTCACGGGGGCGCCAGCCGGACGCGGCGGTCGCGGTGGCGGCGGCGTCATGGCCGGCAACACGTTCGCGGAGTTCGATGCGATCGTGTCTCGGGACCTCATTCCCTTCATCGACGCCAACTACCGGACGATGGCCAATCGCGCATCACGCGCAATAGCCGGACTCTCGATGGGCGGCGCTCAGGCAATGCGCCTTGGAGTCAATCATCTCGATCTGTTCAGCGCGATCGGACTCTTCAGCCCCGCGGTCGGTAATCTCGATCCCGCGACGGCCTACGACGGCAAGCTCGCCAATGCCGCCACGTTTAACAAGCAGGTGAGGCTGCTCTGGATCGGCATCGGCACGGAGGACTTCCTGTATCAGGGCGTGAAGGCCTCGCACGAGAACCTGGCGAAGGCCGGCATCACACACACGTGGCACGAAACGTCTGGCGCGCACGTCTGGCCGGTCTGGCGCAAGTACCTCGCGGAGTTCGCGCCGCTGCTGTTCAGGTAGACGGCCAGCCTCGACCGAATCAAACGGCTAGATCGACCGACGCCACTTCGGCTCTCTGAGGTCGACGCCGCTCTTCACGGCCTCAAGGACAGGAAACAATGGCGCCTGAGGACGATTGGAAGACCGGGCGGCGTGAAGCGACTCTGGGCCAGACTCCGCTACGTCGGATCGCCCAGCCCGACGACATCGTCGGGCCCGTGACGTTTTTGGCCAGCAACGATTCGAGACATATTACTGGCGCGCTTCTGCTTTGCGATGGGCGGCCTGACGATGGTTGGCGCGTAGCGAGCGGTGAGCCGCGGCAACCGCCGAGAGGTAAAGCGGTCGCCCTGCACTCCGGGCGTGGGCGGATTCTACTGCTGTCCGGGCCGTGCACGCTCCCGGCATTCTTAAGCGCCGGCACGTCTGATTCCGCTTTGAACTAAGTCTCACCAGCCGCGGAGATCGCCAGTACACTCGCGGCATTCACTTTCGGGAGGATTCAGATGGTGCGTACGCTCAAGGCCGGGGCCACGGTCCTAGCGATTTGTCTCATGGTCGCTCACGGTCGTGCACAGCAGGGCCCCCGCGGCACTCAGGGCGCCTTGCCGGTCGCGCCCGACTCGCCACTCGGAACGGGGCCTTACAAGGCCCTCATGGAGATGGATGCGGCGCTGATGACGCACACCGCCTATCGTCCGGCCGACCTCACGGTATTCGGTGCCACGAAGCTGCCAATCATCGCCTGGGGCAACGGCGCGTGCGCCAACGCGGGTGACGCGTTCCGTCCGTTCCTCACCGAGATCGCCTCGCACGGATACCTGGCGGTCGCCATTGGGCCGATCGTCGGCGGCGCGCGCGCGAGCGGGCCTGTGGCGCCAGGTGCGGTGGCCACTCCAGGCGCCGGCGCGCCTCCCGCGGCCGGTGCGCCGCCCGTCCGGGCCGGCGGCCCTGCGACAAGTTCGAGCCAGCTTGTCGACGCCATTGATTGGGCGGTTCGGGAGAACACGCGCCGCACCAGCAAGTACTTCGGCAAACTGGACACGACCAAGATCGCCGTCATGGGGCAGTCGTGCGGCGGTGTGCAGGCGGTGGCCGCCTCTGTCGATCCACGCGTCACGATCACCGTCGGGTGGAACACGGGGCTCGTGGGCCCGCGCACGACCGGTCCGATCATGGAAGACGTCCCGAAGGAGACGCTCGAGAAGCTCCACGGCCCGGTTGCGTATTTCACCGGTGATCCGGGCGACGTGGCGCATCCCAACGCGGCCGACGACTTCAAGCGCCTCGAAGCCATCGGCAGGCTGCCGGCGCTGCACGCCTGGAAAGACGGGATGACGCACGGCGGCACCTATCGCGAGGAGAACGGCGGCGAGATGGCGCGAATCGCGGTCGCCTACTTGGCTTGGCGCCTGAAGGGCGACCAGACCGCCGGCCGCATGTTTACCGGTCCGAACTGCGGGCTGTGCACCACCCTCGGGTGGCACGTGAGCCGCGCGAGGATCGAGTGATGCGTCCCTCTCGCAGCGGCGGTATTGTCCTCGCGGCGCTGATCGCTGCAACACCTGCAGGCCAGGCACAGGTTGCGGCTCCGGTCGCGCGAGGTCAGGAGATTCGTCTCTGGCCCGGGAAAGCGCCAGGCTCCGAGCAGTGGACGATTCCTGAAACCGTGACACCGGCGCCAGAGGGAGGGCGCTCGATCGCCAACGTCAGCGATCCCACGATCAGCGTGTATTTGCCCGAGCCGGCTGCGGCAAGCGGCACGGCGGTCATCATCGCACCCGGCGGTGCCCTTCGTTTCCTCGCGTGGGACGAGGCGGTTGCCCGGTGGCTGAACAGCAAGGGCATCGCCGCATTCCTGCTGAAGTACCGCACCCTGCAGATACCTCCATCGGCCGGCCGTGGAGGTGGACAAGTTCCCTTGGGGCTCGGCGGTCCGCTCGGCTCGCGCCAGGAGATCGAGATTCGCAACGCGAACGCCAACCCTGCTCCCAATGACGCCGCCCTCACCGAGGTGCTGCACATGGGCATTGCTGATGCCGAGCAGGCGCTTTGGGTGGTACGGCGTCGAGCCAGCGAGTGGCGGATCGATCCGAGCCGCGTGGGCATGATGGGATTCTCGGCGGGCGGCGGTGTGATCGTCGGCACCGCGATGCAGGCCGCACGATCTGACGCGTATCCTGACTTTCTCCTGTCTCTCTACGGCCCCTCGTTGATGGACGTCACGCTGCCCCCTCACGCACCGCCACTCTTCATCGCCGTCGGTGCGACGCACTTCAACGTCACAAGCGGATGTCTGGCATTGTTTTCGGCATGGAAGGCCGCTGGCAAGCCGGTTGAGCTCCATGTGTACGACCAGGTGAGCGCGGGCTTCGGAATGGCCAAACGCGGCTTGCCCGTTGATGGCTGGACTGACCGCGCGTACGAGTGGTTGGTGGCTCGCAAGCTGACGCGATAACGCCGGCCACGCTCTGCTGAGGAGTCGTATGAGGAGGTCCATAAAGACTGCTGTCGCCGCGGTGGTCGCTGCAGGGACCGTGGCGCTCGCAGCGCAGGAGTCCACCCTGAACCGGGCCAATTACCGTGGGCCCGGGCCGTATGAGGCTGAACGCACGTCCGACACCACGCTCCCGAACCAGACGATCTATCGACCGAAGGATCTCTCCAGGCTCACCAGTGGAAGAATGCCGATCGTTGCCTGGGGCAATGGTGGGTGCGCCGCCAACGGCGGCGGTTCGGCAGAGCCCGCGCTGATGGAACTGGCCAGTTAAGGGTACCTCGTTGGTGCAGGCGGCGTTTTCGCGGCGGCGCCCGCCGCCCCGGCGCGTGGCGCGGTACCGCCCCGTGGTGCGGGTCCGGCCCGTGGCGTGACATCGAATGACGTGCCTGCGCCGAACCAGACGGCGACGCGCGTCCTCCGCGATTTCGTGGATTGGGCGATCGAGGCGAACAGCCGTTCCGACAGCCCCTATCGCGGAAGAATCGATACGACCAAGATCGCCCTCGCGGGACATTCGTGTGGGGGCCTGCAGGCCATCGCCCTCGCCGACGACAGGCGCGTGACGACCGTGCTCGTCCTGAACTCCGGGACGATTCCTCGCGCCGGCATCCCGACGCCAGACGGCGGGACGCGCGCTCCGGCCGGATACCTGCCGTCCAACGAAGACGATCTCAAGGAGTTCCACACGCCCGTCCTCTACTTGATTGGCGGTCCGACCGACCAGGCGTTCCAGGGCTCAGAGTCAGACTTCAAAGCGATCAGCGGTGTACCGCTGTTCAACGGAAACTATCCCGTTGGTCATGGCGCGACGTACCGCGATCCTCGAGGCGGGGTCTTCGCGGCGGTCGCCACCGATTGGCTCGACTGGCAACTGAAAGGCGCGAAGGACCTCGCGAAGAAGTTCACAGGGCCCTCGTGCGAGCTCTGCAACGTCCCGAACTGGACCGTGAAGCAGAAGAACCTGCCGTGAAACTTCTGCGTCAGTTCGCCTCGGCGCGCCGGCTCACCTGCCGGTGCAGGATCAGGATGATGCAGAGCGTGATCGCGTCCGCGGCGGCAACGGCGTAGAATCCCGCTGCGAATCCACCCGTCCAGTCCCGCAAGGCCCCGAAGAGCTGTGGGCCGAGATAGCCGAACACCCCTGCGCCGAGGCTGACCACGCCCATGACGTTCCCGACCTCCCTGCCACGCATGACCTCGCCGGCGATACCGTAGAGCTGGTTGACGGCCGTAAACCCGATCGCCAGCACGAGCGCCGATGCGATCCGGAACGTGAGGAGATCCGGCACGGTCATCGCGAGCGACGCCACAACGTGGATGCTGAACATCACCGCCAGGATTCTCCACTTGTTGTAACGGTCCATGAGCGTGCCGATCGCGAGATTGGCGATGATGGCGCCGGCGTAGCCGGTGCTGATGATGAGACCGGCGCCCACCGCGTCGAGTCCGAAAACCCCGCGCGCGACCGAGGGCACGAAGAACGTGATGCTGAACTGACCAACGCCACCGAGTCCGAGAACCAGCGCCAGCACCCAGACGATGGGGGTGCGAAACGCGCTCGGCGCAGAGGCGCTGACCGGATCCTGGGCGACCGCGTGTGGCCCCACCGGCACGCGAGTGGGTCGTCCGGTCGCCCGATACAGTGCCCCGAACACGACCGCCGCCACGAGCGCCGCCGCAGCGTACCCGAGCACCGCGATCCGCCAGCCGAATTCGCGCTCGAGTGCACCGCCCGCCGGGGAACCGATGATGGACGCCAGCGAAGATGTCGCCCCGACGATGCCCATCGAGCGCCCCTTGAGGGAAGACGGGCACGTCACCGCGACCGCGACGAGCACGGTGACGAACGCAAAGCGGTAGCCGGTGATCCAGAGCCCGCGCCAGATCAGGCCCTCGCCGGCGTCCGCTGCGCGACCGAGCATCGCCAGTCCGATGGCGACGATGACAAGGCCACAGATGAGCGTGCGTTTCTCGCCAAAGCGGTGAGCCGCAAATCCCGCCGGGACGCTCATCGTCAGCGCGATCAGGCCGTACATCCCCGTGAACAGCCCCAGTTGCGTGAAGTTCATCGCGAGGTCGCGTTGAATGGAAGGCAGGAGCGGCGAGAATCCCAGGTTGCCCATCTGCATCGCGAAGAGCGCCACCAGCGCGCCCGCGAATGACACGACCCACGGGCGGGAGTTCTGGCTGGCGGCCGTCGCGCTGGTCATGGTCTGACCCTCGCTTCGATGAACCGCGCGACTGCGGCGCGCATCTCCTCGGGATCCCATCCGCGCGAGTCGACAACGTCGGCATGAACCGGAAACACCGGGATACCGGCGCGCTCCAGGGCATCCTCCACAAACCGCTTGCCGGTCGCCGCCGCTCGCATGCCGTGGGGCCGAAGAACCAGGGCACCGTTGATACGATGCCGTTGCGCCTGATCGACGACCCATTCGTTCGCCCAAGGTGGGTTGTGGAGCTGCTCGTTGAGATTGACGATGCGGCTGGCCAGCGCCGCGAGGGGTTCATCGAGCCCGTAGCGGATGTATCCGTCCGGCCCGAAGGCCAGATACATCGACCAGACGAAGACAGCGCCGTGAGAAGCCTCGAACGCGGTGTAGAAGTCGGTGTCGTGCCAGAGGCCGGCGCCCACCCACATGAGGCGCACGCGCTCATCCGGACACGCAGCGGTTCCCGCATCAACTCTGGCTCGAACCTCGTTCCGAAACGCGCGGGCGTGCGAGATCGCCCATGGGCTGCCCCTGACCCACTGGGTGGCCATCACGTTCGTAATCTGCTCGGTCATGCGGACCGGCGCCTTCGGGGCGTCACAGATCAACGTGCGGACCTCGTCGAAGATCTCCTCCTGCGTGTTGATCGCTGACATGTGCGCGGCGAGCGCATCGCGATCGAATCGCCGGCCCAGGATCCGTTCGAGGACCGCAATCACGCGTTCCAGTTCGGCAATTGTGAATTGAAGACGATGCGGTTCGACGAGCTCGCGCCAGCGACTCCGGCTGAGCTCCCACCACCGTGGCGGCAGGACCGTCACGCCCGGATTGTCGATACTGATGAACTCGGTGCCGAGCACTTCAGCCCAGAGCGCGAACACGCGCTGAATGCAGTCGCACGTGAGCCGGGCGCAGAGGAGCGCCGGCCGGGGGAGTCCGCCCCACGGTGCCGGCGGACGGCCGTCGGCAAGGGTCGCGGCCAGGCCGAGGCTGCAGTAGTGGCAAAGGCCGCTGTGAAAGCCACGCTCGTTGAGCGCGTCGAGGTACGCAGGAGCCAGCCGCTTCGCGGCGATGAGGGCGGCCCACCACTGGTTGCTGACGGCCGGCATCCCCATCACGTGGAACAGTTCAAAGGGGCAATCGGCCTGCAGAATCGCGTACGGCTGATGGCCGTCGAAGACGTCGCGACGCAACTGCGCGAACCACTCCTTCTGAAAAGCGGACGCGGCCGACGTCGATGCCAGTTGTTTGTCCGCCACCGGCTACCGACGCGCCACCGCGCGCTCTAGAAACGTGGTGACGTGTTCTCGCCATCGCGACGACATCTCAGGATCGCCCGTGTCGTCGCGAACGACGAGACTAGGCACGCCGAGGTCGTCGAAGCGCGACCGCTGCCGTGGGTAGTCCCACCCAAGTACCGCATCGTCGGGCGGGAGGTAGAAGACGACGCCGTCGATGTCGGCGCGGGTGAACTGTCCGAGCCACGCGTCCTCGGCCGCCCGATCCTCACGCGGGCTTTCGACATGTTCGTAGTAGTGGTCGAAGACGCTTGTCACAGGATCGCTCGTCAGCGCGATGTCGGGGCCGGCCGATCGCGCCCCCCATCCCCCCGCTTCGGCCACGACCACCGCGCCCATCTGTTCGAGCATCTGGTGCAGGCGGGAGTCGTCGGCCGGCGCACCCGCAAGGAGCATTCGCGGGCCGGGGAGAGGAGCCGACCGCTCCAGATCGTCGACGGCCTGGCTCATCTGCGCGATGTAGGTCGCGCCATCCACCAGCGAGAAGGCGCCGAGCAGCGCCATCGCCGTCACCCCACTCACTTGGGGCCGTGGGAGTCGCAAGCTGAGCAGACGGCGCATCAGCGCACGCGCGGTGTTCGACTCGGTAACAGCGTCCGCCAGCCTCGCCTGGTCCGGACGCCGGCCGGCCAACTGCAACAGCCGGTCGTACAGCTCCCTGGTCCGCTCCAGTCCGTAGGCGCGCGCGCTCGGAGTGCGCGTCTGCAGCAGGTCGTAGAGCCAGATCGGGGGAAGTGACGCGGAGAGTCCCTGCCTGGCGAACTCGCGAAAGTAGAGGAAAGCCTTGTAGTCCTGTTCTGACGACCGGCTGCACACGATGACCGACGCGAAATCGAGATCGCCCGCCATCGCCGACTCGAGAAAGGCCCGTGCCCGCGTGCCAAGGCCTTCGACCTCGAGGTAGGGACTACTGGGCCGAGGAACGGCGGGCGGAGTCGGCCGATAGACGACCCCATCGAAACCGGCGGCGCGCAGCAGTTCCCGCGGCACGGTGTGTGCGGACGTGAGCGCCACTGACGTGCCCGCGGCGTGTCGGGCCCGCGCGTGGCCGAGCGGAAGATTCCACGCGCCGATGAACGCGGCGTGGGACGCAGCCTCCATCAGATCACGCGGACTCGCGCAGCGCCGCGATGCGTTCAGTCGAGTATCCGAGCAGTTCGCCGTAGACCATGTCGTTGTGCTCGCCGAGCGCGGGCGCGGGACGATCGAAGCCTGTCGCCGCGCCAGAAAACAGCATCGGCAGACCCATCCCGATGAGCCCATCGACAGTGCCGTAGTCGGGATGCGATAGCTCGACGGTTTCCTTGCGTTGGATCACGCGCCAGTCGCGGACGGCCTCCCCAGGTGACCGCACCTCCGCCGTGGGCACCCCGTGACGGTCGAAGCGCTCAACCAACTCACGCGAGGTGCGAGTCGAGGTGAACGCCTCGATGCACGCGTTCAACTCCTCGACGTGCTCGACCCGAGCATCACGCGTCACAAATCGAGGGTCAGCGGCGAGGGCCGCCTGATCGATGCTGGCGAACACTCCTCGGGCGAACGTCTCAGTAGGCGCGCAGATGGCAATGAACCCATCGACCGTGCGGTACACGCCGAACGGCGCCAGACGAGGCACGGTGCGGCCCGTTCGCTGCGGCACGCCGCAGCGCTCGAGCAACTCGAACGGCTCGCTGGCGACCAGTGCGGTCAGCGAGCCAAGCATGGAGACGTCCACGAGTTGTCCGCGGCCGGTCCGTGATCGCTGCTGCAGCGCCGCAAGGATCCCGATGATCCCGAAGAGCGGCGCGACCAGATCGGCGAACGGCACACCCACACGGATCGGCGGGTCCGCAGGTTCACCGGAGGTCATCATCAGGCCGCTCAGGGCCTGAACGATAGCGTCCATCGCCTTGCCGCCGCCGGTGGACTTGTCGGCGCCAAATCCGGAAATCGAGCACCAGACGAGGCGCGGGTTGACGCCCCGCCCGAAGTCATAGCCCACGCCCAGGCGATCAAGCGTGCCGGCGCTGAAATTCTCGACGACGACGTCGGCGTGGCCGAGAAGGTCGCCCATCACGCCGCGCGCCTCGGGCGCCTTCAAGTTGAGCGTGGCGCTGTGTTTTCCGCGCAGGCGATTGAGCACGGATGTGGACACGTCATCGGGGTGCACCCGGGTCAACGAGACGCCGTCGCGCCCGACATATGGCGCGTTCGAGCGGCACGGATCGCCCCCCGCCGGGTTCTCGACCTTGACGACGCGCGCGCCGAGGCCCGCGAGCAGCAGCGTCGCAAATGGACCGGCAAGCGCGATCGTTAGATCGACGACTGTCAGACCCTCGAGCGGTTTCTCTTGAAGCACGTCGTCCAGGTTGGTCATGCGGATCGAGCGAGTGCCGATCCTATCCGAACGCCCTCCACGGTATTAAGACTTTGTGTCGTGCGTCGTCAGATGTCCGACGTCTCGTACCCACATCACGCCATCGCGCCATCGGAACCTCGTCGGCAGTCCCACCTCGGTCGTGATGCTCTTCACGTAGTCCACGACGCGTGCTCCCCTGCCGGTTCGGCCAAGCGGCTCGGGCTGGCCCGAGGAGCGAATCCAGCACGGGATGAAGCCGGCGCGTTCGACGCCGCCGGCAGTCACATCAGAGACGGCGACCATGGTGTTCCGGGCTGCGGATGGAAGGGATAGGCCGGCATCTTCGGATCCGGCTCGAAGCCGAACAGCGTGCGGCGACGCGCGGCCCAGGCACGCCGCTGCGGACTCGTCGTGACGCTGAGCGCGCGCGTCACGGTGACGAAGTTGCCCAGGCCGTGAAAGATCGGCCGGCCGCGGTACGTCTCGATACCGCGCAGGATGTCCGCGTGATGGCCGACGACGTGGCCGATCGCGATGTCGGCAGTCCGCAGCAGGTGTCGGCTGGCGTCGAAGAACCTGTCGGGTTTCGGCTCGTCGAGAATCAGATCGCCGACGAGCATGACGCGGCACGTCTTGCCGGTCTTCATGATCGCCTGGCTGCCGACGATCGGCCCGTGCGGCGGATCGAAGACCTGGACGGTCTGCCCCGCCGCGGCACATCGGGTGCGCGGTCCCAGCAGGTGCGCACGACATCCAGGAACGACTTGACGAGGGGCGACGTGGGACCGCGACGCCGCGCCACAGCGATCGCAACAGTGGGCACCGGATCCCAGTCAAGCGGTTTCATCACGACGCCCGGCGGAAGAATGGCCGCTACGTAGTCCGGCAACAGCGCAAAGCCGAGTCCGGCCTGCACCATGCTGAGGTGCCCAAGCACGTTGTCGGCACCGTCGACCGCGTGCGTCCGGATGCGCGCCTCGCGGTAGAAGTTCGCGACGGCGTCATGGAGCGCCGGCGCCTGCGCCCGGTCCATGGTGATGCACGGCAGATCGTCGAGCAGGTTCACGGCAATCCGCTTCCTGCGCGCCAGCGGATGATGCGCCGGGAGCACCACCGTGATCGGTTCCCGCACGAGTTCGACGGCCTCCAAATCCTCCTCGTGCACTGGACCGCGGACAAACGCGACGTCGAGCGTCCCCTGTCGCAGCCCCATCAGCGGCTCGACCGCGTACCGACTGTGAAGGACGACGCGCACGTCTGGCAGCGCCTTGGAAAGGGCCGGGCGCAAGGTGGGCAGCACCTTCACGTCGGCGGCCGCAAACGATCCCACTGAGAGTTCGCCAGCCTGGCCGGCCGCCGCCTTCCCCGCCATCCGCGTGGCGTATTCGACGCGACTCAGGATGTCCTGCGTCTCGCGCAGAAAGACCCGGCCGGCGCTCGTGAGACTCACACGATGGCGCGTGCGGTCGAGCAGCGAGACACCGACTTCGCGCTCGAGCTGCCGGATCTGCTGGCTGAGCGACGGCTGTGAGGTGTGCAGCCGATCGGCAGCACGCGTGAAGTTGAGCTCTTCCGCAACCGCGACGAAATACCGCAAATGCCGGAGTTCCATCAGCCGAGAGCGTAGACCTCTCCGCTTGCACGCGGCAAGTCGTATCCCAGGTCGTAAGACGACTCACGTCTCACGAGCCGGGGCACAAAGTCTTGGCGAGCCGGCGGGGATGGCCGTAGACTCCGCCTCACAGTGGACTCGTCTGTCTTATCGAGGGTGAGGGGACTTATGTGGCGAACCGGCCTTGTGACTAGTGCATGTGCGATGGTGCTGTCTGGAGCGGCGGCGTTCGCCCAGGCTCCGGGACCCCAACAGCAGCCGCCCGCTGGCACAGCCGCGCCAGGCGGCCGCGCGCAGGGCGCCGGACGAGGTGGACCGGCGATCGTGTCGCCAG
>Ga0190274_10001104_pt1 | contig 15835 bp, 9 predicted proteins | sample Popmic531T_FD_133002 | JGI IMG/M metagenome (GOLD analysis project Ga0190274, IMG submission 133002) | Populus adjacent soil microbial communities from riparian zone of Yellowstone River, Montana, USA - 531 T | ecosystem: Environmental > Terrestrial > Soil > Riparian zone | place: USA: Montana...
CGAAACTCGAGTCGGGTCGCGCCAACGACTGGCCTTTCCAAGGCGTGGCCTCCTCGCCGCTCATCGTCGGCGACCGGCTGTACTACGTGAGCAACCGAGGCGTGCTGCTCTGCCTCGATACCAAAGGATTCCGTGACGGTGAGAACGACGGGCCCGTCACCAATGAGCCGCTCTCCGCCCAGACCAACGCCGACATCGTGTGGGCGTTCGACATGATGGAGGAAGTGGGCAGCTACCCGCACAACCTGTCGAACTCGTCGCCGACCGTGTTGGGCGATCTGCTGTACGTGAGCACGTCGAACGGACAGGACGAAAGCCACGTCAACATTCCGTCACCGCGCGCGCCGTCGATCATCGCGGTCAACAAGAACACCGGCAAGCTCGTCTGGGAGGACGCGTCAGCGGGTGACCGCATTCTGCACGGGCAGTGGTCCACGCCCTCGGTCGGTTCCATCGGCGGCATCGATCAGGTCGTATCGGCGCAGGGGGACGGCTGGGTGCGCGGTTACGAAGCCACGACGGGCAAAAAGCTCTGGGAGTTCGACACGAATCCGAAAGACTCGGTATGGCCGCGCACGCGCAACGAGGTCATCAGCACGCCCGTGATCTTCGACAACCACGTCTATATCGCCAACGGACAGGATCCGGAGCACGGCGAAGGTGTCGGCCACATGTACGCGATCGATGCGACCAAACGCGGCGACATCACCGAGAGCGGCCGCGTGTGGCACTACGACAAGATCCGACGGTCCATCTCGACGGCGGCGATCGCTGACGGCCTGATCTATATCGCTGACTTCAGCGGATTCCTACACTGCCTGGACGTGAAGACGGGGCAGCCGTACTGGACACACGACACGTTCGCGGCCATCTGGAGTTCGCCGATTCTCATCGGTGACAAGGTCTACCTTGGCGACGAGGACGGCGACGTGATCATCATGCAGCACGGCAAGGAAAAGAAGATCGTGGCGGAGATGAACATGGGCAGCGCCGTCTACGGCACGGCGACCCCCGCCAATGGCGTCCTCTTCATCAACAACCGCACGCAACTCTTCGCCCTGGCGGTGAAGTAACCGCCGGCCGTTCGCCATGGCGATCTCCAGGCGTCACGCACTCGGCAGCATCGGGGCCCTCGCCGCCTCGGCGATTGCCCGACGCGTATTAGGCGCGTCGCAGACGCCGGGGGACGCCTGGCCGCAGTTTCGCGGCAACCCTCGACTGACTGGCGTCGCCGCTAGTGCGTTGCCTCCGACGCTGACACTGCTGTGGAGCTACGACTCCGGCGATGTCCTCGACTCGTCGGCCGCCATCGTGGGCGGCATCGCGTACATCGGGGCCGGCGACGGACATCTCGTCGCGCTCGATCTGTCGACCGGCAAGCCTCGATGGAAATACGCCACATCCACACTGCTCGGTGAATCTTCGCCGGCTGTCAGTGGGGGCGTCGCCTATATCGGCGACATGGATGGGATTCTCCATGCGGTGAACATCGCGGACGGCGCCAAGCTCTGGACGTTCAAGACGACGGGTGAAATCAAATCGTCGCCGATTGTGGTGCGCGACACTCTGCTCATCGGATCCTACGACACCCGCCTGTACGCGCTCGACGCCCGCGGCGGTCGATTGCGGTGGACGGTGGAGACGAAGGGTCCGGTCCACGCGACGCTCGCGGTGCTCGGCGAGACGGTATTCATCGCCGGATGCGATTCAGTGTTCCGTGCGATTCGTATCGCCAATGGCACCCAGGCTTATCAGATCGACGTCGGCTCCTACGTCGGTTCTTCACCGGTGGTCGAAGGCGATCGAGCGTTCTTCGGGACCTACGACAACGAGGTCGTGGCGCTCGATCTCCGCGCGCGAAAAGTCCTGTGGCGGTTTAGCGACCCGGCACATCAGTTTCCGTTCTACTCGTCGGCCGCACTCAGTCAAGGGCGTGTGATCATCGGTGGCCGTGACAAGTACGTGCGTGCGCTCGATGCCGCGACGGGCAAGTCTGTGTGGGCGTTCCTGACCAAGGCGCGCGTGGACTCATCACCGGCCATTGTCGGTGGCCGCGTCTACGTTGGATCGAGCGACGGTCAGCTGTACGTGCTCGACGAACGCACCGGACAGAAGAGATCGGAGTTCAACGCCGGCGACGCGATCACAGCTTCGCCCGCCATCGCCGCCGGTCGTCTCGTCGTCGGTGCCCGCAACGGCATCGTCTACTGTCTGGGTTAGCGAACGGGCGCGCCGGGCTCCGGCTTCTTCTCGACGGTCACCCATCGGCTGCCGCGGACCGTCACCCCGGACTGTTTCACCTTCACGTTCAACTGGTGGGGCTTGCCGTCGCGGTCCTTCGGATCGGGCAGGACTCCCAGAACGTAGTACGCAGAGGTCTCCTTCGCGATCCGGTCGAAGAACGGGTCGCTGTTGCCCATGAGGTCCTTGAACAGGGCGCCGCCCGACGCGCCGGTGAACTGATCGAGCGATCGGCTGAGCAGGTTGCTGTCGGTCGCCGCGCTGGTCAGCGTTCTTCGTCCGCGACGTTGCTCGGCGGAGGCCAACTGCCTATAGCGCCAGTCGACGAACAATGTGTAGATCGCCGTGTTCGTCTTCACGGCTTCTTGGCCGATGAAAGCGTCGAGATTGCCGATATTGGGCCGGCCGGACGGCCGGTCGCTCGTGATGATGCCGCCGCTCACCAGCACCAGATTCTTGTGGCCGGGAACATCGATGAGATTCGCGACGAGCGATCGCAGCATGCCGAGGCTCAGCGTCGAATCGCGCTCGATCTCCACAAGCTGAACGGAGATCTCGGTATTCAGTTTGGTCGAACACTGGGTCTCAACAAGAGGAGGTGGGGACGAACAGCCGACCGACGGGGCACAGAACGCCTGCAACAGCTGACCCCATTCCTGGCGGCACTGATCCGGAGTGAGGGCAAAGCTCACCGGCACGGTCGGAAGGTCCTCGTGCAGGATGGGCGACAGACCGACTAACTCGGACGGGCGAAGGTCGAACTCCACTGTCCTGCGGTAGGCCTGACCGGTGACCTTCGCCAGCGCGGAAACAATGGTCTTGTGCTCGGTCGTGGGAGCGATCTGCACGCCCGTCGGAAACACGTACAGGCCGACCATGTCGGAGGGATGGAGTGCCTCGACGAACGCGCGCGCGGCGCGAGTTACCCCCTGCACGCTGCCGGGATCGAAAGTGGAAGAGTCGATGACCAGCACGAATACGCGAAAGGCCGAGACCGACTGCCGCAAGCGGACCGGGTCCGGCCAGATGCCGACGCTCGGCGGCGCAGTCACCGGCGGCGGGGCCGACGTTTGGTTCTGGTCGTAGCGAACAAGGTCGGCTGACACGACGCGTCGTGCCTTGCCGTCAACGGTCACCTCAAACTTGTCGGTGCCGAGCCCGACCACGGGGACGCCCGAACTCGTCACGACCGTGACGTCGAACTCGATGAGATCGACGGCCTCGCGAAATGTCGGCTGTTGGCCATCGCCGGCAGCACCCCATAGTGCGGCGCCGGTCGTCACCACGGCCATACCAGCCATTAGCCGTTGCAGGGACCGCATCATGATGGAGCGTGCAGGCACAGGTTAGCACCTCCGCGCTGGCGGCTGCGGCAACTGCCGCTGGCTCCCGCTGGTGCTCGCGGTCTGGCAGCGCAGTCAGGGCATCTGGGAGCGGCGTCGCCATTCGTCTCGAGACAGTACGTACTTCAACACCGGCCTGTCCGGCAGGTGCGGCAATGCAACGTCGCCTTCGAGATGCTGCCCCAACCGCTCGGCGACACGAATCGATCGGAGGTTGCCCGGGAGGATCAAGCTCATCACTTGCGGCTGGTCGAGCACGCTGAAGGAGTACTCCAGACACTTCAAACCTGCTTCTGTGGCGTAGCCCTTTCCCCACATGTCTTTCTTCAGCGTCCACCCGACCTCGAAGCCTGGCCAGCCCTCCGGCGACCAGGGCCCGACGCGTCCCACGAACATCCCGGTTTCGCGCTCGACGACGGCGAACATGCCGAAGCCGCGCAGCGTCCAGTGGCCCACCGTGGAACAGAGGCTCTGCCAGGCGCCAAATCGCGGCATCGGCTTACCGTCTGGCGTCACGAACCGGGCTACGTCGGGATCGCCGAACATGGCGGCGAACCCGTCGAAGTCCGTGAGTACGCAGGGCCTGAGGATGAGGCGTTCAGTCTCGAGAATGACACTCATGATCGCGCCAGTCTACGACACGGCCATGTCGTCGGACTTCGAACCCCCAAGGACCCCAAAGACCTACAGGTCCGAAGGCGGTCCTGAAGTGCCCTGAGGACCAACAGTACCTGGAGTACCGGCATGATCTCTAACGCGCGAAAAGCCCGGCATCGGATACGCCGTAAGTAGCTCGCGCACTTCGCCTGCCACGCGGTCGAGCGTTGCGACGTCATCCCGCTTGGCCGCACTGATCGCTTCGTCCATCCATCGTGCGACGTCAGCCATGTGTTCGACGCCCAGCCCGCGCGTCGAGAGCGCCGCGGTGCCCAACCGAATGCCGGACGGATCGAACGGTTTGCGTGTGTCGTACGGCACGGTGTTGTAGTTGAGCTCGATGCCGGCGCGGTCAAGAGCGCGCGCGGCCGGCTTGCCACCAATCCCCTTGGCCGCAAGGTCAATCAAGATCAAGTGATTGTCGGTACCGCCTGAGACCAGATCGAATCCGCGGCCGACGAGCGCCGTGGCGAGCGCCTGCGCGTTGGCCACCACCTGGCGGGCGTAGTCCCTGAACGCCGGCTGCGCGGCCTCGAAGAGCGCGACGGCGATACCTGCCGTCGTGTGATTGTGCGGACCACCCTGCAGCCCCGGGAACACGGCCTTGTCGATGGCCGGCGCATGCGCGCGCGAGCACATCAGCATCGCGCCGCGCGGCCCTCGCAACGTCTTGTGGGTCGTCGTCGAAATGATGTCGGCGTGCCCGACCGGCGACGGATGCGCGCGGCCGGCCACAAGGCCCGCGATGTGGGCGATGTCGGCCACGAGGATCGCATCGACCTCGCGGGCGATGGCCGCGAATCCGGCGAAGTCGATCGTCCTCGATATGGCCGTGCCACCGCAGAAAATCAACTTGGGCCGCTCGCGACGTGCCAGGTCGCGCACCTCATCGAGATCGATCCGACCCGTCTCTCGTCGCACCGTGTACTGCACCGAGCGAAACCAGCGACCCGTCACCGACACGGTCCACCCGTGCGTGAGGTGGCCACCCATCGGTAGGGCCATCCCCATCACCGTGTCGCCTGGTTGCGCAAACGCCAAGTACACCGCGAGGTTGGCGGGCGATCCGGAATACGGCTGAACGTTCGCGTGCTCGACGCCGAAGAGTCCGGTCGCACGCTCGACCGCCAGTGTCTCAATCGGATCGATGCACTGCTGACCTTCGTAGTAGCGCTTGCCGGGATAGCCTTCCGAATACTTGTTCGTGAGCACGGTCCCGGCGGCTTCGAGCACGGCCGCCGAAACATAGTTCTCGGACGCAATCATCCGTAACTTGTCGTGCTGGCGTTCGGCCTCCGTTTCGATGAGAGCGGCCAGGCGGGGATCGGCGGCAGTGAGATGCGGAAGGGGTGGTACGTGCATGAGCGTCCTCCAGTCGGTCACCACACCCAGGCGCACGGTGTGGGGACGGGACGCTTCCCGGTGGTCAGTTCCACCTGCTTGCAGACGTGCTGCGCCAGTCGCGTAAGGGCATTGTACAAAGAAACCGGGTCTCGCCCATTGCGTCAAGAGACCCGGTTTCTTTGTCACTGGCGGGAAACGTGGCATAGCATGAACGGCCCCTACTGGACATGACGTCCCTCCCCAAACGCCTCGTTGCCAAGGTCGTCACTCTGCGCGACGGCGAGGGAACGACCGCGCTGCTCATGTTCGCGTATTCGTTCCTGGCTATGACGGCCTACAACATCCTCAGGCCCGTCACCAAGTCGAAGGCCATCAGCGCGCTCGGGCCCGACAACCTGCCGTACGTCCTGCTCGCCGCGGGCGTGTTCATCGGCCTCCTGATGCACGTCTACAGCTACGCGGCAGTGCGGGTTCCCCGGCGCTGGGTTATTCCGGCGACACAGGTCTGCATCGTCGGAATCCTCCTGCTGTTCTGGACGCTCTTCCAGACCTTTCCCGACGCGAACTGGGTCTCGGCTGCGTTCTACGTCTTTGGTCTGCTGCTTGGTGTCCTGCTCATCAACCAGTTCTGGATGCTCGCCAACGACATCTACGACGCACGTCAGGCCAAACGGCTCTTCGGGTTCATTGGAGGCGGTGCCAGCCTTGGCGGGGCCATCGGTTCGTGGCTTACGGTTTTCGCGGTCCACGAGGTTGGCGCGAACAATCTGGTCCTTCTCAGTGCCGCTCTGCTCGTCGTCGCGATTGCCGTCGTCGCGCGTGTCGGCCGGCACCTGTCGGGTAGCGGCATGGCGATTGAGGAACGAGGCGTCGGCGGCGGCGAGGCCCTTCGCCTCCTTCGCAGCTCCCGCCAACTCCAGGTCATCGCACTCGTGGTGGCTTTTGCCGCAATTGGTGCAGGTCTAATCGATCAGCAGCTCAACATGGCCGCCGCCGCGTTCAAAGGCGAAGACGCGACCAACGCGCTGACGGATTTTCTGGCTCAGGTTCAGGGTTGGGTGTCAATCGTTGGCCTCGTGATTCAGGTGGGATTCACGAGCCGCATTCATCGCTCTCTCGGACTGGCGGTCGCGTTGCTCATGCTCCCAGTCGGATTCGGGACGAGCGCCATCGTCATTCTTCTCACCGGAAGCTGGTGGGCGCCCGCGCTGGCACGCGTGGTCGATGCCTCTCTGCGGTACACGATCGACAAGACCACACGCGAGGTGCTTTTCCTGCCGGTCCCGCCCGACTTGAAGTTGACCGCCAAGCCCTTCATTGACGTCACGATGGACCGCTTCGCGAAAGCGGTCGGCGCCCTGGTGACGCTCGTCCTCATCAAGTCCTGGGGGCTGGGCCTCACCTGGGAGCAGTTGAGCTACGCCAGCCTCGCAGTCACGATGCTGTGGATTGTTCTGGCCGTCGTCGCCCGCCGGGAATACCTCAAGGCTTTTCGTGAGAGCATTGCGACCCGCGCGGTCGCCCCGACGGCGCTCGGCCTCGGCGCCGCAGACCCCTCCACGGTCGAAGCCTTGATTGAAGAGCTCTCGAGCCCCGATGAGGCCTCGGTGCTCTATGCCATCGACATGCTCGAGACGTTCGAGAAACGCAATCTGATCACACCGCTGCTCCTCCATCACCCGTCATCAAAAGTACGGGCGCGCGTGCTCAGGGCGTTCAAGTCGCTTCGAGCGGCAGTCGGAGAGCACTGGGCGCCGGCCGTCGAGGCACTGCTTACCGACGACGACCCCGAGGTGCGTTCGGGAGCAATGCGCGCCCTGGCGACTGTCAAGAAGGACGAGGCGCCGTCGCTCCTGCGGCATTACCTCGACGATCCGGCGCCACGGGTAAGCGTCACGGCGGCCGTCGTGCTCGCGACGTCCGCCAGCGAAGCGGACCGTCAGGCGGCCGAGATTGCGCTAGAGCGGCTGGTCTCCGACACGCGGCAGGTGGCCGCAGCGTCCAGGCGCGAGGTGGCTGCCGGCTTGGCGCACATCCCCAATGCCGCGTTCCAGCACCTGCTCATCGCCCTCATCCACGATGCGGACGTCGACGTCGCAAGGGAGGCAGTGCGAACGGCCCGCATGCTGCAGCAGCAGGACCCGATGATTGTCCCCGCGCTGGCCGCGCTCCTGAGCCATCGCCTGCTCAAGCGCGAGGCGCGCGAGGCACTCGTCAGCTATGGCGACGGTGTCGTGCCGATGCTGACGTACGTCGTGCACGATCCCGACGAACAAGTCTGGGTTCGCCGTCATATTCCCGGCACGCTCGCCGAGCTGCCCACCCAGGCTTCGCTCGACGCGCTGGCCGGGCTCCTCGGCGACCGCGACGGCTTCCTGCGCTTCAAGGCCATTGAAGCCATCGAGGCCATCCGGCGCGACGATCCGGCGCTGCGGTTCGACGGCTCCACGGCCGAGCCGCACGTGCTCAGGGAGACGGCGCGTTATTGCAACTACCTGACACTCAGGCAGAACCTTTTGCGCGAGGATCCCGACAGCGCGGGCACACTCATCGTGAGGGCGCTCACCGACAAGCTCGACCGCGCGCTCGACCGGACCTATCGGCTGCTCGGACTCATCTACCCCTGGCGAGAAATCGCCGACGCGCGCTACACCATCGAGCATGGGACGGACCGGCTACGCGCGAGCGCCATCGAATATCTCGACAACCTGTTGCGCGCGCCCCTCCGCGGCCGTGTGCTGCCCCTCGTCGAAGACGTACCCATCGAGGAAAAGGTGCGCCACGCAAATCTGGTCCTCAAAACACGGCCGCGCGATCTCGAGGACACGCTGGCACAGCTGATTCACGACGATGACCAGGTAATTTCGGCCTCCGCCATTCTGTACGTGGAACGCCGCAACCTGTGGGCCACTCTCGAAAAGGATGTCGAGTACGTGCTCGGCCACCGGCTGGTCGATGACTGGTTTGTCTTCGAGGCTGCATCGTGGGCGCTCGGATCCCGTCGCATGGGCGAGCGCCGCGACGCGCTCTGGCTCGAGCCGCTCCCGGTGGTGGAGCTGGCCGACCGGCTCCGCGGACTACCGCTCTTCGATGAGGTTTCAGCCGACGAGCTGTTTCGCATCGCACGCGCGGGACGCCAGATCGGACACGAAGGGGGCCGCCGCCTCGCGGCCCACGGGGAGGCCGGCGATGTGCAGTTTCTCCTGGGAGGATCCGTGCGCGTGTCGGATGCAGACCGCGCCTACGACCTGCAGGCGCCGGCGGCCCTCTCCTTCGAGGCCATGCTCGAGGGACGGCCGGTCGATCGGGAGATCCACACCGTCGATCGCGTTGTGTGTCTACGGATCGGGCGTCCTGAGTTCCTGACCATGCTTTCGGACAGCGTGGAACTCACGCAGGGATTGTTTCGGGCCCTTCTTCGTGGTTCGACGAGGACACCACACGCACTCGTGAGCCCGGGCCCACAGGACCCTACCGTCGGCCGAGACGACGGGTTGCTTCAGCCGATTGAGCGCGCGCGGCGGCTGCGCGAGCATCCGTTCTTTCGATCGGCGACAACCGACCAGCTTCTCGACCTGGTGTCCGGCGCGCACGAGATTCGATTCCGTGAGGGCGAGGTGCTGTTTCGCGAACACGACCCACCGGCGCTGCTGCATCTCATCGAGGGCGAAGTCAGACTCGACACCGGCACGGCCACTCCCGCCATTGCGGGACCGGGCTCGACGCTGTGCACCGCCGAAACCCTCGCGGGGCTTTCACCGGGTTGCCGTGCGACGGTCATCACCGCCGGGCGCGCGCTTCGACTCGATCGAGACGCGCTGTTCGTCGTGCTGGCCGATCACGTCGAACTGCTGCAAACGCTGTTCAGTGGGGCCCTGCGGGCAACCGACGCGCGGATCGAACACGCCGCCGGGCCGGCGCGAGTATAGTAGGGGCCTTCAGCGAAGTCGGCGGAACGGGACGTGAACCCTTCGGAGGTGTGCCGTGAGGATCATCGGACGGACAGGGATCGCAGTAGCACTGGCTCTTGTGTGCTTCGCGTCGACGAGGGCCCAGGAGACAGCGACGAGGGCCCAGGAGACAGCGGCCGTCTATCAGGGCGATGCCGCCGAACAGTTTCTAACCAAAGCCCGGATCGTGAAGATGCAGAGCCTTTCCGTTGGGGTCACGGCTCCGAAAAAGGCCACTCTCGAACTCAACGGCGTCACGCACCTCGCCGCGTTCAAGACGGTCGACATCTACACGCCGGGTCTGACCCAGCTCGGTAACGGCCAGGTCGAGGTGGACTTTACTGACACCTGGAAGACGGAGATCGCGGCCTACCTCGTGGACCGGATCATCGGCCTCGAGCTCGTGCCTGCGACGGTCCAACGCCGATACGACGGCAAGGACGGTTCCATGCAGTGGTGGGTGGAATCGGAGATGGAGGAAGGCGACCGCCTGAAGAACAGAATCACGCCGCCCGACATGAACGCCTGGAACCGGCAGCAGTTCACGATGCTGCTGTTCGACAATCTCATCTACAACACGGACCGGAATCTGGGCAACATCCTGTTGACGAAGGACTTCGAGGTTCGCCTCATTGACCACTCGCGCAGCTTCCGGCCGTTCGGAGGCCTCAAGCCGAACAACGGCTTGACGCGTTTCTCGCGGACGCTCCTCGCCGGCCTGGAGAAGCTCGAGCGGCAGGATCTACAGAAAAAGACGGGCAAGTACCTCTCCGGCCGCCAGATTACGTTTCTCCTGCAGCGTCGCGATGCGATTCTGGCGCTCGCCAAGAAAACCGTCGCTGAAAAGGGCGAGGCGGCAGTGTTGTATCCCTAGTTCAAGGGCTGGCGTTTCCCGTCGGCGATCACGGTGAACTCGTCGTCTTTGATTTCGAGCGCTGACGCCCGGCCGCCCGGATAGAACGTCCCGCCCAGCATGCCGGTGTCGATCTGCACGACGCGCCCGTTGTAGCGAGTGCGGATCCGCAGCTCGGGCGCCACGGTGTGCCCGACGACGATCGTCGCGGCGCGGAGGGCAATGCGAATCGTGTTCACCTCCGATTCCGGGATCTCCATCGACTCGTCTGACAGGCCCCGGTACCAGAGTGGACCATTCGGTCCGGCGCTGAGCGTTGAGACCAGTCGTGAGTCGTCGAGGCTCCACCGTGTCCGAAGCTCGGACTTCACCGTGTTGTTGATGGCATCGCACCCAAGAGCCGCGACTTCGGGCGTGAAGCCGCCGTGGACGAAAACCACGTCGTTGACCTTGGCCACTGTGTCGCGCGCGCGCAACCACTGCCCGTACGGCGCGTCTGGTCCGAAGGCCACCTGCATCTCGACATAGCCGACGGGAAACTGCTCCTGGAACTGCCGGCGGAATGGCCCTTCGTCGAACTTCTGGCCGATCACGCGGGCACGGGCCCGTGCGTTCTCGACGGCGTCGCGATAGTAACGATCGCGTACGTCGTTGGAGGTTGGCGCTCGAAACGCGGCGTACTCTCCAGCACTCACGTAGCGCAGGTCGCGCATCATGCGCATGACCTCGTGATTGCCGAGTAGAGGCACCACCGTGCCTCCAGCTTTCGGCGCCTCGGCGGTCAGGTTCATGACAAGGTCGAGGACCTTCCGCGAGTCGGCTCCGCGATCGACAAGGTCACCAGTCTGCACAAGGACTGCGCGGCCACCGGACCAGTGATTACGCGTGTCGATCAGGGCTGCTTGGCGAAGAAGCGCGACGAACCGATCGTAAGCGCCGTGGACGTCGCCGATAGCCACGACACGATCCGTGGTCGTGATTGCGCAGGAGGACGGCTGAGCCGGAGTGGCGGACTGGGCGCTGAGTGCGAGCGTCGCACATGCAAGTGTGAGCGCCACGACCGGAACGGCGAGACCCGCTCGCCTGACGCGCACAGGGATCCCGGAAACGCGCATGGGCATAGCCAAGAGGATAGTCCGGTGCGTCGCTAACTTACCAAGGTGTTCGCCGCCGGCCTCATATAATCTCAGCGGTCTCCCCATTGCCACTCACGTCCGGCACACGCCTCGGTCCGTACGAAGTCATCGCCGCCATTGGCCGAGGCGGCATGGGGGAGGTCTATCGCGCGCGCGATACCCGGCTGGCACGCGATGTCGCCATCAAGGTCCTGCCGGACGGATTTGCCGCCGATCCCGATCGGCTGGTGCGCTTCCAGCGCGAGGCCCAGGTGCTTGCCTCGCTCAACCATCCCAACATTGCCGCCATCTACGGCCTCGAAGAGAGCGGCGGTGTGCGCGCGCTCGTGATGGAGCTCGTGGAAGGACGCGACCTGTCGGAGCTCGTCGCGGACCAGCGAGCCTCGGCGCCTGCATTGAGTATCGGCGACGCCATTCCGGTCGCCAGACAGATCGCCGAGGCGCTCGAGGCCGCACACGAACAGGGCATCATCCACCGGGATCTGAAACCGGCCAACGTCAAGGTCACGGCGACAGGAGCCGTCAAAGTCCTCGACTTCGGCCTCGCGAAGGCTCTAGACGCGTCCGGCGGGGCGGCGGCAGACCCAGCCAATTCGCCCACGCTCACCGCACGCGCGACGGCCATGGGCATGATTCTCGGCACGGCCGCCTACATGGCGCCCGAGCAGGCGCGCGGCAAGGTCGTTGATAGGCGCGCGGACATCTGGGCCTTTGGCGCGGTCCTCTACGAGATGCTCACCGGACAGCGCGCGTTTCAGGGCGACGATGCCACCGAGGTGCTGGCGAAGATCATCGAGCGCGAGCCGGATCTGTCGCGCCTGCCAGCCGCGACTCCCGCAAGCCTGCGGCGCCTGGTCGAGCGCTGTCTCGTGAAGGACCCGAAGCAGCGCCTGCGCGACATCGGTGAAGCGAGGCTGGCGCTCGATGATGCCGCGCGCGAAGTCGTGCAAGGCCCCGCGCCAGCCGACGCACGCGCTTTGGCATCAGCGTCGCCAGCCGCCCCCACACCCTGGCGCACCCTGTTGCCGTGGACGGTCGCCGCTGGTCTGGCGGTAGCGCTCATCGTGACCACGGCGCTGCCCCGGGAGCCACCGCGAACGGACGCGGGAGTGACCCGCCTCCACATCACCTTGCCAACCGACCTGGAACTCTACGCGGTAGCCGGTCACTGGCTCAGTCTGTCGCCCGATGGAAAGATGCTGGCGCTTGTCGGCGTTCGCGGTGGCGCGCGCCAAGTGTTTCTCCGCCGGCTCGACCAGTTCGAGGTCTCACCGGTGCGCGGCACCGAGTCGGCTGTCTCTTGCGTCTTTTCGCCGGACGGCCGGCAACTGCTCATTGGCACGTCGGGCGCCGGCCTCAAGCGCGTGCGGATCTCGGACGGTCTGGTCGAAACGGTCGCGATCGCCTCGAGCGACTACTTTGGCGCGTGGCTGTCCGACACCGCAATCGTGTTCGCCAACGACGGTCACCTCTGGGTGTCCGGCGAGGCGCCGGGCGCCGCCCCGACGCAACTGACCGAGGGCCAGGCCGGTTCGAACCTGACCGAATCGCAGCCCACGGTCGTGCCCGGCGGCAATGCCGTGTTATTTGTGGCCAGCAGCCCCGAGGCTCCCGAGGCGGCACGCATCGACGCCGTGTCGCTCCGCGACCGGAAACGCACGACGGTTGTCGAACGCGCGACGGGCCCCTTACTGACGAGCACGGGAGACCTGCTCTTCACGAGGGACGGCGTGAACCTGGCATCGGCTTTCGATCGTCAGACCCTGAGGACGATTGGCGAAGCCGTCCCGGTTCTTCCTGACGTCCGCTTTATTCAGAATCGCGGAGGCGGCAACGTGTCGGCCACGGTGGCCGTATCGGACTCAGGTATGCTGATCTACGCACCGGCCCACGCGGCCGGGAGCGAAATGGTGTCTGTCTCGCGCAACGGCGCAGAACGAACCCTCTTCAAGAGCGACCTGCCGGTCGGCAATCCCCGACTGTCCCCGGACGGCCGCCAATTGCTCTACGAGGAGATCGGCGTCGGATTGCAGCTTACAGATCTCGAACGCCGCACACGCACACAACTCGGCGGTGGCCTCTTCGCCAGCTTCCCTCTCTTCACGCGCGGCGGGCAATCCGCCGTGTTTCGCTTGTTGACGACGGCGCTGTTCACACAGGCGCTCGACGGCAACGCGAAGCCCGTGCAGATTGCCGGAACGGGCCCGAACGAGTATCCGAGCGGGTTCTCGCCCGACGGCAAGGACTTGATCTACACGAAGATTCTGCCGGCGACCGCCGGTGACATCTATGCTGTGCCCCTCGCGGGTGGAAAACCGCGTGTCCTGTTGTCGACTCCGGCGTACGAGGGCGGCGCCCAGGTGTCGCCCGACGGACGCTGGATCGTCTACGCGTCGAACGATCAAGGCAGCAGCGAGATCTTCCTGCAGCCGTACCCGGCGCTCGACCGGCGTCTTCAAGTCTCGAGTGCCGGGGGCATCCAGCCCAGCTGGAATCCGAAGGGCGGCGAAGTTTTCTACCGCAACGGGAACGCGATGATGTCCGTGCGGATGATGGCCACACCTGGCGGGCCCGTACTCACGGCGCCCGTCTCGCTATTTTCGGGGCCCTATGTGTACGGCGCCGGGCTGACCACCCCTAACTTCGCGGTGGCGGCCGACGGCGAGTCCTTCATCCTCGTGAAGGAGCAAGCTGGCGTCACGCTGAACGTTGAATTGAACTGGTTCGACGAGCTCAGACGCCTTGTGCCCGTCCGCTGACCCGGACGCCGAGCCCCTTCGGACGCTTGCAGCGACCTGCTCACGAAGATCTCACTTCCCAGTCACCCCCGCCTGAAGACTCCTCGGCGCCGGTCCTCCATGCTGCGCGTGGAGGTCCGGTGCATGAACGTGAAGATGATCCTGCCTGCTCTGACAGAGGCCACGAGCCCCTTCTGGCGGCCGATCAAATACTCCCTGTTTCCGCCACTCGGTCTGGCGACACTCGCGGGTTACCTCCCGGCCGATGCCAACGTCATCATCCAGGATGAGCATGTCGAGCGCCTCGACCTGACCGACACACCGGACCTGGTCGTCATTCAGGTCTACATCACCTCGGCCAAGCGTGCCTATCGACTAGCGGATCTCTATCGGGCGCGAGGCTCGTACGTCTGCCTCGGCGGCCTACACGTCACGTCGCTGCCGGAGGAAGCGGCCGCGCATGCCGACAGCATCTTCATCGGTCCAGGAGAGGACACCTTCGCGCGCTTCCTCGCGGACTTCAAGCGCCGCCGGCCCGAGCGCGTGTACCGATCGGAGGTTCGCACGCTGGACGGTCTGCCGCCACTCCGCCGCGACCTCATCAAGCGCCCCCTATACCTCGTCCCAAACTCCATCGTCGTCTCGCGCGGCTGCCCGCATGTGTGCGACTTCTGTTACAAGGAGGCGTTCTTCGAGGGTGGCCGCTCGTTCTACACGCAGACGGTGGACGCGGCGCTGGCCGAAATCGAGCGCCTGCCCGGGCGCCATCTGTACTTTCTCGACGATCACTTGTTTGGCGATCGACGCTTCGCCTCGGCGCTCTTCGATGGCATGCGCGGCATGGGACGGTTGTGGCAAGCGGCCGGCACCATCAACGCGATTCTTGCGCCCGATCTCATCGAGAAGGCGGTCGAAGCCGGACTGCGTAGCCTGTTTGTCGGCTTCGAGACGCTGAACCCGGCGAATCTCGCCGAGCAGCACAAGTATCAAAACCTGCGCCGCGACTACGGCGCAGCGATTCGACGGTTGCACGCGAATGGCGTGATGATCAACGGCAGCTTCGTCTTCGGCATGGACGGCGACAATGAATCCGTATTCGAGCGCACGGTTGAGTGGGCGATCGCGCAGGGGATCGAGACCGCGACATTTCACATCCTCACGCCGTACCCGGGTACCGCGCTTCATCATCGGATGTCAGGTCAGGAACGGATCACGACGAACGATTGGGATCTGTACGACACCCGGCACGCGGTCTTCGCGCCGGCCGGCATGTCGGCGGCCCAACTCGAAGCGGGCTACCACCGTGCGTATCGCGACTTTTATCGCTGGACCTCAATCGCGCGCGGCGCGGCCGCGCACGGCGATCCACTAGCCGCGATCCGCCATTTCGCCTACGCGGCAGGCTGGAAGAAGTTCGAGCCCCTATGGGACTTCGTGATCCGCGCGCGGCAGGCCGGATCGATGCTGCCCGTGCTCGAGACGATTCTCAGCGAGTTCGGCCGACGCGACCCAGACAGGAAGGCAAGAGCGTGTCCGGCAGACCTGAAGGTCTGCCCTACGGCAGCACGCTGAC
>Ga0190274_10001105_pt1 | contig 15809 bp, 14 predicted proteins | sample Popmic531T_FD_133002 | JGI IMG/M metagenome (GOLD analysis project Ga0190274, IMG submission 133002) | Populus adjacent soil microbial communities from riparian zone of Yellowstone River, Montana, USA - 531 T | ecosystem: Environmental > Terrestrial > Soil > Riparian zone | place: USA: Montana...
GATCATCAGGCATCAGCCGACCACTTCGGTGATCTGGGTGAACACGGAGGAGACATGGCTGTTTATGACTCTTCGTCGGTGGTGGACGCGGGCGGAAGTTTCGAATCGTCCTATGATGCGAGTGCGATTGATACCGGATTCGATGCTGGTGTGGATACGAGCGTGGTAGATTCCGGGTACGATGCTGGAACGGACGACGTTTAGATTGTTGCCAGGCTGAAAACCACGCAAAAAGTCCAGGGTCCCAGTCCGCGTTTCGCGGACGACTGACAATAGCCCAGCGATTCATCGCTGGGTCAAGGTCAGAAAATTTGCAGTCCGTGAAGCGGACGGCTGAATTCGTGGCCGACCGGGACCTGTTCCTTCAGTCGTCCGCTTCACGGACTTGGCCTCGGGTGTTCCCACTGTCCCCAGCAGAGAACTGCTGGGCTATTGTCATCGTCCGCGAGACGGGATTCCATTTCGCTCCGCTGGAGCGAGGAGGAATCTTTGGGTTTCGCGGTTTCTATAAACATGTCGCCCCTAATGGGGCGAAGCGACAATCTGGGCGAAAGTGCCGCCCCTACAATATCTGATCGGCTACCTCATCAGTTCAGCAACCCGGAGAGCCAATGCATGATATTGAGCGCTAGTTGGCGGTTGTCTATTCCCGGGTAATCCAACCACCATCTGCGAAATTTCTGCCCTGGTCGCGGCCCTTGCCCGGCAAGCATCGCTGCTTCCCCGAGCACAACCACGCGACCTTTGCCGTGCCGTAAGGCAATCCCCTGCGCTCGACCGGCGGCGGAGGTTCTTTTCCCTCCAGGTAGTTCGTCGTAAGCCATATCAGACAGCTTCAGAAAAGCAATGCTCCCGGGCGGTCCACTCAACGATTGTCCAACTCCATTCTCGATACCCCGAATTCGTTCGCTCGGATCACGTCCACGAGTTATGGGGTGATCATCTAAAAGACCGTTCCCGCGAGTAAAGCGCATACAGCCGTCGCAACCGTTCATGTGATTATCAGGAGAGCTGTCCATCGTCGTGGCGTTGCTCATTTCCACCCCGAAGCGCTTCGCCAGATTGCGCGCTGCGGCGCCAGTTGGTTCGTGATCAGTAATAAGCAGTAAGGCTCCACCCTGAAACACCCAGGTCTTAACAACCTCGCACTCCTCTTCAGTAAAGGCTGGATTTCCCGCTGCCTCAGGGTTAGTCTCCCTGTCGGCACCCAGCGCCGAGACAATGACCAGAACTTCATTACCTTTGAGGTTCTGACGCCCAAACTTTTCTTTACCGGGAATCACCCGATAACCGTCATTGGTAATCAGCTCGGCAAACGCTTTCGACCGATCCCCGCTCGTGTGAACGTTGAAATGGGCTTCGTCGAAAAGCACCTTCGGGTGTCTCTTTAAATAAGCAGGTCGACTAACTTTGATGTCAGGGTCTGAATCAATATCTTGAGGCCTGATGCCACTTTCGGAAGAGATGAACATGATGGCGATGGCTGGAATAGCGAACACCAAGAATTGTTTCATGTGTCGACTCCCTAACTCACGCAAGCTCATCGCCCGTTTAGTTCCCGACGCGACGTTGAGTTCAGTTACCCAGTCCCAGCTCGCGGTAGGCTAGCCTGGATTCCGTCGTGTGATTTTCTGTGAAGAGCCCTGCAGCACCAGACGTATGTGGGCTGTCTACGAGCGACTAACCTTATTTCCGCGGCTCAGCCAAAGCATCGCGGCGCCAAAAAAGTCCGCGTAGCTTCGGATTCCATGAGGACTTGCCGCAAGGACAGCCGGGCACAGCCCTCCCGCACATCCGGGGGCAAAGCCCCCAACACGTTTCCACACCTCGCCTAAAGCCGCGGTGTGAATCAAAATAAACCTATCTGCGGGTGGTTTGAAGGGAACGACCAATCTTACCCGCAATCAGTTTTGTCGCCAGCTTCCCTCTTTGCGCATTTCGCCGGGATATAGATCATATTCGCGCTGAACGAGACCAGGACTACTTCGCCCTTCGGAATTTTGAACCAGTAGGACTGTTTTGTGCCTGTCACGCCTTCGGCGACCACTATCAATTGAGCAGGAGCGATGGCCGTGTATTGGACCGTTCCTCCTCTGGTAAAGTTTTTGTCGAATTCGGCAAATGTAAACTGCATAGCGGTATGGGCCATGTTGTTCTCCTTTGAGTGTGGGGTTGATTGTGCATTGAGACCATGAGCAGAGTTGAGTGAAAGCTCTCTGCTTCGTTCAGCTACTAAGAATCTATCCAAACTCGAAATAATTCCGGTCCCAGTCCGCGTTTGAGCAGATCGGGTCGAAACGGCAAGAGAGTTTCGTATTGACTTTGTTAAGGCGTCAACACGGTCATTCCGGTGCCTGGATCTTCGCAGGCCAGGGCGTTATGGAGAGTGCGGCTCATTACCGACGCTCTCATCATGATGAATTCCACGGCTCAGCCAAAGGATCGCGACGCCAAAGAGTCCGCACGCAGGTCCGTCACCGAAGGTCCACCACATCGGCGTTCCGGCCGTGTAATCGATCAAAAAGAAAACTGGCCCAGCCAGAAGAAACGAGATGCCATTGAGAATGAGCAGCGGACGAAAGCGTTTTACGTCAGAGGCGATGACCCAGAGCGAGATTCCGTGCATGCCATAGGTGTACGACGCTTGCCGGATCAGGAACATCAGCACTGCACCTTCCGGCATTTGGCCCAAACCAAGCCACAGGTGTGATGTCTCCATCCAGGAGCGAGGCATGACGACGGCGAAGAAGGCCAGCACTTCCGATAAGCCCACCAGTCGTAACAACCATTTGAGTAGGAATTCCTGGTCGACAGGGTTCATGGTTCTGAGCCCGCGGAGCGGGTGTTAGCGTAAAGCCTGGGGTGAAGCGCAGCGGGAACCCCAGGAAACAGGTAACGCAAAGCGCCGGAGCCCGCGGAGTGGGCGAAAGCGCTGAATCGAGAAAGGTTGTCGCCCGCGGCGCGGGCTGACAGGGCACTTGGAATCTTGCCCTGGGGTTCCGCTACGCTCCACCCCAGGGCGGGGTCCCCGGCCGAGCAGCTCGGCTGGGGTGCGAGACTTTACGCTGCCGCCCGCTACCGCGGGCTGAAATCGTGGCACCCCATTGAGCGCTGTCCTTCAATCGCGTGGAACAAACCTTCCTTCGTTTCAAGCGCTCTACCGTTAACTAACGCACGGTGATCTCGAGCGTGAAAGTAGTGTCGGTCGCCTCGTCCTCCGGGTAGACCATGATCTCGTAGTCGCCGGACTTCGGTAGCTCTCCGCTCCAGTCTTTTGCGCTCGGTCCGACATCGAGCGGTTCCATGCCGGGCAGAAAAACGCCAAAGATTGCATTCTTCTTTGCCGAGACAAGGTGCAAAGTCATTGCCTGCCCTTTGCGCGCGCGCAGCCTATAGGCGATCGGATCCATGCCCCCGCTCTCGCTTGGCCCACCGGTCGTTTTACCTGTCACGATGACAGTTGTTCGGCCTGGAGGAAACCTAACGCGGATGATTTTGGCCCAGGCAGTGGTTGCGACCAGCAGGATCAGCGTCAAAAGCGCAATGGATTTCCTTTTCATATTCGTACCCACTCCAGAGGGTATGCGGTCGGAGTCTGAGTGGCGGGGGGGCCTGGTGTCGAACGAAAAACGACAAACTGAAGTGTGTCGGACATTCCAGATTAAGAAGCCAACGGCTTTTGGGACCGCGGGCGCCCTCGCCCGCAGCGTTCGCTAGAAGCAACTTCTTTCTTTCCAGCTGAAATGTAATCCAGCACCGTTGGCGCTGACGCGCTCATTCGCGGGCGAGGGCGCCCGCGGTCCCAACGATCGGGCGCTCTCTTTTGGGAGCGCGGGCGCCCTCGCCCGCAGCGTTCGCTAGAAGCAACTTCTGAAATGTAATCCAGCACCGTTGGCGCTGACGCGCTCATTCGCGGGCGAGGGCGCCCACGGTCCCAGCAACACTCCGCGAGATCGCAGTATCACTTCGTATATTTCGGCTCATAAAGCTGAACCTTAAACCCGCCGGGAACCTTGAAGTGAGTCACAAAACCATAGCCGTGGTCTTCGACCTCCTGCGTAAACTCGACGCCACGTGACTTGAGATCACTCACTGTTTCGTTGATATTGTCGCAATAGAACGAAATATCGGCCGTACCTGAAGGTGGTTCCTTGCCATCGGTTGGGTGCACGCCGATGTCCGCCTCGGGTGTGTCAAAGATCAGCCAGCCCCCGCCCACGTCAGTTCCTTTGAAGCCCAACTTATCACGCAGGAATTCGCGTAGCTCGTTATCCTGTGACGAGTAGAACATCGCATGCAGGCCACGAATCATTACCTTGTCCCTCCAGATGTAATTGAGTAGCCATGTGGATTGGCCAACATAGAAAGGAGCGGTGCGACAATGAAGGTAGGCGCTCCTGATTACAGGATTGATGAGGCTCTAGGCCTAAATCCTGACGCCCCGGCGCAAAGACCTTAGAAGCCGGTACTTGGATCCGTCGTCACCGCTCGCCGGAAGATTACAATCAATTTGATAATTGCTCAAGAAAAGTTTCAGCCTGACCTATGGGTTATTCGGACGCTGTTAGAAGGTCCTAAAGTCATTCGTCCGTTTAGAGGTGGGCACCGCCCACCGGCACCGCGTTAGCGTTTACCAAGCAGACAAATAATCAACCGTTGGTTACGTATCCAATTCGCGTAATCCACGTCGCACCGGTGGGCGGGGCCCACCTCTAAACGAACGAAAGACGGAAACCGCGGCTGTCGCCGCTTACTGCAGGCAGGATGCCTGCGCTCCCAGCTATGGATTGATATTGAGCTTTTCGATCTCTCGCTCAATCAAAGGGAGCAGGCGCTGCCGGAGTTTGGCCACCAGCGCATCGGCTTGTCTGACATCGTCTTCCAACCGCACCCGGCTTTGAGATGTTAGAACGAGCAGGCTTTCAAACCCTTTCCTATCGTTTTCCAAAACGCGACGGCGAGTGTCACGCATCTCAACAGTGCGAGTTGAGCCGATCGGGTTGAGGGCACGCTCGATGTTTTCGGGACGAATATCTTCGTCGTTCACTGCCAGGCGGCTTCTTAAGGTCGCCTCTCTTTCGATCCTCTCCAGCAGCTCTTTCCGCATCGCTTCGGCGCGTTGCTCGGCTTTGGTCAAAATCTCCAGACTGAGCGCAAGGCGATTGGTCCTGTCATTTTGCGAACCGCCCTGGCTTGAACCTGAGGCGACAACTTTATCGCTGATCTCGCGCAATCTCAGGTTCAGAGTCTGCACCGATTTTCGGAGGAGCCCCATTTCACTGGCCACGATATCAAGTGAACCGGCATTCGGCGGGAGGATTGGCGATTGCTCCTGAGATTGAGGGGTCGCAACTGCCTGACGACGTTCTGGAGTTTGGGCAAGTAATGGAACGCTAAAAAGCATTCCCACAAAAACCGCAGTCGGAAGCGATCTTACTGGCGTTGTCATTGGTGGGTCCTCGTTGTTTGAAGGTTTGAGACGACCATTAATCACGCGCGGACAACCTGGGTGTTCCCTTATTCTGTAAAACAGACGCGCGAACACAAATTCTCAGGTCCTCTGGGTTGAAGTTGTAGGGGCGGCACTCCGTGGCCGCCCCCTCCTCTCGCCAGTGACATTCAAATTTTTACATCGCGCCAGCGCAACGAACCGGGTGGCCACGGAGTGCAACCCCTACGATCCAGCTTGCAAGTTCGTGCCAGGGCCAATCTAGTTTTGCTTGTGAAAGGCATACAGCAGAACGCCTATTGTGTCACCGATGCGGCGGCTTCTATAGGCGTACTTCTTGTCAGCCAACTTCGAGGTAACAAACATATCCTGATGACACTTCATGCACACTTCGCGGGCCCTCACCGGCCGGGCAACATACGCCCATTTGCCAAGTGAAAAATCGTAATTGTCCGCCGTGTTGAATCGTTCAAACGCCTCATCTACGCCATCCTTGAGGTTCTTCGGATCGGCTAACTCGCGCTTCTTTACATTGGTGGTCACCGGCACCGGAGAATTCAGCTTGTAGTGGACCAACAAATGTTTCTCACTGTTCACGTCCCAGTTAGGATTTGTATATCCTCTTCGTCCAATCAGGTAGATTCCAACTTTCCATTTCCCATTCTGCAAATTCGCAACCGCCTGTTTCTCTTCCTCGGTTTGGGGTTCAAAACGTTCGAAGTGCGGGTTGGGACTCGGACCTATGCGCCGGATACCCAATTGGGGCGTATTCAGGAATCGGAGCTGGATGACTTTGTCGAGATCATTAACCAGCGCGAGCTCAGGTGGATGACTACGATTGGCAGCTGCCACGGACCTGTCTTTCTGGGAGGAAACAGATTGAACAGTTGTTTCCAACGTCCGAGCACAGAGGACGACAACCGCGAACAAGAGAAAAGCGACTGTTGAAAGCCATTTGGTTTTCACGTTTAACTTTCTCGCCTCCTTTCGAATGACTCTCACCTTCTTGAGTGTCGGAAAAACTAACCCTCTGTGCCGCCTCTGTGGTCCTCTGTGTCTCGGTGGTGGGGTATCGCCGATAAAGAGTTCACCACAGAGGCACGGAAGACACCGAGGACGCACAGAGAAAGATCATGCGTATTTCTCTGACGGACTCTTTTGGCTTTCGAAATATCTGGCATCCGTTCAGGCTCAAAAAATGTGAAGCTCAAGCCAACCCTTCATAACGATCATCCAACCAGGCATGCGCCGCTGCCTCATCACGCGCCGAAATCAGAAAACGGCTCCACGCCTGCTGCTCATGCCACACCGGAACTAATTCCCAAACGCAAAACGCCGGCTTATGAATACCATCGCGCGGAAAGAGGGCGAAGTCTGGCATTGTGTCACCCTCTTTATAGAAAACAGTCTCCCAAATCTCATTTGAGTTGCGCCAGGTACAGACAATAAGAAAGTAAAATCCCTCGCCGCAACGATGAAGCAGCACGAAGCCCATCCCTTTAGCCTCAAGTGCAGTCGTCGTGAGATGCCGGCGCGCTAGTGTCGTCATCGCATCGGTTATCGGTCGATCCTCTGGAAAAATTCCATACCACTTCAGCACTGCTCCGAATGTATCGAGAGGAGCGAGCGGTGTAACGCGTTTCGGTTGGTGGTGATAACCCGCATCGATACCAGAATCGGCGTCAACAATGCGGGCGAGTTGCGTCGCCGTTGAAGTCATTTTTGGATTCTCCTGAAGTCTCAGTATTGCTCAGACGCGATTTAGTGAGCGGAGGTTGGCTCCTCAGCAGCATGGCCAGACGAATACGGAACCGGAAGCGGTAGCGACCGGGTTCCGCTTCGGTTACACGAACTTGTGGTCGCAGACCGACCCGGTCGCTACCGCTCCCGGTTCTGTATCCGCCGGCCCACTTTGGACTTCTTAGTCCTCAGCCAGCACGATGATGCGATCGCCTTTGGCATAAGTGGTTTGAAGCGACTTCCGAGGGTTTATTCTCACGCCAAAGGATTTGCTTGCCTCGAAGGCTTCACTCTGCAATCGATAACCGATAGCAACCTGGTTGCGTCGCCTGGCAGCCTCTACCACCGTGTAGAAATTGATAGCTGTATTCGTTTGCACAAATTCTTCAACAGGCTTCAGGTAGATTTCCGAACCCTCCGGATCAAACAGGTCCTGGAACACCAGAGACAGTTCAGGGTTTTCGGATATCTGCGAGAGCATCAAGCTGATGAGATTATCGCTAACCACGAAATCATCGGCGCGGGTTACCTGGGCAAGGTCACGGTTCTTAATGTCGAGCATCTCGCTGACAATTGCCAATGGCCGGCCGGATTTGTCCGACATATCGCGAAGATGAAGCAGTGTAATCAGCGTGCGCGCATCGGCTTCCTGAGGATCGTTTGGAGCAGAACCAGCTTCCCCGGTACTCAGCACAATAATGTGATCGTAGGTGTGAACTCCAAGCCCCTCCAGGGTTTGGCGATCTGTTTGATCGCCCGCTTGAAATGAAACGGCCTGGTTGCGAAGTGACTGGCTTCCGTTCCCATTCTGAGAATGAAACGCATTCACATCCACACCATTTCCGTGGACCACGGTGACCGCGGAGTTTGACGCCACATAATTATCAAGCTCCCGAATGATTGATGGTGCACGCTCATTCCATCCAAGTATTAAGGTAAGTTCAGCCGAAGACGGCTTCGGGGCTGTCTCCTGAATCGCACTACTCTCCACTTTGTATTCAATCAGTCCGGATAAGCGAATGGTATCGTCATCTTCCGAGATAACAATTAACGCATCACCATTTCCGACCCGCGTGTCCATCGAAGGGTTAAGCTGAAGCCGTCCATCCTTGAAACGTATGCCGATGACGGCCGAGTCTTCGTAGGCAACCAACGTTTCGGCAAACGTATTACCAGTCAGTCTCGGTTCCTCTTTGAAGTAAATCTCATCACCGCCAAAATCGAGCAGTTCCGTATACGCTACCGACAAACCAGACTGGCGGCAGGTCTGGGCCATGATCCTGGCTGTCATATCACCTGCCAGGACGAGCTTGACTCGATGACCACTAATCATGCGGGCAACTTCAAAATTTCGGCTGTCGCGAATTACGGCCACAATGTGGCATTTCGGTGCGGAACCGGCTGCTGCCCCGGCATTGTTGGTGAGCGCAAGGATTACCTTGATCACATAGAAATCCGGATCGTCAACCTCCGGCGCCAGAACCACTATTGAACGGGCATTCTGATGATTAGTAAGGTCCAGATCACTCATATCGATGGGTGAGCCTGTTCGACAAACGATGCGGGTCCGGCCAGTCTTGCCAATCTTTGAGCGAATCTCATCCTGCATTTCAACGGTGTCTTTCTCCGCCATGATTACAATGCAGGAGCGTTTCTGATTGGCATTGGCAGCAGTAATCTCAGAAATCAGCGTGAAGATCTGAGACGACCATCCCAGGATCACCGTATGACCCTGCTCGGCAACAAATGAGCGGCCCTTACGCAGTTGCTCGAGTTTGCCTTCAATGCCGGTCGTCAGAATTCCGATAAGAATACTGACGATAAAGATGCCGCCAAACGTGACCACCAACATTGCAAGTAGATAAGACCGCGGGCCGGCATCGCCACCCAGAGTGCCAACATCGAGTGCGTGCATCAGGCTGGCCCATACAAGACCCAGAAATGTGCCATTGTCCTCCGGACCTATTCCTAACGAGACGACCAGCAGAGATACAACCGCGATCAGGATTGCGGACGCGATGAACAACCAGATGATTAAGGCTAAAGGTCCTTTAGCCATCAAGTTGTCGAAGTGGTAACGAAGTCGATCCTTAAGAGTGATCTGTCTCAAAGGTTATGGTCTCCAAGTTGTCGAGATTTAGAGTGAAAAGAAAGAAACGATCCACGAACTTACACGAAACTGCACGAAAAGGCCCGCTGTTCGTGATAGTTCGTGTAACTTCGTGGATCGTTGACTGATCGTCGGTCTTTACTGCCCTCTACGCGCAAACCCGCGTCCGCCGCCGCCGGGGCCATTGTTCGCCGGTGCTGCTTGAGGCACGCCGAGGACACTCCGCACGATGGCCAACTGTGAAAACAACCGCGGCTCCGCCAGCTGAAACTTGCTGGCCGAGCTTTCCGCCCGCGCAAAGTCTACCTTTGCCAGCGCCGCGAGTTCCTGGCCGTAACGGGCCACCATGTTGCCAAGGCCACTACCACCCTCAAGTGGCAACTCGCCATCTTTGAAGATGTTTACTTCGAATCCGCTGAGTAGTGCGGCCGCCGCCAGCAGTTCATTGAGTTGGGCGATACCGGGATCGAGCACTTCAAAACTGCGCGCCGGCTCCAGCGACGCAAAAGCGTCGGCGACCCTTAACTGTTGATCAAATTGCTGGTAGTTGGTCGCGCGACGATTCGTGAAGCCCTGGGCCTCTGTCAGAAACTTAAGGGCGAGTTTCGGGTCACCTTTAGCCACCAGGGCTGGTTTTTGATCGCCTGCGGCCCATTGGGCTTGAGCGGCTAGTTGAAGCAAAAGTTCAATTCGTTCGTCGTCAGAGCGCAGGCTTGCGAGCATCTGTCTCATCTGGTCCAGATTCTCGGCATCGACCTTTTTTGTAATCAATTGCATTTCGACCTTCGCCATCACGCGTTCCCGGGTCGTTGCATCGAGATGATCGGCGGCAATCTGGCGGGCCTGGTCCGGTTTACCTTCCTCGAGCGCCTTTTCCGCTGCCTGTTGATAAACCCTTGATTGTAGAGGTCCCGGCAACGTGGGCGCAGCGGCCAGCAGACTTTCAGAAGTGCCCTGTCGCATTAGCTGATTCATCTGACTCATGGCGGAGGCAGCTGAGTTATTCCCCATTCCGAGTTCAGTCAATTTATTGCGCACAGCTGTCGCCCGAGATGGAAGGTACTGATCAATTTGCGGTAGCATCGATTGCAAACCAGACAACAGCCTGCGCGCGTTTTGCTGCTCAATCTGCGCGTCGCTGGGCGCGCTCTGTTCGGCATTTTGCGCCCCGCCAAAATTGCCGCGACCTCGAGCATTGTTTGGTCCGCCCTGATTGTTTGGTCCACGCTGATTCTGACCCCGCTGGCCACCCTGACCACTCTGGTTGCTCGCTGTCTGCGCATTAGCTCTTAGCGCGGCGTCGATCAACGTATTCATGACGTCCTGGAAAGATGTTTCGCCGAGCACCGGCGCACCAAAGTTGTTGGGCCTTGAATTGGCTTGATTTGAACCGGCCGGCGTGGCAGCGGTCGAGTTCGTTGTGGCAGCCTGCGCCGGAAGCGGACCAGCGCGCAAAAGATTCATCGCGAGGGACTGAGCTTGCAGGTTGGCAAGCATATTCTCCGATTGCAACTTACTGACTACTTTCGCAGTCAACTTTGCCGCCGCTTCTTTGTCCTGCGGTTGGAGCTTGGCAAGCACCTGGGCCAGCGTGTTTGGATACTGACCTTTCGCCATTGCCTCTTCCACTTTCTGGGCGGCCAGCTTTGGATCGATGGCTGCGATTCGCGCCAACAGATTATCCTCCAGATTGAAGTCGGGGCTTGGCCTGCGAAAATTATTTGCGGTCTCGGGAGGCGTTAGCGATCGCGTCGAGGCTAAGAGCTGATAGGCGAGAGCCGCATCGTGCTGTGCCGCTGTCAAGACCACTTCCTGGCGCAGCTGCGCGGCGGAGCGTTGGGCGCTGCCGTTTGTACTGCGAGCCATCTCAGCTATCCCGTCCGCGGCGAGGGTAAACATCGAACGGGCTCGCGATTCATTGCGCTTCCATAACAAGTCTCCGGCCGCGATTTGAACGCGAATCCGGTTCTCCGGCAGCCTGAGCACTTGTACTTCTCCAACAATTTGCTCCAGCAACGCCGTCGCCTTCTTTTCCGCTGCTTCCTTTTCCTTTTGCTTTTGCTCGTCAGTTTGGGCATCAGCCGGCTGAGCAGCCGGATCCTGGGCCCTGATAAACGTCGCGCCCGCAAAAAGAATTAATAAGCCGATACTGAGACTTGTGATACGCACTTTTGTCATGTTGCTACCTCATAGAGCGGTAAAAAGGAGAGGACACTTTGATTTCGTAGATATTAACTTAGTTGCTTCGCAACCAGCTAACGACCGTCAAAACGACATTACGAATCCCGGCGGTAGCCAATTGGAAGAAGACCCAAAGGTGTTAGACGCTCGACGGTGGGTATTTGGCGAAAGGAATGTACTCATTCGTGTTCCTTCGTGTGATGCGCGTGGATCGTCCTTGATGTCCGACACACTTTAGTTTGTCGATGCTCACCGTACGGGCTTCTTTGCTCTTAAACAGCCTCTTGCCAGAGATCACGACAAACTGAAGTGTGCCGGACATCAGGACGATCCGCGAAATCACACGAAATCTCACGAAGGAAACTCGAAGTCATTTAGTGTAAGCATAAATATCATCCAAACTCCCCAGGTACACCTGCGACTTACCTTTGGCAATAACGCCGCTCGAGTAACCGGTGTCGATTTTTACCACTTCGCCACCAGTTTTTGAAATCCTGCAAAACACATCACTGGTCATTCCCTCTTCGTCGAAGAAATAAATGTTCACCTCGTCAACAGCGACAGGTTTGACTGAGTATCTTTTTACCAGGGTCTGTGGTTCACCGCCCTGCTTGGAGACTTTGCGTAACGCCCACCGCGATTCGCCCGCGCCGCGAAAACCAAAATAAAGATTCTCGGCATCCTGCGCCAACTCATCGACGCCTTCCTTGTCTGTCGCCTGATAAATGACTTGCGTTTGTCCGCCGGATTTGGCTTGTTTCACAATGCTGGCCGGAGTCACCCAGTAAACAAATTTCTCATCTACAACCAGACTATGCGGGATATGTTGTTGGTCTGCAAAAATTTCCGTTGCTCCACCTAGTTTCGATACCGAATAAATGGGGCTGGGCCTGGTCGGACTGTTTGGCGAATAGTATCCGTGATTCGCCCAGTACACTTTTTCATCGTCTACCACCATGTCCACCCCGATGCCGACCTTTTCCGAGGCAATAGCTTTGAGCTCTCCTCCCTCTTTGGAAATGCGCAGGATTTTTCCACCGGCGTTCCAGTAAATAAATTCTTCATCGATTGCAATACCGCCGTTCTCAGATTGCGGGAAGTTCTTGCCATCCTCCAGTGAAGTAACTGCGCCTGAATCGAGATTGATTTTCCGTAAGCCACTGGTCCCCTGGTTTTGGTCGGCAACCGTTCCGCCCATCGTCACGTAAGCAAATTTATCGTCAACCACAAGTCCGGAGACGTGCGAAAGTCTTTGCTCTTTGCCGGCAACTTTTCTCCCCTTCGTCCATTGCGGAGTGGGTTTAGAGCTGGTGCAACCCAAAATAGCAGCCAGGAGTAGTGCGACTGCGCTGATCAATCCCAGAAAACTCTTATGGCTCTTCATAGAATCCTTCGTGCGCCTGCAAACATATGGAGCGATCTCATTCACACTGTGGCATCAGAGACTATGTGGAAACTCAAGGTGCGCCGAATAACGCTGAAAGCGTTGGCTAATTTCAGCCCAGGGTTTGCTTTGAAACCCTGGGGAACATGCTTGATTCTCGAAGACACAACTCTGAAGGAGTTGCGTCGGGATTCGCAGGCGAACAGTCGCAACTCCTTCAGAGTTGCGAAGAATCTCTGGACCGTTTTTGACCCAGGGTTTCAAAGCAAACCCTGGGCTGAAATTAGCCAACGCTTTCAGCGTTAAGAGTTCCATGTGGCAGGCAAACCGGTTTTCAACTGGCTGTTCAGTGAATTCAGCCGTCACGTTTGATTCCCACCCAGGTTTCAAAGGTCTGGTGAAACTCTTTCTACCGCCTCCGCGGAGGAAATGACCGGGTAGACCTCGAAGTCAACGAGGTCCTTCCAATTATCGATCCACTCGTCGAGAAGTTTGCGATCGTCCGCTTCCATCAATTGAAAGCAACGTTCAAGCTTTTCATCGACCCAGCTTGATATGTAACGCAGGCCTTCCGGAGCGAGCCGACCGCGATCGCGGAAACGTCGATACACAGGCACAGCATTCGGATCCTTAAAGTGCTCAATAATCATGTAGAGCAAGGGGTCTTCCTCCAATGTCCGACACACTTCAGTTTGTCGCTGCCGGGGCAATCGACAGTTCAACTTTAGGTTGCCCTCAAGTTAGACAATTCTTGCCGTACCCTATCCGCCGAACCTTTCGATCAAGCCGGAGAGTCCCAACGTCGTCGCTTGCCGAGCCATGTCGCACCATCTACCCAGTCGCTACCGCTTCCGGTTCTTTATGCCTGGATTCACAATGGCGCACTTAGCGCGACTATCGACAAACTGAAGTGTGTCGGACAATTCAGACTTCAAGTCCGACTGACCGCATCAATTCCAGCGCATTGCTTCTTTGGATCACGCCGGGTCGCAAGAGGTAATCGAAGGTCATCTTTCCCCCTTCAAGATGGTCTTCAAAATGGACGTTGGCCGCGCGCGGCGCGAGCACTTCAACGATATGCGCCAGCGCTAGATCGTGAGTCGTTACCAGCCCAAGCCCGCCACGTTCGAGGAGTCCACGCACCACGCCTTCGGCTCCTATGCGGCGATCATGTGAGTTGGTCCCGTGGAGGATTTCGTCAAGCAGGAAGAGTACTGGAAGCCCGCTCTGGGTCAACTCCACTATTTGCCGCAGGCGTGTGATCTCGGCATAGAATCGCGATGCTCCTGCTTGTAGTGAATCCTGAATCCGAATCGAGGCGCCCACTTTAAGCGGGGAGAGGCGCAAACTGCGCGCACAAACCGGCGCTCCTGCCATCGCCAAAACTGCATTGATGCCAACGGTGCGCAGCAAGGTACTCTTGCCCGACATATTGGACCCGCTGACAATCAGCACGCGCAACTCATCGCAAAGTCGCAGGTCTGTGCGCACGTTGCGGGATGCAGGGATCAATGGATGGCCCAACCCAGCCCCTTTAAAACATGTCTCTCCCGCGAGGACTTCCGGGAAAGGATTTTCCGGGCGCTCGTAGGAATAACTAGCCAGTGAGCTTAGCGCTTCAAATTCGCCCACCGCAGCCAGCCAACGGTCCACAGCGGCACCGGCCCTTTGGCGCCACCCTTCGATCTCAAACGCCAGCTGTTCCGGCCAGAGTAACAACGTGGCAAACGGCGCGAAGATCATGTTGCGCCGGGCGTCGAGGAGATTAATCAAACCATTGAGCCTGGCTATCTGTCGTGACGGAGCCATGCCTTCGACGTCCAGCGCCGCGCGCAACTCCACCAGATGCGCACTTGAAAAGCTTTCGGCCTCAAGGCGTCTGAGCACCTGGGAGAGCAGCGCGAGATCGCGTCCCGGACCGTCCACCGCGCTGATTACATTATTGACCCTGGTTCGCAAGCGAAAGGCGAAGATCCTGCCAAGAAGGAAGGCCACCAAAAATGGCAGTCCCCCAAATCCCGTAAACCATAAGACGAGAGTGATAAAGGCTACCAGCGCCAAACCAATTGTCGTGATGCGAGTGGAGCGCGCGATGGGCCATGCCGGGGCGGCGACCCAGGCCGACAACGCTTTGGCATCTTCGCCAGACCGAACCCCTTCACCGAGCAATGCCAGATCCTCGCGCAAATCAAGCCGAGGGCGAAGCTCCGCAACAGCCGCCTGCCGCTCCCGCACTACCTCAGGCGCTGCCGGCGTCAGCAGCCACTGGGCCAGCGTATCCTCCCCAATCCGGGTCCGCGCTCTCGAGAGCAACTCGAAGAGTGACCCGTGGCCAAAGAGATCGAGGTCTTCGGCATAAGGATGAGTGGCCTCGATAAAACGCTTCCCGGTTGAGCCCATTCCGGCCCAGTGATCATCAAGCCGGGCCAGTCCTTGATCGTAGAGCGCAGCGGCACGCTCGCAACGCCGTCGAGCACGAGTAATGCGGTCCTGAACCAAAGCCAGAACGAGGAAGACAGCTGCCGGAACAAGCAACCACCACCAGAGGGCCAGTCCCTTGATAACCAGCCAAAGTATCACCAGCCCGGTGACCAGCGCGGCAAGGCGCACGACGCCGACCGTGCGAAACCGTTGCATCCGCCGACCCGCTTCAGCGCGACGCGCTTCAGCTCTGCGCGCATATTCAATGCGTGGCTGGGTTGAAGCCTCCTCCGCCACCTCGGTTTGGCTACTTTGATTCATTCGTTACTAGACACGCGGCGTGCCCGACAACTCGGTCCCCCTCCCTGAGCAAAGAAGGTCGTGGAGTCCAACCGGCCGCCAGTCGACATTTGAGCAGTTCATCGGCACTCGGTAAATGATCCCATACGGCAACTGCCGTCACGCCACCCAGTCAAGTGGCGTCATAAACTAACGTCAGCCTGTCGCGCCAGGGAACGATCACA
>Ga0190274_10001106_pt1 | contig 15807 bp, 16 predicted proteins | sample Popmic531T_FD_133002 | JGI IMG/M metagenome (GOLD analysis project Ga0190274, IMG submission 133002) | Populus adjacent soil microbial communities from riparian zone of Yellowstone River, Montana, USA - 531 T | ecosystem: Environmental > Terrestrial > Soil > Riparian zone | place: USA: Montana...
GAAGCCAGTCACCGGACGGCCATCTTCTCGTATCACCCGCAGCTTCAACCAACGCTTCCCCGGGGTTTGACCGCTCCAGAGCCACTCAAAGAATGAAAAATAGCCGGAAAGAATGGCGCTAAAAACCACGACGCCAACAGCCCAGACCCACTTCGGCGCGGTGGCAAAGCGCTCACCGAAGGAGGAGAAGTCGCTCACGATCCAAAAGGCAAGTGCGACTATAGCCAGAATAAGTATTTGAATAGTGTGATCGATGGCGCAGGCAAGGAATCGATTTCCGATCGACGCCAGCGCGAAATGCAAAGCGACACGCTCCGGCGTTTCGATTATGAGGATATCTTCAGTTGCGAGTGTGGCGGACAATTGGAGTATTCCTCGAGGTACCGACCAATGCTATTCAGACACTAGCCTTCGAATCTGATCCTGACAAATCGTCTTTTGCCGACTTTGAGAAGAGCTGACATTCCAGGTTGCCAGAGCGTTAGGGAATTTACGACGGTTTGCTTTTCGCCATCTACTTGCACCCCGCCCTGCTGAATGAGCCGTCGTGCTTCGGCCTTAGACTCTGCCAACCCAACAGTAACAAGCAGGTGCGACAAATCCCACCCAGTCGGATGATTTGAGGGAAGAATGCGCACCTCAACATCATCTGGAGTTTCCTTATTACGAAATCTGCGGACAAACTCTTCTTCAGCTCGAACCGCATCTTCCGTCGAATGAAAATCAGCGATGATCGACTTGGCAAGCGCGACCTTCACATCTCGCGGGTTCCGCTCACCGCTGTCCGTCGACTGACGAAGCGTCTTGATATCGGAAGGCGCCAGGTCCGTCAAAAGTTCATAGTAACGCCACATCAAATCATCCGAGATCGACATCACCTTGCCAAAGATCTCGTTTGGTGGTTCGTTGATGCCGATATAGTTTCCCAGCGACTTCGACATCTTCTGCACACCGTCCGTGCCCTCCAGTAGAGGCATGATGACGGCAATCTGGGCCTCCTGTTTGTATTCACGTTGGAGGTTCCGTCCCATCAGCAGGTTAAACTTCTGGTCAGTGCCGCCGAGTTCGACGTCAGCTTCGAGGGCGACCGAGTCGTAGGCCTGGGTCAATGGATAAAGCAGCTCGTGGAGGGCAATCGGCTTTTCTTCCGTCAACCGCTTGGCAAAGTCGTCGCGCTCCAGAATCTGTTTGACAGTAACGTGGGAAGCAAGGCGAATGAAGCCATCGGAGCCGAGCTGGTCCATCCATTCGGAGTTGAAGCGGATCTCAGTTTTGTCGGGATCCAGCAGTTTGAAGATTTGCGACTTGTAGGTTTCGGCGTTGACCGCAATCTCTTCACGCGTGAGTTGCGGACGCGTGACGCTTTTTCCTGATGGATCCCCAATCAATCCGGTGAAGTCACCAATCAGAAAAATTACCGTATGACCCAGCTCCTGGAAAGCACGGAGCTTGCGAATGACGACAGTGTGGCCAAGGTGAATGTCAGGCGCGGTGGGGTCAGCACCTAGTTTGACGCGCAGGGGCTTGCCTGTCCTGGCAGATTTTTCGAGCTTCGTCCGCAAGTCGTCTTCGCGAATGATTTCGGTTGTTCCCTTGCGAAGGTAATCCAGTTGTTCATCGATAGTCATATTATTCAGAGGGTTTGAGCTTCATTGTCCGACACACTTCAGTTTGTCGCTGACGGGGTAAAGGCCTGTTGTGCATAAACACGAAAAGTTAAAGTGTGTCGGACACTAATGCTCCATTTCGCGCTCCGTCAGTACCCATAACACGCCGGCCAACTATCTCATAATTTCCGCTGACTATCAGAGCCAACGCTTCGGCATAAACCTGGTGCTCCTGTTCGAGAATGCGCGCTGCCAGAGTGTCCTCGGAATCTTCGTCAAGCACCGGTACGGTTCTTTGCGCGATGATCGGTCCACCGTCAAGCGTTTCATCTACAAAGTGGACTGTGCAACCAGTCCACTTGACGCCGTGGTCAATCACCTGTCTATGGACGTCGAGACCGGGAAATGCCGGCAGAAGGCTGGGATGAATATTGAGGATGCGATGACGGTAGGCGTCGATGAAATAGCTTGAGAGCAGACGCATATAGCCGGCCAGACAAACAATATCGACCTGGTGCTCTCGAAGTGCTGCGACTGTCTCACGATCGTGTTCTTCACGCGAACGACGGTTTCTTTCTACCACGAGAGTTTTCAAGCCAAGCTCTTTCGCTCCTTGCAAACCCGCAGCAGTTGAGTGGTCACTAATTACCAACGCTATTTGGGCGCCGGCAATGCGACCCCGGTTCACTTCGTTGGCAAGCGCCAGCATGTTTGAACCACGACCGGAGATCAGGATACCAATCTTAATTATTGGCGACTGTTGCACTGGCATTTTGGAATTGGCCGGCGGGGCCAGTCAGACACTGCGAATGAATCCGCACCAGGGTTAGCTCGTCCCGTCGCATCTCGCCTTTGAATAGCGCCACAAACATTTAGACAGGATTCACAAGATTGACAAGATAATACATAGCCGGGTGGAGATACAGGTTACGAGCCAGCGGCTTGCCGCCTGATGTGAGGAAGGTCTATGACCTTCCGTGCCGACCCAAGAGTTACCGGGCTGTGCCCCTGAGCCTCCGGGGGCCGAGCCCCAAAAAGTTAGAGACCTGTTGGTGGGTAAGCCCCATCGCACATCGGACGTCAGTCACAAGATAAACTTAACGTCCCGGTCACCCTCCACCACTCGCCCAATTTCGAAACACTCTGCAGCTTGAGCAGAGAGATGAGCAGTAATCGACGCCTGGTGCTCCGGCGTGCAAACGATCACCATACCCACACCCATATTGAACGTTCGAAACATTTCGGCCTCTGAAACATTTCCGAGACGTTGCATCAGAGTGTAGACCGGCAATACCGGCCAGCTACCGAGCTCGATCTCGACGGCCGTGCCTGCGGGCAGAATCCGAGGAATGTTATCAGTCAATCCCCCGCCGGTAATATGCGCAAGTCCCTTTATCACTCCGGAATTAAGCAGTCCGTCCAGCGGTTTGAGATAACTCAAGTGGGGCTGCAACAGCGCTTCACCGACTGTCATTCCGAGTTCATCCAAATGCGTGTCGACGGAGTAACCAGCCACGTCGAAGAAAAGCTTGCGAGCGAGTGAGTAGCCGTTGGTGTGAAGTCCAACCGAAGGCAGTGCCAGCAACACGTCCCCAGGCGCAATTTGTTTTCCATCAATTATCCTATCGCGGTCAGCAACTCCAACGATGAAGCCGGCCACGTCATACTCGCCTGCGGAATAGAAATCGGGCATCTCCGCCGTCTCGCCTCCAAGCAAGACACAGCCATTTTCGCGACAGCCATTAGCGATGCCTTCCACTACGCCGGCAACGACATCGGGCAGAAGCTTTCCCGTAGCAATGTAATCGAGAAAGAAGAGAGGCCGGGCGCCCTGGACCAGAATGTCGTTTACGCAATGGTTGACCAGATCGCGTCCGACGGTGTGGTGAACGCCTGAGAGAAAAGCAATCTTCAGCTTCGTCCCGACCCCATCGGCGGACGCTACCAAAACCGGCTGCCTCAGATTAGGAAAAGCTCCGTCAAACATCCCCCCGAAACTTCCTATTTCGGAGAGGGTGCGCTCATTGAACGTGCGCTTCGCCAACTCTTTGATTTTGTCAGTTGCACGAGTCGCTGCGTCGATGTCGACTCCGGCGTCGCTATAGGTAATCGGTTTAGTCATTAGTTGGTGAATAGTAAATGGTAAATGGTGAATGGTGAAAACCGAGGGTGCCAAAGTTCATGGGAGCTGATGGGGGAGGGATGTAAATTCGCGTACTGATTATCAAGTCTTTGGTTTTTCTGAAGCACTGTTCGATTTGCGACCTGACCACTTACTCAATTTAGAGAGCAGGAAGATGCCAATAAACACAACAACCGGAATTCCCAGCCAATACCAACCCAGAGTGAGCCACTCAGAACCACTTAGATCGCCTGGATGCATAAGTGTGAGGGCCATACTGGTGTCTCCTGGACTCAACCGCCATTCGACCATTTACCATTTACCATTCACTATTTACCCGCCTTTGTCTTAGGCGGTGGTCCAAAGTCGCCATAGGCAATGAAACCCGACCGCGTCGAATCATCTTTTTGGGCCAGGCGGCCTATCCAAATATCGCTCTTGGCTTCTTTCGCCGGCTTGACGACGTAGTCGTTTTCCCTTCCCTTGGTCGTAATCGTGATCTCACCTTGCAGGTCCGTTCGGTAGAGTTTCACGTTGGCTGCCTTGAGCCGGTCCAGCACAACCTGTGACGGGTGGCCATAACGGTTCCAATCACCACAGGAGATGATGGCCACTTCCGGCTTCACGCGCGCGACAAAATCCTGCGTCATTGCGTACTTCGATCCGTGGTGGGCAACCTTGAGAATCTTCGCCTTCAGATTCAAATCTTTAGTCAGCATCCGATGTTCTGTTTGCTCTTCAGCGTCCCCAGGCAGGAGCATCGAAAAGTCGCCGTAGTCAAGCCGCATCACGATCGAATTGGCGTTTGCCAAATTGCCCCCGGTCCTGACCTGATCTTTAATGAATAAAGGTTCGATGGGCGCCAGCACAGTTAGTCGGGCGCCACCGCCAATGTCGTAGGTCTTGCCTGCCTGGGCCTTTTCGTATTGGGCGCCGCTTTGGGCCAGTGCTTCTTTATATTCGTCAAAGAACTTGATGATCGTTCCGGAACGATCCGGCTTTTTGGCAGGCGCTTTTTTGGACGAAGCCGCACCGGCGGGTGGTTTGGTCGGGGCCACGAATGACTCGGGCACGTCCGGCCCCTCGCCGTTATCAATCACATGCAAAACTTTGATCGCCTTCATGACCTCATCGGCACCGCCAATATGGTCGGGGTGTGGATGGGTGGACACAAAATAATCGAGCTGTTGGACGTTGTAGCGTTTCAACGCTTCGAGTATGACCTTGCCCTTGCCGGCATCACCGGCGTCAATCAAGATCGACTTGCCCTCGGGCGAAATAATCAGGATCGAATCACCCTCTACCGGTCCCACGTCGAGGAAATGGACTTGCAGCTCCTTACCTGAGGGCGGAGGAGGCTTTGTCCTCCACCATGGCAAGACATACTTCCACCCGACGTAACCAGACGCGGCCAGCACAACCACCAACACGGCAATCGCACATCCGCAGCCCTTTATTCCTGCTCGCGCCACTTTAAGACTGTCCTCGATCCTTCTTCATATCCTCTGAAGAAGTGATGCGATCCACGAAATCACACGAAAGCCACACGAAAAAAACACGCTCTACTTAGCGTCATTTCGTGTCTTTTCGTGGATCGTATGTGCTTCTGATTTTCCTTACTCCGCGGTTACTGCTTCGTGATCACGTTCCCACATCGTTTCGGCGTCGCCGGTAATTCGAGTTGGATACTTCTCGTTCCAGCAAGCGACACAAGACGACTCGGGACTGATTCCAATAGCGTTGATCATTCCTTCCAGCGAAAGATACCCCAGCGAGTCGGCTTCGATAAACTTACAAATCTCATCAACCGACATTTGCGCGGCAATCAGATCGGCCTTGTTTGGCGTATCGATTCCGTAGTAGCACGGACTTATGGTCGGCGGGCAACTAATTCGTAAATGGATTTCCTTTGCGCCTGCCTCGCGCACCATCCGGACGATTTTTTTCGAAGTGGTACCGCGCACAATCGAGTCGTCGATAAGCACCACGCGTTTACCCTCAATCAAGTGGCGGACCGGGTTCAACTTGATGCGCACACCAAACGAGCGAATAGATTGCCGCGGCTCGATAAAAGTGCGGCCTACGTAATGATTTCGCACCAGGCCAAAACGAAAACTAATTTTACTTTGCGCCGAATATCCGATGGCCGCTACCGTACCGGAGTCAGGAACTGGCACGACCAAATCCGCTTCGGCAGGTTGTTCGATAGCCAGACGTTTGCCCATCTTGTGGCGCGATTCATTTACCGAGTGACCGTAGATTAGCGAGTCGGGTCGCGCGAAATAGACGTGCTCGAACAAGCACATTGACGGTTTTTGCGCTTCCAGCGGATGAGATGAACGCAGCCCATCCTGATCGATCACCAACATCTCACCAGGCTCAACATCGCGAACATATTGCGCGTCTATAAGATCAAAAGCGCAGGTTTCAGAGGCCACGACCCAGGCATCCCCCAGGCGTCCCAGTGCCAGTGGCCGGAAGCCACGAGGGTCTCGGATTGCAATCAGCTCCGACGGCGTTAGGAAAAGCATGGAAAACGCGCCTTCAGTGTTTCGCAAAACTTCGGGTATCGATTCGCGAACCGATGACGCTTTGGATCGTGCGACGCCATGCAGAATCACTTCGGTATCGGAGGTAGCCGAAAAAATCGCGCCCTCACGCTCGAGTTTGCGCCGCTCTTCACGGGCAAAAGGCAGGTTGCCGTTATGGCAGACGGCAATTTGTCCGTGCTGGCAAGTCACGAGAAAAGGCTGGGCCTCACGGATGGATACTTCGCCGGCTGTGGAATAACGAACGTGTCCGATCGCGTTGGCGCCGGTTAACCGATCAAGAGCCGCCTGATCAAAAGCATCCGCCACGTGTCCCATGGCGCGCTCCTGGCGTAGCTCAGATCCGTTGGACGAAACAATCCCACACGATTCCTGGCCGCGATGCTGTAACGCATAAAGGCCAAGATAGGTCAAACGAGCGGCGTCAGCATGGCCGTAGATGCCAAAGACACCACACTCGTCCCGAAATTTATCCAGAGTTATTTCCAGAGAGCTATCCTCGTCACGATCGTTACGGATTACGGTACGGAGCTTACTTCGCATTCCCAAAGCTTTCAACCCATAATAAACTTCGTGGTGATACCCAAAATATTCTGCCTTCGGTATCATGAATCTCATTGCGCGTTTGTACCGGGAAAAACTGAGTCCCATTGTAACCCCCTTCGAAGTTGGTTACGTTGTGTATGGAGAATAAGTAGATGAGACAACTTAGCTTATTTGTCACTCTGGCGGCCGCGTTGGGAATCTTACTAGGCATGCTGGCGCCGAGTGGAGAAGCTAATTACAACAACGCCCGCGGCGCCGGTGAGTTGTACAAAAAATACTGCGCTTCGTGTCATGGTAAAGACGGCCGGGGGAAAACGTTTAAAGGCAAACTCACGCACGCGCGGGATTTGACCGACCGTGCCTGGCAAGACGACGTGAGCGACGAACGATTCTTCAATTCAATTACGAAGGGCAAAAACAAGATGCCCGCATTTAGCAAGAAAATGTCCGAACAAGAGATCGACGCGTTGGTCAGCTACGTGCGCACGCTGAGGTAATACAGATGTCCGACACACTTCAGTTTGTCGTTTCGTTGAATACCACGACGCATAAGTCACGGCTTAAAATCTGCTATCGCCTATATCCACCGGTACGACAAACTAAAGTGTGTCGGACATTCGGTCTACGGTTTGATACGTGAAAACGAATAGCATCCCTTACAACCTCGTTACCGTGCTTCTCCGTGTAGGACTGGTCGTCGCGCTCGTCCTGGCCTCCTGGGCAATCTACCACCAACTGCCCTACCGGCCATTGGCAACCCCCCAAGCCTCCAGCCAGGAAACTACGTTGCAGATCCTCTTACGGTCCGCACCAGGCCTGGTGCGGCTCGACATACCGATCGAACTTTACCCGGTAGATATTGTGGCAGTGCGACAGGAGTACTTTACCGAACGCCGTGCGGGTAAGCGCTTCGATGACTTTCTTAGCGAACGCATGAAGGGGCGGAGTCCAGTGACGGCCAAGCTGGACATACAGGGTCAAACTTCCATTGTGTTAAGCCCGGGCAATTGGTGGCTGCACGCCCTGTCGTCAGGTGAAGAGGATCTCGAATGGCGCCTACCCATAAGTGTTGCGGGGCGCAATCAAACAGTTGAACTCACGTCGCAAAACGTTTACACGCGCACCAGAAGTTTCTGAAGTGGTCAGTGGTCAGAGGTCAGAGGTCAGAGGTCAGAGGTCAGAGGTCAGAGGTCAGAGGTCAGAGGTCAGTGGTCAGTGGTCAGTGGTCAGTGGTCAGTGGTCAGTGGTCAGTGGTCAGTGGTCAGTGGTCAGTGGTCAGTGGTCGTACGTTTTCGACCACGAACTTGTTATCCGCCTGGGGATTCCTCGCTGACCACTGACTACTGACTACTGACTATTGACTTCTGACGTCTGACGTCTGACCTCCGACCTCTGTCCTCTATTGTCTTATGCACGCTTTACGTATTGAGAAAAAGAAGCTGGCGGTCCGTGAAATCAACCGGCCCGAACCTGGCGACGAAGCCCTGGTTCGCGTTCTGCTATCCGGCATCTGCAATACAGACCTCGAAATCGCCCGGGGTTATGCTGGATTCCAGGGAACCATCGGTCATGAATTTGTCGGAGTCGTAGAAGAATCTAATGACGGTTCCTGGTTGGGCAAGCGAGTGGTTGGAGAGATCAACGCCGGCTGCGGAGCGTGTGATCTGTGCGCGGCTGGCGATCCTCGTCACTGCGACGGCCGGACTGTACTCGGTATAGTTGGCCGTGATGGAGCGCACGCGGAGTTTTTGCGCCTGCCTTTGAGAAATCTGAGGCTCGTGCCGGATAAGGTAGTTGACGAGCATGCGGTCTTCACCGAACCACTCGCAGCGGCTTGCGGCATCCTTGAATGCGTCAACATCGAAAGCACTGACCGGATCGCCGTAATAGGTGATGGAAAACTAGGATTGCTCTGCGCCCAGGTACTCGCGCTAAGCGGGGCCTCGGTCTTGTCAATCGGCAAGCACGCCGAGAAATTACTCATTGCCGAGCGCCGCGGAATTGAAACGACGACTGCCAAAGCAGCCGCCAAACGAAGGCGTGAATTTGATGTGGTGGTTGAAGCCTCAGGATCACCTTCAGGCTTCGCTGGAGCGCTGGAGCTTTTGCGGCCTCGCGGTGTGCTGGTCTTGAAGTCAACGGTTCAAGGGGCTGGGCACGCAGAATTTGATCGGACGCGGCTGGTTGTCGATGAGATCACGATCCTGGGTTCGCGCTGCGGTCATTTCGAACCCGCGCTGGACTTGCTGAAAAAGGGCGCAATCGACGTTGATAGTCTGATCAGCGAAGAATATCCATTGACGCGCGGGCTACACGCCATGGAGCGCGCTAGTAAGAAGGGCGTCATGAAAGTTTTCCTCCGACCGTGAAAAGCAGGAGGCAGACGGCAGGAGCAGGAGGCAGGAAGAAAGATAGGACCTATATGTCCTATAGGTCCTATTCTGATCCTTCTGCCTTCTGCCTTCTGCTTTCTGCCGTCTGCCTCCTGCTCCTGGCTCCTGCTTTCCGCTTTCTGCTTTCTTTTGCCCAGGACCGAGCCTTTAGTTATACTTCAAGCCTTCCTATTTGCACCCCGATAGTCACGGTTGCTTACTGAGCACTTCCGGGGAGCCCGACTTGCAGCGTTTTTCTGAAGGTGGTGTTTATGTTCGACCAGGCCAAAGACCAAACAAACGTCAGCGAACAGGCAATTTTGCGAAAGTTGCGTGTCTGGATCATCGCCCTGGCTACGGCCTGCCTGTTGGCAGGAATCGGAGTTGGCTCGATGCTTTCCGGCCGAACTACAGTTGCGCAAAATGAATTGCAGATAGCGCGAGCCCCCGAAGCGTTGTCGGCCTCGTTTGCCGAGATTGCCCGACGTGTGGAACCAGCAGTGGTAAACATTGACACCATAGCCGCGACCACCGAAATTTCCGAGAAAGACCTCGACGAAAAAGATGATCAGATGAATCCGTTGCTCGATATGTTCCGGCGGCAGCAGCGCCGGCCGGCTCGCGGAGTTGGCAGCGGGTTCATTGTCAGTCCTAAAGGCTACATCCTGACCAATGAGCATGTCGTCGAGGGCGCGTCGAGAATAATCATTGGCTTGCAGTCCGGCAAAACGTATCCGGGCAGGGTTGTAGGAATCGACGACGAAACGGATATGGCTGTCCTGAAGATCGACGCTCCTCACGACTTGCCGACCGTGACTTTAGGCGACTCAAACAACGCCCAGGTGGGCGATTGGGTATTGGCGATGGGGTCACCATTTGGTCTTGAGCAAACGGTCACGGCAGGCATCATTTCCAAGAAAGAACGAGAGACACCGGGTTCGGCGTCTAACTTTCAGCGCTTTCTGCAAACAGATGCGGCTATTAATCGCGGCAACAGCGGTGGACCACTGGTGAATATGCGTGGCGAGGTGATCGGAATCAACTCACAAATTGCCACCTCCACTGGCGACTACAACGGTATCGGTTTCGCTTTGCCGGCAACCGAAGCCAATTTCGTTTATCGTCAAATCGTTTCGGGAGGCAAGGTTCGCCGAGGCTACCTGGGGGTGACCCTGGAGTCGGTAAAAGAGGAATTTGCGAAGGTCTATGGCCTGAGCGAATCAAAGGGCGCCATCATCATGGACGTCCAGCTTACCAAGGATGACAAACCAACTCCGGCGGCGAAAGCGGGCATGCAATCGAATGACATCATTATCGAATTCAACGGTCAGCCCGTCGCTGATTCGCAGGATTTGATTCAGAAAGTGGCCGGGAGCCCGGTCGGAGAGCCGGCTGCGTTTACATTCCTGCGAGATCGTGACGGCAAGTTGGAAAAACACACCACCAACATCGTTCTGGGCGAGCGTCCTCCGCCACCAAAGGAAATCGAAAGGACGGCGGAAGGCCCTGCGCCTCCTAAGCCAAAAGCGTCGGAACCCAAAGGGAACGCTCTGCGATTGGGAATCACCCTTACTGAGCTGACCCAGCAACTCATGACCGAGAAACGGCTCACCGGAGTGCGTGGACTTTACCTAAAGGAATTGGATCCCAATGGACTGGCAGCGGAAGTGAGGGCCGGCGGTCAACAGGCGCTTAATGAAGGTGATGTAATCACAAAAATTAACCGCGTGCCTGTAGCTACCCTGGCTGATTTCCAGCGGGTCGTTACTGGCTTGAAACCCGGCGATCCAGTGGTGCTTCACTTCTCGCGCTCCCTGAGAAATCCTGGCGGCGTAATAACCCGGTTGGTCCAGTTTACTTATCAATAGGAATTAAGTTTCGAGTTTCAAGTTTAACGGTTCAGGTAGCGTCATCTGGACCTGGTACTTGAAACTCGAAACTGGAACTTGAAACTCTTTTATGGCTCAAGCAAAAAAAGCTCTCGCAAGAAACGGCTCCAGGAAACACCCGCAACGCTCAGCGCGGCCTTCAGTCAAAACTTATAACAACTACATCGCGGGCAAATGGATTCCGAGTGAATCCGGTGAAGTGTTTGAGAACATCAACCCGGCAAATACCGACGACGTTATCGGTCGTTTCCCACTGTCGACCAGTGACGACGTGAATGCGGCGGTCAACGCTGCCCAGCAGGCATTTGATGGATGGCGGTCGACGCCGGCACCCAAACGCGCCGAAATCCTGTTCCGCCTGGGCGAAATTCTGATCCGGAACAAAGACAAGTTCACCGCGGACATGACTCGCGAGATGGGCAAGGTCCTGACCGAAGCCGGCGGAGACGTCCAGGAAGCGATTGACTGCACCTACTACACTGCGGGCGAGGGACGACGGCTACACGGGTTTACTACGCCGGCTGAGATGCCGGACAAGTTTGCGATGTGTGTGCGGCAGCCTGTTGGACTTTGCGGACTGATTACGCCGTGGAACTTTCCCATGGCTATTCCTTCATGGAAACTTATTCCCGCGCTGGTTTGCGGAAATACCGTAGTTTTGAAACCCGCTGAGGACACGCCACTATCCACTTACAACCTGGTCCAGGCCTGTGAAGAAGCCGGCATCCCTCCCGGAGTTGTGAATCTGGTAACGGGCTATGGCGAAAATGCCGGGTCTGCTATTACAAATCATCCGGCACTCCGGCTCATCTCTTTTACCGGTTCGACCGAGACAGGTCGCATCGTCGCGTCAGCTTGTGCCGACCGAAACGCGATTTGCTCGCTCGAGATGGGCGGTAAGAATGTAATTATCGTCATGGATGACGCCGACATCGATCTCGCTATTGAAGGGGCCTTGTGGGGAGCGTTTGGGACTTCGGGACAGCGCTGCACGGCTTCCTCGCGATTGGTCGTCCATAAGAAAGTCTACAAGCAGTTTTCCAAAAAGCTGGTCGAACGGACCAGAGCTATGAGAGTCGGCAATGGAGCTGACGCGAAAACCGATGTAGGACCAGTTATCAATGCCGACGCCGTCAGGAAAATCATGGGGTACATCGATATTGGCCAGCATGAAGACGGCGCCACTTTGGCTGCCGGCGGCAAGCGTTTGACCAAAGGCGACTACGCTCGTGGCTATTTTATTGAGCCCACAGTTTTCACTGATGTGGCTCCCGACATGCGCATTGCCCAGGAAGAGATCTTTGGACCAGTCACTGCAGTTATTCCGACCAGGTCTCTTGAGGAGGCAGTTGAGATAGCAAACGGCGTGAGGTATGGACTGTCGGCGGCCATCTATACTTCCGACGTCAACCGCGCCTTCCGCGCCATGCAGGACATGTACACCGGCATCTTTTATGTAAATGCTTCGACTATCGGCGCCGAAGTGCATTTGCCGTTTGGCGGGACGAAGGCCACCGGTAATGGCCATCGCGAAGCCGGCACGCAAGTGCTGGATATTTTCACTGAGTGGAAGTCAATCTACGTCGATTATAGTGGCAAGCTGCAACGCGCGCAGATCGATCTGGTTGAAGGACAGTAGAACAGAGGTCAGAAATCAGAGGTCAGAGGTCAGAGGTCAGACAAGAGAAGGCGCAAATTGCTACAGTTCTCTCATTTGATTTCTGATCTCTTTTCGCCACTTCTGACCTCCAGCTTCTGACATCTGACTTCTGATTTCTGACTTCTGATTTCTGACCTCTGATTTCTGACCTCTGATTTCTGACTTCTGATCCAGGAGGGAAAAACTGTGATTGTCGGCCTGCCGAAAGAGATCAAAGACAACGAATACCGAGTGGGCTTAACGCCTGCCGGCGTCCGCGCCCTAACCGATTCTGGCCACAAAGTGATCGTTGAGAAAAGCGCCGGTGGCGGCTCCGGCTTTGAAGACGCGCTCTATCAAACGGCAGGCGCTGAAATCATTGATTCCGCCGATGACGTCTGGGCCAAAGCTGAGATGATCGTCAAAGTGAAAGAGCCGATCGCGCCCGAGTATCCTCGCATGCGGGAAAATCAGTTGTTATTCACATACCTTCACCTGGCGCCAGATAAAAAACTCACCGAGGAACTGCTCGCGCGCAAAGTCTCCGGCATCGCCTACGAAACAATTACGGATCGCCGCGGAGGCTTACCGCTGCTGACTCCGATGTCAGAAGTAGCCGGACGCATGGCAATCCAGGTTGGCGCCCACTATCTCGAGAAGATGTCCGGAGGCCGCGGTATTTTGCTGGGCGGTGTGCCGGGCGTACCCGCCGCGAGAGTTGTGATCATTGGCGGAGGTGTAGTCGGGACAAACGCCGCAAAGATTGCCGTCGGCATGGGCGCTTATGTCACGATCATTGACAACAATCTCGAACGACTACGCGAACTTGACGATATCTTCCTTTCCAAGATTTCTACGCTCGCTTCGAGTGCCTACATGATTCACGATGCTATCTCCACGGCCGATCTGATCGTGGGTGCCGTTTTGGTCCCCGGCGCCGCTGCGCCGATGCTGGTGACCAAAAACATGCTCAAGGACGTGCCGAATGGAGCCGTCATTGTTGACGTTGCTGTGGACCAGGGCGGATGTATCGAGACCACCCATCCCACCACCCACTCGAATCCCACTTACTACGTGGAAGGCGTTTTACATTATTGCGTGGCCAACATGCCGGGCGCGGTTCCGCGAACGTCAACGTTCGCGCTGACCAACGCTACTCTTCCATACGCCTTGAAGCTGGCCAATAAAGGTTTCTTTGAAGCGATTCGGACCGATGATGGATTGAAAGCCGGAGTCAACACCTATGCTGGTCACTGTACATATGAAGCCGTTGCCGCTTCTCAGGGGTTAGCCTACACCGGGATCGACGCGTTAGTTGAAGTCAACCGCGCCTCGAGTGCTTGATTCATCCTCAAAAAGCGGTCGCAGCTTGATCACTGGTTTGGGATGTATTCTTTGTGGGGAGGTGGAAAATGAGGAAAGTTACAGCAGCCGAAGTGCTTGTACCTTTTTTTGTATGTATGGCTGGCTGTTTCGCAATGACCATAGCAGCTTGGAAGTATCCTGACTCTTCTGAGTACATCAATTATGGATTATTAGCACTTACCATAGCCTCGCTAATTGTAGCTGTTTCCTTTTTAGAAAGAGCCAGAAAGAAAACAACCTGACCAGGCAGCAAGCAAGCGTTGGGACGGGTTTGCTGCTGCATGACGTAGTGCAGCCTGACGCGTTTAAGATAAGAGACAAAAAAGGGCGACCATCCAGGTTGGAGGCTCGCCTTTTTTGCTGCTAACAGCCAACTATTCTGAGAAAGCTTGAGTATTCTCTAGTCACGCTTTCGCGCCAACAATGTTGTTATGCACTCGATCAATCTTTCGGCTGAAACCGGTTTGGAAAGGAAAGCGTCCACCTGTTCCACGTTCTGATTTCCCTCCTTTTGTTCGAGGGCGCTTAGCAAAATCACGGGAAGGTGCGAAAGCGTTTGACTGTTTCTGAGAAAACGACAGAATTCGTGCCCGCTTAGATTCGGCATCATGGCGTCGGTGACCACGATATCGATCGGCATCGAAAGCGCAACCTTCATTGCCTCGAGGCCATCAGCCACTGGAATCACTTTGTAACCTGCGCGCTCCAGAACTACTTCCAGAAAGCGGCGCAGGGCCCTGTCGTCCTCGGCCAGCAAGACACGAATGCGTTTGCCGTTTTCTAATGCGGGCGCCGCATTATTTGATTCAGATAATGAACCGTTTTCCAGAAGCATCATTCGCAACAAGCCGGCGTTGAGGCAGGAAGGTTTGGGAAGCTCGACCCAGTGGCCCAGCTGAGTCAGAATAGGACTCACGCGGAGGCCTTGTCAAACTGTTATGCAGTTCAGTTCCGGTTAAGCGCTCAACCTCCTGAATAGATTCCTCGATGCTCAGGTAGTCGGTCTGAGTTGTGGAGTTATCGACGCTGTGTTGCTTCATCGAACCGCTCGCGATCGCACCGGTTGGCAGACACCACCTTACAATTCCGCGGAGGTGGCGGAAGTGCATAATCCAATCCTGGGTGTAGCATCAGCGTTATCGCGCTCGGGTCAGTAATGGCCTCCGACCTCTACGGTTGTTCGACTTACCCGTCTGGTTGTCATCCCCTTACCTTGACAATCCGCAATCGCCGATTAGAATGTTTTTCGTCTCGAGTGGGCAGATGGAGATGTGGCCGAGTGGCTGAAGGCGGCGGTTTGCTAAACCGTTAAGGGTCAAAAGCCCTTCACAGGTTCGAATCCTGTCATCTCCGCCATTTATACAGAGGTCAGAAGTCAGCGGTCAGAAGTCAGTAAAAGGTTTTTTAGTCTAGTTACTGACCTCTGATTCTCCGACGTCTGACCTCTAATTCTATTACTGACCTCTGATCGCTGACTTCTGATTACTATGGCTGTCACGATTCAAGGCACTGGACGGATGAAAAGACGCTCTTGGTAAACGCCGAATATATTCGCAACCTACCGATTGAAGAATTGTTTCCGCTGGTTAAGGCTGAACTGCGGGCGAACAAGCTGTGGCGCGAGGAATATGACGATGACGACCGCGATTGGTTTGTAAAAACCCTGGATCTAATTCGCCAACGCTACCACACCCTCAAAGATTTCTCCGAGCAGGGGC
>Ga0190274_10001107_pt1 | contig 15802 bp, 13 predicted proteins | sample Popmic531T_FD_133002 | JGI IMG/M metagenome (GOLD analysis project Ga0190274, IMG submission 133002) | Populus adjacent soil microbial communities from riparian zone of Yellowstone River, Montana, USA - 531 T | ecosystem: Environmental > Terrestrial > Soil > Riparian zone | place: USA: Montana...
CCGGCGCCGACCGCGCCACCCTCGCCTTCCTCGTCGATGCCTACGAGGTCGAGGAGGTTGAGGGCCGCCAGCGCACCGTCCTGCGCCTCCACCCCCGCCTCGCCCCGAACAAGGTCGCCGTCCTCCCCCTCGTCTCCAAGGAGGGAATGCCGGAGAAGGCCCGCGAGATCTTCAAGGAGCTGCGCGCCCGCATGCCCGCCGAGTTCGACGAGGGCGGCTCGATCGGCAAGCGCTACCGCCGCCAGGACGAGATCGGCACTCCGTGGGGCATCACCGTCGACCACCAGACGATGGAGGACGACACCGTCACCCTCCGCGACCGCGACTCGCTCGAGCAGACGAGAGTCCCGATCGCCGGCTTGGCCGACGATCTCGCGACGCGCCTCTCCCAGCCCTGGCGCAGCCCAAAGCTCAGCTGAGCACCGGCTCCGTAGACCCCCGTCAAACGCGCCGATCGGTTGAGTACGGTGCGTACCAATTCCGTACCGATGTGGCGGTAGGGAGGGCCGCCCAGTTCAGCAAGGAGGTTGGGCATGGGCAAAGCCGATGAGGCGATCGAGCATCTGCGACGGGCAGTCGCCACCGATCGAGGAGAGGATCCGTCGTGGGCGGGAGCGATCCGGTTGCGAGTGCAGTTGCAACCCGCGGGGGGACCTGGGGCGAAGGTCATGCCACCCACTTACGCCCCGGATCGGAGCGGCGATCCGCCGATTTACATCGAGGAGAAGCGCAGGATCGGCGGCGAGGAAAAGCAGTGCGTCTCGCTCGACAGCGTCGCCAGTCAAGCGAATCGTGGCGAGGCCGCGCTCGTCGACGAAATAGCGCTCGACAACATCCACGTGCCAACGATCTGGGTCGACCAAGGGGAGTTCGGCACCCATTCCGCACTCGAGTTCTCACACCGGGCCTACGACGCCTGGGTCGAGGACGCCGTTCTCGACGGTGAGCGATTTGGCGACACCGAGCAGTGGGCCCAACTGGCAAGCAGCAAGCGTCATGACCTGACGGCGCTGCTGCGGCACTCGCCGGTCAGCATCGTGCTGGGCAGCTGGGCATCCCGGGTCAAGAACCCTCAGGGTGCGGCGCGCCTGCCACGGATTCTGACGAGCGAGATCATTGCGGTCGGCGCCGAGAAGGGCGCGCGGCCGAAGAGCAAGCGCGACATCCACGACGTGAGCAAGGGGATCACCATCTACAAGGCCAGCGAGGATTCTCCGGAGCGGATCGTGCTCGACCCGAGGACGGCGGCCAGGACGGGCAAGGGGAAGGAGGCGCTGTTCGCGGAAGACGGCAGGCCCTCCTCGGCCGGCTACGGCAGTGTCACCCCCTCCCTCGCGGACCATGGCGGCATCACGATGGAGTACGCGCTGCAGATCGCGACCATCTCTTTGCCCGCGATCCGGGAGTGCCGCTTCCCCCCGAGCGGCGAGCGTGATGACGCCCGCGACGTGGCGGGTCGTTTGATGCTGGTGGCACTCGGGCTGCGCCTGCTGGCACTCCAGGTCGAGCGCGGCTACGACCTGCGATCGGGGTCCCTCCTGATCCCCGAGGAGGAGCCCAGCTTTGAGCTGATCGACCGCCTTGGCAAGACGGTCGAGACCTGGTCGGTGGTGGATACCGACACCGCGGCCCTGCTCGAGGACGCCAAGCGGCAAGGCGCCGACCACGGACTTGATTGGGTTGATGGCGACATCAAGCTCGAAGCCAGCGACGTCCAGCTGGAACTGCTCAAGCGCAGCCTCGTCAAGTCCGCCGACAACGGGGAATAGGGCACTGATGCTGGCCATACGCTGCCAGTTCCTGCAGGGGACCTATCAGGCCTCACCGCCGGGGCAGCTGACGGAGTCCGAGTGGCCGCCGCATCCCTGTCGACTGCACGCAGCCCTGGTAGCCGCCGGCTGGGCCTGGGGCGGCGGCGCCTTCCCTAGCCAAGCCGCGGAAGCGCTGGCCTGGCTGGAGAGCCTGCCCGCTCCGCTGATCCTGACGCCGGCGGGCGCCGGAGCGATCCGCCGCTCTCCCACCACCTACGTCCCGCGAAACTTCACCTCGCGCGAGACGACCGCATTGGTTGGGCATCTTCGCGCGGGTCGCCACGCTAACTTCCAGCGCGGGTCAGGCCGCGTGCCACGAACCTTCCCGACCCGAGTCGTGGGCGACGAGCCCGTCTGGTTCGTTTGGCCCAAGGCCGAGCCGAGCTCGGCCCAGAAGCTGGCCCTCGAGCGGCTCGCCGGAGAGCTCCAGTACCTCGGCTCCAGTCGCAGCCCGGTGCTGGGAATGGCCCTCGCCGGCGAAGGGGACGAGCAGCCATGGGCGGCGGAACATGGGGGGCCGATGATGTCTTTCGAACCCACACGGACGGGCGACGGCGGGCGCAACCTGAGGGTTGCCTACCCTGGGCTGACCACGGCGCTGCTCAGCAGCCGTGGGGCCGAGTTAAGGGCGCCGCTGGGCGCGAGCGCCACTTACCGCCAACAGCCGGAGGCGGCGGCAGCCAGCAGCGCGATCCGCCAGGACGGTCCCTTCGCTTCGCTGGCAATCAAGCGGCGCCGGCGCGCCGACTTCGGGCTCACCGTCAGCCATGTCGTCACGCTCACCGAAGCGTTCCGCGCCGCCTGCCTCTCAGTGGCCGGCGATGAGGCGCCCGCGGTCCTGCACGGGCACGGCGATCATCCCCACGCCGCCTACCTCGCTCTGCCCAACGTCGGCGGCGTGCATTCGGACGGGGTCGTGCTCGGCCTCGGAGTGGCGATCCCGGCGACTGCCTCCGAGACAGATCGCAAGGCGATCCGGGCGGCCGTGGCCGGCGTTCGGCACTTGAACATCGGGAAAGGGGCCCTGAAGTGGACCCTCAAAGATATCGAGCCCGCGAGTGCGCCCCGAACGCTGCAGGCCCAGCGCTGGATAGGTCCGGCAAAACGCTGGTCGACGGTCACCCCGGTGATCCTCGACCGCCACCCGAAGCCTGCACACGGCTTCTCTCTCGATGACGCTCTCCACCTCTCCTTCGAGAACGCGATGCTGCCGCAGCCGGTCGACGGCCGCTTCGAGGCTTCCCGGACGCCGAGTCTCGGAGGGAGCGTCGCGGCGGTCTCCCACCTGCGTACACCCCGGCTGCACGGCCTGGCGCTGCACATCACCGTCACCTTCCCGGTCGAGGTAGTGGGACCGGTGCTCGTCGGCAAGGGCCGCCATCTCGGGCTCGGGCTCTTCGCGCCGGTGCCCGAGCGTTACGCCGAGGCCGCCAACCGTAGCGCGACCGATCCCGGCGCATGAGCGAGACCAGCGTCTTCGCCGGCGATCCCGCCGCCGGCTTCTCGCGCTTCTACCGCGGGCTGCATGCTCGGAACGACTCCGATCGCGAGGACACCGAGCGGGCGCGCAATCCCTATCTCTGGCAGCAGCGCCTGGCCCGAGAGCTGATCGAGGGCCAGCCCCCTGAAGCCCTTCAGGCCCCGACGGGAGCCGGCAAGACCACTTTCGTCGAGGCCTTTCTCTTCGCGCTCGCCTGGCAGCTGCATCATGGCGAGGATCGAACGTTGCCTTTGCGGCTGTTCTGGGCGGTCGACCGCCGCTCGGTCGTGGACCAGGTCTACCGCCACGCCGCGGCGGTGGCGGAGCGCCTCAACGAGGCGGCGAAGGGGAGCCAGGCGACTGCCATTCTCAACCAAGTCGGGCTGGCGCTCGCACGCTCCAGTGGCGATCCGACAGCGACCGAGAGTCGCGACGACGTGCCGGCAGTCGTGTGCCAGCGCTGGCGCGGCGGCACGGGGCTGCGTCCGCCGATCCTGGCCCCCGACTCGGTTGCCGTCGTCTGCTCGACCGTAGACCAGGTGGGGTCCCGCCTGCTGTTCAGAGGCTATGGGACGAGTCGGGCAGCCCGACCGATCGACGCCGCGCTGGTTGGTACCGACAGCCTGATCGTCATCGATGAGGCACACATCGCGCAGCCGTTCGTCGAAACGGCGCAGGCGGTCACCGCAGCACAGGATGGGGCCGAGGACCACCCTGGACGCCCGTTGAGGACGATGCGCATGTCCGCCACGCTTGTCTCGCGAGATAGTGATGTGGTGGCCTTTCGCCTGACAGAGGCGGAGTTGGGGGAGCCCGAGCTGGCGCGACGGGTAAACGCGGAGAAGCAGGTCCACATCGGGCGACCGGCGCGAACGCGGGTCAGCGGTCTGATAGCCGCCGCGAGGGAACTGGCCCAGCAACCGGGCCTAGTCGGAGTCGTTGCCAACACTGTCGGGGAGGCGCGGCAGATCCACACTGAGCTCGCGCGCGAACACGAGCCCGGCGGGGTACTGCTGCTGATCGGGCCGAACCGCCCAGTTTTTCGCGACGCGCTCATCGACGCAATCCCCGAGCGCGCCGAGCGCAGCGAGGGCAGGGGCCCGAAGCTGGTCGTCGCGACGCAGACGATCGAAGTCGGCGTGGACCTCGACTTCGACGCACTGGTCACCGCCTGCGCCCCGCTCGACGCGCTCGCCCAGCGCCTCGGCCGGCTCGACCGGGCCGGGACAGCCGGAGAAACAACAGCGATAGTCGTCCACTCCAAAGAGCCTTGCCCCGTCTACGGCGAGGCGACGACCAATACCTGGGCGCTGCTTCGAGAGTGGGCAGAGGATGGGTTCGTTCGGATGGGCCCGAGGCGAATCAATGAATTGCTCGCGGGCCTGAGCCCGCGGCGACGAGCGGAGACGTCTAGCCCCGAGCGGAGGGCGCCATTGTTGAAGCCATGGGACGTCGAGGCGCTCTCGCAGACCAGCGAGGATCCGAAGCCGTCGCCGGAGATCGCACTCTTCCTGCATGGCGACGAAACACTCCCTGCCGCCGAAGTGAACGTCGTCTGGCGGGAAGACCTGGCCTTGAGCAAAGACCTGAAGCCAGCCAACGACTGGGGGGAGCGGGTACGTGTCAGACCCCCTCACTCCGGAGAGTCGATCCCGCTTCCGATCGGGAAGGTGCAGGCATGGCTGCGGGGCAGGACCGTGGAGAGGCAGGGCCCCGATTCCCTCGCGGACGTGGAGTCAGTGCCGGCCACGAGCACGGAGATCACCCCTGGCGATGGAGACCGGCGCCCACCCCCCTTCGTCCTCGTCACGCCGGGCCAGCGTGCACCGCAGATCGAGGCACGCCCATCCATCAGCCCAAACGAGATCACGCCGGGAGCCACGATCGTGGTGCCGCAATCCTACGGCTGCTGTGACGAGTTCGGCTGGATTCCTGGCGCGGAGATCCAGCGCAGCCGCAGCCGGCCCGAGGACCTGGGCGACCTCGGCAACGTGCGTCCCTGCCTGCTGTTTCCTCCGGTCCGCGCGCTCTGGCCATCGCAGCAAGGGGATCGGGCTCTCGCCGACGCCGTCGCCGAAACTCGGCGCGAGCTCGAGCGCTCGCGTGACGAAACCAGCGAGGTTGAGCGGTACAAGCGCTTGCGGGAGCCCGTCCTCGATTGGCTGCGCTGCGCACATCAGGCCGACGCAAAGCCGCGGGAGAAAGGACCGGACGATTGCCTGCGCGAGGGCCGGCGCAACCTGCTCGAGAGCCTCGAAGCAAGCGTGGAGGGAGTGGCAAGGATCGTCGCCGGGAATGAGGTGGGCCTAACCGCCCCAGCCGAGCCGGCGTTCGTCCTGGTGCCCGATCTGCCCAGACCAGACTTCCCTCGCGCCCGCCGCCCGATCACGCTAGCCGAGCACTCCAAACGTGTCGCACAGCACGCCCGCCGGCTCGCCTCCCTGATCTGCACTGACGAAGACGTCGTGCGCGCCGTCGAGATCGCCGCCGAGTACCACGACCATGGCAAGCTCGACCCCCGCTTCCAGCGGTGGATGTTCCTCGGCGAAGACCCCAACCTCGAAGCTGCTAGAGCGAAGTCGGGCATCTCCTCGCGATCACGCCACTCAGAGCGCGCGCGCAGCGCCGCTGGGTGGCCACGCCACAAGCGTCACGAGTCGCTATCAGCGCTACTGCTGACCCGCTCTTCACTGGCCTCGGATGGCACCGAGGAGGCTGAGCTGACGCCCTACCTGATCGCCGTTCACCACGGGCGCAACCGGCCCTTCCTGTCAGCGGAGGACCCCGATCGCAACCCGGTCGAGATCACGGCCGAGATCGGGGACGAGCGCGTGGTCGTGCGCTCGTCCGAGGCCCTCCACTGGGCGGCACACGCAAGCGCCTTCGCTCGTCTCAACCACCGTTTCAGCCCCTGGGGCCTGGCGCTGATCGAGTCGGCGCTCGTCCAGGCCGACTGGCTGGCCTCCAGGGAAGAGCAAGGAGGTCCACCGAGGTGACCTGTCCACTGCGGGGCATCGACGGCCGCAATCCATGTGGGTTCCTCGCCGCCCTGGGTGCACTGCGCCTGCTTAGCGACCATCGACGCTGCGAGGAGCCCCACCTTCACTGGACCGGCGGTGCGGCGGGGGCAATGCAGCCGACTCTCTCTTTCGCCGCGGGTAAGGGCGAGGAGCAGGTGGCGAGCCTGATCATGGAGGCCCATGAACGGCGTGACCTCGACGCGGAGCTGGGCTGGGAGCGGGACTTGATGAAGATCTCCTCCGATCAGGCAAGGAACATTCTGCTGCCGCTGCTGACGGACGCGGCCACCCTCCGAGCCGCCCAGACGGTCGGGGCATGCGTGGTGGACGTTCCCCGTCGTCGCGGAGCAGGGGTGGACCGCGACCGCCTCACCCCTTACACGCCATTGAGGCTGATCCCCCGCGTCGGTCGCGCGCGCTTTCTAGCCACCGCCTTCTCGATCTCGCGATCGGTCAGCAAGAACCAGATTCGCACCGCGCTCTTCGGTCCCTGGGAGTACGAGAGGGCGAACAGCATGCGCTGGGACCCGGGGGCGCCGCCCTCGCTGCGAGCGTATTCGGCCGAGGCGCCGACCCATTTCGGCCCACTTGGGGTCCCCGGCGCGGTCGCGCTGGCGACGGCTGGGTTGTCCTACTTCCCGCTGGTCGCAACCGAGGGCGGCAAGGCCACCTGCCATGGCTTCAGCGAGCCAAACGCGAGGACCCTGCGCTGGCCGCTGTGGAGCTCACCGCTCGAGGAGTCAGCCACGCGCCTCACACTTGGTATCCCCGCGATATACGAAGAGCCGCGCAACGACGACCTGCTCGCGCGGCACGGGATCTTCGCGCGTGTATCTGCCAGGCGCGAGCGACTGGGCGAAGACGACCAGATGCTCTCCTGGGGAGACGTCGAGATGATTGGGGCGGACTGATGGAGTCCCGATCTCCTCCCCACCCGCATCCTCAACGCGCATCGGCGGGTCGCTCCTCGCGGCGGTACCGTCAGGTGACTCCTTCAGCACGGGGCTTTGACAACCAAATAGGGCAGGTTTAGATGGCTGGAAGGATTCGTAATCCTGCGAGCCGTCACCCTTTTCTTCTGAGAGGGCTTATTTGAAGCATTACCCCAAGCCTCATCGCCCGTACCGGCCTGGCGACGTCGCCTTCTCACTGGGAAGGCTTCGTTGAAGCGATCCTGGCGGGCTCTCGGTGCGACCGAGCTGACTCATCACCCCTCTCCTGAGGGGCTTCGTTGAAGCGGCCTTCTACGCCCGCGCCAATACGCGGAGGTGATGTCACCCTCTCCTCGGAGGCTTCGTTGAAGCTGCACACCCCCGATCAGTGCCCTCACAATCTCCGAGGAACCCACCCCTCTTACCGAGGGGCTCTGTTGAAGCGCGCCGTTCGTATTGTTCCGGCTGGTGCCGTTCGCTGGCTACTCTTCTCTCCCGAGAAGGCTTCGTTGAGGGCTCCACCAGACTGGCACACGCAGTCTGTGCTTCAGTGAATCTTCTATTGCCAGAAGCTCCGTTGGAACGGCGAAACATCACAGGCGTATCCGAGTCACCTCCTTCAAAAGGAGGCCCCGTTGAAGCATTGCGTCGGTGGCTGGCTTGTCGAGAATCCCGAGGCGTCACCTTTCCCTCCCTGGAAGGGCTTCGTTGAAGCTACGGGGCTTGCTCGGACGCGGCGGCTGTCTACGCCCGGTCACCCTTCGCTTGAGAAGGGCCTCGTTGAAGTCCCGTCGGCAACTATGGCTGGGACCTTCATATCGAAAGGCACCCTCGGCCCACTGCCGAGGGCCTCGTTGCGGTTCTCTATGAGCCACCCTCGATCAAGCCGATCACGTTGCCCTCGGGGTCGGTGAACTGGCCGAGGACCATGCGGCCCATGATCGTCTCGGGGCCCATCACGCGGGTGCCGCCGAGGGACTCGGCCTTGCTCAGGGCCTCCTCGACGCTGGGGACTTCGACGTAGAAGGTGACGTGGCCCTCGTAGCCCTCGGGCCCCTGGCCGATGCCGCCTCCCAGGCCGATGCCTTCGGCGTTGCTGTTGGCCTCGCGGTCGACCAAGCCGTATTTCATCTCATTGCTCGCGTCGACATTCCAGTCGAAGAGCTCGGCGTAGTAGCTCTGCAGCTTCTCGCCGTCCTTGCCGACGACCTCGAAGTGGACCACTGGCTGTCCCATCTCATCTCCTTCTGTTGTGCTCAAGCGCTTGCCATGAACCGTTCCACATCTGCCGCGTCGGCGGCGAGGGCGGCGTTTGCCTGCTTTCCGATGCGGCCTAGCGGCTCGACCGTCACCTCGCCGCGTTTGAGCCTCCAGGTGCCGACCGCCTGTCCCTTGACCATCGCGAAGGGCCGGAAAATCCCGTTCAAGGTCACCAGGTGGGTGTGGGGGCCGAGGATCAGCTCGCGCGAGGTCCAGCCGAGCAGCAACGGGTCGAAGGCGCCGAGCAGGCGCGGGTCGGGGATCTCGGCGAGCGGTGGGGACGCCGCGAGATGGGCGAGGCCGTCCTCCCGGTCGACCAGCGACGCCGCGATCGCCGCCAGGCCGGCGCGCGCGTCGCGCAGCGGCAGCCCTGCCCAGCGCGCCAGGTCACGGTCGTCCGCGGGCGCGTGCCCGACCAGGTAGCGCCGGGCCAACTCGGCGAGGGCGGTGCCCCGATCGACAGGCTCGGCGGGCTCGAGCCAATCCGCAACCAGGACGTACGCGTGGTCGCTGCCAACCATCGGCCCACGGACCGCGATGCCGCGCAGGGTCGCCAGGAAGAGGAGGTGGATCAGCGCCTGCCCCTCCGTCGGCACATCGGCCCGCTCGAGCCGTTCGCGCAGCTGCAGCCGGGTCAGCGGCCCCTCGTCGGCAAGGGCGCGCTCGATCGTCTTCATCCCACGCTCGGCCCTCCCGGTTGAAACGCCCTCCTGCGAGAGGCGCCGCGTCGCCGAAGTGAAGAGCGGCGGCGTGGTCAGCGCGTGCAGCCATGGGTAGTCCTCACTGCGAATCAGATGCAGGGTGCCGCGGTTGAGCCAGGTGATCAGCAGCGAGCGCTCCTCGCTCAGCGCCCGGTCCACGTCGGTGACGGTCAGCCCCTCCGTGCGCGCGCGAACAGCCAGGCGCACGCCCCTCGGATCCTGCCCCTGGACCGCAAGCAGCCGCTCGGCGACGGCGACGGCGTCGCGCAACGGCGGGCCGGACAGTCCCTGGGCGGCAAATCTCTCGGCGTAGATCGCGGGCGTGGTCACGCGCGAGATCATTGCGCGCCAAACCCCGTCGTCGTCGCGGCGCTGCCGATTTCAGTCGAACTGCGAGAGAGAAAGGGATTCGCCGTGCTTGAGCCGATGATGGTATTCGGCGGCCGATTCGTCCGAGAGCATTTCAATCACGTAGACCAGGGTTTCGGGCTTGCCGAGCTCGTTGAGAGTGAGATCGGGAGGGATGATCACTTGGCGTTGGCCACCCACCTTCATCCCGATGACTCCCTTGTCGAACCCCGGCATCACCCGCCCAACCCCGGTCTGGAAGAAGAACGGTTCGCTTCGCGTGCGGAAGTCGAAGCGCTTGCCCGCCTTGTAGCTAACCCCTTCGTAAGCCACCACCACCGCGTCCGTGGCTTCGACCGTTGCGCCGGTGCCGGCCTTCAGTTCCTCGATCACCAGCCTCTTCGGCGGCTGGCCTTGGGGAATCTGGGCCTTCGGCAGGGCGTGGGACGAACTCGGTGCCACCGAGCGACCGCCGTTGCCAGCCTGCGTCGTATCCGCGGGATCGCCACCGCCACAGGCAGCGAATGCAAGCATCGAACAGGACAAACAGATCACTGTGATTCTTTTCACGAATAGGACGGTACCGCCCGTATGAGGCGCGGGCCTCCAGGCGGATGCCGCGTTCAGCGACTGCGGAAGGCTGCCCTATTTGACGGCGAGCAGATCGATGACGAAGATCAGGGTTTCGTTCGGGCCGATGCTCGGTGGCGAACCAGCGGGGCCGTAGGCGAGGTTGCCCGGGATCAGCAGCTCGCGGCGACCGCCGACCTTCATCCCCGCGACGCCCTTGTCCCAGCCTTTGATCACTTCTCCGGCGCCGAGGTTGAAGGTGAACGGTTCGTTCCGGCTCCAGGAGGAGTCGAATTCTTCTTCGCTGTCGAAGCCGACGCCGACGTATTGGACCGTGACTTCGTCGCCGGCTTTGGCGCTGGCGCCGGTGCCTTCTTCGATTTCCTTGAAGGCGAATTTCTTCGGCGAAACGCCGCTGGGCACGACGACCTTCGGCTTCGTCTTTTCACCGGTCGATCCTGATTCAGAGGAGCCGGTCGATTCCGATGGGGCGCTCGATTCCGCGGACGCGCTCGATTCGGAGGAGCCGCTCGAGGAATCGTCGCTGCTGCTGCCGCAACCGGCGACGGCAATCGCCAAGGCGGCGCACAGCGCGAGCATCAATGCAGGCAACTTCATAGAGCGAAGATCCTACGCAAGCCGGCGGAAGAAGGGCGCCACGTCTCAGCGCCTGCCGGAAATGCTGTTCCAAGCACGGCGAAAGAAACCGGGACGACCGCCGACGAGATCGGCGGGATTGACCGAGAGAGCGCCCGGGTTGGCACTGGGCGTCGGCAGGCTCGCGGCTGCGGCCGCGTCGATCTTCAGCACTATGCCGTGCTCGTATATCTCCCCCACCTCGGGTGCATCGACGAAGCGGTCCCCACCGGGCCCCGCGGTCGTGTCGAACACGACCCCGTCGAACATGTCGATGTTGGGGGCCGAAAGGGCACGCACGACACGGCCGAGCCTCTGGCCATCGCTCGAGTACACCGGCACGCCCTTCTTCAGCGTCAGGTAGGAGCTCCGCTCGCCCAAGTTCTCCATCGAGCCGAGCATATCCACACCCAGATGCCGCCACGCTGTTCCAGGGCGGGCTATGCTCGCTGCGGTACTCAGGGTTCTACGGAGGAGGAGCGAATGGCGGTTGGCCTGCGGTTGAAATTCGAGGGCGGCACACAGGACCAGTACGACGCGGTGCACAGTCAGATGGGCATCGACGACGACCCCCCGGAGGGTCTGATCTTCCATGCGGCAGGACCGATCGAGGGCGGCTGGGGCGTAATCGACTTCTGGGAGTCACGCGACCACTTCAATAGCTTCCAGGGCTCGCGGCTGGGCCCGGCGCTTCAGGAGTTGGGCGACAGGGCCTTCCAGGGTCCTCCCGACATCAAGGAGTTCCCGGTCCAGCACATCACCAAGCCGTAGCCGCCGATGGGGCTCAACCTAGCGTCCCTGCTGACCGAGAGCGCCGAGCGGGCGCCGGAGCTGCCGGCGATCCGCCTCGGCGAGGTCCAGCTCTCCTATCGCGAGCTGGACGAGCGCAGCGCCCGCCTGGCGACCCTGCTGGGCGAGAAGGGCATCGGGACCGGAGACCGGGTCGGCGTGATGCTGCCCAACGTTCCCGACTTCCCGATCGCCTACTACGGCGTGCTGCGGATGGGCGGCATCGTCGTGCCGATGAACGTGCTCCTGAAGCGGCGTGAGATCGCCTTCTACCTCGAAGATTCCGGCGCCAAGCTGTTGCTCGCCTGGCACGGCTTCGCCGAGGAGGCCCGCGATGGCGCCGCCGACGCGGGCGCCGAGCTGATCGAGGTCGAGCCCGCCGCCTTCGCCGCAACGCTGGCCGCGCTCGAGCCCACTCCGGGCCTCGCGGACACGGCCGAGGACGACACCGCGGTGATCCTCTACACCTCGGGCACCACCGGCAAGCCGAAGGGCGCCGAGCTGACCCACGTCAACCTCTTCCGCAACGCCGACGTCTCCAGCCGCACGACCTGCGAGGTCGGCCAGGGCGACGTCGTCCTCGGAGCGCTGCCGCTCTTTCACTCTTTCGGCCAGACCGTCGGCATGAACGCCTCGCTGAAGGTGGGCGCCTGCCTCACCCTGGTGCCGCGCTTCGACCCAGGCGAGGCGCTGGCGACGATGCAGCGCGACGGCGTCACCCACTTCTACGGGGTGCCGACGATGTTCGGAGCGCTCCTGCACCACCCCGAGCGCGAGAGTTTCGACACCTCGCTGCTGCGCAACTGCATTACCGGCGGCGCCTCGATGCCGGTCGAGGTCCTGCACGGCTTCGAGCAGGCATTCGACGCGAAGGTGCTCGAGGGTTACGGGCTCTCGGAGACCTCGCCCGTCGCCTGCTCCAACCACCCCGAGATGGAGCGCAAGGCCGGCTCGATCGGCACCCCGATCGAAGGGGTCGAGATGCAGCTCGTCGACGAGGACGACAACCCCGTGGCCCAGGGCGAGGTCGGCGAGGTCGTGATCCGCGGCCACAACATCATGAAGGGCTACTGGCAGCGCCCCGAGGCGACCGAGGAGGCGATGCGCGGCGGCTGGTTCCACAGCGGCGACATGGGGCGCATCGACGAGGACGGCTACTTCTACATCGTCGACCGCAAGAAGGACCTGATCATCCGCGGCGGCTACAACGTCTATCCCCGCGAGGTCGAGGAGGTGCTCTACGAGCACCCGAAGATCCGCGAAGCCGCGGTCCTCGGCGTCCCCCACGACGAGTGGGGAGAGGAGATCGGCGCCGCGGTCGTCCTCCACGATGGCGAGGAGCTGCCCCCGGACGAGGTCAGCGCCTACGTCAAGGAGCGGATCGCCGCCTACAAGTACCCCCGCGTCGTCTGGTTCCTCGACGACCTGCCCAAGGGCCCCACCGGCAAGATCCTCAAGCGCGAGATCGAGCCGCCGACGTCAGCCCAGCGAACTGAGAGCTAGTTTGACAGAACTTATCGGCTTTGACGGTAAGATCCATAAGTCTTGGTAAGTTCTGCCTAGATGGACCCCATAGCGAACCCTTTCTCACCCGGGGCCGGTACTCCGCCCCCCGCGTTTGTCGGGCGCGACGACCTCATAACGTCGTACCAAATCGCGCTCAGGCGCACTGTGAGCGGGCGCCCCGGCAAGAGCCTGATGCCGATCGGCCTGCGAGGCGTCGGCAAGACGGTTCTGTTGAATCGCTTCGTTGAGATGTCTGAAGACCAAGAGCTGGTTTCGGCGTTTATCGAGGCGCCCGAGACCGGCGGCTTCAAGCGTTTGCTTGCGGCCAAACTGCGCTCAATCCTGATCACACTCGATCAAGGCTCCGTTTCCCATGCCGTGAAACGCGCCCTGGGAGCGCTGAGGTCATTCACCTACAACCTGCCCGATGGTTCGTCGATCTCTCTCAACGTAGATGCCCTTCTCGGCACCGCGGACTCAGGCGTGCTTGCGGAGGACGTGACGGATCTCCTCGTCGAGACTGGACGGGCTGCGCAGGACCGCGGCCGTGGACTGCTGCTTGCCATCGACGAGGTGCAATACCTGACTGATGAAGAGCTCGCTGCGCTTATCACCGCGGTTCATCGAACCGTCCAACTCCGGCTGCCGGTGATCTTGGTGGGAGCGGGACTTCCACAGCTGCCCGGGCTTGCCGGCAACGCAAAGTCCTATGCCGAGAGGCTCTTCAACTTCCCCGAGATTGGATCACTCGACACGGAAGACGCAAGAGAGGTCTTGATCGCCCCGGCGCGCGAGGAGAGAGTCGAATTCGCAGACGACGCACTGGCTCGGCTGCTCGAGTTCACTCAGGGATACCCCTACTTCCTGCAGGAGTGGGGATACCACGTCTGGAACGCCGCTCCTGGGTCGCCGATCACCCTCGACCATGTGAATTCAGCGGCCGATCACGTCCAAACGCAACTGGACGAGAACTTCTTCCGGGTGCGAATGGACCGCCTGACCCCAGCGGAGAAGGCCTACCTTGGAGCGATGGCCGAGCTCGGGGCGGGGCCTCACCGCTCAGGGGACATCGCCGGAAGGCTCGGCGTCAAGGTGGAGAGCGTCGCTCCACGGCGATCAGGCCTCATCAAGAAGGGAATGATCTACAGCCCGTCCCACGGCGACACGGCCTTCACAGTCCCTATGTTCGACGACTTCCTGCGTCGGTTCTCGGGCTGATTCCCACCGTATCGAGATCGTCCGGCAAACTGGCTACCTGGCCAGTTTGCCGGTAACCTCCCCCGCAGCCGCCCGCCGCACCAGCAAAGGAGAGAGATGAGCGTCGCTTCGCAGAGCCTGATGGACAACGTCACCTACGAGGATCTCTACAAGCGCTGGGAGGGGGGCAACTGGAGCGCCTACGAGATCGACTTCTCCCAGGACCGCGAGGGCTGGGACAGCCTCAGCGACATCCAGCGGCGCTCGGCGATGTGGATCTACTCGATGTTCTTCTACGGCGAGGATCGCGTCGCCGACACCCTCGCCCCCTACATCACCGCCGCGCCGACCGAGGAGCAGGCCTACTTCCTCGCCACCCAGCAGGTCGACGAGGTGCGCCACTCGGTCTTCTTCCACCGCTTCTTCAAGGACGTGATCGGCGTCGGCGGCGACTCGATCCAGCAGACCCTCTCCTCCACCCTGCCCCAGCTCAACTGGGGCTACCGCGGCATCTTCGACCGGCTCGACGTGATGGCCGAGGAACTGCGCAAGGACCGCTCGCTGCCCAAGTACGCGCAGGCGATCACCCTCTACCACCTGATCGTCGAGGGCTCGCTGGCCCAGCCCGGCCAGCACTTCATCGAGGACTTCTTCGCCTCCGAGGAACAGATGCCCGGCTTCAGCGCCGGCATGGCCAACGTCTCCCGCGACGAGCAGCGCCACATCGGCTTCGGCGTCAAGGTCCTCTCCGAACTGCTGGGCGAGGGAAATCCCGGCTGGGAGGAGAACAGGGCAGCGGTGACGGATCTGCTGCGCGAAGTGTTGCCCTACGGGCCCGCCGTCTTCTCGCCGCCGAACATGGACCGCGAGTACACCGAGTGCTACGGCTTCTCGCTCGAGGACATCTTCGCCTTCGGCCTCAAACTGATCCGCCAGCGCTGGCGCACGATCGGCTACCCGACCGAGGAGATGCCGCCCGGCGTCTTCCCCTTCGACCCGGAGATGTCGGCGGAGGAAGTGGCCGAGAACCAGGTCAAGCTGATGATGGGCGGCATCCTCGGCCCGCCCGACGCCGTGCCGGAGTCCACCCCCGAGCTTCAGCGCCTCTACTTCGAAGTGGTCAAGCGCGTCGTCAACCCCGAGGCCGCCAACGGCTCGCCGCTGGTCTACCAATGGCGCTTCTCCGACGCCGACCCCTGGCACCTCGTGATTGACAACGGCTCGACCCGGGCGGAACCGGGCGAAGCGCCCAACCCGACGGTGACGATGGAGGCGAGCTGGAAAGACTTCGTCGCCACCGGCAAGCCCGAAGCCAACCCACTGAAATTGATCCTGACCCGTCGGATCCGCCCGCGGGGATCGATCCGTGAGATCGCGCGAATGCGCAAGGTTTTTCGGTAGTCGGAGGCGTTGGGAGAGTCGGGGGAGGGTCCTCCAGAATCGGGTAGGGGCGGGGCTTTACCCCCGCCCCTCCCACACCACCGGACGTGCGGGTCCGCATCCGGCGGTTCGCGTCGCATTCCGGAAACGGCGGTAGGGATCGGTGAATCCC
>Ga0190274_10001108_pt1 | contig 15799 bp, 11 predicted proteins | sample Popmic531T_FD_133002 | JGI IMG/M metagenome (GOLD analysis project Ga0190274, IMG submission 133002) | Populus adjacent soil microbial communities from riparian zone of Yellowstone River, Montana, USA - 531 T | ecosystem: Environmental > Terrestrial > Soil > Riparian zone | place: USA: Montana...
AGATCGTACCGCGCACCGCGATGCCAGGCACGGCCTTGGTCACGACCACCGCGCCTTCGGCAGTCGGAAAGTAGTGCGACTTGAGCGCAAAGCCGGCGAGCCCTCGCGTCAGGAACTCGCGTGCGAGATCGAGGTCATCGATGCGTCTCGCGATGACATCAGGCGCGACGTGCACATGCAGGTCGTGCCCGCCGGCAATCGCCTCCCAAGCGCGATCGGTAATTGTCGTGGCGGTTGCGGTCATCGGTCCCAATCGCTACCCGTCGACGGGCGGAGTCCCGTAGGTGTGGAACGAACTCACCGTCTGCAGTCCCCAGGCTTGCCCCTTCGCGCGCTCAGCCTGTGTCCAGACAACGGGCTGCCAGTCCGGGTCGAAGATGAGATAGCCCCCGCTGCCAATCTCGCAGCGGTTGCCCCCGGGCTCATAGCAGTAGAGAAAGAACGTCTGGCCAATGCTGTGCTTGTGCGGACCGGACTCGATGAATACCCCGCGCTCCACCAGGATGTCCGCAGCGCGCAGCACGTCCTCGCGGCTATCCATGAAGTAGGTGAAGTGATGCAGCCGCCCGCGGGCGCCGGCACGATCCTGCGTAATCGCAATGTCGTACGACTTGTTGGTGGCGCTGAGCCAGCTGCCAACTTCGCTGCCATCATCGAAGACGATCTGCTCGGTAAGACGGAGTCCGAGCCGCCGCTGAAAGAACTCGCGCGTTGGACCGACGTCTTTGGCCAGGATGTTGATGTGGTCGAGCCGGCGCGGCGCAATGCCCTGAGGCTCGTAGCGCGACGGCTGATTCTTGAACCCTGGTGCATGGGCGGCATCGGCCACGTACTTGGTCGTCTCGTAATAGACCTCCACCTGGTGCCCATCCGGCGATTCAACCCGATACGCCGGGCCGTGGCCGATCTCATCGGTAATCCAACCGCCCTTGAACCCGTGTGCGTCGAGGTCATGGACAATCCGGTCGAGCGCCTCGGCACTCGCGGTACGAAACGCCACGTGCCCGAGGCCTGAGGTCGGCGCGCTGGTCAGCTTCAGCGAGTAGAGCTGATAGTCGCCCCAGGCGCGCAGGTATATCGAATCGCCGTGGCGCGCCACCTCCTGCAGGCCGACAATCGACGTGAAGAACGTCAGGCTTTCGGCCGGCTTGGGCGTGAGCAGTTCGACGTGACCGAGATGGGCGATGTCATGAAAGGCAGGAGCGCGGTCCAATTGTGCGATCTCCGCGCACATCGTAGTGCATCATCCCGAAATTCTGATAGGGTCGTTTGCCGAGATTCACAATGCCCTCACACATTCACCTGCTGCCGGATGGCGACGTCCTCGTCATCGAGATCGACAACCCGCCCGTCAACGCCCTGAGCACAGCCGTCGCTCACGAACTCGGCGAAGCCGTCAACGCTGCCGGTCGGGACAGCGGCGTCAAGGCGATCGTCATCGCATGCGCCGGACGCACGTTTGTCGCCGGCGCCGACGTGAACGAGCTCGAGGCCGCCGCCCGCGGTGAGCGAGCCGGTCCACCAGACCTCCACGATCTGCTCGCCCAAATTGAGGACTCGACGACCCCGGTTGTGATGGCGATGCACGGCACGGCCCTCGGCGGCGGCGTGGAACTCGCCATGGCCGGCCACTATCGCGTGGCCGCGGCCGACGCGCGCATGGGTATGCCCGAGGTCACTCTTGGCATTATCCCCGGCGCCGAAGGCACGCAACGGTTGCCGCGACTCGTCGGCATCGAGGAGGCGATCGCGCTGTGCGTATCGGGCAAGCCCATTCCCGCAGCCGAGGCGCTGCGGATCGGCCTCGTCGATCGGGTCGTCAATGATGGCGATATCCGGACAGAGGCCGTCGCGTACGCCCGCGAGGTCGCCCGAACCGCCGGACCCCATCCACGCACACGCGATCGGCAGGACAAGCTGGTCACACCCGAGGCGGCGGCGACGCTCGCGGCGGCCGGTCGAACTCTGGCTCGCAAGACGCATCGACATCTCGAGGCCCCGCTCCGTGCCGTCGAGGCGATTGAAGCAGCCGCCTCGCTGAGTTTTGCCGACGGCTGCCGCCGCGAGCGCGAAATCATGCGACGTCAGATGGACACGACGGAGGCCCGGGCACTGATGTACGCCTTTTTTGCGGAACGTGCGGTGCAGAAGGCGCCTGGTCCGAGCAAGACAGGCGAACCTAAAGGACCAACAGCACCTGAGGTACCTGTAGCACCGACGCTCGATCATGTCGCGATCCTTGGCGCCGGCACGATGGGCGCCGGCATTGCCATGGCGTGCGCGAACGCCGGTATGAGCGTCACGCTGATGGACGTCGACGCGGCAGCCGTCGATCGCGGTCTTACGACGATTCGAAAGAACTACGACTCTTCGGTCAAACGGGGACGATTGACCGCAGCCCAGGTCGACGAACGGCAGCGTCGCATTGGGACCGCCGTAGGCTACGAGGGCTGTCGAGACGCTGACCTGGTGATCGAGGCGGTCTTCGAAAGCCTCGACCTCAAACTGCAGGTATTCGCCGAGATCGACAAGGTCGCCAAGTCCGGGGCGGTACTCGCGACCAACACCTCCACGCTCGACATCGATCGCATTGCATCCTCCACGAGCCGGCCGGATGCCGTCGTCGGCCTTCACTTCTTCAGTCCGGCGCACGTGATGCGCCTGGTCGAGATCGTCCGCGGCACATCCAGTTCCGACGCCACGCTCGCGGCGGCGCTCGCCGTAGCCAAGCGCCTCGGGAAGGTGGGCGTGGTCGTTCGGAACGGCCCTGGATTTGTCGGCAACCGCATGATGTTTCCCTACATGTACGAGGCCCAGTTCCTCGCTGAAGACGGGGCGACACCCGAACAGGTCGATCGTGTACTCACGGATTTCGGCATGGCGATGGGCATTTTCGCGGTGGACGATATGGGCGGGCTCGACGTCGCGTGGCGTGTGCGTCAGGAACTGCATCAGTTCGAGGAGCCTGGCGCGCGACGGCCACTCGTGTCGGAGCGGCTCGTCGAACTCGGTCGGCTCGGTCAGAAGACGGGCCAGGGCTGGTATCGCTACAGCGACGACCGCAAGGCCATTCCCGACCCGGACGTCGTTGCGCTCATCGAAGAGACAACCCGCGCCGCGGGCCTCACCAGGCGGACGATCGGTGACACCGAAATTCTCGAGCGCACCATCTACGCGCTGATCAACGAGGGTGCACGCGTGCTCGATGAGGGCATCGCGAGCCGTGCGGTGGACATCGACGTGATCTACCTCACCGGCTATGGCTTTCCTCGTCACCGTGGTGGACCGATGTTCTACGCGGACACCGTCGGGCTGCCAGCGATCTACGAACGGATCGCCACCTTCGAACGCGAGCTCGGACAGCGATGGGCGCCCGCGCCGCTGCTTCGGCAGCTCGCAGAGGCCCCTCCGGGCGAGCCCCGCACCTTCCGCGAGTTCGACGCACGACGATCGGGTCGCCAATGAACCAATGCCCGGCCTCGGCGCCGGATGTCGCCGTTCGTCGCGGTCGCGACGAGGTCATCTACCTCCAGGATCGCCGGTCGCCAGGAGCGTGGCCCCGCCGCATCACGGACCGCCTCGACTATTGGGCCGAGCACGCGCCGAGTCGGCCGTTCCTCGTTGAGCGAAACGCGGCCGGCGCATGGGTGGCCCTCACGTATGCCGAGACGCTGCGTCGGGTTCGCGGAGTCGCGCAGGCACTGGTCGATCGTCGGCTGTCAGCCGATCGGCCGGTCATGATTCTGTCGGGTAACAGTGCCGAACATGCCCTGCTCGCGCTGGCAGCCATGTACGCCGGCGTCTTGTACGCGCCCGTATCACCGGCGTACTCGCTGCAGTCGCGCGATCATCGTGCGCTTAGAACGATCGTCGAACTGATGCGCCCAGGCCTCGTGTTCGCGGCTGATTCAGCAGTCTACGACCGGGCCCTCGCCCACTTTGGCTCTGACGTCGAGATCGCGACTTCGTCGGCGCCGTCGGCTTCGATGCGAGGGGTTACGGCGTTCGCCGAACTTGCCGCGACCGAGCCCGCGCGGACCCTTGACGCCGCACGGGACGCCGTCGGTCCGGACACAATCGCCAAAATCCTGTTCACATCAGGGTCTACGGGCCATCCCAAGGGCGTCATCAACACTCAGCAGATGCTCTGCGCCAATCAGGCGATGCTACAGACGGTCTTCCCGTTTCTCACCGAGGAACCTCCTGTGCTCTGCGACTGGCTGCCCTGGCACCATACCGCCGGCGGCAACCACAACTTCGGCATCGTGCTCGTGAATGGCGGAACGTTCTATATCGATGACGGTCGTCCGACATCGGACGGCATCAGCGCGATGGTGCGCAACCTTTCGGAGGTGGCCGCCACTGCGCATTTCACTGTGCCGCGGACCTACGAAGCCCTGCTTCCGTTCCTCAAGAGCGATCGCGCGTTGCGTGAACGGTTCTTCAGCCGCCTGCGGCTGTTCTTCTACGCCGCTGCGGGGCTAGGCCAGCGCTACTTCGACGAACTGCAGGCGTTGGCAGTCGAAACAACCGGTCACCAACTGCTGTGGGTCTCGGGTCTGGGCTCGACCGAGACCGCGCCGTTTGCGACATCAACCGGGTCGGTCGGCGCCTATGCAGGCTTTGTGGGATTCCCGGTGCCGGGTGTCGAACTCAAGCTCGCCCCGACCGGACAGAAACTCGAGGCGCGCGTGCGTGGACCAAACGTGACACCCGGCTACTGGCGAGATCCGGAACGCACGACTGCGACGATCGACGACGAGGGTTTTTACTGCATGGGCGACGCCATGCGACTGGTCGATCCCGGCGATCCGGCAAAGGGCCTGCTCTTCGATGGCCGCCTCACGGAAGACTTCAAGCTATCGAGCGGAACATGGGTGAGCGTCGGCCCGTTACGCGCGCGGTTCCTGCTTCACTTCGGTCAGTACGTGCAAGACGTCGTTATTGCCGGGCCCGACCGCCCGTTCATAACCGTGCTCATCTTTCCGCACGTCGCCGCCTGCCGCGCATTATGCCCCGATCTTCCGCCCGGGACACCCGTGGCCGACCTCGTGACGGACGATCGGGTTCGCGCGACGTTCTCTCGGTTGCTCACGGACCTCTCACGCGAGAGCCCTGGTAACTCCACGCGCGTGGCGCGGGCGCTGCTCGTGGACACGCCGCCGTCGATCGACGCGATGGAAGTCACCGACAAAGGATCCGTCAACCAGAAAGTCGTTCTGCAGCGTCGTTCGGCATTGGTGGACGAGTTGTACGCGCCCACGCCGTCGGCGAGAATTATCATGTCGTAGGCCGGGTATGGCCCGCTTGTCCGGCAGGCCTGAAGGCCTGCCCTACGACTGGCCGGCGTGCTGTCGTAGGGCAAACCTTTAGGGTTTGCCGGACGGACGGCAGATCCTGCCGACCTGAAGGCCGGCCGACGACTTCACGGGTCGGCGACGACAGTACCGGGCCGCCATCGGCACGTGCTAGGCTTGCCCACCAACAGGTGCAATCGATGTCACGACAGAGTCTTGAAACTGTCCTTCAACGGGCTGGCAACGCCGTCGAACTGCTTCGTCACTCCCAGATGGGTGCCTACGTGTATCCGGTGGTGGCACCCGAGTTTACGAATTGGCGGAGCGAGCAGGAGGCATGGACGAAGACCGCCGTGCTGTTCGACCAGTCCCACCACATGGTGAATCTCTTCATGCGCGGTCCTGACGCGCTTCGTCTCGCGTCTGACACGGCCGTGAACTCCATGAAAGGTTTCACGGTCAACAAAGCCAAACAATACGTGCCGACAACGCCTGACGGGCACGTAATTGGCGACGGCATTCTGTTCTACCTCGCTGGGGACGAATTGCTCTATGTGGGACGCGCGCCGGCGGCCAACTGGCTGATGTTCCACGCTGAGACAGGCGGCTACAACGTCGAGGTCCTCAAGGACGACCGATCGCCGTCTCGGCCGATGGGCAAACCCGTGCGGCGGACGTTCTACCGCTACCAAATCCAAGGCCCGAACGCGTGGGAGATCCTCACGAAGCTCAATGGCGGGCCGATTCCCGAGGTCAAGTTCTTCAACATGGGGGTCATCCATATCGCCGGCCGCGAGGTCCGCGCGCTGCGCCACGGCATGTCGGGCGCGCCCGGCCTCGAGGTGTGGGGGCCGTACGACGAAGGCGAGGAAATTCGTGCCGCGATCGTCGATGCCGGTCGCGATCTTGGTCTCTTGCAAGTCGGCGCGCGTGCCTATGCCACCAACACGCTCGAGTCCGGCTGGATCCCGTCCCCGCTGCCGGGCATCTATACCGGCGAGGCGCTGAAGCCTTATCGGGAGTGGCTCGGGGCCGACAGCTACGAGGCTACCGGCGCGCTCGGCGGCAGCTTCGTCTCGAACTCAATCGAGGACTACTACCTGACGCCATTCGAACTCGGGTACGGACCGTTCGTGAAATTCGACCACGATTTCCATGGCAAGGACGCGCTTGCCCGGATCGACGCCTCGAAGTCCCGGCGCAAGGTGACGCTGGCGTGGAATGGTGAGGACGTCGCGAAGATCTTTGCGTCGATGTTCCAGCACGACGCGCCGATCTACAAATACTTCGACCTGCCGCTCGCCAACTATGCCTCGGCCAGCTACGACCAGGTCGTCGACGCCGACAACCGCACGGTCGGCGTCTCGATGTTCACCGGCTACAGCTACAACGAGCGATCGGTCCTGTCGCTTGCGACGGTCGATTCGGCCGTGCCGGTTGGCGCGGAAGTGCGCGTCATCTGGGGCGAACCGGACGGCGGTACCCGCAAGACCACGGTCGAGCGGCATCGTCAGATTGAGGTTCGCGCCATCGTGAGTCCAGTCCCCTACTCGCGCATGGCGCGCGAGACCTATGCACCGGGATGGCGGATGATGACAGGCTGACCGGCTGACCTGCGAGAACAGGAGGAGACACTTTATGCGCCGCATGGTTGCTCTCGCCCTCTTCGTACTGGCCATCGCGGCCGCGGCGCCCCTGCCGGCGCAGCAGGCGCCGTTCTTCTTCATTCAGCTCAGCGATCCGCAGTTCGGGTTCTTCAACAACGACATCGACTTCCCCCAGGAGACGGCCAACTTCGAGTTCACCGTCGCCAACGTCAATCGACTGAAGCCCGACTTTGTCATCATTACGGGCGATCTCGTCAACAAGCCTGGCGACCCGGCGCAGATGGCCGAGTACGCTCGGATTCGGAAAAAACTTCTGCCAGGGATCCCCGTTTATGAGATGCCCGGCAACCATGACCTCGAAAACGCTCCGACCCCGGAAACTGTCAAAGCCTATCGAGCGACGTACGGGCTCGATCGCTACGTGTTCCGGCACAAGAACGTGCTCGGCATCGTCCTGAACTCGACGGTGATTCACACGCCAGACAAGGTCTCGGACGAACTCCTCGCGCAGGACGCGTGGCTCAAGGCGGAGCTCGCGAAAGCCAAGACAAGCGACGCCAAACACATCATCGTGTTTCAGCACCATCCGTGGTTCCTCGCCAAAGCCGACGAGGACGACAGCTACTTCAACGTGCCGAAGGTCCGGCGCGAGCCGCTCCTGGCCCTGTTCCGCGAGGCCGGAGTGAAGACCCTCGTCTCCGGCCACTATCACCAGAACGCGGTGGCGACCGACGCCGGGTTCGAGGCGATCACGACCGGCGCCGTGGGTCGGCCGCTCGGCCAGTCAGAGTCGGGGTTTCGGATCTTTCACGTCACCGACGCAGCCATCACGCATCGGTACTACAACTTGGGATTGATTCCGACGTCGATCAATGCAGCCCGCGGACTCGGCGCCGCTCGGGGTGCCGCTCCGACGGGTGCGCCGGCCGGCGCGCCAGGGCGTGGATCGACGCCTGGGCGCTAACGAAAGAGACCGGGACTCTTATTGTTTTCGGGGCGAGACCCGGTCTCGCCTGTCAGCGACGCGATCGGCGAGACCGCGGCGCTCGCTCTGCCGTGTCCTGATTGCGCGTGCGGGCTCGTGCTTGCGGCTTTGCCGCGGGTTCCGAGCGGCGGCTGTTCGCCACACGCGGGCGGCGGCGGCGTCCGCTGGCCAGCGGCGGCTCCGGTGCAAAGCCGACGTTCCCGGGCTGGGGCCCTTCGTCCTCGTCTTCTCCAAGCTCGGGCGCAGGATCGGGCGCGACGACGGCGTATTCGCTCACCACTTCGCCGGCTTCGTCAACCACGATGACAGTTTCTTCGACGGTGACCGCACGGTTGCCGTCGACTTCTTCCGATTCTCCGCTTTCGACACCGTCCGCCACGGCTCCACCTGGCGTCTCCTCAGCGAGTGCCGCGGTCCCTTGGAAGACGCGAATCACGCCTTGGCGGTCACGATCGACCCTCACCAGCCCTTCGCGTCCGGCGGCCCGCAACAGATCCACAAGGTTCGCAAAGCCGTAGGCCCGCTCGTCAAAGCTGGGACTGATCTGCTTGAAGATTTGCTTCACGTTGCGCAGGTACATCGGCCACTTGCGGATCTGGCCCGACGAGAGGATCCGGCGGAACTCGCGCAGGCCATCGGCATTGGTCCCGATGAGAGCCGGTTGGCCCGACGGGGCGGATCCGACCGGAGGCGCGCCTAGCCCCTGCGGCTCATGCTCCTCGGCGTGAGCAGCCCCTTCGGTGTGAACAGTGCCTTCAGTGTGAACAGCGCCCTCCATGCGGGGCACCGCGCCGTCCTCGGCAGGTCCCACCAGGAGTCCACCTTTGCCATGCGTCACCTTGACGACACCGATCTTCTCGAGCTTCTCGACGAAGTCTCGGAACGACCCGGCGCCATAGCTGCGCTCCGAGAAGGTGGAATCAAGCTGGAGCAGGGTGCTCTTGAGCAAGCCCATCTGCGGCGATACCTCGCGCTCGGTGAGGACCTGCAACGCGCGCGTGACGAGCGGAACGGCCTGATCGATCGGCACCCGCTCGACGCGCACGCTCCCGCGCTCCTGCGGACGCCGTCCGCCGCCCGAAGCGGCAGCCGCTCCGGCGCCGACCAGATTCTCGTAGGCAATGAACTCGTGACAGTTGCGCTGCATGATCACGCTGCTGAACTGCCGGCCGCCGACCACGAAGACTTTCTTGTCGTACTGCTTCAGCTTCTCGACCAGGCTGATGAAGTCGCTGTCGCCGCCGACGATCACGAACGCGTTGATGTGCGGATGGGTAAACGCCATCTCGAGGGCATCGAGCGCAAGGTTGATATCCGCCCCGTTCTTGTCGCCACCCGGCGTGAGGTTACGCTGCACCATCTTGATGGCGTGCTGCGTCAGCGATCGGCTATAGCCGCCGGCGCGCTGCCAATCGCTATAAGCGGTCTTCGAGACGACGTCGCCGCGTTCCTTGAGGGCTTCGAGGACCAGGCCCGCGTCAAAAGACGCGCCAAGGGTATTCTTGACGCCAATCTCGATGTTGTCGAAGTCGATGAAAACAGCAATGCGGAGACGATCGTCGCGCGTCACAAAGTCCTTTCACATCCGGTGAGATCGCACCAAGAATACGCCAAGGCGGGATTCGCCATTGGGTCATTTTGCGATCTGGGCATTGACTCATTGCCCATTGGGCCATTCAATCCGGTCATTGGGCCATCCAACCTGGCCATTGAGTCATTCAATCCGGTTATTAGCGTTGATTTGCTCATCCACCGGCTTCGATTCGCCGGCCGGCCGTTGGGTCGAATCATTGGGGTCCGATGATCCAATTGAATGGCCCAAATAGGCGGATCCAGCGCTAGCCCGATGTCGAAATAACCAAATAGCAAAATGGCGTCAGCCCCGGCGGCGGCGAGGGCCGAAGTGGCGCGCGCGGGGCGACCCATGAGGACCGTGCCCACGAGGCGAGAGTGGCGCTCCACCTTCAGGCATGCCCGCGGGCCGGCCACCCGGCGCCGGATGCGGCCGTTGTCCTTGAGTTCTGGCTCGCTCGCTGGCGGCTGAGCGGGCCCGCTTCTCATCGGATCGCGCGCGGTCGTGAGCCTTGCGGGCACGAATCTCGGCGATGCGCTGTTTCAGCGGCACCTCGAGCTGCGCCGACGGGCGTGCGTTGTAGTCAAAGTCCGGCACCGTGATTCGCGGCAGCGGCCGTCCCAGCGCGCGCTCGATAGCGGCGAGACTCGCTCGTTCCTCGGGCGCCGCGAGCGTGAAGGCCTCACCGGTCGCTTCCGCGCGACCCGTCCGGCCAACGCGGTGCACGTAATCGTCGGCCACGAGCGGCACGTCGAAATTCACGACATGTGCGAGGTCTTCGACGTCGATACCTCGCGCCACGATGTCGGTGGCCACGAGCACCGGACACCGACCCGCCTTGAAGGCGCCGAGCGCCAGCGTGCGTTGAGCCTGCGACCGATTGCCGTGGATCTTGTCGGCCTTGATGCCCGCTCGTGTAAGCGCGTCGGTCAGCCGATTGGCGCGATGCTTGGTGCGCGTGAACACCAGAGCCTGACGAATGTCGCCGCGGGTGATGAGTTTGATGAGGAGCGGCGCCTTCAACTCCTGGGCGACCGGGTACACCGCTTGCGTGATGCCAGAGGGCGTGGTCGTCGTCCTCTCCCGGTGAACGTTGACCGGATCCTTCAGCATCTCGGTCATGAGCGTCCGAATCTCGGACGGCAGAGTCGCACTGAAGAAGAGCGTCTGCCGCTTCGGCGGCAGAAGTCGCAAGATTTTTCGAATCTCCGGCAGGAAGCCCATGTCGAGCATACGGTCCGCCTCGTCGAGCACCAGGTACTCGAGCCGACCGAGCTTGGCGTACTGATGACGAAGGTGATCGAGCAGCCGGCCCGGAGTGGCGATCAACACATCGACACCGCTCCGAAAGGCATGTTCCTGCGGTCCGTGACCGACACCACCGTAAACCGCCGAGCCGGTGACGGGTGTGTGCACGGCCAGGTCGCGCAGATCTTCGCGCACCTGCGCGGCCAGCTCGCGTGTAGGCACGAGCACGAGCGCGCGCGTTGTGCCGCGCGGCTTGTCGATGAGGGCATGCAGGATCGGCAAGAGAAACGCGGCCGTCTTCCCGCTTCCGGTCTGCGCCGATGCGAGCACGTCACGTCCGGCCATGGCCGGCGGGATCGCTTCAGCCTGGATCGGCGTGGGACGAACAAAACCGAGCTCTTTGATCGCGAGTAGTAAGTTCGGGTGGAGATTCAGCGTGCTGAATGGCACTGAGCAGTCCTTGAAGAGACGGATTCGACCTGAGCGGACTCGACCGGCCGAGAGGGCCGGAGGCGACTGGCGGGACGAACCCAGTAACGATATCACGCCCAGGCTCCCACTATCAGCCCGGCGGTCGTTCGTCGATGATCGATGCCCTGGTTTATGCTCCGGCCGTGCCCGCCCCAGCCGCATCCCCCTTCACCTCTCGTCACGCCCTTCTCACCGCGACAGTCGTGGCCGTCACCGGGCTCATCCTCCTCGCGATGGGCCGCGAGCCGATCTGCGCATGCGGCTACGTCAAACTGTGGCACGGCGTGGTCTACAGCGCGGAGAACTCGCAGCACCTGGCTGACTGGTACAGTCCATCGCACGTCATTCACGGGTTCCTCTTCTACGGCGCGCTGTGGCTCGTCGGTCGACGCTGGCCGGTCGGCACCCGTCTCGTGGTCGCGGCAATGCTCGAGGGCGGCTGGGAGATCTTCGAGAACACCGCGTTCACGATCAACCGTTACCGGGAGGCCACCATCTCCCTTGACTACTTCGGCGACAGCGTCATCAACTCCCTCTCCGACTTGGTGGCAATGATGACCGGGTTCCTGCTCGCGTGGCGCCTACCGGTCTCGGCAACGGTCATCCTTGGGCTCGGCATGGAGGCGTTTGTCGGCTACATGATTCGCGATAATCTGGCGCTCAATATCCTCATGCTGATTCATCCCATCGAGGCCGTGAAGATCTGGCAGGGCGGGGGCTCGTGACATGACGCGTCAACTGAGCTGGATCGCTGCCGTGGCGTTGACGCTGCTGGTTCCGGTTGCGGGCCACCAGGCCCCGGCCCGGAAGAAGCTGCTGGCGCTCGGCGACACACACACGGGATTCACGCATGATTCCATCGGTCATGCGCTCGCTATCATCGACCGGCTCGGCCGGGAGTCGGGGATCTACGACACATTTATCCGCACCGACTCGCAGTGGATCACCAAACAACCCGTGCCCGCACCCGCGCGCAACGCGCGCACGCTCAACGACTTCGATGCGGTGTTCCTGTTCATCTCCGGCGAGGGTGATTGGACCGCCGAACAGAAAAGAGACTTCGTCTCGTTCATCAAAGACGACGGGAAAGGAGTCGTGGGGGCTCACACAGGCATTGCGGCGTTCTACGAGTGGCCGGAATTCGGCGAGATGATGGGCGGCTACTTCGACAATCACCCATGGAACGTCACGGCCGGCAATGTCGTGGTCGAAGCGCCGGACTTTCCAGCCATGCGCCACTTCCCCACCACGTTTCCCTTCACCGAAGAGTTCTACGTCCTGCGCGACAAGCCTTATTCGCGGAGTTCGGTCCGCGTGCTCGCGCACCTCGACACATCAGTGCTCGATCTGAAGCGCCCGGAGTATCACCGGACCGACGCGGACATGCCCGTCGCGATGGCCCGCACGTACGGAAAGGGCCGGACGTTCTGGTCCGTCTTCGGCCACGCGGCCGAGACCTGGGACGATCCCAACGTGCAGAAGATGTATCTCGAAGCGATCAAGTGGGCGATGGGGCTGACGCCTGGCGACGCCAGGCCACGATAGACACGGCGAAGCGCGAAGAACTCCCGGGCTCACAGGAGGACATGGTTAGTTCCTGACCGCGCCGACGAGGAACGGTGCCGTCGTTGGCTGCGGGGATCCGCCGCTCGGCTCGTCGCTCACGGCGACGGCGGCAACAACAGTCACGCCCTGCGGCAATGGCACGGTCAGCATCGACGTTCCCCCGGCATCCGCGGCGAAGACACCGGCACTGATCGGACTCGGATTCTCGGGAGTGATGACCCACAGCTGATACGTACGGTTGGCACTCAGTCGAGGCATCTCTTCGGCGCTGAAAATCAACCCCTTGTCGGCGCTGATGAACGCGCGACCCACTGCTGCCGGCGCAGCACTCTGTCCTTTGAGATCGACTCTCAGCATGCCGGGCGCTCGGAGCACGTTGATGGTGTTCGTGAGTGTTGCCGAGTCACGCCGCGCCGCGGTCAGTTGCTCGCTCAGGGTTTCGACCCGCGCCGACATCGCGGCAATCAACTCCCGAGCCGAGGTGAGATCCGATCGCAGCAGCCAGCTGTAGGCGCCAAGACCGACGATGCAGGCCAGCGCAGCGGCGAGTGCGAACCACGAGGGGCGCGTGGCGGCGCGGCCGGACAGATCGGCGGACGCGGCCGACGGTCCAATGGTACCGGCCAGCCGGCTGCGGTCCTGCGGTTGCGCCGCGGCCCGCGCGAGCGTGCGCGCCCGCAACTCCACGGGCGGAGCGGCAGGCTCGGTCGAGACACCAATCGCCGCCGAGACACGCCGCAGTTCGGCAAGCGTGTGCTGGCACGCGTCGCACGTGGCCAGATGCGCCTCGAATACGCGCCGATCGTCATCCGGAAGCGCGCCGAGCGCGTAGGCCGCCACGTCCTCGTCGAAACGCTCGTGTCCGTTCATACGTCCAGAGGCGCCGTTCGCCCCACCTCGTGAGCCCCGGACGCGGGCGTGAGCGCCTGGCGCAGCGTCGCCATCGCCGTCCGCAGTCGCGTCTTGACCGTCCCGAGCGGCACACCGGTACGCTCGGCAATTTCGACATGCGTCAGGCCGTCGTAGTACGCGAGCTCGATCAACTTGCGGTGCGTCTCCGGCAGGCCGACGAGCGCCTCGCGGACTCGGCGGGCTTCATCGGCCGCCACGCTCATGGCCTCTGGGGTGGGATCAGCCGCCGCGAGAGCTGGTGCACGGTCCGGATCGACCGCTGCAATCTGGTCCGGTCGAGCCAGCCTGTTTCGACCACGGTCGATGGCGCGTGTGCGCGCCAACATGACGAGCCAGCCGGCCACGCTGGCCCGCCCGACCTCATACCGTGGCGCTTGCCGCCAGACCTGCGCGAAGACATCCTGCACCACTTCCTCGGCGTCCTCGACACACCCCGTCACACGACGGGCGAGCCCGAAAACGAGGGCCGCATAGCGATCGTACAGATCGGCCAGCGCCTGAGCCGACCCAGCCGCAATCGAGCGGACCAAAGCACCGTCGTCGGCACGCATATCGGCTGTCACAGGGTCAGTCGGCCTCGAGCCGTATGACAGTACTACGGGGCAGGCAGGAACAGGGATGTCGGGGAGCTGAGTGCTGGGGTCCTGGGTCCGGAGTGCTGGGGTCCGGAGTCCGGGGCTTGGGCCTGCTGGCCGCGCCAGGTCACCCTGATACTATTTGCGGGCTTTCACGTCCGAGTCCTCCGAAGGAATCGCTCTATGCGCCGTCGTGGCCTTGCTGTGGTCCTCATCGCGTCAGGCGTGGCGCTCGCAACGAGCCTCGCAGGCGCCGTCGCGCCCGTTCAGCGGCCGACGGGACCGGCCGGCACGAACGAGTGGCTGCTGGCCTCCCCTGACACCCGTACGTCGATCGTCGTCACGCGCGATCCCGATGGCCGACTGAGCTGGCGCGCCACACGTGCTGGCGTTCCGGTTATCACGTCAGCGCCCCTCGGGGTGCGCCGACTGGATCAGGAATTCGTGGAGGGGCTCACCTTCGTAAGAGCGACGCCTGCCGTCACGCTGACCGATCAGTATCAAATGCCGCACGGCAAGCGGCGCCAACACCGCGTCAGCGGTCGAGAGCGGACGCTGTCGTTCACAAATGCCAATGGCCGAGCTCTCGACCTGATCCTGCGCGCCCACGACGACGGTGTCGCGTTTCGGTATCGGTTTCCGGGCACCGACACGATCGCGAAAACGGTGGTCGAGGAAGCCACGGGCTTTGCCATTCCCACCGGCGCGAGCGGCTGGATGCAGGCACAGCAGCCGGTCGGTCAGTACACGCCGGCCTACGAAGATTTCTACAAGCCCGTCATGTCGGGCACACCGGCGCCCACCCGGGATGGCTGGGCGTTTCCAGCTCTTTTCCACACAACCGCCGGTCCTTGGGTGCTCATCACCGAAAGCGGGCTCGACAGCACCTACGCTGGAACCCACCTGCAACAGAACGCGGCGGATGGCGTGTACCGGATCAAGTTTCCGGATCCTGCCGAGGGTATGGGCGTCGGCAATGCTGCACCGCGATCCGGCCTGCCGTGGACGTTGCCCTGGCGGGTCGCCATCATCGGTGACACGGCCGGCCGCATTCTCGAATCCGATCTCGTGAACGACCTGGCCTCGGCCGCCCACTTGAAAGACACCACATGGATCGTGCCTGGCCGATCGGCGTGGAGCTGGTGGTCCGAAAGCAACAGCCCCAAGTCGGCCACGCGCCTGAATGCGTATACGGACTTCGCGGCGGAAATGGGCTGGGAGTACTCGCTCGTGGACGCGAACTGGACCACGATGACCGGCGGCACCATCGAGCAGGTCGCGGCGCACGCGCGCGAGAAGAACATCGGTCTGATGCTGTGGTACAACTCCGGCGGCCCGCACAACGACGTCACCGAGCAGCCGCGCGATCGCATGCATCTGCGCGACGTGCGGCGGCGCGAGTTCGCGCAGCTGCAGCAATGGGGCGTCAAAGGGGTGAAGGTCGATTTCTGGCAGAGCGACAAACAGGATCGCATCCAGCAGTATCTCGACCTGCTGCGCGATGCGGCCGATTTCCATCTGCTGGTCGACTATCACGGCTGCACGCTGCCGCGCGGCTGGTCGCG
>Ga0190274_10001109_pt1 | contig 15798 bp, 16 predicted proteins | sample Popmic531T_FD_133002 | JGI IMG/M metagenome (GOLD analysis project Ga0190274, IMG submission 133002) | Populus adjacent soil microbial communities from riparian zone of Yellowstone River, Montana, USA - 531 T | ecosystem: Environmental > Terrestrial > Soil > Riparian zone | place: USA: Montana...
AATTGATTTCGCCTATTATCAATTCAGAATAAGAGGAATATCGCTATTTACCACCCAACAGGTGCTGCGCGACCTGTCGGGTGTATTATCCAACTTTTTTTTCAATATCAGATATAGCTATTCGATAATTCCCATGCGTTCCAAACCTGATGACTATGATTACCGGTACTTCCTCAGCGGACAGTACAACAAGGTGCTGGTGTTTGCGCTTGCCTGGAAGTTTTGAATCTTGTAACTCGACGTTTGCATCAAATTTCGTTTCAATTTTGACAAGGAATCAAATTCGAAATAGAAAATGGGAAATCCTATCAGGAATGGCTAACAGCCAAAGGCCAAAAGCCAAATAATACCGTGTATTGTTCTGAAGCCTATTTACTACATTTGAAAAATGAACAGCACTGCAGCCTCTGCTTATGATTTCCGTCACAGTCCGGCCATCGACCAGGTAGGCGTGGAAGAACGGATTTCAAGGTTATCCAAAAGGAGCATCAAGAAAGAATCAAAGCTAGCCGCGTTGAAGCTCGCACTCAGCATGGTTGATCTCACCACGCTAGAAGCGCGCGATACTCCCGGAAAGGTGAGGCAGCTTTGTGTAAAGGCAATGCATCCGCACGACAGCGTTTCAAACATTCCGCCAGTTGCTGCAGTGTGTGTTTATCCAAACCTTGTTCGGGTTGCAAAAGAAACGCTGAAAGGTTCAAAGGTGAAAGTAGCCGCTGTATCAACAGCCTTTCCCAGCGGCATGTCGAAGCGGAAAGTAAAACTTGAAGAAACAAAATGGGCGGTGGACGAAGGCGCAGACGAAATTGACATGGTGATCTCCCGGGGGAAATTTCTGACGGGCGAATACAATTATGTCTTCGATGAAATTGCTGCAGTGAAAGAAGCATGCGGAAAAGCACATCTCAAAGTAATTCTTGAGACAGGAGAGCTGAGTACGCTCGACAACGTTCGCCGTGCAAGTGACATTGCAATGGATGCAGGTGCGGATTTTATAAAAACTTCTACAGGAAAAATTCAACCGGCAGCTACGTTGCCAGTTACGATGGTCATGCTTGAAGCGATCCGCGATTATTATTACCGTACGGGAAAAAAAATCGGGATGAAACCTGCAGGCGGAATTGCTACGTCAAAAATCGCATTCAACTACCTCGTCGTCCTCAGGGAAACACTTGGTGAAGACTGGCTGAATGCAGACCTGTTCCGGTTTGGAGCAAGTACGTTGGCAAATGACCTGCTGATGCAGATTGTAAAAGAGCAGACGGGCATTTATCAAAGCATTGATTATTTCTCAAAAGACTAGTGCAGAATACAGATAAGTACAGATGTACAGATAAAAAAATCGAATATATAATGGCGAAGAAAAAAGCAAAAGAGGTCAAGGTTAATTTTAAGACTTCATGGGAATATGCGGCTGCACCTGAAAGCAAGGACCACATCAGGCTGAAGGATAAATATGATTTGTTTATCAATGGAAAGTTTACCGCTCCCAAATCAGGAAAATATTTCGACACAATTAATCCTGCCACAGAGAAATCTTTGGCGCAAGTTGCTGAAGCTTCTGAGGAAGATGTAAACATTGCTGTTGCCGCTGCCCGAAATGCATATGATAAAGTCTGGAGTAAAATTCCGGCGAAGGAAAGAGGCAAATACATTTACCGAATCGCCCGTGCAATCCAGGAAAGAGCGCGTGAATTTGCTGTGATCGAAAGTATGGATGGAGGAAAACCAATCCGTGAATCAAGAGATGTTGATGTTCCTCTTGCAGCCGCACACTTTTTTTATTACGCCGGCTGGGCTGATAAAATGGAGTATGCTGCTCCCGGCAAAAAAGTTCGTCCGCTTGGAGTTGCGGGACAAATCATTCCATGGAATTTCCCGATGCTCATGGCTGCATGGAAAATAGCGCCTGCAATTGCTGCAGGAAACACTGTTGTTCTGAAGCCTGCGGAAACAACGTCGCTCACCGCTTTGAAGCTTGCGGAAGTAATCCAGGAATCAGGTTTGCCTGAGGGCGTCGTAAACATTATTACAGGTGCAGGTGCAACAGGCGCTGCCCTTGTGAATCATCCCGGCATCAACAAGATTGCTTTTACAGGCTCCACTGAAGTCGGAAAAATTATTCAACGTGCAATTTCCGGAACGCAAAAAAAATACACGCTTGAATTGGGAGGCAAAGCTGCCAACATCATTTTCGAAGATGCTGCGATTGACCAGGCAGTGGAAGGTATCATCAACGGAATCTTTTTCAACCAGGGACATGTGTGCTGTGCCGGCTCCCGTTTGTTTGTGCAGGAAAGCGTTGCAGATATTGTGATCCGCAAATTGAAGGACAGGATGGAGACGCTCATTGTAGGCGATCCGCTGGATAAGAATACTGACATCGGTGCCATCAACAGCAAAGAGCAGCTCAGCAAGATAAAGCAGTATATAAAGATCGGTATCAATGAAGGCGGGGAACATTATGAACCCTCATGCAGCATTCCTTCAAAAGGATTTTTTCATCGTCCGACATTGTTCACGAACGTTGCGCAGTCGTCGCGCATTGTGCAGGAAGAAATTTTCGGACCCGTGCTTGCGGTTCAGACTTTCAGAACGGTGGAAGAAGTGATTGAAAAAGCCAACAACATTCCTTACGGCCTCAGCGGAGGTGTGTGGACAGACAAAGGTTCTAAGATATTCAAAGTGACTTCCCAGATTCGCGCAGGCGTGATATGGGCGAATACGTACAACAAGTTTGATCCGACTTCTCCATTTGGCGGGTACAAGGAGAGCGGAGTCGGCAGGGAAGGTGGATTGCATGGAGTGATGCCATATGTTGAAGTGATACATGCATAAATAAAATAATAAAGTTGAAAAATTTTGTTCTCATATTATTTGTATTCGCAGGAATAAAAATGAATGCGCAGGACTTTGCTGCTCCTGGTACTACGTGGACCTTCAGTGATCCTGAAGCCACCGGCTATCACAGTTATCCACGCGCAATTTATTCTGTTGCCGATACGGTTGTAAATGGTCATCCGTCGCACCTGGTGATCGGGAATTGCATGTGCGGCGGAGCCACCGGAAATTATCTCTATGAACTGAACCGCAGGGTTTACATTTTTAATATAATGCTTGGCCAGTTCACACTTCTTTATGACTTCAACCTGAATGCCGGTGAGCATTACATCTTCCATCCGGAGAATCCGGCAGATTCATTTTATGTTGTTGTGGATTCAACAGGAATGGATACCATCAATGGCCAGCTCAGGAAAACGCAGTTTGTGCATACGCAGGATATTTCACAATCGGTGCATTATGATTTCTACGGGAAAATTATTGAAGGAATTGGAAGTACGGGTTGTCTCTATCCTCAGTTTGGAGGTTGTGATCCGGGGACCTACGGGCTGCGATGTTACCAGGATGCCATACTTGGTTTTTATGATACGCACCTGGCACCGACATGTGACACTGTATATCTGACATTTGACAAAGTAGAAGAAATAAAAAGAATGTTGCTGGTGAGGGTTGCGCCAAATCCTTTCAGTGAAAGAACAACGCTTCAGTTTGATATAAATAATATGGCACAAGGAACCATTGCCATTTCAGATATTACCGGGAGGATTGTAAAAGAAGAAAGTTTTTGGGGAAACAGCATTGTAATTGAAAGGAGTAATCTTGAATCGGGAATTTATTATTACATATTAACCCTGCAGGAAGCAAAGGCAACAGGAAAATTAATTATTGACTAAACAGATTTGAAATGGATTCGACCAAAACACAAAAGCTTGCCCAGAGCGAAGCGAAGGACCGGCAGGATGTGAGCATAAACAGTAACGGCGAAAACGGCCATGCAGAAAAAAAATCGGGACGTCTTGATGTACTCAAGACATACAAGATTTACATCGATGGAAAATTTCCACGCACGGAATCCGGCCGGTATTATATTTTAAAGTCAGAAGACGGAAATCAGCTGGGCAATATCTGCAAATCTTCCCGCAAGGATTTCAGGGAAGCTGTTGTGGCGGCACGAAAGGCGCAACCGGGATGGGCAGGAAAGTCGGCCTACAATAAAGGACAGATCCTGTACCGCATTGCTGAAGTGCTTGAAGGACGCAGGGCGCAATTTATTGAGGAGCTCATTCAGCAAGGTGCAGACAAATCGCAGGCAACGGAGGAAGTGAATCTTTCCATCGACAGGTTGGTGCATTATGCAGGATGGAGCGATAAGTACATCCAAATTTTTTCTTCAGTGAATCCCGTAGAATCTTCACACTTTAATTTTTCAGTCCCTGAACCCACCGGTGTTGTGTCGATGATCGCTGCTGAAGACACAGGACTGATTGGGCTTGTTTCAATCATTGCACCTGCCATTGTGGGTGGGAATACTGTGGTGGTACTGGCTTCAGAATCAAAACCGCTTTGCGCCATTTCATTTGCCGAGGTGTTGCAAACAAGTGATGTACCTTCCGGTGTTATCAATATCCTGACGGGTGAAGCGAAGGAACTGCACACTCATTTTTCGTCTCACATGGATGTGAATGCAATCGTTTACTGCCAGGGAAATGAAGAGCAATCTAAAACAATCCAAACCAATGCGGCTCTGAATGTAAAACGGGTTCACGATTACAGAAAGTGTGATTGGATGAGTGCTGCAAGGCAGGGGCCTTACTTTATTATGGACCTGCAGGAAATTAAAACTACCTGGCACCCAATTGGACAGTAACAGCCAGAAGCAAGAGTTAAGAACCAAGAATCAAGAATCTAAAACCTTGAGCCTAATTACAAGAGGTAACAATGTTTTCTTGACTCTTACCTCTTGACTCTTGACTCTCGTAAATTGAGAATCACTCATGAGTAGATGTTCCTGGTTGTTTCAAACAATTATATTTGCGGCCGATTTGTTATGACAGCTGAGAAAAATATTGTCCCGCACGGACATACAATTACCAAGACAGACAGGCGGGAACTGCTTGCGCAGAATTCAAAGATCATCTGGTTTACCGGACTGAGCGGATCAGGAAAGAGCACCATTGCAGGGAAAGTGGAAGAGATGCTCAATGAGCGCGGGTTCCTGACATACCTACTCGATGGAGATAATATCCGGACAGGCCTGAACAAAAACCTGGGCTTCAACGACGAAGACCGCAGTGAAAATATCAGGCGTATCGGCGAGGTAGCAAAACTCTTTGTGGATGCAGGCGTTGTTGTGCTAGCAGCATTTATTTCTCCTTTCAAAGCCGATCGAAAAATGGTGCGCGGTCTTGTTGACAAAGGCGAATTCATAGAAGTGTTTGTGAATTGTCCGCAGGAAATATGCGAGCAGCGCGATCCGAAGGGCTTATATAAAAAAGCAAAAGCAGGCGAGATTAAAAATTTTACCGGTGTGGATTCACCTTTTGAAATTCCAGACAAACCGGAAATTGAAATCCGCAGCGACCAGGAAAGTGCTGAGCAAGCTGCAGAGAAAATTGTAAGGCTCATCAAGCCGAAATTAGAATTGGATTAGAGTATGCACAGTTATAACCTCACGCATTTAAAGGAGCTGGAAAGTGAAAGCATCTACATCATCCGGGAAGTGGCAGCACAGTTCGAACGTCCGGTATTGCTTTTCAGCGGTGGCAAGGATTCCATCGTCATGTCGTACCTGGCAAGGAAAGCTTTTTCTCCCGCGCCCATTCCGTTTCCTTTATTGCATATAGATACAGGACATAATTTTTCCGAAACCATTACCTACCGCGACTGGTGGATTAAAGAAATCGGCGTTCAGCTTATTGTGAGAAACGTGCAGGACACAATAAACAGGGGCAGGGTGAAGGAAGAGAAAGGCATCAATGCAAGCCGGAATGTGTTGCAGACAGTAACCTTGCTCGACGCCGTTGAAGAATTTAAATTCGATGCTGCCATGGGCGGCGCCAGGCGCGATGAAGAAAAGGCGCGCGCTAAAGAAAGATTTTTTTCTCACCGCGATGAATTCGGACAATGGGATCCGAAAAATCAACGTCCGGAATTGTGGAACCTTTTCAATGGTAAGAAGCACCACGGTGAACACTTCAGAATTTTTCCGCTGAGCAACTGGACTGAGATGGACGTTTGGCAGTACATTGCATTGGAAAAGATTAAAATTCCATCCATCTATTTTTCGCACGACAGGAAATGTTTTATCCGCGATGGCGTCGTATATGCATTCTCTGATTTCATGATGATGAAACCCGAAGAGAAAGCGGAGATGATGCGCGTACGTTTCAGGACTGTTGGGGACATGACCTGCACAGGCGCCGTAGTTTCACCTGCAGCATCAATCGATGAAATCATTGCAGAAGTTTCTGCATCACGTATTACTGAACGTGGTAGTCGGCAGGATGACAAACGTTCTGAAACGGCGATGGAAGACAGGAAAAAGAAGGGATATTTTTAGCAATCTTTTGTAAATTTAGAATGGATATTTGCCCCATCGAATAACGAATGAAATCCAAACGAATCCCGATAGCTATCGGGAACGAATTACGAATAAGAGTTATCGATTAACTGCTAACTTTCGGATGCATCTCATTATCTTTGGAGTAACGACCAATTTTTATTCACTATGCCCGAATTATTTGAAGGAAAAAGAATTTTCACGCTGCTTGAAGTTTCGCAAGGCATCCAGGCTACGATTGCCAAAAAATTTCCTGATTCCTACTGGATAAAAGCTGAAATGAACAAGCTGGGATTTTATGCGCAGAGTGGGCATTGCTTTCCTGAACTTGTTGAAAAGAAAGACGGGAAAATAATTGCAAAGATTGATGCACTCATCTGGAATAAAGATTATCTGAATATTAATCAGAATTTTAAAACGGTACTTGGGGATGTGCTTAAAGACGGCATCAAGATTTTATTTTTAGCCAAAGTAGAATACATGCCTGAGTTTGGGTTGAAGCTGCGCATCATTGACATTGACCCGGCTTTCACGCTGGGAGATTTCGAAAAGGAGCGGCAGGAAACGATTAAACGCTTGCAGGGAGAAGGAATAATGAACCTGAATAAATCGTTGATGTTTCCAATGCTTCCGAAACGAATCGCAATCATTTCTGACAGGGACAGCAGGGGCTACCAGGATTTCATAAACGTTTTTGATGCGGCAAAGAAAGCCTGGGGTTATGAATTCTTTCACATGCTTTTCACTGCATCCTTACAGGGAGATAAAGCGTTGGCTACAATTCCTATGCAGCTAGACAGGATACTGAGAGTAAAGAACCATTTTGACATCGTTGCAATTATCAGGGGAGGTGGCGGTGAGCTTACTTTTGCCTGCTATAATAATTATGAGTTGTCGAAGAAGATTGCCAAATATCCTTTGCCTGTGGTTACAGGTATTGGACATGTAACCAATTTAACCGTTGTGGATATGGTTGCAAATCAAAGTTCAATAACGCCTACAAAGCTTGCAGAGTTCTTCATCCAGAAATTTCACAATTTTTCAGTGCCCGTTAATGAGGCGGAAGATAAAATTGGAGAGCAGGCAAGAAGGCTGATCAGGGATGTAAAATCAAAATTCGAAAATGAAATAAAATTCTTCCGGTCCGTTACTGAGAATCTCCTATTGAAAAACAATAATATGCTCAGGGAAAATACGCAATCGGTATTTCAGCATTCACGTTTCATTTTTAAAACTGAGAAGGACAACCTTGCAATCTCCCGGGCCGGAATTATCAAGGGATCGCAGGCACTTTGTAAAGCAAAAAAGACGGAACTTGCAGGCATCGAAAAAAATATCCACAACATGAGTCCTAAAAATGTAATGAAGCGGGGTTACAGCATTACACTGTTGAATGGCAAATCAGTAACATCATTCAGTAAGCTGAAACCTGGCGATACAATTCAAACGGTGCTGCATGAAGGAAATGTTTTGAGCACTGTCAATTCAGCTACAAAACCATCAGAACTATGAACGAGCAACCGAATTATACTGACGCCTTTGAGGAACTGCAAACAATTGTGACAGAGATTGAGCAGGGAGAAATTTCAGTTGATGAACTTTCTGAAAAAGTGAAAAGAGCATCGTACCTGATCAAGATCTGTAAATCAAAGCTTCATTCTACTGAAGAGGATGTAAATAAGATTTTAAAAGAGCTAGATTCATCAAATGGTCAGAAATCTAATCTAGACAATTAACAGTTAACATATAACGGTTAACGAATTTTTTCCTATACTTTTGCACTGATAAAAGTTGGATATATTAACAGGTCTCATATTTGTCACAATTAAAATCAAAAAGTCATGAGAAAGATTACGTTGCTATTTGCAACAATTGCAGTTGCAATATTTTTTTACGGTTGTGAAAAATTTTCTTGTCATGAAATGGAAGAAGGAACCTACACCGGCACTTTTAAAGTGACATATGCTTCCGAGACAAAAACGGGAACAACTACAGTTGATTTAAAAAAAGATTCTGAATACGCTGCTTCGGCTGGGTCAGACAATATTCCTGCGGCCGGTTCAGGAACTTACAAGATGCGCAAAGGGAAAATCACATTCAGTGACACGATGACTAGAATTCAAATAGCTGACTTAGACCCAAATTTAATACTCGATGGAGAGTATGAATACGAGTTGGACGGAAAAAATTTAAAAATTTGGGCAGATAAAAATGAGGTTGGTCACTATGAGTATGAGCTGAAGAAAAAATAGGTTTTTTTTTGCTTGACTCCAATGCAATGACTATTAAAAAAAGAATTATCTGCACGATAGCTTATATCTTGATATCAACCTATAGTTATTCGCAAGATTTAAAGGCAGGGGAAATTAACATCACTCATATTTCCGGTTTAACTTATCAGGCAAAAATTATTCTTTATCAAAATACCTCAACATTTTTAAATCGCCCAAAGATCTTAGTCCTTTGGGGAGACGGTGCTATGGATAGCCTTACCGCTCAATCATCCCCTGGATGTGGTGATACAAATACAACAACAAAAGAATACATCACTACTCATACATTTTCAAGTGCACCAGTAATTTTTACGATATGGTGTCATGTTAGTTTTAGGATGGATAGTATTCAGAATATAAGTAATTCAAGCAATGAGGATTTGATTTTGAAATATGACTTGAATTTATCAATTCCCGGAATGTATAACTCTTCACCACTTTTCCTTAATTGTGCACATCAGTTTTGGTACTGTTGTAATTGGAGCTATGATCTTTCAGCTTATGACCCTGACCTGGACAGCTTGTCATATAAATTAATAGAAGCTACTGCAACTAATTATTCTTTTCCACCTGCATCAATTGACAGCGTTATGGGAAACTTAACTTTTAATCCAACAGAAACTGGCCTTTACTCTTTTTGTATCCAGGTTGATGAATGGAGGAAAGTCACTTCAACTTATATTTTGGTGGGAACTACCTACAGGCAAATTCAAATTGATGTTTATTCGTTAACGGGAATTGATGAATATGTTGATCAACATTCAGTCACTATTTCTCCTAACCCTTTTTCCTCCGAAGCAGTTTTAGAATCAGATTATAATCTGAAGAATGTAACCATCACAATAGAGAACTGTTTTGGTCAGACAGTAAAACAAATTAAAAATATCAACGGACACTCTGTGGTACTTACACGTGAAGATCTTTCCAATGGGATCTATTTCGTTCGGCTTTTACAATCCAACACAGTAATCGCAACAAGAAAAATAATCATCACCGATTAATCATGGCAAAGAGAACCCAAAAAGAACTGACACCAGATCAGTACGAAGACCTTATCAGAACATTGAAGCTGCGCTTTGAGAAAAACATGAAACGCCACAAGGGCATTGATTGGAAAAAGGTGCAGGCCAGGCTAGAGAAAAATAATTTGAAGCTTTGGTCACTCAATGAAATGGAAGCGACGGGTGGGGAGCCCGATGTAGTGGGCCAGGATAAAAAAACAGGAGCGTTTATTTTTTACGATTGCGCAGCTGAAAGTCCGAAGGGCCGCCGAAGCTTGTGTTATGACCGCGATGGGTTAGTGTCCAGGAAAGAACACAGGCCGGAAAATAGTGCTATCGATATGGCATTTGACATGGGCATTGATATTCTTTCCGAGGAACAATACATGGAATTACAAAAGCTTGGAAACTTCGATTCGAAAACTTCCAGCTGGTTGAAGACGCCTGAAGAAGTGAGAGAACTCGGTGGCGCCCTCAACGGTGATTACAGATACGGCCGGGTTTTTATTTATCATAATGGAGCCGGAGCATATTTCGGGAGTAGGGGTTTTCGTGGATTGTTGAGACTTTAGCTGGCTTTGAGTTAGAACATTATATAAAGCTTAGCTATTTTACTTGAGATGAAAATTTTTTTAATAGTATTTCTTTTTCTTTTTTATTACACTGAAGCTCAAAATACATGGATACAACGTGCTGACTTTGGGGGTGGAAGTCGTGCCCTGGCAGTTGGCTTCAGCATTGGTGCGAAAGGCTATATTGGTACGGGAAGAGATACAAGCATTAATGGAGCAAATGATTTTTGGGAGTATGATCCTCTAATAAATGTTTGGACGCAGAAAGCCGATTTTGCTGGTGCCCAGCGAGAGCTTGCAACTGGTTTCAGCATTGGTAATAAGGGTTATATTGGTACAGGCCATGATTATGGCAGTCACTTCACAAAAGATTTTTGGGAATATGATGTATTTACAAATGCATGGTCGCGTAAAGCCGACTTTGGGGGAACGGCACGTGAATATGCTATTGGATTTAGCATTGGAGATAAAGGATACATTTTTGGTGGCTATGATACTACATTTCATTCAAGAGGTGATTTATGGGAATATGATACTACCACAGACAACTGGACACAAAAAGCAAACTTTGCGACTGCAAGAGTAGGTGCTGCAGGTTTTTCAATCGGAACAAAAGGTTACATTGGAAAGGGAGTTGATACTACATCAGTTTATTGCAGAAACGATTTTTGGGAATATGACCCGCTTTCAAATGCATGGACTCAAAAGGCCGATGCAGGAATTAATTTAACTTCAGTAGTTGGATTTTCCATCGGGTCAAAAGGATATATTGGGACTGGAAGCGATTATCATGGTGACCATTCCTCCGAGTTTTTGGAATATGATACTTTATTAAATACCTGGACAGATAAAGCATCCTTTGCAGGATTAGCCCGTGCCGGAGCAATAGGTTTTGCAATCGGACAGAAGGGATATATTGGTACAGGTGCAGGTGACTTTGGTCGGCTAGCTGACTTTTGGGAATATACTCCAGAATTTGGAAATGGAACAAATGAATTACAGAATTCCAATGATTTTTCAATTTACCCAACAATTGCTCATTCCAGATTTACTATTAACTTAAGTTCGGAAAATAAAAATGTTTTTATAGAAATCTTTAATCTTTCTGGAGAAAAAGTTTATTCATCACAAGCTAATGGTAAGTATCTGACCGTTGATGAAAAATTTGTTTCAGGAATTTACTTTATAAAAATTTATAATAACGTATGGCAAACCGTTGAGAGAATTATCATTCAATGATTGCTTTTACATTGAAAGTATAGTGTGTAGAAAACTATATTTCATTTTAAGGATAGTTGTTATCTTTATCCTGATTTTAAAGCAACTCAACAATTTTTTTAAACCAAACAACAATGACTGCAAATAACGTTTCACTTCACAGAGTCTTCAAGACTACCCCTGAAAAACTTTACAGGGCATTTACTGATTCAAAGGCACTCGCTGCGTGGCTTCCACCATATGGTTTTCTGTGTGTCGTTCATGAGCAAAATGTAAAAGTGGGCGGTACATATAAAATGTCCTTTTATAATTTCTCGACAGGGAATGGCCATTCATTCAGTGGAAAATATGTCGAGATCAAGCCGAATGAATTTCTGAAGTACTCCGACAAATTTGATGATCCCAATCTTCCCGGTGAAATGATGACATCGGTGTGGATCAGGAAGGCAATTGGTGGGACAGAACTTAAAGTCCTGCAGGAAAATATTCCGGAAGTGATTCCTGCAGACCTGTGTTATTTAGGCTGGCAGGATTCACTTGACAAGCTGATGCGGTTGGTCGAGCCTGAAATTCCTGATACGCAATGAATACGGATATAAATTCCCTGGCAATAAAGTAACTTGCAGCCATCCTGAATAATCCGGGATGAACATTTCATGACCCAGAAAAAAGTCAATTACTTCGACATGGAACTTCTTCGCTTTACCACAGCCGGAAGTGTGGATGACGGGAAAAGTACGCTTATCGGTAGATTGCTGTACGACAGCAAATCCATTTTCGAAGACCAGCTCGAAGCCATAGAAAAAACCAGCAAGCAAAAAGGACATGACTATGTAGATCTGGCATTGCTCACAGATGGTTTGCGTGCCGAACGCGAGCAGGGAATTACCATTGATGTCGCATACCGGTACTTCGCAACGCCGAAAAGGAAATTCATAATTGCCGATACTCCCGGCCATGTGCAGTATACACGCAATATGGTGACGGGTGCCAGCACTGCCAACCTTGCCGTCATCCTTATCGATGCTCGCAAAGGCGTTGTGGAACAAACATGCAGGCATACGTTCATCGCATCCCTGTTGCAGATCCCGCACATTGTTGTTTGTATAAACAAAATGGACCTGGTGGATTATTCGAAGGATGTGTATGAAAGTATCGTAAACACTTTCAAGAATTTTTCATCCAAGCTTGATGTACATGACGTGCAATACATCCCCATCAGCGCATTGAATGGGGATAACGTGGTGGAGCGAAGTAAAAACATGGACTGGTACCAGGGAACTACCTTGATGTATGTGCTGGAAAATGTACACATCAGCGGTGATCACAACCATATCGACTGTCGCTTCCCCGTGCAATATGTAATTCGTCCGCAGAAAAATGACCAGCAGGATTACCGCGGTTATGCCGGGCGGATTGCCGGAGGGATCTATAAGCCGGGGGATAAGGTGATGGTTTTACCTTCGGGCTTTACAACGACCATTAAAGCCATTGATACCTATGAAGGTGAAGTCAAGGAAGCATTCGCACCGATGTCGGTTACGATCAGGCTTGCAGATGAAATTGATATCAGCAGGGGCGACATGATCGTCCGCGAAAACAATATCCCTCGGGTGTCGCAGGACCTTGAGCTGATGGTTTGCTGGCTGAACGACAAGCCGCTGCAGCTGAACGGAAAATATACGATTCGTCATACCACGAAGGAAGCGCGATGCATTGTCAAGGAAGTCAGGTATAAAGTTGACATCAACACGCTGCACCGGATCGAAAACGACAAGGAGATAAGAATGAATGACATAGGCCGGATACACATACGAACCACTGCGCCACTTTTTTTCGATGAGTACAGAAGGAACAGGATCACCGGCAGCCTGTTGATAGTTGATGAAGGAACGAATGAAACGGTAGGAGCGGGGATGATACTTTGAATACAAATTTCGAATCTTGAATACCGAATTTCGAAAAAATCAGTCGGTAATGGATTTGGCTTGAAAAACTCATTGATCATCGAAGTCAAATCAAATAAAAAATTTAGAATATTTAAACTCAAGCTCCAAATTAGATATTCTGGATTTAATATTTTTTGGAGATTAGAAATTTTGTATTCGGGATTGAATTTATAATACATTTGCGTGCAACTTTTTTTGAACCCATACCACTATGAAAGTTGCCTCAGAACGCTTCCTCGGAGAAGCGCTTACCTACGATGACGTATTGCTGATTCCTGCTTATTCGGAAGTTTTGCCGGGTGATGTGAATGTGTCCGGCCTGTTAACCAATCGCATTAAGGTAAATATGCCAATCATCTCAGCTGCAATGGATACTGTGACGGAATCCAGCATGGCCATTGCCATGGCGCAGGAAGGGGGACTTGGTATCATCCACAAGAACATGAGCATTGAAGCCCAGGCAATGGAGGTGAGAAAAGTGAAACGGTCAGAAAGCGGAATGATTCATGATCCGGTTACCCTGCCGGAAAACGCACTTGTAAAAGATGCTTTGAAGATCATGCGGGAAAACAGGATCGGTGGTATCCCTGTCATCGCAAATAAAAACAAGCTTGTTGGAATCATTACCAACAGGGATTTGCGCTTTGAAAAAAATCCCAACCGCCCAATCGCTGAAGTGATGACGAAGGAAAACCTCATCACCACCACAGGCATGAAGGACCTGGTTGAAGCAGAAAAAATCCTTAAGAATTATAAAATTGAAAAGCTTCCTGTGATTGACAAAACCGGGAAACTGATCGGACTGATTACATATAAAGACATACTCAAAATCAAATCGAAACCCAATGCCTGCAAAGATGAACTCGGAAGGTTGAGAGCCGGTGCAGCGATTGGCGTTACAAAAGATTCACTCGAAAGGGCACAGGCACTTGCAGATGCAGGAGTGGATATCATCATCATCGATACGGCACACGGCCATTCGAAAGGTGTAGTTGATATGTTGAAAAAAATTAAGAAGGCTGTTTTCAAAGTAGATATAGTTGTCGGCAACATTGCAACAGCAGATGCGGCCCGCATGCTTGCAAAAGCCGGGGCAGATGCAGTGAAGGTGGGGATAGGTCCCGGTTCGATCTGCACCACGCGCGTGATTGCAGGTGTTGGTGTTCCGCAATTCTCTGCTGTGTACCAGGTTGCAGAAGCATTGCGCGATGCGAAAATTCCAATCATTGCTGATGGTGGCATTCGTTTTTCGGGTGACATATCCAAAGCCATTGCTGCCGGCGCAAGTACGGTGATGCTGGGCTCGTTGCTGGCTGGAACTGAAGAAGCGCCAGGCGAAACAATTATTTACGAAGGAAGAAAATTCAAAACCTATAGAGGTATGGGTTCAATTGAAGCCATGCGCGAAGGATCGAAGGACAGGTATTTCCAGGCGCAGACCGAGGATGTAAAAAAATTAGTACCGGAAGGAATTGTCGGACGCGTGCCTTACAAAGGTTTGGTATCAGAAGAACTTTACCAGCTTGTCGGCGGATTGAAAGCAAGCATGGGCTACTGCGGTGCACCTACATTGAATGAACTTCAGAAAGCAAAATTCATCCGGATCACTGCTGCTGGAGTTCGTGAAAGTCATCCTCATGATGTGACGATTGTAAAGGAAGCGCCGAATTATCACAGGTAATTAGGTTTGTACCTGGGAACCAAATAGTACAACCCAGTTTTGAATATTCAGACTTCATCCGGGTTCATTACCGGGTAGAACAGTGCAGCAATGGCACCCCCGGCTAGCGGTCCTACCAAATAAATCCAGATGTTACCAATGGAATTTCCACCTGCAATTGTATCCATCAACATCGGTCCGATGGCCACAGCAGGATTGAATGCACCACCGGAAATCGGACCTGCTGAATAAGCTGCTGCCATCACCGTGAATCCTATTGCCATTCCAAAATAGTTGTTGCCTGCCGATTTTTTACTCATGGCTACATTCAAAACTACCGTTGCCAATGCGAAAGTGTAAAGCATTTCCATCATCAGTGGCTTGAGCTGGTAAGCAAATCCCGGTGCAGGTGTTGGAGGCGACATCGGAGTTTTATAGGTCAGGTAAATTACCAATGCTGCGAGGAATGCACCTGTACATTGGAAGATCCAATACCGGACGGCTTCTCCCGATCCAATCTTTTTACGCATCAGTGCCGCCAGGGTCACAGCAGGATTATAATGTGCACCCGAAATCGGGCCGCCGGCATAAACCATCGTCATCAATATTGCTCCTATTGCTAAAGGATTGCCGGAAAGTCCGATCGTGAGAACGAGAAAAAATGTGCCAACAAGTTCCGTAAGATTTTTATTCATGACATAGTAGTTTTACCATGACAAATATAG
>Ga0190274_10001110_pt1 | contig 15792 bp, 13 predicted proteins | sample Popmic531T_FD_133002 | JGI IMG/M metagenome (GOLD analysis project Ga0190274, IMG submission 133002) | Populus adjacent soil microbial communities from riparian zone of Yellowstone River, Montana, USA - 531 T | ecosystem: Environmental > Terrestrial > Soil > Riparian zone | place: USA: Montana...
GGAAGTTTATGGCTATGATCCGAACAAATACATGATGAAGGATGGTGTGCTTCCAGCAAACAGTAATGACGTCAAAAAATAATTCCCATGAAAAAAAGAAATAAATTATTATTTCTGTTTTGTTCATTCATTCTTGTGAATAGTTTTTGGCATACAAATGCTTTTTCGCAAGGATTGATCAACAACGGAGCATACATCGTTAACAGCGGAGCTTACATAATCGTAACTGGTGCAACCGGGAATTTCACGAACCAGGATGCAGGAGGATTTATTGGCAGGGTTAACAATACAGGCGTGATCCAGGTAGCCGGGGACTGGACAAATAATTCAACCCAGAATGTTTTTACAGCCAACACCGGAACTGTCGAAATGAATGGAGCGGCTCAGAATTTCGGAGGAACTACAACTACATGGTTCAATAACCTGACACTGCTTGGTACCGGAAACAAAACGCTTAACATCGATGAACTTACAGGTGGCGGATATGTTGCCCCTGCCGGTGTACTGTCATTAAACGACAGGCCCCTGTTACTCAACACAAACCAGTTGACTGTCACAAACCCTCTTACTACTGCCATTACCCGTACCACAGGTTATATCATCAGTGAAATGAATTCCGGCAGCAACACTGCAATTGTTCAATGGAACGTTGGCGGAACTAATGGGGCTTACCTGTTTCCATTTGGAACAGCTACGGCTCCGAATTATATCCCGCTCACAATCACCAAGACTGCAGGCAATACCAACATTCTCGCCTCCACAAGGATGACTACTACGACGAACAATTCTCCATGGGAAACATCTGTGACACAGATGTGGAGCCAGACAATTCCCGGAGCCGGGGAAGTTCCCGTTGTAGTTGACCGCTGGTGGGATATAAATTCTACTGCTGGTTTTACCGGTGCAGTTTCATTTACTTACAGGGGTATTGAAAACACAACAACCTATGCACCATCGGGAACTTTTGCAGCGCAGAACTGGGTTGGAACTTCCTGGAATGTGCCTACGGGTGCCGGTCCTGGAGTTTTGGCAGGAACTGCTGTGGTTACTATCCCGGCCCAGGCACTCGGCTCCACAAGCCCATGGGTTCTTTCCAACATTGATGCACCATTGCCTGTTGAGCTATTATACTTTTCTGCAAAGTTGAAAAACAGAACTGTTTTTCTCGATTGGTCCACAGCTACCGAAACCAACAATTCATTCTTCGAAGTACAGCGATCAAAAGACAATGAATCCTTTGAAGTTATTGATGTTGTAAATGGTTATGGGAACAGCAGTGTTGTGCGCAGCTATAAATCAAAAGATGAAAAACCTTATGAAGGGATTTCATATTATCGCCTGAGACAGGTCGATTTTGACGGCAGATTCTCTTATTCAGAAACAGTTACCGTGCAGTTGAGCTCAATGAATGATTTCAATTTCGTTTTTGCCTCTCCTACACAAACGACGGAAGAAGTTGTAATCGGCTTCGACTGCAGCAATGAAGGTGCTGTTGATGTAAATATTACCGATGCTGTGGGTAAAACTATTTCCAGGCAAACGCTTTATTCGAAACAAGGATTCAATAGGATGAGCATAAATATGCCACCCGTGACAGCTGGAGTTTATTTTATCACACTTGCCAATTCAGAATTTACTTCTTCTAAAAAAGTTTTTGTAAACTAAAACGATCATGAGGCATTTTACATTTTCAATTTTTTCTCTTGCATTCTGCGGGCTTATGTCGCTTCCATCTTTGCTAAGTGCACAGAAAGTGGGAATTGGTTCAGCTTCCTTTGTTCCTTTAAACAGGCTTGATGTAAAAGGAAATGCTGTGATCGGAACTAATTATTCGGGTGTGAATACAGCGCCTACTAACGGGTTGCTGGTGGAGGGCAATACCGGGATTGGAATCACATTACCTACGGAGCGATTGGATGTTGCAGGGAATGTTAAATTTTCCGGGGCATTGATGCCAGCAAATACTGCCGGTACAGCAGGGCAGGTATTGAAATCTTCGGGAGCCGGCGTAGCACCCGTTTGGGGACCACAGATGGCTGGAATTACAGCTGTAGAGCGTTGGTACCTTGGCCCGCAAACCTTCAATGCTGCCACCACTTATACATTTACCATTACGGGAGTAACAGCATGTACAATTTCCTCTATGGTTTCAATTGTCCTGGCAGGCAACTGGGCTACTCAACCCAATGTTACCATCCATCACATCGAAGCACGAACAGGGGAAATCAAGTTTAGAATATCAAACAATACACTTACGACCAACTATGTTGGAATGATTTTAATGTTCTTGTAATCAGGTAAGCATGTATAAAGTTTCAGTAATTTTAATTGCATTGTTTTACGCATCGTCTACTGCGGCTCAACAGTCCAACGCCGATAAAGGAACTACATCCTTGAATAACCAGGCTGTAGCGATTACGGCTGTTGCTATACCGATGGATTTGGCCGGCACAGTGATACTGGATGCTGATAATTATCACAAAGCAGTAGTTACCGGAGTCGAACCAGAAATGCCGGGACAGCTAATTGAAGTAGCTGCTCAAGCGACATCTGCACATGAACATGTTCAGGGTGAAGTAACAAAAGAAATTATTACGACGGGAGCGATCAATGTTGAAGACCGGACGCTCAATATTACGGATCATGCTCAACCGGTAACACCAAAGTAATGAAGTTCCTTTGGAAGTAAAGTTTTTGTAAACTGATAAATCCATGAAACATTTTTCTTTTTCAATTTCAAAATTTTCAGCTTTCGCATTCTACGGCCTTGTGCTTGCGATTCCATCAATCCTTAACGCCCAGAACGTGGGAATTGGTATAGCTTCTTTTGCTCCTTTAAACCGGCTTGATGTACAGGGAAATGCTGTGATCGGAAATTCTTATTCAGGAAATAATTCAGCACCTGCAAATGGTTTGCTGGTAGAAGGAAATGTAGGAATTGGAAACGCTACTGCACCGGAAATGCTTTCAGTAGGAAATGCAGCTGAGTTCAGGGTAAACAGTGCCGGCGATATTTCAAGGATCAGGAATATACCTTACAACTGGCCGACAGTACAAGGCGCAGCTAATACCGTAATCACCAACAATGGCGCAGGAGTACTTAGCTGGGCTTCTCCGACGGCAACGCTTTACAATGAAACATACTTTGATTACAATACGGCAGGTATTTTGGCTACTGCTACTGCATGGCAAATTTTACCAGGAATGAGCAGGACAATTACAATTACGGCACCTGCGAAAATATTATGTCATACTGATGGGGGTATTCAGACCACAGCTGGTTTACCCAGTGGATTTTCAGTGGTCGACTGCGTCCTTTTTATCAATGGCGGACTTTTCGGACAGGGAGGTTATGAGCGCCTAACTGTAGTAAACAATAACGGAGTCGTGGGCTGTCTGGGATTCTGGTCGAAGGAAGTGATCGCAACACTTGCCCCGGGAACATATACGATAGACGTTCGTGCGCGGATGAACCTGGGTGCACAGGCAAACGTTGGAGGAAACAATCTTTCCGTATTACAGGGCGTACTGATTACTCAGGTGATTTACCAGTAACACTTTCCGAAAGCAACCTGTTGCTTTCATCAACGAAAACGAAAACGTCTTCATTGTCGCGCTTCATATAGTATTTCTCACGCGCAAATTTTTCCAGGTTCCTGTTATTGGTAAAAAGCTCCTGCATCTCGGTTTTATTTTTTTCAATCTGCTCGATGTAATAATCCCGTTCATGCTTGAGGTCGCTGAGCTTATTCCTGTAAGAGTGCTGAAGGATGAAATCATGCTTGTCAAAAAAAGTAAGCCATACCAGGAAACCGAGGAATGTGAACATGTACCTGTTATACACAAATGGTTTCAGTGCTTCAGGAATCCATGCCCGCTGAAAAATATTTTTCTTTCTTGCCACGGAGTAAAAGTAATTCCAACGTATGCTCCATATGCCGGAAGTAAAAATTTATTCTAACAGGTTGTTGAACAGTTTAACAGCCGTCATTTAGCAGCCGATGTCAATGAACAGCCTTAGTCATTAAACAACCATCGTCACTGAACAGCCTTTGTTATTAAACAGCCATTGTCATTGAGCAGCCTTCGTCATTAAACAGCCGTAGTCATTGAACTACATTGCTGACTTAATTGTGCATTGTGCATCGTACATTGTGAATTGTGCATCGTGCATCCTGCATCAATTCGTCGCAACTTTCGATTTACTCACAACGCTTCCATTCGGATTTTCATCTGCCATGAAAGGATAGCGGTAATCAGTAGGAGGGACCAGGGTTTCTTTGATCGTACGTGGTGAAACCCACCGCAACAGGTTGTACATTGAACCTGCTTTGTCGTTCGTACCTGATGCACGACTGCCTCCGAAAGGCTGCTGGCCGACCACAGCACCGGTGCATTTGTCGTTGATGTAAAAATTTCCTGCGGCATTCACGAGCCTGCGTGCAGCAAGGTCAACGGCATAACGGTCCTGGGAAAAGATAGATCCTGTGAGTGCATAAATTCCAGTCTTGTCGACGATGCCGATGGTTTCTTCGAACTTGTCATCCTCATAGACATACATCGTAAGTACCGGCCCAAAAATTTCCTCGCACATGGTTATATAGAACGGGTCTTTAGCCAGCAATACTGTGGGCTGAATAAAATAACCTTTGCTTTTATCATATGTTCCGCCGGCAAGAATTTCAACATCTGAACTTTTCTTCGCAGCATCTATGTAAGTAGCAATCTTGTCAAAAGCTTTTTCATCGATTACTGCATTGAAAAAATTTCCGAAATCTTCCGTCGGTCCGACCTTGAAAGATTTGATATCGTTCAGGATTCCTTCTTTTACTTCAGGCCAAAGGCTTTTCGGGATATATGCACGCGATGCGGCAGAACATTTTTGTCCCTGGAATTCAAATGCACCACGAGTCAAAGCTGTGATAAGTGATTTCACATCAGCACTTGGATGTGCAAGGATAAAATCCTTTCCGCCTGTTTCACCTACAATGCGCGGGTATGACTTATACTTTTGAATATTATTTCCGATTGTTTTCCAGATACCGCGGAAAACATCTGTCGAACCAGTGAAATGAATGCCGGCAAAATCAGGATGGTTAAAAATCACATCGCCTGCATCAGGTCCTGATACATAAACAAGATTAATCACACCCGGAGGAACGCCTGCTTCAATAAATACCTTCATCAATACATTGGCTGCATAGATCTGTGCGTTGGCGGGCTTCCACACAATTACGTTCCCCATCATCGCTGCTGAAGACGGGAGGTTTCCCGCAATTGCAGTAAAGTTGAAAGGCGTAAGTGCAAATACAAAACCTTCGAGTGGACGTTGTTCCACCCTGTTATAAACTCCTTTTGACGAGATCGGCTGCTGAGTATAGATCTCGCGCATGTATTGTACATTGAAGCGGAGGAAATCAATCATTTCGCAGGCTGCATCAACTTCGGCCTGGAAAACATTCTTGCTCTGACCCAACATCGTCGCAGCATTGATGGTTGCGCGGTAAGGTCCGCTTAGCAATTCGGCTGCCTTCAGAAAAATGCTTGCACGGTGTTCCCAGCTGAAATTCGCCCAGGATTCACGGGCATTCAATGCAGCTTCAATGGCCTGTTCTACATGTGTTTTATTTCCTGCGTGGTAATTAGCAATGGTATGAGCATGGTCATGCGGCGGCGCCATGCGGACCTTTTTTTCTGTCCTGATTTCTTTCCCGCCTATGTACATCGGGATATCAATTTGCTCACTGCGCATTTTGCGGAGGGCAGCCTTCAATGTTTCGCGTTCCGGGCTCCCCGGAGCATAATTCAGCAGCGGTTCGTTGATGGCTGCCGGTACCTGGTAAATTGCATTACTCATTGCTGTAAATTTCCGGCAAAGGTAGGTTTTTTAACTGCAGTTATCCCTCTGACTTCTAAGTGGGAATTTCGAATAGTTAATTTCGAATTTCGAAAAAATATAGAATATTTAATAAAGAATAATGAACTGCCTACTCTTTCCGTTCTAATTGCAACTAGGATTTTTACTGCCTACTGATACTCTTTCTCCCCCGCAGTAAATATTGAACCTCTTTTCCCTCAGAAAACCCACGAGCGTAATTCCTGATTCTTTCGCTAATTCAACAGCAAGTGTGGAAGGTGCACCCACGGCAGCAACTATCCTGATTCCGGCCATGACAGCTTTCTGGATGAGTTCAAAACTGGCGCGGCCGCTCAATAATAATATCCGGTTTGAAAATGGAAGCGAATCATCCAGGAATGCCGAACCGATAAGTTTATCAAGTGCATTGTGCCGGCCAACATCTTCCCTTACAATTTCCAGGTTTCCATTTGTATCAAAAATTGCCGAAGCATGCAATCCTCCGGTCTGCTCGAAAACAGGCTGCGTTTTACGAAGCATAAGAGGAAGGGAATAGAGCAATTCGCGCGAAACAGAAAATTCTTCCCGGTCAGAAGAAACAGGTACTGCAATTCTCACAGCATCTATGGAAGTCTTGCCGCACACGCCGCAGCTGGAAGTGGTATAGAAATTCCGGCTGAGTTTTTCCAATGCAGGTTGAAAGGATTCTATCAACTCAACTTCTATGATGTTTTCTTCCTGATCAAGAATTTTTTTCACTTCGTTCTTTGCATGGATGATCCCTTCTGTAAATAAAAATCCCAATGCAAGTTCTGCATCGTTTCCAGGCGTGCGCATGGTGACGGAAATGCTTTTTGTGTTCCTCTCGACGGTGGCACCGTAAGTAAGCCTGATCTCCAATGGTTCTTCACATGCAAGCATGTCGGTTTGGGATGAAACTTCGCCATTATTTATTTTAATGATTTGCAGTTCTGATGTTGAAAGTGAATTCATAGTTTCAAAGATACTGACTAGCTCCAATCTGTGACGCAAAAAGTATTTTACCACATAGGCGCGGTGACACGGAGAACAATGTGAAGCAAAGAATATTTTACCACATAGGCGCAATGACACAGAGAATAATGTGACACAAAAAATATTTTACCACAGAGGCACAGAGACACAGAGAACAATGTGAAGAAAAGAATATTTTACCTCAGAGACACAGAGTACAACGTGAATTCTTTGCGTCTTTGTGCCTCTGTGGTGAGGTTTTATTGGCTTTGTTTACTTTCGCAAACCGAATATAAAAAATGAAATCACTACCCCCTGACGAATCCTTCCTCGCCATTCCTGAACCTGAACTCTGCAATTACGACACTTCCCGTTTTGTAATTCAGCAGGTGCCATATGAGCATACATCTTCTTACCTGCAAGGATCTGCAAAAGGTCCGGGTGCGATGATAGAAGCTTCCCACTTCGTAGAGTTTTATGATGAGATGCTGGATATGGAATCCTATCGCCAGGGCGGAATTGCAACAATGCCTCCCATTGATTTTGCAGGAAAAGTTGATGCTGATGCCATTGCATTGATTGAGAAGGAAACGTCGGCGCATCTCGCCAACGGCAAATACGTAATATCTGTAGGGGCAGAGCACACCGTTACTTTCGGTTTTGTAAAGGCATTCAGAAAAAAATATGCTGATGTAAACGTGCTGCAGATTGATGCACACAGTGATTTGCGCTCAAGCTACCACGACAACATTTATTCTCATGCGTCGGTCATGGCCCGAGTACATGAATCCGGAGTTCCGCTTACACAGATCGGAATCCGTGCGCAGTGCAAGGAAGAATCTGATCTCATAAAATCCTCCGACAGGATCCATACTTTTTACGCGCACACGATCAGGACAAGCGATACATGGATGGATGATGCGGTGAAAACCCTGGGAAAAAATGTTTACCTCACCATTGATGCCGATGGTTTTGATCCTTCTGTAATGCCATGTGTTGGAACTGCCGAACCAAACGGCCTATACTGGGACGAAACAATCCACTTTTTAGAAAAAGTTTTTGCAGAAAGAAATGTGGTAGGTTTCGACATCGTCGAAATTGCACCGAAGGAAGGAGAGATACTTACGCAATACAATTGTGCTAAGCTGCTTTACCGGTTGATTGGTTTCCAGGTCAAAAAATCCAGCCACTAAATCCGCCACGAATTCCACGAATTATCACTAAGTAACAGTCACATTTAATTTGTGTGAATTATCTCTAAATAATACTTGATTTAATTTGTGCGAATTAGTGTAATTAGTGGCATCTCTTTACCTTCGACGCGATGAAAAAAATTCTGATTGCCAACAGGGGGGAGATTGCATTGCGCATCATGCGCAGCGCCAGGGAAATGAGAATAAAAACCGTGGCCGTTTTTTCTGAAGCCGACCGCAATGCTTTGCACGTCCGTTATGCAGATGAAGCAGTATGTATCGGTCCGGCAGCATCTTCACAAAGTTATCTTGTTGGAACAAAAATTATAGAAGCCGCAAATGCCACCGGCGCGGATGCCATTCACCCGGGTTATGGATTTCTTTCTGAGAATGCTGACTTCAGCGACCTTGTAACAAAATCAGGGATCACATTTGTGGGTCCCACCGGCGACAGCATGAGGAGCATGGGAAGCAAGCTTGCAGCCAAGGCAACAGCGAAGAAGCGAAACATCCCGCTTGTGCCAGGAACAGATGAAGCCATCACCGATGTAAACGCAGCGAAGAAAGTTGCAACGAAGATTGGTTTTCCGATACTTATCAAAGCCAGCGCAGGCGGTGGGGGAAAAGGGATGCGCATCGTCGAAAATGAAAACCAGTTCGAAGAGCAGATGAAACTTGCCGTGAGTGAAGCAACTTCTTCCTTCGGCGACGGTTCAGTTTTTATAGAAAGATATGTTGGTTCACCGCGGCACATTGAAATACAGGTGCTCGGCGACAAGCATGGAAACGTTGTCCATCTTTTCGAACGTGAATGCAGCGTACAGCGAAGGCATCAGAAAGTAATCGAGGAAGCGCCGTCAAGTGTGCTCGATGAAAAGATACGCAATGAGATGGGACGTTGTGCTGTGGAAATCGCAAAGGCCTGCAACTACGTTGGCGCAGGAACAGTGGAGTTTCTCCTGGATGAAAAAATGAATTTTTATTTCCTCGAGATGAATACGCGGTTGCAGGTTGAGCATCCCGTTACGGAAATGATCACCGGTCTTGACCTTGTAAAGGAAATGATACGGATTGCTGACGGGGAGAAAATTTCCTTCAGCCAAAGTGATTTGAAAATAAATGGACATTCTTTGGAAGTGCGTGTTTATGCTGAAGATCCGACAAACAATTTTTTACCCGACATCGGCACATTGAGCACGTATAAAATTCCACAAGGCCCGGGAGTGCGGGTGGACGATGGCATGGAAGAAGGCATGGAAATCCCGATCTATTATGATCCGATGATTGCAAAACTCATCACGCATGGAAAGGACAGGACGGAAGCCATGGACAGGATGATTCGCGCCATTGACGATTACAAAATTACCGGCGTACAGACAACTTTACCGTTTTGTAAATTTGCTTTGCAGCATGAAGCTTTCCGGAGCGGTAAATTTGATACGCATTTCGTAAAAAAATATTTTTCCCCCGAGATGCTTTCAACAACGGACGAGGTCGAAATGGAGCTGGCTGCGTTGCTTTCTGTGGAGGCAATGAAAAAACTGAGTCCGTTAAATAAGACAGGCACTTCTAACGTTCAGTCTTCCCGATGGAAATCCGGCAGAACGCAATACAATTCTTAAATCAAATTCATCTGCGCAAAGGCATAAGTTTTGAAAAGGGCGGAGGCAATATGAAATCAGCGTTCTTGATTCCCTGCATTTATTTGTTTTTATTTTTTCTACCATCGCAAGGTTACTGCCAGGAAAAAAAAGGGACGAAGCTTCCATACATCGTCGAAGGCGTCGACACCATCCCCGTTGTAAATCTTCCTGACGTAAACATTGTTGATTACGGTGCCGATTATGAAAAGCGTCTCAAGGAATACTACCGCCTGCGCTTCAATGTTGTAAAGGTGTATCCTTATGCAAGGTTGGCTGCGTTGAAAATAAACCAGCTCAATGATTCACTTTCAAAAATAGAATCCGACAGGCAGAAGAAAAAGTACAGGAAAGAATTTGAGGAAAGGCTTCGTGATGATTTCGGAAAAACAATAGAAGGCCTGAGCGTTAACCAGGGAAAAATATTTATCAAACTGCTCGACAGGCAAACCGGTCACACGGGTTACGAGATCATCAAGGACGTGAAAGGTTCATTTTCTGCCTTGATTTTACAGACATCTGCAAGGGTATTCGGGCATAACCTGAAAGACGATTATGACCCCCACGGCGACGACAAGCAGATAGAGAGCATTGTCCTGCAGATCGAGGCCGGGCAGATAAACTGAGTTTTTAGCTCCGGAAAGGCCTATTTTGACGTTGATAAGTTTAAAAAGTGCTTCATTTCACGACGAGAATCGGAAGATATATTTACGCGTTCATTCTCACTGTTAGGGGTTTCATATTTTTTATTTGTTCTAGCGCGCTTCTAAAAATATGGTTATTAAGGTAAAGCTGAAGAGAGAGGAGAAGTATGTTCTGCTCGATCATGAGGTTTATGAGTCGTTGAATGCTTCCCAGTTATTCCTGGAGTTCAAAGTTTTTGAAAACCTGAGGCAGCATTCCTCGGGCGTGCCTGTGTTTCAGAAATATCTCGAGACGATTAACAACAAGTTGAAAATTGAAACCATCTACCTGGCGAAGTTCATTGCTGCCCGGTATCTTCCAAGGCCGCAATCAGGCAAAAGACTTTTTCTGAATTTCATCAATGGCGACAAGCTAGACCTTCGCTTGCGCAATTTGCGTTGGGAAGAGATGAGCAAGCTCAGCCGCGCACGTACAACATCCGTAAACAAAACAGGATTTCGTGGTGTGCGTCGTACGCCCCAGAATAAATTTGTGGCGATGATCAGCGACGGTGCGAGGCAGATTTATTTGGGAACTTTCAATACTGCGGAAGAAGCGGCCATTGCTTACAACAAAAAATCCATCGAACTTTTTGGCGTCACGCCCAACCTGAACAAGGTGAATGAGGAAGGCATGGTGATTCCGTTCGAACTTTCAGAAGAAATCAAGAACAGGGTTCGGAAACAATCCACGCGCAAGACAACAGTGAAGCCACAGCCCGTGGATCAAATTTCTCTTGCGCCTGCGCATTACGAGCATCTGAAAAAACGCGGAAGGAAACCGAAGACGCTGACAGGCGAGAGTCCGCTTCCGAAGAATGTCGAGTCAGATTCCGGTAGCAATGCACCGAAGGAGTAAGGTGACCAAGTACTTATAATTCCCTTTGTAAATTTTCGATTTTGACCTGGAAACTTATTGACCTCTTCAGCTATTCTTCTCCTGCAAAATCTCCGCTGAAAACTTTCTCCTTTTCAGATCATAGTAGTTGCCCTTTGCAAGCACATGCACAATCAGGTTTTCAATAGAGACCGGGCAGCCTTCCTTAATATCGGCAATGTTGCTGTGCTGGATGCCGTGTCCGTCAATTACAATCACCAGTCCGCTGCCGATGGCTTCCATGTAATTTCCTTCAGAGATCAATACGCCAGTGTCTTCACCCAATCCGATGCCCAGGCAGGATGGATTTGCTGCAACAGCTTGTGTGAGCCGTCCGAATCTTCCGCGGGTAACAAAATGCGAATCAATGATGAGGTCTTTGATGAATGCAAGTCCGGTTGTTATTTTTACTTCTCCTTTCAACAGTGCTTCCCCGCTGTTGCCCTGGTAGATCATTGTATTGCTCATGGCCATGGCGCCGGCGCTTGTACCTGCAATTACGAAGTCGAGCTCGTGTACATACCGCTGGTGAAGGATATTCAAAAATTCCGTTCCTCCGAAAATAGAGGAGAGGCGCAGCTGGTTTCCGCCGCTGAACATCACTGCATCGCATTTTGAAATGCGTTCAATCATCTCCGGCTTCTTCGCATCCTCGCGGTTGCGGATATCCATGATGTTGATGTTTTTGCAGCCAAGCTTTCCGAATGCTTCGCGGTAATTACTTCCAACCTCCACAGGAATCGAAGATGCGCTTGTGATCACTTCAATGCAGGCATCATGTCCGCCCGCTTCCCGCACAATGCGGCTGAGGATCTGCAGTTCAAAAAAGTTTAAATTATTTTTCTGCTGAAAGTTCGGCTCCGGTTCTGTGCCTTTGTCCTCATTGCCGCCGATGGCAATCAGCTTCCCTTTTGGAATTTCCATTAAGTTAATTTAAGTACGTTGCAAATATAGTGTTATCACTATCACAGGATGATTTAGCTAATTGGGTTCTTAACAGAATGAGAGGGGAATTTGTTCATTTTCAATACCCCAAATTCATTCACCACAGAGGCGCAGAGACACAGAGAATAAGTTGTTTTTTGTGCCACTTAACAGGGTGGTATTGAGAACTCTGTGTCTCTGTGCCTCTGTGGTGAAATCTTCTTGGATATTTTTTATACGGATTTCAATATTCAATTTTCGAAATTCTATAAGTTTATCTTTGGGGCCTATGAATTCATTTTGGACGCAACTGGTAGTCAATACTGTCCTCCGGCATAAGAAGAAAAACCTTGTCGTAGAAAAGGAATTTTCTGCATTCGAGATTGCCAAAGGTTTTCGCGAGCTCAGGATCAATGCCATTGCCCAGGCCAAAGATGCAGTGTTGATCCTCCTCGGTGTTTTCTCTGCAGCGTTTGGATTGGAAAGTTTTCTTCTGCCTAACAATTTTATTGACGGCGGTGCAACGGGAATTGCTCTTCTGATCACTGAGCTGACACAATTCTCATTGTCCATCCTGCTTCTGCTGGTGAACTTTCCGTTTGTGATCCTGGGATATAAAGTGATGGGGAAACAGTTTGCAGTAAAAGCTGCAATCGCAATCACATGCCTTGCATTTGTTACTGCATTTATACATTTTCCGAGCGTCACACACGACAAACTCCTCGTTGCTATTTTCGGAGGATTTTTTCTTGGTGCAGGGATTGGTCTTACCGTGAGAGGCGGCGCAGTGATTGATGGAACAGAGGTCGTAGCAATCTACCTCAGCAAACGTTTCAGCACCACCATCGGCGACATCATCATCATCATCAATGCATTGGTATTTTCTGCAGCTGCATACCTGTTATCTATTGAGACAGCTATGTACAGCATGATCACTTACCTGGCAGCGTCAAAGACAGTTGACTTCGTGATCGAAGGCATTGAAGAATACACAGGCATTACGATCATTTCTTCTCACAGCGATGAAATCCGGGAAATGATCATCACCAAGATGGGTCGTGGTGTTACGGTATATAAAGGAAAACGCGGATTCGGAAGACATGGGGAACGCGACGACATTGATATCATTTACACGGTGATCACCAGGCTTGAAATCAGCAAGCTCAATTCGGAAATAGAAAAAATAGATCCGAATGCTTTTGTGGTGATGAGCAGTGTGAAGGAAACGAAGGGGGGGATGATTAAGAAGCGAGCTATGAAGCATTAAGACAATGTGCAAATGCGTATATGTGTAAATGTGTGAGGAAGTATAAATGAAATAGGATGCAGTGGACTGAGCGGAGTCGAAGTCCATGGAAAGGAGGGCGCAATTTGGTAAATGTGCAGATGTGCAAATGAGTAGCAGACAATGAATCCTCAGTCCCTAAATTATCAGGAGCTTGGCATTGCGTTCGTCATTTAGGAGCAGACCCGTCTTCCGCTTTTGCACGGCAACCGCTACAGCCGGGGCTATTTTAGAAAATGTAGTGGTTCTAAACCAGGCTCTATAAAACAGCCGATGAAAGTTCTAAAGTAATGGAAGTTCGCTGTGAAACGCTGTGACTTTGCTTGAATTGCCTGCTATACTGATTAATGAATTTGGTCTCTCCGTAAAATCTTTCTAATTTACTTCGCTTTTAGAATCAAACTAAACTTTTATGAAGATACTTGACATCCGCGCCATGCGTGGCCCGAATTACTGGAGCATCCGCAGGCATAAACTGATCGTGATGCGGCTCGACATCGAGGATATGGAAGAGAAGCCGACAAATAAAATTCCAGGTTTTCCTGAACGCCTTGAGAAAATGTTTCCGACGATGATCGAGCATGAATGCAGCGAAAATGTGCGCGGAGGATTTTTCAAACGTGTACATGAAGGAACATGGATAGGTCATGTAATCGAACACATTGCATTGGAGATTCAAACCCTTGCCGGAATGGATACCGGTTTCGGAAGGACGAGAAGTACAGGCGAACATGGCGTGTACCATGTCGTGTTTTCATACACGGAAGAAAAAGTTGGGGTGTATGCGGCTAAATGCGCAGTGCGAATTGCAGAGGCATTATCAGAAGGAAAGGAATATGACTTGGCAGTCGACATACAGCGTATGCGCGAGATCAGGGAAGACGAACGCCTGGGTCCGTCAACAGGAAGCATCGTTGAAGAAGCGATCAAAAGAAAAATTCCATGGATAAGGCTGAACAAGCAATCGCTCGTACAACTTGGCTATGGAATAAACCAGCGGCGCATCCAGGCAACTGTTGCAAGCACGACAAGTAGCATTGCAGTTGAAGTTGCATGCGATAAAGAAGAAACTAAAAACCTGCTTGAAGCAATGTCGATTCCCGTTCCGCGGGGCAGGGTTGTGTACGATGAAGAAGATTTGGATACGGCGGTGAAAAAAGTCGGGTATCCCATTGTGCTCAAACCTGTAGGTGGAAATCACGGTCGTGGTGCAACCATCAATATTGAAAATTGGGAACAGGCAGTGGAAGCATTGTATGTTGCTAAGAAAATTTCCCGTGGCGTCATTGCAGAAAAATTCATCACGGGTTACGACCATCGTTTACTTGTGATAGATTATAAATTCATTGCTGCTGCGAAACGAACTCCTGCCATGGTAGTAGGTGATGGAAAACATACCGTTCAGCAGCTCATCGACATCGTAAACAGCGATCCGCGCAGGGGATACGGACATGAAAAAGTTTTGACATCCATTAAGATTGACGCTGTTACAGAAGATATGCTGAAGGAAAGAAACCTGACTCTAGAATCGGTTTTGAAAAACGGAGAAGAACTTCACCTCAAGCGTACAGCAAACCTCAGCACTGGAGGAACATCCACCGATGTAACCGACATCGTTCATCCATTTAATGTTTTCATGGCAGAGCGTATTGCGCGCATCATCGGCCTTGACATCTGCGGAATAGATCTGATGACCCCCGACATACGCGAACCGTTGCATGAGAATGGTGGCGCTGTGCTGGAAGTGAATGCTGGTCCTGGTTTCAGGATGCATTTGGCACCGATTGAAGGTTTGCCGAGAAATGTTGCTGAACCGGTGATCGACATGCTTTATCCTCCCGGAACTTCTTCAAGGATTCCGATCATCGCCGTGTCAGGAACGAATGGAAAAACGACTACGACAAGATTGATTGCTCACATCGTAAAAACGATGGGGTATAAAGTTGGCTTTACGACCACTGACGGAATTTACATTCATAACAGGATGGTTGAACAAGGCGACTGCACCGGTCCACTGAGCGCTGAGTTTGTACTGAAAGATCCCACAGTTGAATATGCAGTGCTGGAATGTGCGCGCGGAGGAATTTTAAAAGCTGGTCTGGGTTTTCACAATTGCGATGTGGGAATCGTTACCAATGTACAAGCCGATCACCTTGGCTTGAAGGACATCAACACCATCGAAGACATGGCCAGGGTGAAAGGTGTGATTCCTGAAAGCGTATTGCCGACAGGTTATGCCATTCTGAATGCAGATGATGACCTCGTGTACAACATGCGCAAGGGACTTGATTGCAATGTGGCCTTGTTCTCACTCGATGAAAATAACCCGCGTATCAGGGA
>Ga0190274_10001111_pt1 | contig 15788 bp, 15 predicted proteins | sample Popmic531T_FD_133002 | JGI IMG/M metagenome (GOLD analysis project Ga0190274, IMG submission 133002) | Populus adjacent soil microbial communities from riparian zone of Yellowstone River, Montana, USA - 531 T | ecosystem: Environmental > Terrestrial > Soil > Riparian zone | place: USA: Montana...
CTCGAGATGACCGGCGGCTTCGGCGCCGACTACACCTTCGAGGCGACCGGCAACGTCGCCGTGATGCGCCAGGCGGTCGAAGCGGCGCGGATGGCCTGGGGGCTCTGCACCGTGGCCGGGGTCGCCGGCCGGGGGGAGACCCTCGACGTCGTGCCGCGCTTCCTGATCACCGGCCGCCGCATCGCCGGCTCCTCCTTCGGCGGCGTCAAGGGGCGCGACCAGGTGCCGCTCCTGATCGAGCGCTCCATGGCTGGTGAGATCGACGTCGAGCCCTTCATCTCCCACCGCCTCGGCCTCGACGAAGTCAACCGGGGCTTCGAGCTGATGGAGGCCCAGGACGGAATCCGCAGCGTCATCGACTTTGGCTAGGGGACCCCGGCACCGGAGTCGGGGGGCCCGCGGGGTTGCCGTCCTGGCAGGCGTGGCGATGCTCGCCATGGCCTCGGGCTGTGGCGGTGCGAGCGACATGGCCGATTCCACTGCGTCCTCCCAGGCCAGCGGCAGTCCTGCTCCGAAGAGCCGGGAGAAGCCGCCCGCCGCGACCGTCGCTCCCGCCCGCTGTCCCGCCGGCCTGCCCAGCTGCCGCAGCGCCGAGGGGCGGATCGTCTATGTGGAGCGGGTCGATCCCGACGGCGACGGCGACGCCCATTTCGTCATTGCCGATCCCCAGGGCATCACCCTGCCGAACCTGACGGCGATCGACGTCCGCAAGGGCCTGCGCCCTCACCCTCTGCCCGGCCCCGGCGACCTGATCAGCGCCGCCGGTCCGGTTCAGACCGGTTCCTATGACCAGCACCAGATTCACGCCCTGGAGCTGCACGTGGCCGGGCGGTAACCGAGACAACGTGCCAAGAAGTAAACGGACCGCACCCGGCGATCTGCCGAGTGCGGTCCGAGGGAGATCCAAATGCAAATGCGACTGAGTCGATCAGACGCGTGCGCTTCGCCCCGCGCTTATCCGCGGCCAGATCAGCAATACGAGCCCGATCAGTATGCAGACGATTCCGATCGCGTAGTGCACCAGAATGGCGAGGACGATTCCAATGATTATTAGTAGTAGAGCTAGTGACATGGGCCCTCAATACCCGAGCGGGGGACCCCCAAACTAGAAACCCGATCCGATCGGATGGCGGGGTAATGGACCGATTCGTCCGGGGCGCTCGTGAAGCTGCCTCCGTTTTCATTCATGGGGGGTCGGGGTAACCGGACCAGTCCACTACTCAAAGGACGGTTGGAGTCAATGGCGGATTTGAACGAGCGCGACGCGAAGCTGGTCCAGTACCTGAGCGAGGCCTTCGGCAAGGAGCGCGAGCTGGAGGTGGCCCTCGTGGCGCACATCGCGATGACGACCAAGGCCCCGTACAAAAAACGCCTTAAGCAGCATCTGAAAGAGACCAAAGGCCACGCCAAACAGCTTCAGCGCCGGATCAAGCAGCTGGGTGGCGGCACGCAGACGGCACAGTCCGTGGTCGGCAAAGTCACCGCGGCGGCGAAGGGCCCCTTGCACATGGTTCGCGGCAGCGGCGAGCAGGAGAAGATGCTGAAGAACGCCAAGACCGAGTACTTCAACGAGCACGAGGAGATCGCCACCTACCTGGCGATCGAGACGCTGGCGGCGAAGGTCGGCGACAAGGAGACGGCGAGGCTGGCGCAGGGCATCCGCCGCGAGGAGGAACGGATGGCGAAGTTCCTCGAGGGTCAGATCAAGTCGCTGACCGGTGCCGTCGTCGCCGAGGAGGTACCGAGCGCGCAGCGCAAAGCGCCCCGTCCCGCCAAACGCAAAGCGCCCGCTTCGAAAGCGTCGGCGGCGAGCAAACGCAAAGCGCCCGCCTCCAAACGCCCGGCGGCGAAGAAACGGCCGACCAAAAAAGCCCCGGTCAAAGCTAAGCGCGCCGGAAAACCGGCCCGCGCTCGCAAACGCTGAGAGGCCGTCGAGCGCGGCGCCCGGTCCGCCCGGCGAGGCTGGTGCGCCGCGCTTCGTACAAGAGTCTGCGCGACGACAAGGCGGCGGCGGAGGTCGGCCTCGAGCGGTGAAGCGGCGGATCGCGGATCGCGTTCGAGGCACCCGCGCTGCTGTACCTTCGTCGTACGTGCCGGGGACCATGTCCAAGACCGCCCAAATCGCCTGGGTGTGTGCGACGGCGGCGATCGTTTTCGTCATCTGGATGTCGACGAGCGTCGGTCCCAATGCCGGCATCGGCTTCTTTTACGTGGTGCCGATCGGTCTCGCGACCTGGTGGTTCGGCTGGCGCGCGGGAGCGATCGCGGTCGTCGCCTGCTCTGGCCTCTATCTGATCGGCTCCCAGATCCAACCGGTGCCGAATCTCGGAGCGGCGCTGGCGGTGCGGCTGGTCGCCTTCGTCGGCGTCGCCCTCCTGGTCGCCTTTCTGCGCGAGCGACTGATCGTCCTCGAGCATTCCGCCGAGGAACTGGAGGCGATCCGAGCGGCGCTGACCCCATCGACCCTCCCGGATCTGCCTGACGTCGATGCGGCCGCGGCGTTCGTGCCGTCGGAGTACGGCGTCTCGGGCGACTTCTACCTGCTCACCAACGGCCCCGACGGCTCGACTGTGGCGATCGTCGGCGACGTCGTCGGGCATGGGCCCGAGGCCGCTCGCCTGGCGACCTTCATCAGGGCCCGCTTCGCGGCCTTCGCCGCCAACACCAGCGACCCCGCCGAGTTGTTGACGCTGGCCAACGGGGCCCTGGTCGAGCGCCCCGGCGGCGCCCACGAGCTGGTCAGCGCCGTGTGTCTGCGCTTCCGCGCCCAGGGTGCGCGACTCTCCTGGGCCGTCGCCGGCCACCCGCTCCCGTTGCGCCTATCCGGGTTGGCCGAGCTCTCCGCCGAGAGCTCCACGTTCCTGCTGGGCGCGAGCGCCGATCTGCAGCTGACCAACGCCGAGGCCCCGCTGAACGGCGGCGACGGAGTGGTGATCTACACCGACGGGGCAACCGACATTCGCAAGGGCGGGGCCCTGCTCGGCCTCGTCGGTCTCTCGCGTCTGCTCTCGCCGCTGGTCGAGCTGCCGGCGAGCACGATCGTCAACCGGGTCGAGAGCGCGCTTTTGGAGTGGGCGGACGGACCGATCCGGGACGATCTCTGCGTTCTCGTGTTAAAGCCGAAGGGGCGAGGTTCTTAGGATTGGAGTGCGATGGAGCATTCGGGCTTCCAACACGAGGCATTGATCTACCGCGATGCGGATGACTTCCTTGCTGCCACGGTGCCGTTTCTCCAAGACGCCCTCGAGGCCGGCGAACCGGCGCTGGTCGCGGTGCGCCGGGCAAACGCCGCCTTGTTGGAGGATGCGCTCGGCGACGATAGGGATCAGGTCCGCTTTGCCGACATCGAGGAGCTGGGGCGCAACCCGGCCCGAATCATTCCCTTCTGGCGTGACTTCGTCGACGAGCACGGAGGCAAGCCGGCCCGCGGTATCGGCGAACCGGTCTGGCCCGGACGGGAAGCGGCCGAGATCGACGAGTGTCAGCGCCACGAGTCGCTCCTTGACGTCGCCTTCCCGGCTCCCTCGAGCTGGTCGCTGCTCTGTCCCTACGACGCCCGCGGGCTCGAGGACGAGGTGCTGGTGGCGGTCGCCGACTCGCACCCGCAGGTCGCCCGCGATGGCGTCCGTGAGAAGAGCGCTAGCTACGACGGCACCAGGGACTGCTTTGCCGGAACCTTCCCCACGTGCTCGGATGTTGCCGTCGCGTTCGAGTTCAGACGGGACGACCTGGCAGCCGTGAGGCGCCGTGTGGAGGAGGAGGCCGAGCAGGTGGGCCTGCCCACCTGCGACGTCGCGGACTTCGTCCTCGCGACCAGCGAGCTGGCGGCGAACAGCGTCGTGCACGGCGGCGGCAGCGGCGCCCTGCGTCTCTGGCAGGAGCCCGGTCGCCTGCTCGTCGAAGTCGAGGACCGCGGCTCGATCGGGGAGCCACTGGTCGGTCGGTTGCGACCGCAGCCGACCCAGGTCGGCGGTCGTGGCCTGTGGATAGCCAACCAGCTCTGCGACCTCGTCCAGATCCGCTCCGGCACGGGCGGGACCAGGGTGCGGCTGCAGATGGCGCTCGGCTGACCTACGGGCGTCGCTCAGCGCTCGCCGCTCACGGCCGCCGCGATCGCCCCGACCGCCTGTCGCAGCTCGCGCTCGCTCGGGAGGCCGTATCCAAGCACCAGGCTGGGCGGGTGTGCGTGGGTGCGGGTGAAGGTGGAGAGGCCGTGGGCGTGGACGCCGGTCTGCTCGGCGGCGGCGATCACGCTGTCCTCGACGACGCCGTTGGGCAGCTCGAGGACGACGTGAAGGCCGGCGGCGATGCCGCGGACGCGGGCGCCGGGCAGGGCCGTCGCCAGGGCATCGAGCAGGATGGTGCGCTTGGCCCGGTAGCGCTGGCGGGCACTGCGGACGTGGCGGTCGAAGGCACCGCTGGAGATCAGGTCGGCGAGAGCCCATTCGTCGATCCGCGGCCCGCCGCCGTCGGCCATGGTGCGGGCGGTGACGGCGATCGGGACGAGGTCGGCCGGCAGCAGCAGCCAGCCGAGCCGCAGGGCCGGCGCCAGCGTCTTCGAGGCGGTGCCGGCGAGCACCACCACGTCGGGTCCCAGGCCCTGGAGGGAGCCGGCCGGGCCGCGGTCGTAGCGCAGCTCGGCGTCGTAGTCGTCCTCCATCACCAGGGCGCCGCGCTCGCGTGCCCAGGCGACGAGCCGGCGCCGCCGGCTCGGCTCCAAAACCGCTCCCAGCGGCAGCGCGTGCGCGGGGGTGACGACGACGGCGTCGGGCGCGGTCGCCGCCAGCGCGGCGACGTCGATGCCATCGTCGTCGATCGGGACTGGGACGACCTCGAGCCGCTCGGCCTCGATCGTCCAGCCGGCGACCGGGTAGCCGGGGTCCTCGACCGCGATGCGGCGGCCGCCCCGCGCGCGCACCAGCTGGCAGAAGACGCGCAGGCCCTGCTGGTAGCCGGCGGTGACGACGACCCGGTCGGGCTCGGCCGCGGCCGCCCGCACCCGGCCGAGGTGCTCGGCCAGCGCGACCCGCAGCTCGGTGGTGCCGGCGAACTCGCCGTAGTTGAGGCGGGCGTCGGGAAGCTCGGCGAGGGCGCGGCGCAGCGCCCGGCCCCAGGCCCGGCGCGGGAACAACGAGAGGTCGGGCGCACCCGGGAAGAGGTCGATGCCTGCGACCGGGGTGGGCATCGGCTCCGGATCCGCCAGTGCCCCCTCGATCCCGGCCGCCTGCGCGCGGGGCGCGACGCGGGTGCCGGAGCCCCGCCGGGCGAGGACGTATCCCTCGGCGGCCAGCTGTTCGTAGGCCTCGACCACGAGGCGGCGGGAGACGCCGAGCTCGCCGGCCAGGGCCCGAGAGGAGGGCAGGCGGGTGTCCGGGAGCAGGCGGCCGACTCGGATCGCCTCCCTCAGCCCGGCCTCCAGCTGGATCCGGCGGGGCTTGTCGGGGTCCCAATGGGGCAGCAGTAGCTCGGGCGATCTGACCCGTGAGGTGGACTCCATTTTTGCCATTGAATTGGACCTTATAGAGGTGCCACATTATGACTACCCTCCGTGACCCCGTCCGCAAAGGAGGCCCACCGATGTCCAGGATCGAGCCACGCCAGGGAGTCTTCGCCGCCCTCGTCGCCCGCGGCAGTCGCGTCGCCTATGGGCGCGAGTTGCGCTCCGCCCGCATCTACGCCCAGCACCCGCGCCTGATGTTCGACTACATGCGCTTCAACCGCGCCGCCGAACGCGGCAAGCGGGTGCCGAAGGGACTGAGCGAGCTGGCGGTGCTGAAGGCGGCGACGCTGGTCGGCTGCGAGTTCTGCATCGACATCGGCTCCGAGTACGCGCGCCGCTCCGGCCTCAGCGACCAGCAGCTGCTCGCCCTCCACGAGGCGCACGGGTCGGGGCTCTTCGGCGCAGACGAGCTGCTGGTGATCGACCTGGCCACCGGCATGACCCGCACGCCGGGCGAGGTCGGCGACGAGCTGATGGCCAGGGTTCGCGACCGCTTCGGGGACAAGGGCACGCTCGAGCTGGTCCACCTGATCGCCTGGGAGAACACCCGGGCGCGAATCAACGTCGCCCTCGACATCGGCGCCGAGGGGTTCTCCGAGGGCAAGGTATGCGCCGTCCCCGACCGCGCCCCGGCTACCGCGGCGGTGGCCTGAGGCTCGCGGGCTCGAGCCCGCTGCCGGGCTGTACGACCAGCCGCCCGCCCGGAACCGTGCTGCGGATCCACTCGACCAGGCGGACGGCGCGGTCGCGGCTGCGGCCGTGGATGGCGAGCAGGCCGATCGTCAGCGCCGCGACCCAGATTCCCCCGGCCGTCAGGGTCAGGCGCTGAACCAGGCCGTAGTGGCCTTCGGCGCCCTTGCCGGCGGCGAAGAAGAGCGCGCCGAAGATCGCCAGCCCGAACAGGCCGGCACCGAAAGCCAGCAGCCCCGACCTCCCCCAGCGGGGGTCGTCGCGCAGGCGCCAGGCCATCGCGAAGACCGAGAGCTCGAGGGCGACCGCGCCGAGGAAATAGGCCCAGCCGTGGGCGACGTGCCGCCAGGAGATGCTGCCCGCCAGTTCGCGGGCGTGGCAGCCGGGGTCGATCGTGCGCCGGCAGTCGGCGGGGAAGGGGAAGCCGTCGAGGATCTGCGCCAGCCCGGTCAGCGCGATCAGGCCGGGGCCGAGCCAACCGCGCAGGCTGCGGGGAGCGTCGAGCGCGAGCGCGACGGCGCAGGCGATGAAGGAGGCACCCCAGATCGCGACGCCGGTGTCGAAGAGCCAGGGGCGAACGGCAGTACGGGCGCCGAGGAAGCTGATCGCATCGCGGCTCTCGCTGTAGCCGGGCTCAAGCAGCCCGGCGAGCACGACGATCGCGATCCAGACGAGCTGCCCGGCAATCGAGGCGATCGCCAGGCGGCGGATCGGGGCGCTGCGGCTTTCGATCTGCGGCGCTCCCTTCATGCGCCGGAACGATAAGTGCTGTTTCGCACACAGGCATCGTCGCGGCAGCGCAACCCTGACCCCGGTACCGAGTTACCAGCACAAGCAATGCCCAATCCCCGGCCATAGCCGGGGAACGGGGGACCCATGTTTTCGGGGCGAGCCCACCTCACGGTGGGGGCGCAGGCTCCTTCAGCGCCAGCCCGTCAGCTAACCCCGTCGGCCGACGAAGGAGGAATCGATGTCGATCGCCCGCCGGGCGGCGTTCCTCGCCGCCCTCTGTACCGCCCTAGCCGTTTTCGCCACGGCCCTGGTCGCCCTGCTCCCGGGTGCGAGGGCCTGGGCCGGCGAGGCGCCGGGCGGGGTCTCCGTTCACGTTCCGCAATCCGAGCCCGAACCCGACCCCGCTGCCCCGGCCACGCGCGCGCTGCTCGACGGCGGCCGCGCGCTGGCCCCGCTGGAGGCACCGGCCGCGGTGCGCCAGGTCATCGCCGCCGCCAACAGGATCCGCACCAGGCCCTACGTCTGGGGCGGTGGCCACGGCCGCTGGTGGGACCGTGGCTATGACTGCTCGGGGGCGGTCAGCTACGCCCTGCACGGCGGCGAGCTGCTCTCCAGCCCGCTGCCCTCCGGGCCGATGACGCGCTGGGGCAGTCCCGGGCCGGGGCGCTGGATCACCGTCTACGCCAACGCCGGCCACGCCTACGCGGTGATCGCCGGCCTGCGCTGGGACACCTCCGGCAACGTCAGCGGCACCGGTCCTCGCTGGCATACGGACATGACCAGCAACCGTGGCTTCGTCGCTCGGCACCCGGAGGGGTACTGAGCCGGATCCCGGCCGCCCCTCATACTGAAACCGTGCCCCTCGCCCTGATCGAGTTTCCGGCCGACGATCCGGAGCGCGCCCTGCGCTTCTGGCGCGGCGTGCTCGGTGTCGAGCTCGAGACCCGGTCCGAGGATGCCGGCGCCGGATGGGTATACGAGGAGGACGGGCTCCGGCTTGGCGTCCACGAGCGCGGCAAGGGCCCGGGCGACACCGGCTCGCTGCCCTATTTTCCCGTGCCCGAGATGGCGGCGGCGCTGGAGCGGGTGCGCGAGCTCGGCGGCGCGGTCATCCACCCGGGCGAGCGCTGGGCGATCTGCCGCGACTCGGAGGGCAGTCCGTTCGCGCTCGAGCAGCGGCGCTGATATATCGATGCGATGAAGGCGATGACCTGTCCCAAGTGCCAAGGCCCGATGCGCACGCACAAGCGCAACGGCGTCACGATCGAGCAGTGCACGAAATGCCACGGGATCTTTCTCGATCGCGGTGAGCTGGAGCAGCTGATCGGTGCCGAGAGCTCCTTCCTCGGCCGCGATCTCCCCGCGACCGAGTAGTCCTCTCAGGTTGTCCGCGGCTTCACGGGGAAGGCCGGGTGACGTGGCGCTCGGGCACAGCGGACCTCCCGCGTACCATGCGGCCGACCGATGCCTGAACCAGTCAAGCGCAACCAGCGCTACATGCCCGGGCTGGACGGGCTGCGCGCCGTCGCCGTCCTCGCCGTCATCGCCTTTCACCTCGGGTTCGGCTGGGCGCCCGGGGGGCTGCTGGGGGTCGGCATCTTCTTCACCCTCAGCGGCTACCTGATCACCGACATCCTGCTCTCGCAGCTGACCCGGCGCGGCCACATCCGCCTCGGCCGTTTCTGGCTCGCCCGCGCCCGGCGCCTGCTGCCGGCGCTGTTCGCGATGATGGTCGTGGTCGTTGCCTGGGTGACGATCTTCGGCCCCGCCCAGCCGCAGCAGTTTCGCGACGCGGTGGTCGCCTCGGCGCTCTACGTCAGCAACTGGCAGCTGATCTTCGGCGACGTCTCCTACTTCGCCCGCTTCGCGCCGCCGGGGCCGCTCAACCACCTCTGGTCGCTGGCGATCGAGGAGCAGTTCTACCTCCTCTGGCCGTTCCTGCTGCTGCTCGGGGTCAAGCTCGTGCGCGAGACGCCGCTGGCCTCCGGGGTGCGGCCACGGCTGGCGGTCGTCACCCTGGCGCTGGGGCTCGTCTCGGCGATCCTGATGGGGGTCGTCTACCGCCCCAGCCTCGACCCCTCGCGGGTTTACTACGGGACCGACACCCGCGCCTTCGAGCTGCTCTTCGGGGCGGCGCTGGCGATGGTCTGGCCCAGCCGCAAACTGAGTCCGAAGATCGTGCTCGGCGCCCGCAACCTGCTCGACGGCCTCGGAGTCGCCGGCCTCGTCGCGATCGCGCTGCTGATCTGGCAGACCGACCAGTACTCCTCCTTCCTCTACCGGGGCGGGTTCATCCTGCTCTCGATCGCGACGGTGCTGGTCGTCGCCGCGCTGGCTCACCCGGCCTGCCGGCTGGGGCCGATCCTCGGCTGCAGGCCGCTGCGCTGGATCGGCGTGCGCTCCTATGGCATCTACCTCTGGCATTTCCCGGTGATCGTCCTCACCACCCCCGGCGGCATCGCCAACGGCGCCGAACCGCTGCGCGAGCTGCTGCAGCTCGCGGCGATCGTCGGCATCTCGGCGCTCTCCTGGCGCTACGTCGAGGAGCCGGTGCGCCAGGGCGCGATCGGCCGCTTCTGGAAGCGCGCACGGGCGGGGGAGTGGCGGCCGCGGCGCGTCTCGCGCGAGGGCTGGGCGGTCGCCGGGGTTTCCACCGTGGTCCTGGTCGCTGCCTGCGCCGGCATGGCCGGCGTCAACTCGGTCTCGGCCGAAGGCAAAGACGCGCGGGTCGAAGAAGCGACCGCCGCCGGCACGACCAAGCCGCCACCGCTGACCCCGGCGCAGGCGGCTTCCTCGACCCGATCCTCCTGCAAAGCCGTCGTCCACATCGGCGATTCCACCTCCGAGGGACTGACCTCGCCCGAATACCTGCCGCTGGAAAGCCAGCGGATCGAAGCCCGTTACGCCGGCGTCGGCGCCGTCGAACAGCACATGGAGATATCCGGCGCCCGCTCGATCGAAGAGCAGTTCGAAGGCGAACCGAACGCCCAGGAAGTGGCGGAAGCGTGGAAGCTCGAAGGCTTCCGCGGCTGCTGGGTGCTGGCGCTCGGCACCAACGAGGCCGCCAACGTCTTCGTCGGCTCCGCCGTCGGCGAGATGGAACGGATCGAAATCATGATGAACACGATCGGCGACGAACCGGTGATGTGGGTCAACGTCCGCTCGCTGGTCGAAAAGGGCGATCCCTATTCGGCGGAGAACATGAGGAAGTGGAACGAAGAACTGCTCGTCGCCTGCCGGCGGTATCCCAACATGCGCGTCTACAACTGGGCCAAGGACGTCAAAGACGAGTGGTTCATCGACGACGGCATCCACTTCACCTCGCCCGGCTACGCCGCCCGCGCCGAGCTGATCGCCCAGGCCCTAGCCCACGCTTTTCCCGCCAAGGGCGAGAGCGAAGGCGGCGACCACTGCCTGGTCAGCTGAGGCCGGCCCTGCCGGGCTAACCCGTCCTCGGCTCCTTTGGCTCGCTGCGCGGCTCGAGTTGGATCTCCTGCTCGGCTCGCGGCTGCCCCTCTGCGATCTCGAGGCTGCGCTCGCGCTCGGCGTTGAGCTGGTGACCGAAGAGGATCGCCAGGTTGCTGATCCAGAACCAGACCAGCAGGGCGATCAGGCCGCCGAGGGTGCCGTAGGTCTTGTCGTAGGAGCCGAAGTTGGCGACGTAGAAGGCGAAGCCGGCCGAGGCGAGCGCCCAGATCACGATCGCCACCAGCGCCCCCGGCGTGACCCAGCGGAAGCCGCGCAGCTTCGCGTTCGGCGACGCGTAGTACAAGAGGTCGACCATGAGGATGAAGATCGCCGCCATCGCCGGCCACTTGGCGACGTTCCAGACGCTGATCGCGGTGTCACCGATCCCGATTGGCCCCGCCACGGCTGCGACCACGGGACCGGTCAGGACCAACCCCAAGGCCAGGGCCGCAAGGGCGATGACCATGATCAGCGTCACCAGCAGCTGCAGCGGGCGCAGCTTCCAGAACGGCCGCCCCTCCGGGGTCTCGTAGATGACGTTGGAAGCGCGGATGAAGGCGCCGACGTAACCGGAGGCCGACCAGAGGGCAACGGCCAGGCCGAGGACGAAGGCGAAGCCGGCGGCGCTCTGGTTCGAGGCGATCGATTCGATCGGGCCGGAGAAGGTCTCGGCGGCGGAGGCGGGACCGATTTCGGTGACGATCTCAGTCAGGCTCGAGGTCGTGCTCTGCGGGTCGCCGACCAGCCCGATCAGCGAGACCATCGCGATCAGGGCGGGGAAGAGGGCGAGCAGCCCGTAATAGGTGAGAGCGGCCGCCCAGTCGCTGAGGTTGTCCTCCTGGAACTCGGTCGCGGTGCGCTTCAGCGTCGCCAGCAGACCGGATCGGGCATCCATGCGCCCTGTGTACCCGTCAGGCGGGGGCCGAACCGTCGATCTCGACCGGCTCCAGCGCGTCGGCCGGCTCGAAACCGAGGATGCGACCGTAGAAGTAGAGCTCGGCTTCGAGGCAGCGGATCTCGGTCTCCGAGCGGCGGAAGCCGTGCGCCTCGCCGGCGAAGGCGAGGTAGGCGTGGGGGACGCCGTTGCGCTTCAGCGCCGCCACCATCGTCTCCGCCTGGCTCGGCGGCACGACCTCGTCCTCCAGGCCTTGGAAGAGGATCACCGGCGCCCGTAGCTGCTCGACGAAGTGGATCGGCGAGCGCTCGTAGTAGAGGTCCTTCTGCTCGGGATAGGGCCCGATCAGCCCGTCGAGGTAGCGGGACTCGAACTTGTGGGTGTCCTCGGCCAGCGTCTCGGTGTCGGCGACGCCGAAGTAGCTGGCGCCGGTCGCGAAGTCGTCGTGGAAGACGAGCGCGCAGAGGGTCGCGTAGCCGCCGGCGCTGCCACCGCGGATCGCCAGCCGCTCGCCGTCGACCTCGCCGCTCACGGCCAGGTGGCGGGCGGCGGCGATGCAGTCGTCGCTGTCGAGCACACCCCAGTTCCCCTGCAGGCGCTGGCGGTAAGGCCGCCCGTGGCCGCTGCTGCCGCGGTAGTTGACGTCGACGACGCCGATGCCGCGGCTGGTCCAGAAGAGGTACTCGCGGTCGAGGTAGGGGGTGGCGTGGGAGGTGGGGCCGCCGTGGCTCTGGACGATCAGCGGCGGCAGCTCTCCCTCGGGCCCCGAGAAGTCCGCGTTGGTCGGCGGGTAGTAGAAGCCGTGGGCGGTCTCGCCGGCGCTGGTCGGGAACTCGATCGCCTCGGGGATTGGGACATAGGCATCGTCGATCGCTTCCTCGCTGGCGCCCTGCACCTCCTCCAGCTTGCCGCTGCGCACGTCGAAGCTGACCACGGCCGTCTCCCGGGCGGGACTGGCCGCGGCGAAGGCGACAGTCGTGTCGCGAGTGGACAGCGTCGGGAAGCCGAAGGAGGTGAAGGGGAGCTCGAGGTCGTGCGGCCGCTCGGCCCCGGGCTCGAGCAGGAAGAGGCGTTCCTCGCCGCGCTCGCAGCGGACGCAGGCGATCGCCCCGTCGGCGAGGAAGGCGTAGGTGGCGCCGGCGAAGAGCCACTGGGCGTGTCCCAGGTCGGCTTCCTCCGCGGTCAGCTGCACGATCTCCTCTCCCTCGTCGCGGTAGAGGTTCCACCAACCGTCGCGGTCGGAGACGAAGTGCAGCCGGCCGGCGGCGTCCCACTCGGGCTGGAAGACCGACTCCTCGGGCCCACCTGCGACCAGGACCGCATCGGCGAGGTCGTCGAAGGGCGCGACCCACAGCTCGGTCCCGTCCCAGGGCATGTTCGGGTGGTCCCAGCAGGTCCAGGCGAACCGGGCGCCGTCGGGGCTGAGACGGGGGAAGGAGTAGAAGTCGCGCCCCGCGGCGAGCACGACCGGCTCGCCGGAGCCGTCTACTGCGAGGGCGACGATCTGATTCTCGGTTTCGCCTTCGCCGTGCACCTCGCGCACGCAGACGACCGTGTGCCCATCCGGAGTGAGGCGGCAGTCGGCGTAGCGCAGGCCGGCCTCGGCGTCCGGCTCGGGAACGATCGCGACCGGCACCTCGCCGAGTCGCTGGCGGTAGAGCCGCTGATCGGCGAAGTTGCTGAAGAGGACGAGGTCCTCGCCGGCGAGCGTCCAGGCGCCGCCGCCGTACTCGTGGACGCGCGTGCGCACGTTGAACCCCTCCGGCGTCACCGCTTCCGGCTCGCCGCCGGGCGCCCGCCGCATCAGCACCACGCGCCCGCCCTCGGCCGGCCGCCCTTCCGCCCACCAGACCGCGCCGTCGCCGGCGATCGCCGCTGCGCCCAGTCGCCTTCCCGCTCGCGCGACCACCTGCGGGTCGATCGGTGAGCGCCAGGAGCCGTAAGGGGCGATCTCGGGCACGCAGGGAGTCTAGGCGGCGCAGTTGCGATGGATGTGGGGCCAGCCATTCCCGGCCGATGGTCAAGGCCGGCCCCCTGCCCTACCTCAGGACGACTTCGCGATCGAGATCATTGGAGCCGTCTGCTTGATGGCAGAAACCTTCATCCTTCACCCCCTCCCGCTTGAACCTCACTGCTGTGATCTGCACTACTGCGACCAGCACCAGTACTTAAATGGATTCAAATGATTAGGGCTAGCTTTGATAAAAAGCTGCTTGGCGATCAGGAATTTCCCCTACGATCCTCCTTGCTCTATTGATCTAGAAACAGGAGGGCGGGATGGGTCCTGTCAAGAAGTCTGACGCGCTTGACTCAACTCTGGGGGCCATCGTGTCTCACCCGATACGCAGTCGCTGTCTGACGATTCTTAGCGACCGAACGGCCAGTCCGAACGAGCTCGCGAAGGAGATAGACGAGGAAGTTCCCAACGTCTCGTATCACGTCAAGCAGCTCCTCAAGATGGGAGTTGTCGAGTTGGTCGAGGAGCGTCCGGCACGAGGCGCCGTCGAGCACTTCTACCGGGCGATAAAACGACCGCACCTCAGTGACGAGGAGTATGCGAGCCTCGCATTGGAGGACCGTTTGCAGTTTGCGCGCCTGATTCTCCAATTCGCAGTTGCCGATGCTGCGAGCGCCATGGACACGACCACCTTCGCCCAGCGGCCTGAACACCACATCTCTCGACTCCCAATCCAGGTTGATGAGACGGGATGGAAAGAACTGAGGGAGATCTATGCCAATGCGTTGCAGCGGACGATCGAGGTCGAGGCCGCCAGTGCTGAGCGGATGGCTGAGAATCCAGATGCGGTTGGGATCCCTACCCGGGTCGTAACGATGTTCTTCGAGATGCCGCCGCCAACTCGGTAGGCGGTTGCAAAGGCGTCCCGGCCGGCTCCTCCATACACTGCGCCGCCGATGACCGCCACCTACGAAGTCCCCCAAGAGTCCCGTGACCTCCGCGACATGGTGCGCCGGCTGGCGCAGGAGAAGATCGCCCCGCGCGCCAGCGAGATCGACCGCGAAGGCAAGTACCCGTGGGACGTGCGCAAGCTGTTGGCCGAGCACGACATCCTCGGCCTCCCCTTCGACGAGAAATACGGCGGGACCGGCACCGGGACCCTGGTCCTGCAGATGGCGGTCGAGGAGATCGCCAAGGCATGCGCCTCCTCGGCCCTGATCCTGATGATCCAGGAGCTTGGCACGCTGCCGATCCAGCTCTTCGGCTCCGACGAGCTGAAGGAGCGTTTCCTGCCCAGGTGCGCCAGCGGCGAGTGGTCGCCGGCCTTCGCGCTCTCGGAGCCCGAGGCCGGCAGCGACCCGGCGGCAATGCGGACTACGGCGGTCCGCGACGGCGACGAGTGGGTGATCAACGGCCAGAAGAACTGGATCACCAACGCTTCCGTCGCCGACTTCTACGTCGTCTTTGCCGTCACCGACCGCGAGAACAAGCGGATCAGCGCCTTCGTGGTCGAGAAAGAGCGAGAGGGATTCGATCCCGGCAAACTCGAGCACAAGCTTGGGATCAAGGGCTCGCCGACCGGCTCGCCGTCGTTCACCGACGTCCGCGTCCCGCATGAGAACCTGATCGGCACCGAGGGCAAAGGCCTCGGCGTCGCCCTCGGCACGCTCGAGCGCACCCGCCTCGGCGCCGCCGCCCAGGCCGTCGGCATCGCCCAGGGCGCGACCGACTACGCCAACGAGTACGCGAAGGAGCGGATCGCATTCGGCAAGCCGATCAACGCCCTACAGGGGATCCAGTTCAAGCTCGCCGACATGGAGACCGGCACCGCCGCCGCCCGTGAGCTGCTCTACAAAGCCTGCTCGATGGCCGACCTCGAGGAGCGCCCCGCCAGCCTCCCGAAGTGGACCTCGATGGCAAAGCTGTTCGCCTCCGACAACGCGATGAAGGTGACGGTGGAGGCGATCCAGGTGCTCGGCGGCTACGGCTACGTCAACGAGTACCCGGTCGAGCGCATGCTGCGCGACGCCAAGATCACCCAGATCTACGAGGGGACGAACGAGATCCAGCGCGTCGTCATCGCTCGCAGCATGGGCGCCTGAGGACCTGAACGCATTTCTTCCCGGATACCGGGAACAAATGCGTTCGCGCAGGCAGTCAGCCGGCGTCGTCGACGGCGACCTCGCGCAGGCGGTGCGTGTCGACGTCGTAGACGAAGCCGCGCACCGCGTCGCGGTGGGGAATGAAGGGCGAGCGGCGGACGCGCTCGATCGACTGGCGGACGCTGTCATCGACGCGCTCGAACGCCTCGATTGGGAATTCCGGGGCGATCCCGGTTGCCTCCTCGAGCTCGACTCGAAAGCCCTCGTCGGTGATCTTCTCCATGCCGCAGTCGGTGTGGTGGATCAGCATCACCTCGCGCGTCCCCAGTCGCCGCTGTGAGATCGCCAGCGAGCGGATCACGTCGTCGCTGACGACGCCGCCGGCATTGCGCAGCACGTGCGCCTCGCCGTCGCCAAGGCCGAGCGCGGCGAAAACGTCCAGGC